>Ga0209805_1000794_pt1 | contig 19403 bp, 20 predicted proteins | sample GraSoiAngelo_148_FD_185905 | JGI IMG/M metagenome (GOLD analysis project Ga0209805, IMG submission 185905) | Grasslands soil microbial communities from the Angelo Coastal Reserve, California, USA - 14_1009_09_20cm (SPAdes) (version 2) | ecosystem: Environmental > Terrestrial > Soil > Grasslands ... | reverse complement strand
TCTGAAAGGGTCGAGCGGGGTCCGGATTGTCTTCCATGGGGCCAGCGGCGCCGACAGTTACACGGGCAGCCGCGATCTGACGCCCGGCCTTCCCGTCGTGCAGGAGGTTGAACAACTTGGGGACTTCGAAGCCGTGCTGAGCTGGGGCACCGGCCTGTCGCGGCCGTCGTGCATCCGGACGCTGGAGCTGAGCAACCCGACTCGGCTCGTCATCGACGTGCAGACACCGTAGCCCCTCGGCCGCTGCAACCGGTAGGATGGCGGGAACTAAGCGTTATGAGTTGGGAGGATTGCTGATGAGTGCTACCGATGAGGTGCTGAAGAACAACGAGGCGTACGCCCGGCAATTCAATGCGGGGAGCTTGCCGATGCCGCCGGCCAAGAAGCTGTTCGTGCTTGCCTGCATGGACGCGCGGCTCCAGGTCAGCAAGATCCTCGGGCTCAAGGAGGGCGACGCGCATGTCTTCCGGAATGCCGGTGGCGTTGCCACCATGGACGCGATTCGCTCGCTGACCATCTCGCAGCGGCTGCTGGGAACCGAAGAGGTGATCCTCATCCACCACACCGATTGCGGCATGCTGACCTTCAAGGACGACGACCTTCGGGCCAAGATCGAAGACGAGACCGGCATCCGCCCGGTGTTCGCCTTTGACGCGTTCAACAACCTGGAGAAAGACCTCCGGTCGTCGGTCGGGCGGATCAAGTCAAGCCCCTCCGTCCCGCGTAAGGACAAGATCCGGGGCTTCATCTACGACGTGAAGTCAGGCCGCCTGAACGAGGTCGGCGTGGAGGCCGCGACCGCCAGCAAGCGCTAGTCGCGCAAATTCCCTCGGTCGGCTACTGACAGTTCGTGGTCATGCTGTTCAGCTGCCAGCCCATGGGAAGGCCGTGCCACTCGAGGGTCGCCTCGCCGGTGCACGACTTTCCCCCGACAGTGGCATAGGTAACTGGGTACGTGACGGACCCGCCGCTCCATCGCGCGGGTCCATGCCTGAAATTAGCGATCGGTCCGCCGGGCAGCTGGCCCTGGACCGCCGCGTTCTCCAGAACGATAGGCGGCCGCCCGAAGTAGGCGAAGGCGAAACAGCTCACGGCAAACAGAACCAGCACGCCCAGCAGGATGGCCACGCGCCGGCGGCGCGCCTCTGCCGTGAGCCCGACTCCAACCACAGCCCGGGCTGGCACCACCAGGGTGTGCGCGACGTGGTCGCCGATCCGCTGCCGGTACCGCGAGAAGCGAGCGACGAGTACCCCCAGGAGATAGAAACCGGGGAACGAATCGATGACGCGCAACACATTGCGAATCAGCACGGCCCGCCAGCCCGCCGGCCGACCGCTCAGGTCAGTGACCTTGATGCCAACGAGAGCCTTCCCGATGGTGTCTCCGAATAGCCCCTCGAGCAGGGCGAAGTACGCAATCGCCGTGACCCAGAGCCAGACGGCATCGACGGTCGTTGTGCTGGTCAAGGACGAATAGCCACCAGTCGCCGATGGATCCACGATGGCATTCGTTATCCGGACGCTGCCGAACACGCCATTGACGACCGCCTGAATGACCGACACCACAAAGAGGTCGACAATGATCGCGAGCGTGCGCGACCAGAGGCTGGCGGTTTCGATAGTCATCGGCGGCGCCTGCGGCGAAACGGCGGCGCTCACGGTGGCTACTCTATCCTCCCGTAAGCTTCCGGACGTGCCGAACCGCGACTCGCCAATCGGTGTTCTCGATTCCGGCGTGGGCGGTCTCTCGGTGCTGCGCGAAATCCGGAGCCAGCTGCCGCACGAGCACCTCCTCTATGTCGCCGACTCGAAGCACGCCCCCTGGGGCGACAAGGCGGTCGAAGAGATCCGCCGGCGAGCCCGGACCATCGCGGATTTCCTGCTCGGGCAGGATGCGAAGGCAATCGTGATCGCGTCGAACACCGGCACCGCCGCGGCCGCCGAGACGCTGCGGACCACGTTGCCGGTTCCTGTGATCGCAATGGAGCCGGCGGTCAAGCCGGCGGCTGCCGCGACGAAGACAGGCGTGATTGGGGTGCTGGTTACCGTCGCGACCTCGGAAAGCGATCGATTTCGGTCCCTGCTGGAGCGCTTTGGCAGTCACGCCACGGTGATCACGCAGGCTGCCCCCGGCCTGGTCGAGCGAGTCGAGGCCGGCGACCTCTTCGGTGCCAGGACCCGCGAGCTGGTCGAGCGATACACCAGGCCGTTCGTCGAGGGCGGGGCCGACACCATCGTGCTGGGCTCGACGCACTACCCCTTCCTCCGACCGTTGATCGCCGACGTGGTCGGCGACCACGTCACCCTCATTGACACGGGAGCGGCCGTCGCCCGACAGGTTCAGCGCGTGCTCCAGACGTCAAACCTGCGGAACGACTCCGGACGGCCCGGCTCGTTCCGCATCTGGACGAGTGGCGACCTCGCCACCAGCCAGCCCGTCATCCAGAAGCTGTGGGGGATCTCGGTCGAGGTGTCGCCTTTCTCGAATTAGGAGCGGTACAGCAGGTAGGGCACCAGCTGCTCCGCCGGCGTCAACGAGCCGTGGTGACCGTTCAACCGGGCCTGCGCCGGATCGACGTCCCGTTGCACGATCCCGACGCGATCGAATGCCGCGGCGACGATGTCGCCCATGCGTTCAGCCGCCACAGGACTGACCCGCGGCCCAAACAGACCCAGGCCGATCGCCTCGTCGCGCGGCCAGATCCACATCCGGTCGCCGAGGATCGCCCGCCACACGTCCAGCACATCGTCCACCGCACCCGGCTCGGTGCTGACGTATCGAGCCCGAGCCTCGCCGGCGAGCAACCGGACCCCGGCAGCCAGCTCTGGATAGTCGGCCAGGTCCAGCCGTTCGTTCGGCCGCAGGTCGATCATCCCGTGGTCCCCGGTTACCACCAGCACCGTGTCCCGTGGCAACTGCTCGGCAATAAGCCGGACTGCGTTGTCGACGGCCCCGAGCTCATCCCGCCAGGGCTGCGAAGCGACCCCGTGAACGTGGCCCGCGGCATCGAGCCGGGGATGGTAACCGTAAACCAGGGCGCGGTGACCGCGGATGAGCCGGAGGCCAGTCTCGCTGATCGCCTCGAGGGAGTCGGCCGGATGGAAACGCTCGCCCCGGCCGATGGCGCGAGTCAACCCGGAACCCTCGTGGAAGGCCGGGCCCAGGTGATGGATGGGAACGCCGGCCCGAGCCGCCCGCTCCGCGATGGTTGGAAGGGGCTGGAGCGCCTCCGGTTGAACCTGCTCCAGGAGTTCCATCCGCGGCCCGAGCCCGTACAGCGCCCAGGTCAGGACATTGAAGGCCCGGTCGTAGCCGGGCAGCGCCATCGTATAGCCCAAAAGACCGTGCTCGCCCGGCGGCACGCCGGTCGCCAGCGAACTCAGGCTGGCGGCCGTCGTCGCGGGAAACCCGGCGGTGAGCGGCTCGTGGGCGATCGAGTTCAGAAAGGGTGCCGTCGACCGGCTTGCGGCAAGGAGTTCCCAGCCGAGCCCGTCCACCAGCATCAGGCAAACCCGTTCGGCCGGCTCGAGCGCCAGTGCGTTGGTAAAGCCGGCCAGGCCCAGCGAACTCAGGAGCGACGGCACCAGTTCTGCCAGCGAACGGGTGCCGTATCGGGGTACCGGCGGCGCCAGGGAGCCGGCCATTTCGCGTCAGATTAGGGCCTGGTGTGACTGATAAGCTAATTCGATCTCACCACCCGGGCTAACATGAATCGTTTGACTTTGACTCGGCGATTTTGTATACAGGTAAGCAGTGCCCAAGCGTAGTCAGCAACGGCGCCCGCCACTCAACGTTGTCGGGCGCCAGGCCCCCGGGCTGGGCACCGACGACGCCAACGGGTCAAAAGCCGGGGGGGCCGAGCGGCGGCTCGCCCAGGGGATCTCGACCGCCGACGCCGAGCTCATCCTGACGGTCTTGCGCGAGGTCCGCAAGGGCAACTTCGCGGTCCGGGTGCCGGTGACCTCGACGGGCGTCATGGCCCGGATTGCCGGCGAGATGAACGGCATCATCGAGCTGAACGAGCGCAACGCAAAGAATCTCTCCGGGATTGCCCGGGTCATCGCCGCGGTCGCCGAAGGCGACCTCTTCCAGACCATGGATCTCGAGCTGGATGGCCGGCCCCTCGACGGCCAGTTCTTGCGGACAGCCCGGACGGTCAACGCGATGGTTCAGCAGCTCCGCTCCTTCACCCTCGAAGTCACGCGTGTCGCCGAGGAAGTCGGCACCGAGGGGAAGCTGGGCGGGCAGGCTCATGTCAGAGGGGCCGCCGGGGTCTGGAAGGACCTCACGGACAACGTCAACCTGATGGCTGCCAACCTGACGGCTCAGGTGCGCAACATCGCCGACGTCACGACCGCGGTCGCCAAAGGCGACCTGTCGAAGAAGATCACGGTCGACGTCCGCGGCGAGATCCTCGAGCTCAAGGACACCATCAACACCATGGTCGATCAGCTCAATGGGTTCGCCTCAGAAGTCACCCGGGTCGCCCGCGAGGTTGGCACGGAGGGCAAGCTGGGCGGCCAGGCGCAGGTGCGCGGCATCGGCGGCGTCTGGAAGGACCTCACTGAGAGCGTGAACTTCATGGCGAGCAACCTGACGGCGCAGGTGCGGAATATCGCCGAGGTCACGACCGCCGTGCAGAAAGGCGACCTCTCCAAGAAGATCACCGTCGAAGTCCAGGGCGAGATCCTCGAGCTGAAGAAAACGATCAACGTCATGGTGGATCAGCTGAACGCCTTCGCTCGGGAGGTCACCCGGGTGGCGCGCGAGGTCGGTACGGAAGGCAAGCTTGGCGGCCAGGCCCAGGTGGCCGGCGTCGCCGGCGTTTGGAAGGACCTCACCGACAACGTCAACTACATGGCCGGCAACCTGACCGCCCAGGTGCGCAACATCGCGGAGGTCACGACCGCCGTGGCCCGAGGCGACCTCTCAAAGAAGATCACGGTCGACGTTCGCGGCGAGATCCTCCGGCTGAAAAACACCATCAACTCGATGGTCGATCAGCTCAACGCGTTCGCCGGCGAGGTCACTCGCGTGGCGCGCGAGGTCGGTACCGAGGGCCGGCTCGGCGGTCAGGCCAGCGTGCCGGGTGCCTCCGGGACCTGGAAAGACCTTACCCACCAGGTCAATCAGCTCGCCGCCAATCTCACCACCCAGGTGCGCAATATCGCCGAGGTCACGACCGCGGTGCAGAAGGGCGACCTCTCCAAGAAGATCACGGTTGACGTTCACGGCGAGATCGCCGAGCTGAAGAACACCATCAACGTGATGGTCGATCAGCTAAACGCCTTTGCCTCAGAAGTCACGCGCGTCGCCCGCGAAGTCGGCACCGAAGGTAAGCTGGGCGGCCAGGCCCAGGTCAAGGGCGTCGTCGGCATCTGGAAAGACCTCACCGACAACGTCAATTTCATGGCCGGCAACCTTACCGCGCACGTGCGCAACATCGCCGAGGTGACGACCGCCGTCGCCAAGGGCGACCTCTCCAAGAAGATCACGGTTGACGTTCGTGGCGAGATCCTCGACCTGAAGAACACGATCAACGGCATGGTCGACCAACTGAATGCCTTCGCCGGCGAGGTCACCCGGGTGGCTCGCGAGGTCGGCAACGAGGGTCGCCTGGGCGGCCAGGCGTATGTACTCGGGGCGTCGGGCACCTGGAAGGATCTCACCGACAACGTCAACCAGCTGGCCGCCAACCTGACCACCCAGGTGCGAAATATCGCCGAGGTCACCACCGCGGTTCAGAAGGGCGACCTCTCCAAGAAGATCACGGTCGAGGTGAAAGGCGAGATCCTCGAGCTGAAGAACACGATCAACGTCATGGTCGACCAGCTCAATGCGTTCGCCTCGGAGGTCACCCGGGTGGCGCGCGAAGTCGGTACAGAGGGCAAGCTGGGCGGCCAGGCGCAGGTGCAGGGCGTCGCCGGAACCTGGGAAGACCTCACCGAGAGCGTGAACCTGATGGCGGGCAACCTGACCGATCAAGTGCGCGGCATCGCCCGGGTCGTGACGGCGGTCGCGAACGGCGACCTGCGCCGCAAAGTGGTCTTCGAGGCCAAGGGCGAAATCGCGGCGCTGGCGGACACCATCAACGAGATGACCGACACCCTGGCAACCTTCGCGGCGCAGGTGACAACGGTGGCCCGAAAAGTCGGCGTCGAGGGCGAGCTGGGTGGTCAGGCGTCAGTCCCGGGTGCCGCCGGCACCTGGAAAGACCTCACCGACAACGTCAATCAGCTGGCCGCCAACCTGACTGGCCAGGTGCGGGCCATCGCGGAGGTGACCACCGCCGTCACCGAGGGAGATCTCACCCGCTCGATCCGAGTGGAGGCCAGCGGTGAAGTCGCCCTACTGAGCCGCAAGATCAACGAGATGATCCGCAACCTCAAAGAGACAACGCAGAAGAACATGGAGCAGGACTGGCTCAAGACGAACATTGCTAAGCACACCCGCATGCTGCAGGGCCAGCGCGATCTTCGCACCGTCGCCGACTTGATCCTGACCGAGGTCGCGCCGCTAGTCTCGGCGCACTACGGCGCCTTCTACATCGTCGAGACCCGTGATGGCGAGGAGCCGGTGCTGCGCTTGGCCGCGGGCTACGCGCTGGCGGCGGATGATAGCCCGAACAAAGCGTTCCGCTGGGGCGAAGGCCTGGTCGGACAGTGTGCCCGGGACGGGCGGCGGATCCAGCTCAACACGGTCCCATCCGGCTACGTCGCGGTGAAGTCCGGCCTCGGCGAAGCGCCCCCGGCCAGCATCGTGGTGTTGCCCGTGATTTTCGAGGGCCGGGTCAAGGCGGTCGTCGAGCTGGCGTCGGTGCAGGCGTTCGGCCCCACTCACCTCGATTTCCTCGACCAGCTGACCGAGGGCATCGGGGTCGTCCTCAACACGATCGAGGCGAACATGCGCACGGAGGAGCTCCTCAAGCAGTCCCAGATCCTGTTCGCGGAGGCGCAGGAAGCCAGCAAGAGCAAGAGCGCCTTCTTGAGCATGGCGGCGCACGAGCTTCGCACGCCGCTGTCCGTGATCACCGGCTACCTCTCCATGCTGCAGGACGGCAGCCTGACGCCCGATAAGTGGGAGCGCCCGCTGCGAGTCTTGATGGGTAAGGCGACCGAGCTCAACAGCATCGTCGACGATCTGCTGACCGCGGCTCGGATCGAGGGCGGCACCGTACCGACCGATACCAAGACGCTGGACCTGCGCGAGATGGCGCGGCAAGCGATCGCCCGGGCCGAAGCCCGAGCCGGCCTGCTGAAGGCAGAGGTGCTCTACGACGAGCCCGATGAGCCGGTGGCGATCAACGCCGACCGCGAGCAGCTCGCGCGCATCATCGACAACCTCGTGAACAACGCGCTCACCTACACGGCCGGCCCCCCGTGGGTCAACCTGACTGTCACCACTGAGGGCGGCCCCGCGCTGATCATCGAAGACCACGGGGTCGGAGTCCCCCGGGACAAGCACGAGAAGATCTTTGAGCGCTTCTTCAGGATCGACGACCCTGGGCTCGGCCCCCAGCCCGGCACGGGGCTGGGACTCTTCATCAGCCGGGAGTTGGCGGAGCGCCACGGCGGCTCACTGACACTGGAGCACAGCGAAGTCGGCAAAGGCAGTATCTTCGTGCTGCGCCTCCCCGCGGCGACGGGGGTCCATGCCGTCAATCTCGTGTCGTCCGCCCCCGCCCTCGAGAGTATCCCCGCCTCGTAAGCTGCCCGCATCCAGCTGGAACCGGCGGTCGCTCGGCGATGTACCAGTTAACGATGCGGCTCAAACTCCTGGGCGGGGCCGTGGCGATCGTGCTGGTCGGCTGCGGCCAGGCGACTGTCGCGACCGGCAGCCCGACCCCGACGCCGATCCCTACTGCCGATGATGCCGTGTCATTGATGGCGCGACCCTTGAAGCTCCCAGCGGTTCAGCCCGGAATGCCATGCCCTGTCACAACGGTGGCGAAAGTCTCACCGGGTGTCAGCAATCCGCGCGGTCGCGGGCCCTTTTACCTGGGTGGTCCGATGCCGACAGCGGCTTTCCCCTGGAACAAGACGGTATACGTCGTCACCGGCTCCCCCGTGCCGGGTCCGGTGCTCCTGCGCGGCGGCCGGATCGATGGCGTTGGTCGCCTCCAATTCAGTGGGCAGCCCGCCACTCCCTCGGATAAGGCGACCCACCTCACCTCGGAGGCTGGCGTGAGCGACGACTTCTACGATCACGTGCTCCAGGCGGCCGGCGGTGGTGCCCTGTACGTCTACCCCTCAACAACGGGCTGCTACGCCATCCAGGTCGACGCCACGACCTACGAGGACGTGATCGTGGTTAGCGCCAGCTAAGCTCTGGCCCGATGACGTACGTCTTTCCCATACAGCTTGCGGAGTTCGTCTTTAGCCGCCTCCAGCCGCGCGCGCCGCGTTTTCGGCAGCGTCTCCCCCGCGCGGTTTAGGTAGAAGGTCAGCATCGACATCGCCGAGCGATACGGATTGCTTTTGCGTCGTGTGCTCCGCTCGGCCGAACGTTTGAGCGAGCGGGCGATGCTGCGTGGATCGTCCTTGGCGAAGACTCGCCGTTCCAGATCAAGCGCATCGCTCGTCTCCGTCACCCGCTGCGACCAGCGCTTTCCCTTCCCTGGCGATGCGGCCATGGCGATGTCTCCTCTGCTCCGCGTCAGTACGATCGAGGCGGCGCCGCGGAGAAGAGCGAGATCGCCTGTTTGACCTCCGCGCTGCCGCACCTCGGGCAGGCGTGGGCTTTTTCACGCTCCGCATAACTGCCCATCACCTCGAAGAGTTCCCCACATTTCGTGCACTTGAACTCATAGACCGGCATGGCGCTCAACCTCCGGAACTATCGACCCATCGCCTGCCCCTGATCTGACGTTAGACCGCGAGACCGCCAGCGTCAACCCCGGTTCGGCCGATTGGGTCCTGCATGATTAGTGGTATGGCCCTTATCCCCGAGCACGTTCGGGCGCAGCTCAAGGCTCGATTCGATCTCCGCCTGAGCGGCCCTGTGCATCTCACCCTCTACACGCGGCCGGGCTGGTCCCGCCTGATCCTGCCCGCCGGCGTCGGCTGCGCGACCTGCGAGGACGCCCGCCAGATGGCGGACCTACTCAAAGACGCGGCGCCTGAGAAGGTGACGCTTGACGTCGTTGATACCAGCCGTGACCCCGGCCGCGCCAGCGCCGATGGGGTCGACGACATCCCCACCATCGCAATTGGTGCCAGTACGGAAGCCGGGCAGATCCGCTTCCAGGGTCTCCCCACCGGCACCGAGTTCCCGGCCTTGATTGACGCGGTCGAGCGGGTTTCCCGGGCGGAGCACGATCTCAGCCCGGCGAGCCTGGCTGATCTGGCGAAGCTGAGTGAGCCGACTGAGGTCATGGTCTTTGCCACCCCGACCTGACCGTACTGCCCTCAGGCCGTGAGCCTGGCCAACCGGATGGCGCTGGCATCGCCACAGATCCGGGCGCTCTGCGTCGAGGCGAACGAGTTTCCGCGATTGTCAGCGGAGTTTGGAGTCCGAGGAGTCCCGCACACGGTGATCAACCGCGCGGGCGCATTCGTGGGCGCTCTTCCCGAGCGCGATTTCGTCGCCGCGGTGCTCGACGGCGCCGGCATCCCGGTGGAAGAGTCTCCAGGTGCGGGCGGTCCGTCGACTGAGTTCAGCGGCTGACGTCCGAGAACAATGCCAGTTATCGACGGCCACCAGATCACGGTCTCCAATCCGGAGAAGGTCATGTTCCCCGCCGACGGAATCACCAAGGGCGATCTGGTCGAGTACTACCAGCGCATCGCCGAGCGCATGCTGCCGCAGGTCCGGGGGCGTCCGCTGCACATGAACCGGTTCCCGGACGGCATCGGCGGCATCGCCATCCAGCAGAAGCGGATCCCTGAATCCTTCCCGCAATGGATCAAACGGGCGACCGTGGACCTCCACCGGGGGGGCACCATCACCCACGCCCTGATCGACAACGCAGCGACGCTCGTCTATCTCGCGAACTACAACATGATCACCGCGCACGTCTGGCTCTCGCGAATCGAGGCGCCGGAGCAGCCCGACCTCTTGATCTTCGACCTCGACCCTGCGGATGACGACTTCCGCCTCGTCCGCCGGACGGCACTTAGCCTCAAGGTGCTGCTCGAAGAGCTGAGACTCGTCGCCTTCGTCAAGTCGACCGGCTCGCGCGGACTCCACGTCGTCGTGCCGATCAGCGTCGCACCCAGCTTCGAGGAGGTGCATGTCTTCGCCGACGCCATTGCCCAGCGGTTGACGGCGAGCGATCCCGATCATCTGACTACGGAGTTCATCAAGCAGAAGCGCGAAGGCCGGCTCTTCATCGACGTCAACCGGAACGCCTACGGCCAGACGGTCGTCGCGCCCTATTCCGTCAGAGCCAGGCGCGAAGGCCCGGTTGCGGTGCCGATCGCATGGTCGGACGTCGAGAATGATGGACTCCGTCCTGATGGCGTGACGATGCGCAACGTCTGGGATTGGCTGCAAGGCCGTGACGATCCCTGGAAGGAGATGGCGCGGATGCGCGCTCCGTTACCGCGCCTGACGGAATCGGACAAACCAAACCGGTCGGGCCGGCGGCGCGGACTGAGCCGCCGCGAACGGTCCGGTCAGTAATGCTGCCAGCTTGAATGACCGCGCACCCCTTCTCGTTGTAACGCCGCCCGGGGACACAACGCGGACCACTCAGGCCCGGTGGGCTGCGGCGCCCCCGGCACCCCGCTTACTGCTGCTTCCTTCCGGACCTGACAGGGTTCACGGAACCAGGTCGCGCAGGACCAGGCCATCAACGCAGTCGCACGAAACGCCACTCCGGATAGCGCACCCCTCAAAGGGGAGTTCGACCCCGCTGAAGCGGATTGCGGGTACAGGGCACCGCTGGCTCCCCGTCTAGCGCGATCCCGTCTATCTTACTGGCGGCTCGCGCGGAGGCTGGAATCGAAGCAGCGCCCAGGCGCCAAGCCACCCGATCATCGCCCCGACGACGATCGCCAGGCCGAGCTGCTGACCGAGAGCGACGGCCAGCGTACTCGTGTCGGTGGCGGCCCGCCTGGCGGCCGGGGTGAGATGGGCAAAGGCCGATTGACCTGCCGGCAGATACGAAATGATGATGGCCGCCACCAGGTTGCGCATCAACTCGCTGATCCCACCAGCCAGCGCCCCCATCTGCAAGGACGGCGTTGTCGTTCCCGTAGTGGCGGCCAGCTTCCGACCGGCGCCGCCGATGATCAGCAGCGTGAGGGCCGTCGTGACAAACGTCGAGAAGGGATTCGGCATCGTAGTGCCGGTCGCCAGCAGCGCGACCAACCGGATCACGAGGGCAAAAGCTCCGGCGATCAGGCCGAAGACCAGCCCCTCGCGGAGGACGAGACCGAAGCGTGCCATCAGTTCAGGCGGCTGATCAGCTGACCTCGCAGCTGCTTGACGCGCGCGGAATCTTCGGGCTCTGGCCGCACCGCGAGATAGCGACTGAAGTCTTTCAAGGCGTCAGTGTCATGGCGCAACTGAAACCGAATCAGGCCCCGATCGCGCCACTCCGAAGTGAGGTGTGGGTCGGTCAGCACGATGCGGTCGCTGGCCGCCAGCGCGCGTGCCAGATCGCCGCGGGATAGGTAGAGGCTCTTGAGGTTGTTGAGAATGCGGGAGAGAATCTGGCGTTTCGTCGATGGCTCGAGCAACGCCGGCCTCATCTTCACCGTCCCGCCGTACATCTCCTCGAGCATCTTCGCGCATTCGTCCCGCGACAGCGTTCGCCCATTGAAGGCGTCGATGAAGATCTCACCAGTCGACGCCGGCGCGTATTTCACAAGGAAGTGTCCGGGCATGCCGACGCCGCGCACCGGTATGCCGGCCCTCTCCCCGACCGCCACGTACAGTATCGCCAGCGTGATCGGGATCCCGACGCGGCGCTCGAGGACGTCGTTGAGAAAGCTATTGCGCGGATCGTAATACTCCTCCCGGTTTCCCTTGAAGTGCAGCTCCTCGAACAGGTAGACGTTGGCCGTTTCGACCACGCGCCGAGGCTCGACCTCGGCACGGATCCGCCGCTTCAGCTCGGTCCCCATACGGGCGATCTGTTCCAGATAAACCGAGGGGCGGAGGTCCGGGTATTCTTCGGCGGCGATCAACAGCGCGGCCTCGGCCAGGTCCAGCTCCGGTTCCGGCGTTTGCAGCAGGCGCGTAAACGCGTCGCGTGCTTCGGCCGGCGTCATCGCCACATAGTGTAAGGACGGGCTCGCGGCTAGGGGAACTTTTCGGCCATTCTAACGTCAGGAGATTGTGCGGCCTCCCGTTCTCGCCGCGGGTTTTCTGCTCCTCCTTGCGGCCTGTGGCGGCGCCCAGCCCTCGATGATGTCGGCGCCGAGCCCATCTCCATCAGGCGAGCCGTTCCTGCTCTCCGCCCATTGCGGCATCCTCTCGACGGTGTTCGCCGGCCGCACCTTCTATCTCGAGGAGCTTTACCCGACCCGCATCCCGGCCCTGGCCATGCCTGAAGCGGGGTTCATGACGCTGGTGTCGCCCCACGTCGCCGAGTTCACCGATCCGGCAGGCAACCGGATTCGATTCGTCGATTCCTTACCCGGGGAGATCAACCACCCCTACCCACTTGCCGTCCGCGTTCTGAGCGGCGGTAACCATATCCTGGACGAGCCGTTTGCCGGCCGCCACTGGCAAACTACGGAAACGCTCCCGGGTGTGGTTGGTTTGCCGTACGGCAACGGCATGGACCGTGTCACGTTTGTCCAGGGAATCTTCATCATCGCCGATTCCGAGGATGCCATCTTCAAAAGTGATGCCGGCGGCGTCCTGCACTTCAGCGCCGTGCCGCCAATGGGCTGCGACTGACCCTATCCTGAGCTGGTGGCTCTGCCGGAGCGCATCTTTGTCGTGGTGGTCGAGTCGGAGGGGGATCGCGATCCGGAACGGATGCCGTTGCTAAGCCGCACGGGTGCGGGCGGAGCCCGGCACGCGCCTGCCTTCAGCAGCATGCTGCTCGCGACCACCTTCTTGAGCCGGGCCCAGCAGCTCGGCCACGTCGTCAGGCTCGATTACATCTTTCCGGCCGATGGCCGGCGCGTCGCCGATGACTTCCCTGAATACGTCATTCAGCTGGATCCCAGCCCGGAAGCCTTCTTCGGAAGCGACTCGAGCGTTTAGGCCGGCACAAGCTCACCGGCCACTCGGACGTTACATCGGCGTCATATGTCGCAGTTCCGCCATCGGCTCGCCCTGAAGATCGTGCTGCCATTCGCCGCACTCACCCTGGCGATTGGCGCCGTCGGGACGCTGACGGCCACCAACGCACTCAGTAGCCGAAGCCAGGAAGCCTTCGACAATCAGCTGATCCACGATGGCTTCGTCGCCCAGGCGATGGTGCAGGCGGGCGATGGCGATCGACGGTCAATCCTTCGTCTGCTGACCGCCGGTACCGGGCTGACCCAGAACTGGGCCAACACGCCAGCCCTGCAGGCCTGGCTGGAGCGGGCGCTGACGATCCATCCCAACGTGGTCGTCGAAACCGTCGACAGCTCCGGGCACGAAATCGTCGGGGTCGTCGGCCACGGGGCCGTGGCCGACACGGTTACCCGGAATCGCGACCTGAGCGCCTGGCCCAGCCTCTCCTACGTGCTGACCGGCGGGGCCACCGGCCTGGACCTGGTCGTCCCCGCGCCGCGAGCTGCGATTTTCACGGGACAGCCCGTGCGCAATGCCGGCGGCGCCCTCGTAGGCGCCATCCTGGTTGGTGATTATCTCGATGATCGGGCCTCGGCGATTCGAGCGTCGTTGCACGACGACATCACCTACTACGACATCAACGGCCAGGCGCTCGCCACCTCATTGAGCCTCGCACCCGGTCAGGGGTCGACCCTCGCCCTGGACACGACGACGCGGAATCGAGTCGGTCCGACCAGGGTGGTCGAACTGTCGCGGACCGCTGGCGGTCCGGGGATGGAAATCGTCTCGCCCTGGGTGGTACGCACGGTGAACCTCGGCTACGTTGGGACGACCGGGTCGACGGCCGGCCTGCTGGCCGACACGAACCAGCTGCGCATCATCCTGGTCGTGCTATTCCTCGCCGGCGTCCTCTTCACGCTGGCGATCGGCGTCTGGCTGGCGCGCCGGATCACCCGGCCGGTCCACCGCCTTGTCGAGGCGACGCGGCTTGTCAGCGCCGGCGACCTGGAGCACCAGACGCCGTTAACGACCCGCGACGAGATTGGCGAGCTTACGGAGTCCTTCAATCAGATGACGCGCTCACTTAAAGACAAGAGCGCGTCCCTGAAGGTCACAATGACCCAGCTACAGGACACCTATTTGATGACGATCGAGGCGCTGGCGGCGGCGGTCGAGGCCCGCGACCCGTACACCCATGGTCACACCCAACGGGTCGAGGAGTACGCGGTGATCATGGCAAAGGCGCTGGGGTGCGACGAGACCGAGATCAGCGCCATCCGCCGCGCCAGTGTGTTGCACGACATCGGCAAGATCGGAATCGAAGACGTGATCCTGCGCAAGCAAGCGCGCCTCGAGCCCGAGGAGGAGATCCGAATGCAGAAACACCCGGTGATCGGCGTGGACATGCTGAAGGGCATCGACTTCCTCGACCCGGTGTTGCCGCTGGTCCGCAACCATCACGAGCGCTGGGACGGCAACGGCTATCCCGATCAGCTGCATGCCGATGAGATCCCACTTGGCGCTCGGATCCTGGCGGTGGCCGATGCCCTGGACGCCATGACTTCCGATCGACCCTACCGCGCGGCCCGCACTTTCGAATACGCGAAGACCGAGATCCTGAAAGGCTCTACCACGCACTTCGATCCTGAGGTGGTCACCGCCTTCATCAAAAGCCAGCGCGCGATCGAGGACCTGCTTCGACAGGCCGCCGCTGACGAGGTGAATCACCACCCAGACCCCGGCGATCTCGGCGGCTGGCGTTTGCACGTCGTCGGCCGCTAGGTCGGCGCGATCGCGCCTCAGCCGTCAGCTGCGGGAGAGAGAAATTTGCACGTTGGTCGTGTGTCCGGTCTTCACCGTCACGACCTGGCTCTGGGTGACGAATCCAATCGCTGAAACAGTTAGCGTATAGCTCCCGCTGAGCACGATCGCGTATGAGAAGTTTCCGTTGAGGTCGCTGACGCGGACCATCCCATCGGAGAGGGTGACCGTCGCGGCCGCAATTGGGGCCTTGCTCAGGCTGTCGATCACCGCCCCGTTGAGTGAGCCAAAGACGGTGACGCTGACCAGCCTGAACACGACGTTCGTTTTCTGTCCGCCGTTGACGGTCACCGCCTGGCTGGCGCTGCTATAGCCGTTCGCCTTCGCCATGACGGTGTAGGTTCCGGGACTGACGCTGAGGCTGAAGTTGCCGTTGGTGTCGGTGAGCACGGACTGTCCGCCCGGGCTGACGGAAACCGTGGCCGCGATGATGGGAAGACGCGTCTGGCTGTCGGTCACCTGGCCGGCAATGGTCGCTGAGCCAGGCGTCGCCGTCGGCGTGGGGCCCGGGAGCGGGCTGCTGGGACTTGGCAACGGCAGCGGCACCGGGCGTGGGGTCGGCGTCGGTGACGCCGAGGCTTGTGGCTTTGGCGTCGCGGAGCCGCGACTGGGAGTTGGCGTCGGGAGGGCCGGCTTCGCCGCGTCCTGGTTGGCGTCGTCGAGCACACGCAGCGAGAGGGGTGCCAGTCGCTGGTCGGAATCGCCGGCATAGGTGGACAGCGTGAGTCCGTGGACATTGACGCCAACTACCAGCAGGCCGGGGATGCTCGATGCCACCGCCGCGGTTAGCCAGAACACCATCCCGAACAGGGGAAGCAATGCCAGAATCGCCAGGCTCCGAAGTGGCCGATGCCGGTTCATGCCGCTTCCGGCTCGGCGACCGCTGCGCCTCGCCGTCCGCTCCTGCGGAGAATGCTTTCAATCGCAGGGCGTCGGGTGAGGAACGCCGTCACGACGTCCGGGTCGAACTGCAGGCCCGCCTCGATGCGGATGGCGGCCGTTGCCGCCTCGAAGCTCAAGCCCTCGCGGTAGGGTCGGTCGGAGGTGAGGGCGTCGAAGACGTCGGCCACAGCCAGGATGCGCACCGGTAGTGGGATCGCTGTCCCCGTCAGTCCCGTCGGATAACCGGCCCCATCCCAACGCTCATGGTGGTAGAGCACGCCCGGCAAGCTGGGCTGCAAGAAGCGCAGACCCTTGAGCATGTCGTAGCCGATTCGGGGATGCGCGCGCATGTCGTCGGCTTCCGAATCGCTGAGCGGGCCCGGCTTGCGGAGCACCTTGTCCTCCACGCCGATCTTGCCAATGTCGTGGAGCAGTGCCGCACGGCGCAGCGCCTCGCGATCCTTTGCGCAGAGCCGCATCGCGTCCGCGATTTCGAGGCTCACGGCGGCGACCCGCGCTGAGTGGCCGAAGGTGGTGGAGTCCCGAGCGTCGATGGCGCGGGCCAGCGCCTCCATGCTGGCGAAGGTGGTCTCCTCGAGCGCCGCTGTCTTCTCCTCCAGGCTGGCCGTCATCTCATTGAAGGTTCGCGCCAGGTACCCGATCTCATCCTGGGAGGCGACCGTCGCGCGGTGGTGCAGGTCACCCGCAGAAACTTCCCGCATCGACCGCACCAGCAACTCCACCGGACGGGTCAGCAGTGAAGCGGTCACCGTCCCAACCAGCAAGGTGAGCAAGGCTGCAGCGGTGAAGATGAGCGTCAGGATGAGGCGCTGCTGGGCCACCAAGCTTAGGAGGGAGCCCGCGTCGGCTGCCATCGCGAGAAATCCGACCTGGATTCCGTGAATCGTCCAGGTGCTGAAGAGGGTGTGATAGAGGTGACCGCCCAGTGTCTGATTGACGCGCACGGCGTTTTCCGCGGTGAGCTGGCGGCGTACGGTCTCACTGGCAACCGGTGCGGCGCGCAGGGTCGTGGCCAGCGGTACCCCAGAAAGATCGTAGAAGGTCGCCCCTGGAATCCCGGCGGCGACTTCGGTGAGCGACTCTCCGAGCAGCACGGCGCCGATGATGCGTTCGCTGGTGATCCGCACCGCTCCCGCCCAATACAGAACCGGCTGGCCGGGCTGACCGCTGAGAAAGGCTCGCCGCTCACCGGCATCCGCGCCTGCCAGCACGCTGACCACCGCAGGCTGGGCTCGAAAGACGCCGGAGTCGGTCACGTCGATCGGGCTCGGACCGTTGGGCGAGCCCTGGATGCGAAGCAGTTCCTTACCGTTGACGTCGAGGACACGCAGTTGAATGCCGGCCGCCGGCACGTTCGCGGCGATCGGCGTTAGCAGTCGGGCGAGCCCGGCAGCATCGCCGGAAGCAAGCGCTTCGGCCACGCCGACCGTGTCGGTCGCCCGGCGCAGGTCGGCCATCCGGTCGGCGTCCAGCTGCGCCAGCAACTGATTGGCCTGGAGGCTGCTGTGGAGCAGCTTCGCGTCGAACTCGGCTGCTGCGGCATTCGTGAGCTGGGCTGTTGCCACGCCTGTGCCGGTAACACCAACGAAGACCAGCAGCACGGCGAACGGCAAGATGATCTTGTAGCGGATGGAAAGCCGCATGGCGTTTCCACCCGATGATGTCGCCGCCGACTTGCAGCTACCGTTGCGTCCGTAAGGTTCGGCGGCCGTTTAGCCCATCTGGACCACCCGGACGGCCAAGTGGCGGATGGAGTGATGGGCCGTTTAGCGGCGTTTCTTGCGCTCGGCGCGACGGGCCTCCCAGAACGCGAGCCCACGGCGCAGGCGCCGCAGCTCGGCCTCCAGGAAGGGGATATCGTTGCCGCTCAACTCATTGCGCATGTCCGGAACCTTCTCGACCTCCCGCTGCGTCTCGCCGAGCAGCCCCTCCTTGAACCGGATCATCTCCCCGTAGACAGCGCACCAGTGCTCGATGTCGTCGGGATCGTTGCTGTCTCGGTTCTCACCTTCCATGAACCGGTCGAAGTCGACCATCCGCTGCATGAAGTCGAGCGCTTTCATCGAAGCACATGATAATGGCTTGTTTAAGCTTCTTGCCGCTGGGTACGACCGTGGAAATGCTGTCCGACGTTGATCTGCTCGATGCCTATTCCCGCGCCGTGATCTCCGTCGTCGACACGGTTGGCCCGGCCGTCGTCGGCGTAAGCGGCGTCGGTACCGGCATGCTGATCACGCCCGACGGTTACGCCCTGACGAACAGCCACGTCGCCAGCGCCGTGAAAGCCTATGAGCTGACGCTGCGCGATGGCACGACGCTCAAAGCGGAGCTGGTCGGGAAGGATCCCCACACCGACCTCGCGGTGCTGCGCGCCTCGGGCACCGGCTTGCCGCATGCCCGGCTGGGCGACTCCGGCCAGTTGCGCGTGGGCCAGCTCGTGGTCGCCATCGGGCATCCCTTCGGCTTTCAATCGACGGTGACCACCGGCGTCGTCAGCGCGCTCGGTCGTACCATGCGGGCCCAGAGCGGACGCACGATCGAGAACATCATCCAGACCGACGCCGCCCTCAATCCCGGCAACTCGGGCGGCCCGCTGGTGGACACCCGTGGCCAGGTGGTTGGCATCAACACCGCCATCATCGCCATGGCGCAGGGGATCTGCTTTGCCGTCCCCAGTAACACCGCGCAGCGCGTCGTGTCACTCTTGATCCGCGACGGTCGTTTGGTCCGCTCTTATCTGGGCATCACCGGCGAATCCTGGCCGATCCACCGCCGGGTCAGCCGCTACTACCACCTCGAGCAGGAGAGCGGCGTGCGAGTTGCCCATATCGATCCGAATGGGCCGGCCCACCACGCCGGCTTCAAGAAGGAGGACGTGCTCATCAGCCTGGCCAAGCACTCGATGAAGGGCGTCGACGACCTCCAGCACTTCCTGACCGACTGGCCGGTTGGCATCCCGGCCGAGGCCCAGCTGCTGCGCGGCACCGAGCTGCTCAAGCGAACCATCATCCCCACCGAGCTCAAGAGCTAACGGCGGTCGCCGCGCCGGCCGCTGCCACGAGGCCGAACCCGATCAAGGCTAGGCCTGATCCGATCGCAATCACACGGGTGACCGCCGGCGTGACTCGATGGCGCAGGGCCGACACCAGGGCGGTCATCACCACCCACCACGTGGCCGACCCCACCATGACACCTACCACGAGACCGATGGCCGGTGGCCAGCCTGCTCCGACTCGCAATCCGAGCCCGGCAAACACGGCCGTGAACGACAGAATCGTAGGCGGGTTACCAAGCGTGAGTGCCAGGATTGAAAGGTAGGCGCTGGCCAGCCGTTTCCGCGTCCCATTTCGCTCCCCGTCATGGGGGTTGTCGGCGTGAACTCCATGCACGATCAGGACCCGCAAGCCGATCAATACCAAGGCAATTCCACCAGCCAGGCCGATCCAGTGGCGTTGCCCGATCAGAAAATTGGTGACGACGGCCACGCCGAAGGCAG
>Ga0209805_1000793_pt1 | contig 19433 bp, 18 predicted proteins | sample GraSoiAngelo_148_FD_185905 | JGI IMG/M metagenome (GOLD analysis project Ga0209805, IMG submission 185905) | Grasslands soil microbial communities from the Angelo Coastal Reserve, California, USA - 14_1009_09_20cm (SPAdes) (version 2) | ecosystem: Environmental > Terrestrial > Soil > Grasslands ... | reverse complement strand
ACGGCGGCGCATGGTATCAGACCGAGGCGCCCCGCCTGGGCGGCGACGTGGGCCTGTCGTTGCGCATCGGCCCAACCCGCGCCGTGCGCGGCGATGTGGCGGAGTTCGCCGTCGGCTACCGCTTCGGGCAGGGGTTCACCGGCGGCCGCTGGGGGTTCGCGGTCCGCAAGGGCGTTCACTACTGACCGCCCCGCTACAACCTCCCGGCCCTGCTCGACGTTACCAGCTCACGCGCGCGTAGCCGGCGCGGCCGCCGCCTGCCCCCTGCGGCGGGCGTCCAGACTGACGGGGCCCGCGCCGAAATACGCGATCAGGAGGGCGGCGCCAAGCATGGAGACGTTCTTCATGAACAGCGCCATTTGCATCCCCCTCATCATGGGATCGGTCACCGTCCAGAAGTTGTGCATGGCGAGCGTGACGGGCACCAGGAACAGGACCAGCAGCCACGCGCCGAGCTTGGCCCGGTAACCCAGCGCCACACTCAGGCCGCCGGCGATGGCGATCACGCCCGAGAGGGGCACCAAGAGCGCGGCCGCCGGCACGCCCGCCTGCGCGGCGTACCCGATATAGCCTTGCGAGAAGTGGCCGAGGATAGTCATCAAGAAAATGAGAGAGTACAACACCCGACCCACCGCTACCATGTAGCGCATCGAACCCTCCAGGTGAGTTACGATCCCAGTGCTTTCAGGGCGGCCCGCAGGCTCTCCGTGTCGCCCGCGTTGAGCGGGCCCACGATCGCTCGCTGCGCCTGCAGCAGGGCGTCCATGCCCTCGGCATGCGCCCGCGTCCCCGCCGCCGTCAGGGCGGCCCGGACGCTGCGACGATCGTTGGAGTCCGCCCGGCGGCGCACGAGTCCGTCCTTCTCGAGCCGGTCGACCAGCTGGGTGATGTTGGACCGCACGCAGTGCTGACGCTCCGCCAACGCGGACAGCGGCAGCGGCTCCTTCGCGTCGGCCAGGAAATGGAGCACGGCGAGCTTCGCGAGCGACAAGCCCAGCGGATTCACGGCCGCCTCGAGACGGGCTTCCACCGCTTCGGCGGTTTCCAGAAAGGAGAAGACCAGGGCACTGGCCGTCGCCCCACGGCGCGCCGGTTTCCGAGAGCGCTTGTGCATCACCAAAATGATATCCCGCTTCGTGGCATGGTCAAATCAATCGACGGTGCGGGGCCACCCGGCGCCCACGGCCTGGTACAGCTGCACTCCGGCGACGAGCTGGTCCCGCTCCGCCTGGGTGAGCGCCAGCTCGGCGCCGAACAGGCCGCGCTGCGCGTCGAGCACGTCGAGATAGCTCGAGACGCCGTTCTGATACCGCAGGTCGGCGAGCTCGAGCGCGCGCCGCAGCGCGATCACCTGGCGCTCCTGCGCGGCGGTTCGATCCTGAGCCGTCCGCAATCCCACCAGCGCGTCCTCGACCTCCCGCAGCGCCACCAGCACCGTCTGCTCGTAGCGCGACCGCGCTTGCGCCGCCCGCGCGCGAGCGATGTTCACCTGCTCGCCGGCCCCCGGCCGGCCCTGGCTGAACAGGGGGATCGACACTCCGGCGAACGCCTGCCAGATGTTTGTCCCGGACGCGAACCACTGGGAGAATTCGGCGCTCTGGGTGCCGTACTGACCGGTGATGGTGAAGGTCGGCAGCCAGGCGGCCTGCGCCACGCCGATCCGAGCCGTCGCGGCACGGAGCGTCGCTTCGGCGCCTCGCACGTCAGGCCGGTTCGCGAGCAGGGCGGAAGGCACGCCGGCCGGGACCGGGATCAGCGCCGCCATGTTCGTGAGCGAGCGGCCCCGGGCGATGACTCCGGGGTTGCGTCCGACCAGGACGCTCAGGGCGTTTTCCTGCTGCGCCACCTGACGCTCGAAGTCCGCGACGCTCGCCGCAGGACTCGCCACCTCGGCCTCGAACTGTCGCACGTCGAGCTCCGAGATCAAGCCCTGATCGAGCCGTCGGCGTGCGAGCCCGAGCGTTTGCCGCCGCGAGTCCAGGGTGCGGCGCGCGATCGCGAGGTTCAAGTCCGCCGCGCGCAGGTCGAAATACGCCGTCGCCACGTCGCCGATCAGGGATAATTGCAACGCGCGCCGGTCTTCCTCCCGAGCCACGAGATCCGAGCGCGCGGCGCTGGTGCCGCGGCGGAGCCGCCCCCACACATCGAGCTCCCAGCTCAGGTCGGCGGTGGCCTTGTACACGTCGAACGTTTGCGCCCCGAAAGTCCCGAAGACGGCGCGGCTGCGGCCGGCCTGACCGTTGGCCGTCAGGTCGGGCAGGAGCGCGCCCCGCGTGGCCCGGTACTGCGCGCGGAATTCGTCGATCACGGCGAGGGCGGTGCGGACGTCACGATTCTGCCGCAGGCTCGTGTCCACGAGCTGTCGGAGCACGGAATCCTGGATCAGATCGAGCCACCGCAGCGTGGCACCCGAGTCCGCCCCGGACCTCGAGAACATCGTGTCGTACCGGAACGGCACGCGTGCCGTGTCGGTCCCGGCGGGCAGCAGCGTATCGCGGCTGGTGCGCAGCGAGTCGTAGAACGGCCGGAGCGAGTCCTCCGACGCCGCCCGCGGGCGCCAGCCGTCCGGCATGCCGACGCCGGATCGGTGATATCCCGGTCCCACCGCACACGCCCCGGTGAGCGCAGTCAGTGCGATCAGCGCGCCCACCGCGCGCACAGCGACGCGTCGCATGTCAGTCGCCCTCCACCGCGAGCGGCGCCGTGTCCGGGACGACGGAGCGGTCGCCGCGGCGCAGCAGGCCCCGCTCGCTCAGGGTGCGAATCGCCACGAAGAAGAGCGGGATGAAGAACACGCCGACCAGCGTCGCCACCAGCATCCCGAAAAAGACGCCGGTGCCGATGGAATGACGGCTCGCGGCGCCCGCCCCGCTCGACGTGAGCAAGGGTGTGACGCCCAGGATGAACGCGAACGAAGTCATCAGGATCGGCCGCAGCCGCTCCCGGCCGGCTTCGAGCGCCGCCTCCCGAATCGACCGCCCCTGGGCGCGCAGCTCGTTCGCGAACTCGACGATCAGAATCGCGTTCTTCGCCGCGAGACCCACGACGACGATCAGGCCGATCTGCACGTACACGTCGTTCGCCATGCCGCGCAGCCACACGCCGAGCAGCGCGCCGAGCGTGCCGAACGGCACACCGAGCAGCACGGCGAACGGGATCGACCAGCTCTCGTATTGCGCGGCGAGCACCAGGAACACCATCACCAGCCCGAGGGCGAACACCAGACTTCCCTGCCCGCCCGAGGCGCGCTCCTGGTACGACTGGCCGCTGAACGCGTATCCCACGCCCTGGCTGGCGTACTTGTCCTGGGCCAACCGCTCCGCTGCGGCGAGCATCTCGCCCGAGCTCTTCCCGGGCGCGGGGGCCCCGACCACCAGCGCCGACGTGAACCCGTTGAACCGCGTGATGACGCTCGGGCCGGCTCGGAATGCGGTCCGGGTCAGTGCCGACACCGGCACCATTTGTTGATTGGGCCCTCGCACGTACAGGCGACCGATGTCTTCGGGCGTCTGGCGGAAGCGGGCCTGCGCCTCGGCCTGCACCCGATAGGTCTTCCCGTAGCGGTTGAAGTCGTTGATGTACAGCGTGGACAATGACGCCTGCAGCGTCTCGAACAGGTCCGTCAAGGAGATGCCCAGCGCCTTGACCTTGGCCCGGTCCACGTCCACGTACAGCTGCGGCGTGTTCACGCGGATCGTCGGGTACACGCCCCGCAGCTCGGGAAGCGCGTTGGCATCAGCGGCGAACGCGCCCGTCAGCCCAGCGAACCGCGTGATATCGTTCACGCCGCGATCCTGGAGGTTCATCTCGAGCCCGGCCGTGGTCCCGAGGCCGATGATCTCGGGCATGTTGAACGCGAAGCCGCGCGTCTGCTGCAGCTGGAAGAGATAGCCGTTGACGGCGCCGAGCACCGCCGCGAACTGGTCGCGCGAGCCGGTCCGCTCCTCCCACGGCTTCAGCATGACGAACATGATCGCCGCGTTCGTCTGGTTCGCGTTCTGGATGAAATTGAGGCCGACGAGCGAGACGACGTGATTGATCGCCGGCTGCTGCTTGAGAAAGCCTTCGACCTGCTTCACGACCGCTTCCGTGCGCTGACGCGAGGCATTGTCGGGGAGCTCGATCAGCATCCCGAAGTACCCTTTGTCCTCGCTGGGAATGAACCCCGTCGGGACGGACCGCACGAGCACGAACAGCAAGGCGACGGCCACGGCAAAGGCGGCGAAGAACGTCCGGGGGCGGTCGATCACGCGACTGGCGGCGCCGAGGTAGCGGTCGGTGGCCGCGCGGAAGCCGCGGTTGAAGCGATCGAAGAACCGGCTCGCGAGGGACCTCACCCCCTCGCTCCCCCTCTCCACGTCGTGGAGAGGGGGATGGGGGGTGAGGTTAGGCCGGAGCAGCACGGCGCACAACGCCGGCGTGAGCGTCAACGCCACGATGCCCGACAACACCACCGAAACCGCGATAGTGATGGCGAATTGCTTGTACATGAGTCCGGTGATGCCCCCCAGGAACGCTACCGGGACGAACACGGAGCACAGCACGAGCACGATCGCGATCAGCGCCCGGCTCACCTGGTGCATCGCCCGGTCGGCGGCGACGGCGGGCGGCACTCCGTCCTGGGCCATGATCCGCTCGACGTTTTCGATCACGACGATCGCGTCGTCCACCACGATGCCGATCGCGAGCACCAGACCGAACAGCGTCAGCAGGTTGATCGAGAAGCCGAGCACCTGCATCCCGAAGAACGCGCCGATGACCGACACGGGCACGGCGACCACCGGAATCAGGGTCGCCCGCCAGCTCTGCAGGAAGACGAACACCACCAACGTCACGAGCAACAGCGCCTCGAACAGCGTCTTCACCACCTCGTGGATCGACGCGGTGACGTAGGGCGTCGTATCGAACGCGATCGACCAGCGCACCCCCGGGGGGAAGCTCTTGGCGAGCTCGGTCATCCGTGCCACGACCGCGCGCTTCACCTCGAGGGCATTGGCGCCGGGACGTAGGAATACGGGGGTCAGCGCCGTCGGCGCGCCGTCGAACCGGCCGGCCAGATCGTAGTTACGCGCGCCCAGATGAGCGTCCCCGATGTCCGAGAGGTGCACGAGCGAGCCGTCGGGCCGGCCCCGGACGATGATGCGCTCGAAGTCGCTCGCTTCTTTCAGCCGGCCGCTCGTGATCACGGGGATCGTCAGCTCGGTGCCGGGCGGAGCGGGCTCGCGCCCGATGCGGCCGGCGGGGTTCGTCGTGTTCTGATCCTGAACCGCGGCGGCGACGTCCGACACGGTGAGGCCGAGCTGCGCCATACGGTCCGGATCGAGGCTCAACAGCATCGAGAAGTCGAGCTGGCCGAAGGTGCTCGCATCGCCCACGCCGGGGAGCCGCTTCAGCTCGTCGTCGATGTAGATCTTGGCGTAATTGTTCAGATACTCGGTGTTGTAGCGTGGATCGTCGGACGAAAGCGCCAGCACGACCAGGAAGGCCGTCTGGCGCTTCTGCACCGTGATGCCGTTGCGCACCACCTCCTGGGGGAGCTGCGGCTGGGCGCGCGCGATCTGGTTTTGCACATCTACAGCGGCCAGATCGGGATTCCGCGAGACGTCGAAGAAAGCCGACAGGTTCATGACCCCATCGCTCGAGTTCGCGGACTTGAAATACAGCAGGCCTTCCATGCCCGACAGCTGCTGCTCGATCGGGGCCGCTACTGCATCGGCCACGTCTTGGGCCGTCGCACCTGGATACACGGCTTGCACCTGGATCTCGGGCGGCGTGAGCGGCGGATAACTCTCGACGGCAAGCCGGGAGAGAGAGAACAGCCCGAGCAGCACGATCACGATCGAGATGACGGCCGAGAAAATCGGACGCCGGATAAACAGGTTGCGGATCTGGGGCGCGTCGCTCACGGGCGGCTCCTGATGCGGAGGGGGGCTGCGGGAGGAGCGATCAAGGCGCTGTCCTGGGCCCGGGTCGCGGCGTTATCGGGCGCGGGTCGGTAGGCCACCGGCCGCGCCGGCTGCCCGGGTGCGACCTTCTGCACCCCGTCCACGACCACGCGATCGCCGACCTGGAGCCCCTGCTCGATGAGCCACGACCCACCCTCCCAGGAGGAGGCCACCACGTTGCGGGCCGCGACCTTATCGCTGTCGCCCACCACGTAGACGAACGCCCCGGTCAGGCCCTGCTGCACGGCGCGTTGCGGGACAAGAATCGCGCTCGGCCGCTTGAGGCCGAGCAGGCGGACCCGCACGAACTGCCCGGGGAGCAGGACGTGCTGCGGGTTCTTGAGCTGTGCGCGCAGTTGCAGTGTGCCGGTCGCCGGCTGGAGCGCCAGGTCGGCGAAGTTCAGCTCGCCCGCCGCAGGCAAGGGACTGCCGTCCGCCAGCGTCACCTGAACCGCGAGGGCGCGGGGTGCGGGCGGCATGAGCACCCGACCGTCCGCGATGTCGCGCCGCAGGCCCAACAGGTCCTCGTCGGACGGGCTGAAATTCACGTAGACCGGGTCCACCTGCTCGACCGTCGTCAGCAGGTCACCCGGACCGGTCACGCGCGCGCCGAGCTCCAGCTGCGCGCGTCCCGCGCGCCCCGAGATCTCCGCGCGCACGAACGTGTCCTCGTAGTCTTTCTTGGTCTGGTCCGCCGCGGCCTGCGCCTGGTCCAAAGCCTGCTGCGCGTCGTCCACGTCCTTTTGCGCCACCGCGCGCGCCGCGAGCAGCGGCTTGAGCCGCGCCAAGGTACGGTCCGCGTTGGCGAGCCGGGCCTGGGCGCTGCGGTACGCGGCCTCGTACGTGGTCGGGTCGATCCGGAAGAGCAGCGTTCCCCTCGCGACGTCGGTCCCCTCGGCGTACGGCCGGGCGAGGATGACCCCCGTGACTTGCGAGCGAACCTCGACCGAGCGCGAGGCCGCGGCTTGCCCCACGTACTCGTAACGGGCGGTCACGGTTTCGGGCACCACCGTGAGCACCGACACTTCAGGGGCCGGAGGGGCAGCCGGGGCGAGCGCGGGGCGCCGGCGCGCCGCCGCCGCGCCGACAAGAAGCACTGAAACCGCGACAGCCGCGGTCCACAGGACTGGTTTGATCAAACGGTTCATCTCGGCACCCGTCGGATAAGGTGAGGACGTGAGGCGTTAGTTCACGAATGAACGATCGATCCCCAAGGTTCCCGCGAGGTCGTCAGGCCAGGCTGGGCTCACCCAGTTGGGTGGGGGCTCACCACCCGGTCGGCAGATGCCGCTCGGGAGGGGCGTCAGTGGCGCGATGCGGCCGGTCTCACAGCGCCAGCCCCAGGCCCACCCCGAGCGACGCGACACGATCGCGAAAGAACTCGCCATAGGGCGCGGGACCCGTGTACGCCCGCACGAGCACGCTCCACCGCCAGCCGCCCTCGCGGCGGGCTCGCGGATCGCCCAGCTCCAGGCCGGTGATGGCGCTCCAGCCCACGTCCCAACCGCGGTCCTGGAACGATTTCGCGTCCAGGGCGGCCACGACGCGACCCGTCGCCACCCGGCCCAGGTGGAGCAGCACGCCGGGTTGGCGATACTCGACTCCGCCATGGAGCACCCCCGGCTTCAGGTCGGCCGGCGAATGCGTGAAGACGTATTCGCCGCCGCCGTACAGGCGCCACGCGGCGAGCTGTTGCGACACGAGCAGCTCCGCCGCTTCGAAGGTCAAGTCGACCCGCTGGGCGTTGGCATGCACCATGTACTCGTCGCCCAGGTGAGAGCTCTGGTGGTACAGCTGGAGGCGCGTGGTCACGCGGGCGTGCCGGTAGGTGACGGGGAGGCCGACCCGATAGTCCGTGTTCATCAGATCGGCGGTCGGCCGGGCGAGGTTGAACTGCGAGAACACGGCGGCGGCGATCGCGACCTGCCACGTGCGCGCGTTCACCACGGCGATCGTCTGACCGAACCCCACGCTGCCGAGGCGGGGCGCGAGCCGCGGCGAGTCTTCCCACAGGTAGGCGGCGAAAAACTGCGGCTCTTTCGGATCGGCCAGGAGCGGCTGGAACACGGGTGCGCCTGGGTCACCCAGCCCGGCCGATGTTTGGGCCGCCGCCGATCCGAAGACCGCGAACGCCGCCAGCGGCAACCATCGAGCCGCGACGGCAATGGGTGTGCGCATGGTGCTTCAGTAATGAACTATCTGGCGCGGCGGTTCCCGCCGATCGGCCCCGCGATCAGTCGTTCTCCTGCGCCTCGGCCCGTCGCACCTCCTCGACCACGGGATGCGTGCGGAACAGCAGAACGGCGGCGACCGCCGCGCCCACCAGGTTGCCGCCGAGGATCCGGACCCAGGCCAGGCGACCCAGGCCGAGGTGCGATAGCAGCACGGTCAGCATCGCGAACCCGAACTCGACGACGAAGAAACCGAACGCCACGCCCAGCACGAGACTCGGCTCGCGCGCAGCGCGATGTATCGCAGACACGATCGCGACGCCATATGCCACGTTGAGCACGTAGTGGAGCACCGTGAACTGCGCGATGCCCCCCAGCACGGCGAACGTGCGGAACGGCTGGCCGACCACGGCGTCGATCCCGGCCAGCCACACCCAGATGGTGGTCGCGACGACCAGCCCCAGCCTGGTGCCCTCCCATAGCGAGTTGTGCTTCACGGCGTCCTGATCCTTTCCTGGGCGTGGTCCACGGGCTCGTCGAGAAGGATTCGGCCCGGCGCGCAGTTCCCGGAACCGGTTACCGTCGGCGCTCGTTAAGCGCTGTGCGGGGGTGGGGGGGTTCCGCCAAGCCGGAGCACCACCCCCGATTGATTCCCGAACCCTCACTCACGAGCCACATGAACCTCACCGACCGAGACCCTGTGCGGGAGACACGCCCGGGATCCCTCCTGTTCCAGCTGCTCGACACTGCTCACTCTGTAACGGCTCGGCTCGCGGAGGCGCTCGCCGAGCTGGGCCTCTCCCCCGCGGGGCTCGACCTGCTCACCGAGCTGGCGCAGGGGGCGAAGGCCTGCCGCTGCCAGCGCCGGGTGGCGACGATCGGCGGGAGCTGGTGGTGATGCTCGAGCGCGACGGACTAGTCCAAGGTCTCGCGGCTGGCGCGGCCGGCGGGCGCGTCACCCTCGCGCTCACGTCGCTCGGCGCAGCGCGGCAGCAGGCGGGCGCCGAACGGTTGGCCGCCGCCAGCCGACAGCTCGCTGGGGCCCTTGACGGCGTGGACAGCGTCGCCCTCGAGCGCGCCCTTTCGGCCCTGCGGTAATCACGCTTGATTACGGTGCAACACGGAGCCTTCTCTCATGACGGCACGCAGCTTCGCGTACGCGCCGGCAGTCTTGCTGGCGCTCTGTATCACCCCCGCCACGGGGCCCGGCCCGGACATCGACCCGGCCTGGCTCAGCTTCGACACTCCCGCGAAGACCACGCGCTTCCAGCTCATCGCCGGCCTCACCGGGGTGAACGGCGCGCTCAACTTCAACGGCTTCCGCGACGGTGGCCTCACGCTGGTCGTGCCCCTGGGGTGGCAGACCGAGATCGACTTCCGCAACCACGACGGCATGCTGCCGCACAGCGCGGAGATCATCGCGCCACAGACTCCGCTCCCCGTGCAGCCCGTCAGCCCAGCGATCCCCCGGGCGTTCACGCTCAAGCTCACGGAGGGCCTCGTGTCGGAAGCGACAGATACGATGCGTTTCACGGCGCAACCGGCGGGCGAGTATCTCATCTTCTGTGGCGTGCCGGGGCATGGCGCGGCGGGCATGTGGATTCGTTTGCGCGTGAGCGCCACCGCCGCCGCGCCGACGCTCTTCGCCACAGCGGCCACGTCTCACTAGTCCACGAGGACTCACCGCCCATCGCCGACTTCACGCTGCATCTCCAGCTCCAGGACCTGCTCGCGCTCGGCTACTCCGTTGCCAGCCGCCTGGCGTACATCATGTACATCGCGGTGGCGTTGCGTCGTGCCGACGCGGCACCCGAGACGCCGGGCGGGGGCGCCGCGGCCTACGCACGGTTCCGCCGCCGCGTGGCATTGGTGATGAACCATGACGGCGTCAGCTTCGTGGCAGTCTGTCTCCTCACCCGCGGGACGCTCGACCTCCCGCTGCCGCTCGCCTGGCGGGTCGCGGGCGCCGCGCTCGTGGCCCTCGGCGTAGCGGTCAAGGTGTGGGCGGCCGCGACCCTCGGCGAGGACGGTTACTACTGGCGGGACTTCTTCGACCCCGAGACCCGGCCGGCGCCCATCACCGCCGGCCCCTACCGCTGGCTGCGGAACCCCATGTACACCGTGGGCTACCTCCAGACGTACGGGCTGGCCCTGCTCGTGGCGTCGGCGCCGGGGCTCGCCGCGGCCGCGTTCTCGCAGGCCGCGATTCTCGCGTTCTACCGGATCATCGAGCGGCCGCACTACCAGCGCTTGTACGGCGGCGTCGCCCCGACGGCCCCTCGCCGGCTCAGGACCAGCCAGGAGACGGGATGAGCCAGGCCCGGCCGGGCGCGCGGCCGTGATCACCTTGCGAGTGAACGGCATGCCGCGCACGGTGGACGTGCCGCCCGACATGCCCGTGCTGTGGGTGCTGCGCGATGTGATCGGTCTCACGGGCACCAAGTTCGGCTGCGGCATGGCGCTGTGCGGCGCCTGCACGGTGCATCTCGATGGCCGGCCGATCCGCTCCTGCGTCACGCCGGTGTCCGCCGCGACGGGGAAGAGCATCACGACCATCGAGGCCGTCGGCGAGACGTCGAGCGGCAAGCGGGCCCAGCAGGCCTGGCTGGACGTGGAGGTCGTGCAGTGCGGCTACTGCCAATCGGGTCAGATCATGGCCGCCGCCGCGCTGCTCGCGGCGAAACCGCACCCGACGGACGCCGACATCGACGCGGCGATGGCGGGAAACATCTGCCGCTGCGGTACCTACTCCCGCATCCGCGCCGCGATCAAGCGCGCGGCGGCAGGCTGACATGGCCCGCCGGCCGCGTGTGTCGCGCCGGGAGTTCCTGAGCATCGGCGCCGCCGTCGGCGGGGGCCTGCTCCTGGGGTTCGAGCTGCCGGCACCGCCTCCCTCCTCGTTCTCGCCCAATGCATTCATTCGCATCGACCGCGACGGGCGCGTGACGCTGATCATGCACAAGGTCGAAATGGGACAGGGGACCTATACGTCGATGTCGATGCTCCTGGCCGAGGAGCTGGAGGTGGACCTGGGCGACGTACGGCTCGAGCATGCGCCCCCCGACGACGCCCGGTACGCGGAGCCGCTGTTCGGCGTGCAGGAGACGGGCGGATCGACGTCGGTGCGCGGCAACTGGGAGCCGTTGCGCCGCGCTGGAGCGAGCGCACGCAGCCTGCTCGTCGCCGCCGCGGCGGCGACTTGGAGCGTCGATCCGGCCTCGTGCCACGCCGCGAGAGGCAGGGTGATTCACGATCCCACGAATCGCAGCCTCGGGTACGGGGCCCTGGTCGACAAGGCGGCCACGCTGCGGGTGCGGGGCCGTGTGCCGCTCAAAGACCCGAAGGACTTCAGGCTGATCGGCACGCCCGCGAAGCGCGTGGACGCTCCCGGCAAGGTCGACGGCACGGCGCAGTTCGGCATCGACGTGCGACTCCCGGACATGAAGGTCGCCACGCTCGCAGCGTGTCCGGTGTTCGGCGGCAAGCTCGCGAGCGTCGACGACGCGAAAGCCAAGGCCATTCCGGGGGTGCGCCAGATCGTGCGGCTGGAGGACGCGGTGGCGGTGGTCGCCGATCACATGTGGGCCGCCAAGCAGGGCCTCACCGCCCTCGACATCCGCTGGGACGAAGGGCCGAACGCCGGCCTCGGCACCGCGGACATCGTACGGGCGCTGGCCGAAGCGTCGCAGAAGCCCGGCGTGGTCGCACGGGCTGAGGGCGATGTCGCGGCGGCGATGGCGGGCGCGGCGCAAAAAATCGAGGCCGTGTACGAGCTGCCGTTCCTCGCACACGCCACACTCGAGCCGGTGAACTGCACCGTCCACGTGCGGCCGGACGGCTGCGACCTGTGGCTGGGCACCCAGGTGCCGACGTTCACCCAGACCGCGGCCGCCAAGCTGACCGGGCTGCGGCGCGGCCAGGTGCGTGTGCACAATCACCTGCTGGGCGGCGGCTTCGGCCGACGCCTCGAGGTGGACTTCGTGGTCCGAGCGGTGCAGATCGCCAAGCAGGTGAGCGGGCCCGTGAAAGTGGTGTGGACCCGCGAAGAAGACATCCAGCACGACATGTACCGGCCCTATTACTACGACCGGATCGCGGCCGGTCTCGATGCCGGCGGCAAGCCGGTCGCGTGGACGCATCGCGTCGCTGGCTCGTCGATTTTGGCGCGGGTGTCGAGCGAGCTGTTTCCCAAGAACCTGCGGGTGATCCGGGCGCTGGGCCTGCACCAGCTGATGGCCTCGATCAAGGGCCTCGACACGGACGCCGTGGAGGGCGCGGTGGAGCCGCCCTACGAGCTGCCCAACATCCGCGTCGAGTACGTGCGGCAGGAGCCGCCGGGGATTCCCACCGCGTTCTGGCGCGGTGTGGGGCCGACCCACAGCATTTTCGTCGTGGAAAGCTTCGTCGACGAGCTGGCTGCGGCGGCGCGGCGGGATCCGGTCGCGTACCGGCGGGCGCTGCTCGACCGCTCGCCCCGAGCGAAGGCCGTGCTCGACCTGGCGGCCGAGAAGGCGGGGTGGGGACAGCCGCTGGCCCCGGGCGGCGGGCGCGGGGTTGCCCTGCTGCACGCCTTCGGGAGTTACATCGCGCAGGTTGCGGAGGTCGCCGTGTCGCCTCAGGGCGACGTACGCGTGACGCGCGTGGTGTGCGCCGTCGACTGCGGCACGATCGTCAATCCCGACACGGTCCAAGCGCAGATGGAGGGCGGCATCGTGTTCGGCGTGACGGGCGCCCTGTTCGGCGAGATCACGATCAAGGGCGGGCGCGTCGAGCAGCACAATTTCAACGACTACCGCGTGCTGCGTATCAACGAAGCGCCGGTGATCGAGGTGCATCTCGTGCCGAGCACGGAAGCGCCGGGGGGCGTGGGTGAGCCGGGCACGTCGTGCGTGATGCCGGCAGTGGCGAACGCGATCTTCGCCGCGACAGGGAAGCGGATCCGGAAGCTCCCGGTCAAAGACCAGCTGCGTGTGGTGAGCTGAGCGTGCCCGCTCGCGCATGACGCCCGGGCAGCGCTTCCGCGCGGCGCGCTGGGGCTATGTGGCGGTCGTCCTCCTCGCGACCCTGACCCAGCTTCATTTCTCTCCCGATCTCTCGGCCGCCGTGGAGCGGCTGGCGCGCGCCTTCACCCCCTCCCTCGGCTGGCGGGACGCGATCGACGGATTGCGGAACACGGTGCTGTTCGCCGGGCTCGGGGCGGTGTGGGTGGTGACGTCCCGGTCGGGCAACGTGCGCGCCGAGATCCGGCAGGCGACGGTCGTCGGGCTGGCGCTGAGCGCCAGCGTCGAAGGACTGCAAGTGTTCTCACCGGTGCGGACCGCGAGCATCGTGGACGTCACGACCAACACGCTCGGCGCGCTCGGGGGCGCGGCCGCGGTCGCGCTGTTGATCGCGGCGGTCGTGGCGGCGAAGGGGGCGCGGTCGTACCTGGGCGTGCCGACCTTCCTGCTGGCCGGCGCGTACGGCGGTGCGGTGCTGTGCGAGGCCCTGACACCGCTGTTCGGGCCGGCCGCGCTGCCGTGGACCGCCGGTGGACCGCTCGGGCGCTTGGGCGCGGCGTTTCAGGCGGCGGGTCCGGTCTCGTTCGACACACTCCCGCTGGTCGACCTGCTGCTGTTCGCGCCGGCCGGATTTGTCTGCGTGATGCTGTTACGCGAGCGGGGGCGCGACGCCCGCTGGGTAGGCGTCGCGGGTGCCGGGGCTGCGCTCGCGCTCGTGGCGGAGCTGGGGCACGGGATGCTGGGGTTCCCCGTCTGGTGGGGAGCGGTGCTCGTGCGCGCGGCGGGCGTGGGGCTGGGCGGGTGGACGGCGCATCGCGCACTCGCGGCGCTGACGCAGCTGTTGCGCGGAGCGGCACGGGCGCGCGCGGTGGCGTTCGCCTACGGCGCTCTGCTGGTGCTGTGGGGGTGGCGTCTGTTCATGCCGCGGACGGATGTGCACGCGATCGCCGCGCAGCTCGAGCCCGCGAACCTCATTCCGCTCGCGTCGCTGGCGGAGCGGGTGGACGCGTTCAGCGCGCTGCACGTGCTGCAACAGTTCCTCTTGTATCTGCCGCTCGGCAGCCTGCTGGCGGTCTGGCCGCTGCGTCTCAGGGGACGCTGGGCGCACCTGTGGCCGGGAGTGTGGCTGGCCGTCGTGATCGAGTTGGGACACGTGGTGATCGCGGATCGCACCTTCGACGCGACGAACGCCCTGGTGGCGTGCGCCGGGCTCGGGATCGGCTGGATCGTGGTGCGGCGCTCGGGGTTCGCCCCTTACGGGGAAGCGCTGGCGGCATCCGTCGCCCGGTAGCGTCTACCCGTCACCCGGCGGCTCTGCTGGAGTCCAAGCCGCTGTCCCGTGAGCTTCCTCTGTGCCATGAACCCGGAGGCGCGTCCGCGAGACCGCGGTCCACCCTTCCGTCGACGAGGCCGTGGACCACCCGCGCGATGTCTTCGATCGTTTCGAAGCGGTCGGGCACCAATGCCTCATCGGGGACTTCCACGCCGAACTCCTCGTGGATGAACGCCAGCAGCTCGACCACGCCGAGCGAGTCCACGTACCCGTCCTGGAACAAGTGGGCGCGGCGAGAGAAGGCGGGATCGTCGCGCGCCACGCCGAAGTGGCGCCGCACGAATCCTTCCAGCCGGGCGGCGATCTGATCGTGAGTCATGTGAGTCCACCCAAGGCAGGTAACGCCGCACGGTAACGCCCCCCGCAGATGAAGCGTGAGAGTAGCGCAGGGTCGGCGATGCCGTGCAACGCCGCGAACCGCGCGCGCAGCACCTGGCCGTCGATCCCCCGATCCAGACACAGCCCCAACACACCGCCGTCCTCGCGACCGCCCACCTGCGCCCGCGTCTTCGGACGGTCGTACACATAGTCGGGAATCTCGTCCCCGAACACCATTCGGCACAGGCGGGGCTTGCGGTCGTCGAGACCAAGGAAGGTCTCCGGCAGCGCCATGTAGTGGTCCACGACCACGGCGTACGGCTGCACCGCGCGTACGCCCCAGGCGCGGAACGGCCCCACTTCGCGGTGCGAGGCTTCGAGGCCGCGGACCAGGGCGGCGCGGAGCCGGGAGAGCGGGACGCGGGGGAGGGCGTAGAATGTCCGCCCGCCGATCTGCTCGGCGTGGTAGTCGGCGAGCAGCTCGTTGGCGATGTCCCCGGTGAGCGCGACGGGTGCCGCGGTGTCGGACGCGTGCTGCTGGGCGATCCCGCGCGCCAGCGCAGCATTGACGAGCCCGGCGTGCACGTTGAAATCGCGCCAGTCGATGCCTTCCGACAACACGGTGTCGAGCAGCCCGAGGAGCTCGTCGGCGGAAACCGTGATCCGGCTCAAGGGCAGGCCCAGATCCGCCGCCAGCCGCGCGGCGGTGACCCGGTCACCACTGGACGCACTCCCGGCCCAGTCGAGATCGAAGCTCACCGCGCGCAGGCCCGGAAGGTGGCGCCGCGCCACGACGGCGATCCCGGTGCTGTCCAGGCCACCCGAGAGGCAGACATACACCGGAGTGTCGCCGAGCTCGCGGGCGAGAGCGGAGCAATAACTGTCGAGCTCGGAGCGGATTCGCACGGCGAGGGCTGCGAGCGGCAGCGGCCCGGGCGCTACCCCGCGCGGCGTGCGCCGGGGCGGATCAGCCTGCACCGCCGTTCCGGGCGGCACCGCCCAGATGTCCTCGAAGCGACAGCCCGCCTCGACCAGGTGACGCGGCCGGGCCGCGAACAGCAGCTCCCCGTCGGTGCGGCGCGCCCAGAAGAGCTTGTTGATCCCCAGCGCATCGCGCGCGATCTGGACGCCGGCCGGCCCCCGGGCCACGCAGGCGTAGGCGCCACGCGGCTCCGACGCGAGCGGCGCGTATTGATCGGGCGGCGTGGTGACGACGCGCCCGTTCGCCCACCCGAAGTTTGGGTCGAGCTCGCCTACGAGCTGGAACATGCGGGTCGCATCGCGGCGCGTTGCAGGATGGCCAGACCGCGTTCGCACATGTCGCGCGAGGCGGTGAGCGCCAGCCGGAAGTAGCCCCGATGGTGGAACACCGGGGCGGGGAGCACGAGCACGCCCGCCTCCGCGAGCTCACGGGTGAATTCGAAGTCGTCCCGCCCGTCGGGCGTCCCCACGTACAGAAACAGCGTGGCGTCGGCGGGGACGACTTCGAAGCCCGCTTCGCGCAGGAAGGCCGCCGTCCGGGCGCGCCGCTCGTCGAGCCACCTGAGATCGTGGCGCAGTGCCAGGAGCGCCGGGACCGCGGACTCCATGAGCGCATTCGGCGTGCAGAACCCCAGGATGCGACTCCAGCGGACCGCCTCGTCGGCGAGCGTCGCCCGGCGCGGATGCCGCGGCGACACGGCGACGTATCCGGTGCGCTGCCCCTGCAGGAAGTGGTATTTCCCGAACGAATACACGATGAGCGTCGCCGGCCAGGCAGCCGCGGGACTGCAGAACGTCCCCGCCGCCGCGAAGTCGCGATGGGTCTCGTCGGCGATGAGCGTGAGTGGTCTCCCGGTGCGGCGCTCGGCCGCAGCCAGGACCTCGGCCAGGGCCGTCCAGGTGGTGGCTGGGTAGTGACGTCCGGTGGGATTGGCCGGCTGACTCAGCAGCACGGCACAGGTACGCGGCGTGATCGCCGCCGCGAGCGCCGTCACGTCGAGGTCGAACTGCGGCCCTTCCAGAGGCACGAGCAGCGGCGACAGGCCGAGATGGCGGGCGTACAATGGATAGTCGAGCCACGCGGGCACGGGGATGACCACCTCGTCGCCCGGCTGCCCCACGAGACGCAGCGCGACGTGAAGTCCCGCCATGGCCCCCGGCGCCAGCACTACGTCGCGGTACGACCAGGGGAGCCCGTGGCTCCGGCGCAGGGCGTCGGCCACTGCCCGGCGCGCACGCGTTTGACCTCCGAACGGACTGTACTGGAGCGACAGCGCGCGCCGTTGCTCGAGCGCCTCTCCCAGTACGGCACGCGTGGACTCGGCCACCCCGTCGTACGGGTTCGCGTACGAGAAGTCGCACAGGCGATCGCCCAGATGCACCACGTCGCGGCGGATCGCCTCGAAGGCCTCGAGCGGCGCGAGCAGCACCGCAAGTTCATCAGGGATCATGCGCCCTCGCTGAGCACCGGCCTCGCGTGCTTGCCGCTCGGCAGGCGCGGCAGCTCGGTACGCGCCTCGAGGTGGGCCGGCCGGAGGTGACGCGGCAGCTCCGCTTGGCAGTAGCCCTGGAGGCGCTCGAGCGACCCCCCCGGCGCGAGCACGACGTGCGCGATCAGCCGATTGCCGACGGCGGCATCGGGCTCTCCCGTCACGACGGCTTCGACGATTTCGCCCGAGGCATACAGCGCGCCGGCGACCTCGTCGGGACTGACGCGATGGCCGAGCACCTTGAGCAGGCGGTCCCGGCGCCCTACGTAATAGATGAAGCCCTCTGGGTCCCGGCGGACCAGATCGCCCGAATACACGACGCGCTCCGCGTCAGGGGTGCCCTTGGGGCGGAGCGGATGGGGTCGGTACACCCGCGCGGTGGCGGCAGGATCGTCCCAGTAGCCGAGGCCCACCGTCGGGCCGCGGTGCACGAGTTCGCCCACCTCATCGGGCGCGGCCGGAGTGTCGTCCTCGCGCAACACGAGGATCTCCGCGCCCGGGATCGCGCGTCCGATCGAGTCCGGCCGCCGGTCCACCTCCTCCGGGGGGAGATACGTGCTGCGGAACGCCTCCGTGAGGCCGTACATCAAATACAGCCGGGCCTGCGGCTGGGCCTGTCGCAGCGCCCGGACCGCGTCGGTGGGGAGCGAGCCTCCGGTGTTCGTCATCGCCCGCAGGGCGGGGAGCGGGGACCGGAAGTCCGCTGCCGTCAGGAGCTGTAGCCACAGGGGCGGCACGGCCGCCAACACCGTGACTTCCGACGCACGCAGCCCGGCCGCGATATGCTGGGGAACCGACGAGCGCTCGACGACCACGGTGGCGCCGGTGGCCACCGCGCACAACAGCTGATTGCAACCGTAGTCGAAGCTGAAGGGCAAGAGGCTCGCGATCCGGTCGTCCCCCGTGATCCCGAGATAGCCGATGACCGCACGGGTGCCGGCCCAGAGATTCGCGTGGCTGAGCGTGACCCCCTTTGGCAGCCCCGTCGAGCCCGACGTGTAGATCAGCTCCGCGACGTCCGACCCGATGCGTTCCACCGGCTCGAGCGACGCGGCCGGCGGAAGCGTCTCGACCAGCAGGGGTGCGACCTCGGCGTCGAGCGGCCGGGGCTGCCTGGTGAGCAGCCGCCCGGTGGTGACGAGCGCGCGGGCGCCCGCATGCCGCAGGATGTGCTCCACCTGGAGGGGGCGCAGGGTCTCATTGACGTTCACGACCACCGCGCCCGCGGCGAGGGCCCCAAAGAACGCGGCCGCGGCGTCCGCTCCCCGTTCCAGGAAGACGGCGGCGCGGTCGCCGGGCGCGACGCCGGCGGCCTGGAGGGCACGCCCGATCGCGGCCGCGCGGGCGACGAGCGCGGCGTAGGTCGTCGTGGCGCCGCGTTCGGACACGGCGGCCCGGTCACCGTCTCGGGCAGCGGTGTCCCACAGCATCCACGCGCAGTTGGGGTTCAAATCGGCGGACGTTCGCAAGGTGCCCAAGGTCAAGATTGGTGCGGGCGCCTGCTGCAACCCTCGTTCCGAGTGCAGGAGGGCCATGCGTGCGTCGCAGCGGTCGCGCGGCGAGGCGTCCACGCCACACACACTGATGACGGCGCAACACCTAGGCGTTGAAAGGTCGACGATGTCTGGGAGGAGGGCCACGGCGCGGGGCGTCCATCCAGGCACTCACGCCCCGAAGATATCCCGGAGGAATGCTCATCTTCCTCAACAACTCGTCGACTCCTGCCCAGACATGCTCTCGATGCTCTCCGCTGATACGCACGGCGGCATCGGGGGCGATCGGTAAGCATCCGTATACGACCATGAAGACGTGTACGTCGGGAGCGATCGCGTAGGCCCATCGCGGGGGTGCATGGCTCTATCTCACCCGTAGCGCCGTAACTAACAATGACCGCCCAGCACGACCGCGAGCAGCCACGCCGCCGCACGTCGAGTCACGGCGTCACCGACACCGAGTTCGAGTAGGGCTGGTAGCTCGCGTTCGTGATGCTCACCGTCCCCGTCCCGGGCGCGACGGCCTTGACGTAGAAGTAGCCCGTGCCCTGGTTCTTGGCCGCGACGGTGATGGCGCCGATGACGCCGCTCGCACTGGTGAACACGATGTTGCCGTTCGGCGCCAGCGTGAACGTAGTGGCGACGTCCGCCAGCCGGCCCTCCCCGGCTTGATCGTCCACTTGTAGCGAGACCTGGGCCGAA
>Ga0209805_1000788_pt1 | contig 19466 bp, 23 predicted proteins | sample GraSoiAngelo_148_FD_185905 | JGI IMG/M metagenome (GOLD analysis project Ga0209805, IMG submission 185905) | Grasslands soil microbial communities from the Angelo Coastal Reserve, California, USA - 14_1009_09_20cm (SPAdes) (version 2) | ecosystem: Environmental > Terrestrial > Soil > Grasslands ... | reverse complement strand
CTCGTGCTCCAGCAGGTCAACCGAGAGGAAACCGCCACCCACCGCCGCCGCGGCCTTGCGACAGAGTTGATCCATCTCCGGGGTGACCTCGCAGACAAAAGCCTGGCCCGTCCGTGCCGTGTTCGTGATCCAGTGTTCCGAGCGCCGGTAGATGGCGCCGATGGTTCGGTCGCCAACGACGATGGCGCGAATGTCCCGCTCGGGCTTGTTGACGAACTCCTGGATATAGAAAATGCCGTGCTGGTAGGAGCCGAGCGTTTCCTTGTGCTCGAGCACCGCCTCCGCGGCGTCGCGGTCGTTGATCTTCGCCAGCAGCCGGCCCCAGGAACCAACCATCGGCTTCAGCACCACCGGGTATCCCATTTTCTCGATTGCGTCGAGGGCAGCCTCGCGGGTGAAGGTGACGACCGTCTTTGGGACGGGAAGGCCGGCACGCGATAGGGCCGCGGTGGTCAGGATCTTGTCGCCGCAGATCCGCGCGACGCGGCCGCGATTCACGGTGGGCACGCCGGCGGCGTTCAGCAGGGTCAGCGCATACAGCGAGCGGCCGTGGTGGATCGAGCGGTCGAGCACCACGTCGTCATGCGGCATCGAGTCGCCGATGGCGAACTGGACCCGATCCTCGTCGAGGCGCTCAAAGGGGATGGTGCGGCGCCGGAGTGCCTCGAAGAGCGCCTTCTCCTCCACCCGGACACGGGAACACAGGATGCCGATCATCGGGGTTGCGTAATCATACAGACTTCCGTATACTTATGCGAATTACCCGAGGCAGGAGGCCCACAGCATGCTGGCATTGAAGAGCAAGTTACTGGAGAAGATCGACGCCACGCCGGTCAAGACGGCGAAAAAGGTGGCCCTGGCGTATTCCGGCGGATTGGACTCATCCCTGTGTGCCGTACTGGCCAAGGAGAAATATCAGGTCGAGGACCTCCTTCCCGTCACGGTCGACGTCGGCCAGGGACAGGAGGAGATGCAGGCTGCCATCCAGAAGGCCAATGTCCTCGGCATCACCCCGATCGTCGTCGACGCGAAGGATGAATTCGCCAACGTCTGGCTGTCAAAGGCAATCCAGGCCAACTCGAACTACGAGGGTTACCCGGTCTCGACCTCGATGACCCGCCAATTGATCGCTTCCAAGATTGCCTCGCTGGCGCTCAAGCTTGGCTGCGACGCGATCATGGAGGGCAGCAGCGGCAAGGGGAATGACCAGTATCGCATGCACAACGTGTTCAAGCTCTTCGCGCCCAAGCTCGACGTGCTCGTGCCAGTGCGCGACTTCGACTTGACCCGAGGTGAGGAAGAAGAACTCTCGAAAGAGCTCGGGATTCCGATCACCGAGGTGATGCAGGGCGGCGACGACAAGACGATGTGGTGCCGCAGCCTGGCCTCGGGCGCGATTGGCCTCAACCAGCCGATCCCCGACAGCGCGTGGCTCTGGTGGAAGGCGCCCTCGAAAGCGGAGTCGCAGCCCACCCAGGTCGCCGTCACCTTTGAGCATGGCGTTCCGGTTGCGCTCGACGGGAAGGAATTGCCGCTCCCCCTGATCGTGTCGAAGCTCAACGTGATCGCCGGTAGCCACGGCATCGGGAAGATCGACATCTTTGAGGACGGCATCATGGGACTCAAGTCTCGGGAGTTGTACGAGGCGCCGGCCGCGGCCGTGTTGCTCGCCCTGCATCACGACCTGGAGAAGTTCTGCCTGACCAAGGAGGAGCTGGAGTTCAAGTCGCTGGTCGACCAGAAGTGGGGCTATCTTGTTTACCACGGCTCCTGGTTCAGCCCGCTGAAGGAGGCGCTCGACGCCTTCATCCAGACCACACAGGCCCATGTCAGCGGGACGGAGACCGCGACGCTGTTCCACGGCACGATCGACCTGGAGTCGCGCCAGAGCGACCACACACTGTTCTTCCCGGAGATCCGTGGCCTGCAGAGTCGAAGCTTCAATCAACAGTTGTGCGGGCCGGCGGCGCAGATCGCCGGACTGCCGTGGGAGGTGCTCGCCAAGCGGATATCGAAGGTCGCGCACTGAGCGAGCAGCCCTGGGGCGGGCGGTTTGAGGAGGAGCCGGATCCGCTGATCGACCGCTTCACGCGCTCGCTGGCCGTGGACAGCCGGCTCGTCGGCGAGGACATCGCCGGCAGCCGTGCCTACGCAAGGGCACTGGTCGGGGCTGGGGTGCTGACCGGCGAAGAGCAGCTGCGTATCGACCAGGCGCTGCAGGAAATCGAGACGGAATTTTCGGACGATCACCTTCCCGCGGTTGCGGGGGAGGGGAAGGTGCGGGCGTCTCCCCCTGAGGACATCCACATGGCCGTCGAGCAACGGCTTCGCGAAAAACTTGGCGCCCTGGGAGGAAAACTGCATACCGGCCGGAGCCGGAACGACCAGGTAGCCGCCGACCTTCGGCTATATGTCAAAGCCGCCGGCGCTCAACTACTCGAGGCGATTTCCGCGCTCGAGTCCGCGCTGATCGGCCGCGCCGAGGAGCATCTCGACACGGTGATGCCGGGATATACCCATACGCAGCGGGCCCAGCCCGTACTCCTCGCGCATCATCTGCTGGCCTACGTGGAGATGTTCCGCCGAGACCAGGGCCGGTTCCGCGATGCGCTGAAACGCGCCGACGTCTCACCGCTGGGGGCTGGAGCGCTCGCCGGCAGCGGCTTTCCAATCGATCGCATAGCCTTGGCCGAAGACCTTGGTTTCGCGGCGGCGGCGGCGAATTCTCTCGATGCCGTCGCCGATCGTGACTTCGCGCTGGAGCTGATCGCTGCCTGTAGCACAGCGATGATTCATCTGTCGCGGCTATGCGGCGAGATCGTGCTGTGGACCAGCGCGGAGTTCTCCTTTGCAAACTTGCCCGATTCGCTGGCCAGCGGGAGCTCCATGATGCCCAACAAGAAGAACCCCTGTGCGGCTGAGCTGATCCGCGCCAAGAGCGGGCGGGTGGCCGGCGACCTCGTCAACCTGTTGATGGTGCTCAAGGGTCTGCCGCTGGCATACAACCGCGACCTGCAGGAAGACAAGGAAGCCCTGTTCGACGCTGTCGACACGACTCTTTCCTGCCTCCAGGTGACGGCGCGCCTGGTGGGGGGTGTTCATTTTGATCGGGAGGTGATGCGATCAGCGGCGCTTGCGGGTTACACCCTCGCTACTGAGGTCGCCGATTATCTCTCGCGTAAGGGGATGCCGTTTCGCGATGCCCATCGCATCGTGGGCCAGTTGGTGGCGAAAGCCATCGAGTCGCATCGCCGCCTCGAGGATTTCAGCCTGGCCGAGCTGCAGCAGTTCTCGGGCCTCTTTGCTGCTGATGTCGTTGACCACCTGACGCTGGAAGGCGCGCTGAAATCACGCGACGTGATCGGCGGGACATCACCGGCGCGCGTCAAGGAGGCGCTTGCCCGTGTCAAAGCGTAAGCGGCAGGAGGCGATCCTCTCGATCATCACGAAGCACCAGGTCGCTACCCAGGAGGAACTGGTCGAACGCCTGCAGCGCGCCGGAATCATCACGACCCAAGCCACGGTCTCGCGAGACATTGCCGAGCTCGGCCTGGTCCGCGTGGCGGGGCCCGACGGGCACTACATCAAACCCGAAGACGGCCTCGGCGCCGCATCCAGCGCCGGCCGCGAGGACCGGCTCCGCCGGCTGCTGCGTGATCTCCCGCTGACGGTTCGTCGCGGTCAGGGAATCGCGGTGCTCACCACGACGCCAGGGTCCGCCAATCCGCTGGCCTCGGCGATCGACGGCGCTGCCTGGCCTGAAGTGCTGGGAACCGTGGCGGGCGACGACACCATTTTCATCGCGCTCGCGCTCCAACCGCGCGCATACGGCGGGTTGGCGCAGCGGCTGGCGCGCCTGGGCGCCTACGTTCAGCCGGAGGATTGATGCGAGAGAAGATCGTGCTTGCCTATTCCGGCGGCCTGGATACGACCGTCGCGGTGCGATGGCTGACCGAGACCCGTGGCTTCGATGTGATCGCCTTGACGGTTGATCTGGGAAGCCAGCCCGATCTCGACGCCATTCGAAACCGAGCGCTCGTCTCGGGCGCCGTCCAGGCCATCGTGCTTGATGCCCGGCGACCCTTCATCGAGCACTTCTGCTGGCCGGCGCTGCAGGCAGGCGCGCTCTACCAGGGTCAGTACCCGCTGGCCACCGCGCTCGGAAGGCCATTGATTGCCCAGCTCCTGGTCGAGGTGGCGATCCGTGAAGGAGCGACCTGGGTTGCCCACGGCTCCACCGGTAAGGGAAACGACCAGGTCCGGTTCGACGTAGCCGTCGGCGCCCTTGCCCCCCATCTCAAGGTGCTGGCGCCACTCCGCGACGGCATGTCGATGACGCGGGAGCAGGAGATCGGCTACGCCCGCGCCCGCGGATTGCCCATTGAGGTAAAGCCTCAATCGCCGTACAGTATCGATGAGAATCTCTGGGGGCGCTCCATCGAAGCCGGGGTCCTCGAGGATGCTCTCCTCAAACCCCCCGAGGACGCATTTCTCTGGACGTCGTCGGTGGACACCGCCCCCGCCAGCGCCGCGCTCGTCGAGCTCAGCTTCGAGCACGGCGTGCCCACCGGGATCGATGACGCTCGGCTCGCCCCGGTGCCCCTGGTTGCGGAGCTCAACCGGCTGGGCGGTCTCCACGGGGTCGGCCGGATCGACATGATCGAGGACCGCTTCGTCGGGATCAAATCACGCGAGGTATACGAAGCGCCGGCGGCCGTCATCCTGCACGCGGCGCATCGCGCTCTCGAGGAGCTCGTCCTCGACGCCGAGGTGGCCCATTTCAAGACCTCGGTCGCGCAGGAGTACGCGCGACTCGTCTACCAGGGCAAGTGGTTTACGGCCCACCGTCGTGACCTCGACGCGTACGTTGCCAGTACGCAGGGCCTTGTGACCGGCCAGGTTCGCATAAAGCTCCATAAGGGCAGTGCCCAGGTCGTGGGCCGGTCTTCCCCCTACTCGCTGTATCAGCCGGCGCTGGCCACCTACTCGGCCGGCGACCAGTTCGATCATCAGGCGGCCGTCGGATTCATCAAGCTCGTCGGATTGCCGGTTCGCACCCAGGCACGGGTGCAGGGGAGTGCCGCGAGCGAGCCGCTACTTGAAGACGATCGCCATGTTGTTGAAGTCGGCCCAGGAGCGCTCGAACTCGGCCTTGCTGAACCAGTACTGACTTCCGGCGTGCCACGGGTCGTTGACCCGGACCTGCGTCGCCGACACGCCGCTCAGCGTCACGACATGCTCGACCAGTGAATATCGGATCTTGATTTTCTCGTCGAACGTCGTCCAGTAGCCAACATAGGGGCGTGCCCATCCCGTCTCGGTCCAGGCCATGACCGGGTGGCCGGCGGCCAACTCGGCATAGATCCGTGCCGCCGTCCAGCCCTCGGCCGCGCCCTCGCCGCCGACGGCATTCGGGGCTCCATGTGACTGTGCCACCGAAACGAGCGGTGGATAGTAGATGCCGTAGCCCGTGGGAATGAGGTCGGCGCCGTCGATGTTGCCTACGAAATTCTTGTACGGATTGCCCCACTGGACGACAATTTTCTGGCCGTTGGCGAGCTTCCCCATCACCGGCGCTCGGGTGTCGGGTTGCGGCTGCATGGCAATCAGCTGATTCTGGGTGTAGACGTGGCCCATGGCCGCCAGCGCCATCTGCAACGCGGCCGTCTCGCAATCAAGGTTTCGCAACTGCTTGTAGACCGGGACGTTGAAGGTGACCGTCCCGCTCGGCGTGACAACCGGGGTCGGTGTTGGAGTCGGTCTTGGGGTTGGCGTGGGCGCCGGCGTCGGGTGCTGGATGACAAGCAGCGAGGATGGCGACGGCCGAGCGGCGGTGGTCGGGTGGAACCGCGGCGATGCGGCGACGCCGATAGCGCCGGCCACGAGCGCCAGGATCGCCAACAGGAAAAGTATGGTTGTCCGCATCAGGGTGGAGGCTTGACCGGCACGTAGTCCCGGGCTCCAGTCTGCGGATTGTATCGGACCTTCATGAGCTGCCCCGTGGTCGGATCGACGAACCGTTCAGCGGTTTCCTGCCGGGAACCACCAGGTGTCATGGGCGGGCGATAGCGTCCCCGCTCGAAAAGCAGTGCTGCGATCACGATCACGCCGTTGACGAATAGGTAGAGAACGTCCGGTGAGCCGACACCGAGGCCGGCGAGGATGACGGCTCCGAAGACGGCCACGATGCCGTATCCGATAATCACCCGCTTCAGCACCCTAGCTCCTGATCGGTTCCACGATGGCGGCGGTGCCATAGGCGACGATTTCTGACCGGGGCGTCGCCCCACGCGAGTGGCGCGGGACGTGCCATACGAGCGTTTGAGACGTTGCACTTCGTAGCCGGTTGCGTTCTTGACCATGCGGTCGACAGCGTGCCGGCGCGCATCTTCGAGTAGTTTCGTGTATTCAGTGATCTCGCCGCCTCCCAGCGAGCGCAGCCCGGCCATGATGTTGCCGCCCAACCCTCGGCTCCGTACCACGAGGCCGAAGACCTGGCCCTTCATCTCCGGGGCGTCGCCCCACGCGAGTGGCGCGGAACGTGCCAGACGAGCGTTTGAGACGTCACTGCGTGAGCTGGCTACAGCCATCCCTGCTCCTCCGCGACGCGAGCTGCCTCGGTCCGGTTGCTGGCTTCCAGCTTCTGGATCGCCGACGATAGGTAATTTCGCACAGTTCCCTCCGACAGGAACAAGATCTTCGCGATTTCGGCGATGCTTGCGCCCCCCTGTCCAGCCACCAGAACCTCGCGCTCTCGATCGGACAGAGGGCTGACACCAGCGCTGAGGGCCGCGGCCGCAAGCCCTGGGTCCACCACGCGCTCCCCGGCCATCGTCCGGCGAATGGCGAGGGCCAGTTCGTGGGCCGGCGCATCCTTCAGCATGAATCCCGAAACTCCGCTCTCCATCGCCCGCCGCAGAAATCCGGGCCGGCCGAAAGTGGTCAGGATCAGGGTTTTGCAGGAGGGCAGCTCCTTTCGAAGCTGGCCGGCCGCGGTAATGCCGTCGCCACCCGGCATCTCGATGTCGAGCAGGGCCACATCGGGGTTGGTCCGTGTGGCCAGCGTCACGACCTCGTCGGCGCGCTCGGTCTCGGCGACGATCTCGATATCACCCTCCATCGCCAGCAGCGCCTTGAGGGCACCCCGTACCATCGCCTGGTCCTCGGCGATCAGGACCCGTATCACGCCGTTATGCGGTCGGCCGAAACCGGGACCTCGGGCAGCGGTAGCGTCACCTTCAGACGAAAACCTTCGTGCGGCAATGGCTCGGCGGTCAATGTTCCGCCCCGCTCCTGGACGCGTTCCTCGAGGCCACGCAGGCCACTACCCGCGGATGGCGTGCCACCCCGGCCGTCGTCGACCACCTCGACGGTCGCGCTGCCATCTCTGCTGATGATGCGGACCGCGCAGCGCCTGGCCTGGCTGTGACGCATTACATTGGTGACGCCTTCGCGCACCGTCCAGGCGAGAACCGCTTCGACCGCCGGCGGCAGGGGGAGGTGTTCGGCGTCGGCATGCAGCTCGATCCCGGCCGCGGTAAGGGCTTCGCGGGCGCCGGCCAGTTCGGCGCTTAGCGTCGGCTGGCGATAGCCTGCCACAGCTTCGCGGACTTCGCGCAGGGCATCCCGTGCGACCTTCTCGATGTCGGCAACCTCGTGCGCGGCAAGCCGGGGCGTAGTTTTGATCAGCCGCCCTGCCAACTCGCTCTTCAAGGCAATGACCGAAAGGCTGTGGCCGATGAGATCGTGCAGGTCTCTCGCGAACCGAAGCCGCTCCTCGCCAACCGCCAACCTTGCGATCTGTTCCCGCGCGAGCGACAACTGCTGGTTCGCCTCGATCAGGAGCCGGCCGGCTACGACGGAGGCTCCGACGATAGCATCGTTGATCAGGTCACCACTCGCTTCGAGCAGCGGCACGCCGCGAATCAGGTCGAGCGCGCCTCCAGCGAGCGCTGCCGCGGCCACCATGGGCCCGGCGATGCGCCAGCGGAAGGCGGCGCCGACCATCACGACCGTGTAGAAGAACAGGCTGCCGTATTTCGGGGGCGTCATCAGCGTGAAGACCACGAGCAGCAGGGCGTGGATGCCCACCGCGGCGGCGCGAAAGCGCCGGTCCGGGCCAGCCACTACCCGCGTCCAGAACCAGGCCCAGGTCAGGCCGCTGGCAACCAGCAGACCAATGCCGGCGGCCTTGTCCGCCGGGTTGAATGGCGTGGTCAGAACGGCCGCGACCGGAAACAGGTAAAAGGAAAGCCAGGCCACCATGAAAAGGCGGCCCAGCTTGATCCAGCGTCGGTTTAGCCCCATCGCACTCCCAGCCTAGGCGATCACTCCCTGCAAGTCGAGGGTTGTCAGGAAGGTCTGCTCCGTCTTTGCCTTCACGTCGGAGAGCACCTTGCCGTCCTTGAGCCGGATGACGCGATCGGTCTGGGCGGCGACGTCCATATCGTGGGTCACGAGGACGAACGTGACCCCATGCTCGCGGTTCATCCGGCGCATCAGCGCCACGATCTGCTGGCTGGTTTCGCTGTCCACTTCGCCGGTGGGCTCGTCACCCAGCACGAGCGACGGCCGATTGATCAACGATCGGGCGATGGCCACCCGCTGCTGCTCGCCGCCCGACAGCTGGTCGGGACGGTGATGCATCCGGTCTTTCAGGCCGACGTCCTCGAGCAGCGTTGCCGCGCGCCCCTTGCCACCCTTGCCGTTCTTGTGGTAGCGAAGCGGGAGCATCACATTCTCGATCGCGTTCAGCCCCGGCAGCAGGTTGAAGTCCTGGAAGACGAAACCGATCTTCTTGCCGCGCAGGTCGGCGCGAGCTCCGTCGCGGAGCCTGCCCGTGTCCGCGCCATCGAGCACGATCTGGCCGCTGGTCGGCCGCAGCAGCAGGCCCAGGAGGTCGAGCGTGGTGGTCTTACCGCTCCCCGAGCGGCCAACGATCGAGACGAACTCGCCGGCCTCGATCGCCAGGCTGATCCCGTCCACAGCTTTTACGGTGGTGGCGCCTTGCTTGTAGTGCTTGGTCAGGTCATGCAGTTCGATGCTTGCCATCTGGTGCCTCCTAGGCCGCCCGCAGCGCCCGCACCGGATCCATCCGGGAGGCCCGCAGGGCAGGAATGATGCCGGCGGCGGCGCCCAGTCCGACCGAGAACAGGATCGCCACGATCACGAGTCGCCAGCTGAGCAGGAACAGGGTGAGATTCGACGAGGCGGTGGCCGCGTTGATCAGGCTGGTCAGACCCCACCCGAGGAGCAGCCCGATGCCGCCGCCGATGCTACCGATCAGAATCGCCTCGAGCAGGTACTCGCGCAGGATGTGCCCCACCCGGGCGCCGACCGCTTTCTTCAGCCCGATCTCCCGGACCCGCTCGGTCACCGCCATCAGCATGGTGTTGATCACGGAGAGGCCGCCGACCACGAGCGCGATCAGGGCGGCGCCGGTGGTGATGGCGGTAAAGATCGCGCCGCCGGCGTTGAAGCTGGCGACCAGCACGCTCGGCTTCGTCGCCTTGACGCCGGGGACCTCGGCATTGATTTTGTCGGCGAGCTTGTCCAGGTCGATGCCCGGCTTGCCGTACACGGTCGCCCCATTGACGAGCTTTGTCGTGTCGATGCTGTTGCGGATGCTGGCCGGCAGCGTTTCCTTCAAAAGCATCTGGGCATCCGGCAGACTGACATAGGCACCGGTATCGGGAGCGGTCTGCGTCTTAGCCAGGATGCCGACCACGGTGAACGTGTGGTTGACGAAATCGGGCGGCGCATCCTTCGCCCGGATCGGGAGGTCGATCGTGTCGCCCATTCTCTTCTTGAACTCGGTCGCGAAGTCAGAGCCCAGGACAACCTCACCCGAGCCGCTGGCGTTCACCTCACGACCCTGCGCGAGATGGATCTTGAACGCGCTGTAGTCGTTGGCTCGCGGATCGGAATTCGAGATGTAGTCGGGAATCCCGAACGACACGGTATTCGTGCTGCCCGGCTTTGCCGTCACGCTCACGTCGGGAAATGCCGCGGCGACACCGTCGACCGTCTCGAGGGCAGCAACCCGGTCGAGCGTGAGCAGTCCGCCACCGAACGCCCCGATTGCGCCGCCAGAGCTGTCCGCCACCTGGACGTTAGAGCCAAAATAGGTGGCGCCTCCGGACAGCAACGCGTTGAATTTCTCCGCCATCGATCCCATCGTGACCAGCGCCAGAACACCGATCACGATGCCGCTGATGGTCAGGATGTTGCGCAGCTTGCGCCGCGTCAGATTCCGAATGATTTCCATGAGTCCTCCTCTTCTTCCATCGTTGCCGGCCCCTTCACGGGGTGGTTACTGGTATGCCGGGGATGACGCTATCGCCGCCCCGACCGTTTAACCAGTCGCGGCGGTCAGCTATTCCGCATGACAGCCGTCATCCGGGGTATTGGCGCCCTTCCTCGAGCTGGCTCGCTTGCCATAAGGTTGAGGCCATGAAGGATGCGCCAGACAACCTCAAAAAGGATCCCGAGCCTGCGGCAGAGGCGCCGGCCGATTCGAAAGTGCCGCCCGCCAGCGAAACCTGGGTCGAGGGTCAGCCAACTTCCGATGCTGACTACAAGGAGCCGCCCGAGCCGGACGCGTAGCCATTGGTCGGGGGCCGGCGTATTGACTCCACGATAGAAATCGTCTATAGCTAAGGAATGCTGCTGGCCCAGATGGAGGGCTTCCTCGAGGTGGCCCGGCGTGGCAACGTGAGCCGGGCCGCCGAGGCGATGTTCGTCACGCAGCCGACGCTGACGGCGCGGCTCCATGCATTGGAGCGCGAGCTCGGCGAGCCGCTGTTCGCCCGCACCCGGCGGGGGATGAAGCTCACCGACGCGGGTCGGGCCTTCCTACCCTTTGCCGAGCGGGCGATGCGGGCGGTCCGCGATGGCCGTCAGGCGCTGGCCGATGCCCGATCGGCATCCGCCGGGCGACTGGTGCTCGGCGCCGCGCCGGCGGTGAGCACCTATGTCCTTCCCGCCCTCCTCCAACGCTTTGCCGGTGCCTACCCACGAGTCGAGGTCGCCGTGCGAACCGGCCATTCCGAGGATGTGCTGCAGATGCTGCTGCGCGAGGAGGTCCAGCTCGCGATGGTGCGCGCGCTGCGGCATCCGGACATTGAATCGATCCCGCTGTACGAGGAGGCGCTGGTGCTCGTCGTCCCTCCGGGGCATGCCTTTGCCGACCGTGCGAAGGTCGGCATCGCCGACGTGGCATCGGAACGGTTGATCTTCTTCGACCGGACCTCGAGCTATTACGAGCTCACCCAAGCATTCTTCCTCAGCCTGGGTGTCACCCCTCGCGAGGTGATGGAGCTGGACAATATCGAGTCCGCCAAGAAGATGGTGCAGCGACGGCTCGGGATTGCCCTGTTGCCGCGGACCGCGGTTGCCGGCGAGCTGGCCGCGAAGACCCTGACTCAGGTCACGGTCACGGACGCGCCGGCGGTGTCGCAGAAGATCGTCGTCATCCGCCGTCGCGACCAGGGCCGGCCCTCGGGGACCGTCGCCGCCTTCCTCAATCTGCTGCGGGATTCTGACCCCGCAGCCGTCGCCTCCTAGAACTAAACGACGCGATCCTCCGGCAGCGTCTCGACGAATTCCCGGCCGAGACGGGCGGCGTCATACGCCTTGCCGACCAGATGGTGGTAAGGCACGCCGGAGAAGAAATGGTGGCTGCGGGTGGGGAAGTCTTGATCCGGCGCGAACTCCTTGCGCTGGAGCGCGATGTAGCCGTCCTGCTGCTCGGCCGACATGGCCTGGAGCAGGACGCTGAGACCGTGGCCTTCGGCGTGTTGCGCGCCCAGCGTGATGAAGATGAACTTGACGCCCATCTCGCCAAGCTCGGCAAATGACATCGGATTCGGGTCCTTGAACCACTTGAAGGAGGACGACCAGTTGAAGGCAAAGCGGGCGTCCGGGAACCGCTTTTTGATCTGCTCCGAAAACGTTTCGACCGCGCCCCGGTCCGACGTCGGAAATTCACACCAGAGCATGTCCGGCATGCCGCTGTCCAGATAGCGAAGGCCGCGGTCGACCGCGAGCTCCATGTGCCGCAGCGACTCGGGGGCGTCGACCGCGCTCAAGCCGTCGGTGCGAGCGATGATGACGAAGTCGTCGTTGCCGAGATCAGTCGCCACCGCGCGCGCCATCCGGAGCTTCCCGACCATCTCGCTGACCGGGATCAGAGCCTTACCACCGATGTGCCCGCACCGCTTGGGGAGCACCTGGTCTTCGATATGCGCCGCCGCCACTCCGGCCGTCACGTACAACTCGGTGGTGCGCTGGACGTTGAAGATGTTGCCGTAACCGCCGTCCATGTCGACGATCACCGGCGGAATCTCCAGGTGTTTCGGGGCGATGCCTTTCTCCGGGTCGCCCACGGCCATGGTGAGCTGAAACTTTCGCAGGGCGCTGACCGTCCGGCGGGCCGCGTCGGCGATCTCGACGTTCGAGTACAGGTCCATATCGGTGGTGCCCAGGTGGCCGATGGCGAAGGAGTAGCCGCTGAAGTACACGGCCTTGAAGCCGTAGTACATCACCAGCTCGGCGCCCATCGGGTCATAGACCCCGGGACCGAACAGGAAGGGCTCGCTGTCGAGCAGCTGCCGCATGCGCGTGCTCGGATGGATGAAGCGCGAGGCGGGCACCTTAAAGCCCTCGGGCAGCAGCGCGCTGGCCACGAGCTGATCGGTTGCGGAGACGGCCACCGTGCTCATGGGGGCCTGCCTACTCGTTCCCGTGATCGCGTTCGCAGTCGTCGGGGCACCCGCACTCCACCGTCTCGGCTCGGCAGGGCTGGTATGCCTCGATTTCGATCGCCTGGGTGCCTCGTCCTTCCATCTCAATCATGGAAGGCACTCTATCAAGTAACCGATCATCAGGTCCAATCGTTTCTAGCGATTGGCAAGATAGAGCCGGTCTATATTACGTGGAAGCTCGCCGCCATCTCCCAGGCCAGAGCGATGGCCGCCAGCAGTAAGAGAACCGCGACGATGCGGGCATCGTTTGTGGCGGCCGTCGCCACCGATCGTAGCCGGTCTGGCAGGTCGGTCACCCGCCTGGCGGCGCCGCGCACGCTGTATTCCGAGTGCAGTCGCACGGGAAACAGTCCCATCTCGCTTCCCTCCTTCCCTGAGCGATCGGGCCTCTTTTGGGGTCACCGTATCAGATCACGCCGGGTGCACGTCAAGCGGCCCGGCCGGTTCGTTCAGGCCGTCGGCGGCTGGTTCCAGCGGCGAATCACCGGATCGGCGTGCTCGTAGCCGAGGACGCAGAGCGCGGCGGTCTGCAGCTCATAATGGCGCCCCGTCTCGGCTGGCTCCTCCAGCCAGCGAGCGGTGAGTACGCGTAATACGTGTCCGTGGGCAAAGATCAGGACGTCGCCGTCAGTTGCCCGGATCTCACTGATCACCCGGTCCACCCGGCGCCCGACATCGGACGCCTTTTCACCGCCTGGGCCGCCGTCGCGCCACAACGACCAGTGGGGACTGGTCTGGGTTATCTGTTCGGTCGTCATTCCCTCGTAGCGGCCGTAGTCCCACTCCGCCAGCTCCGGCCGCGTCTGGGCCTGCTGGCCGTAACCGGCCAGCCGGCAGGTCTCGGTGGCTCGCTGGAGGGGGCTGGTCAGCACCAACGCGAATTTCCAATCCTGCAGTTCCGGGCCCAGGGCTTTGGCCTGCCGGCGTCCTCGCTCGGTGAGGGGGATGTCCGTTTTACCCGTATGCCGGCCGCTAAGGCTCCACTCTGTTTCGCCGTGGCGCAGCAGCACTACTTGCCTGGCCACGCTGGGCTCTCAGCCGGCCTTGAAGTCGACGTGCGAAGCCCCGCCGCTGATCCGGATGTCGTACCGGTTTTGGGCCGAGCCATACCCGGCGCTTTGCCGCTCAAAATCACCGCCCAGCGCGCCGCTGGTTGAGCCGTCGATGGTGATCGCGCTGGCGCCACCACTGACGCCGACTCGCCATTGCGTGTTGGCGGGAGCGCGAAGCGTCAGGTTCGTGGCCCCGCCCGACACATCGACCAGGACGGTGCCCTTCGGCGCCGGGAACTGCGCATCCATCAGGCTGGCTCCGCCCGAAAGTTCCAGCCTGGCGAGCTGCAGCTGCCGGAGGTCAAGGCGCAAGTTGGCGGCGCCGCCGCCGATCTGGATCGTCCAGGGGAGCCGGTCGCTCAGGGTGAGGGCGACATGGCGCCGGTTCGAACCGAAAAGGTGGAATGGCGAGAAGCTGGAGCTCTCGCGGATCTCGAGCCTGCCGGTTTGGTGATCGAGGCTGATCGTCGGTGGATTTTCGCCGCCCGGGTAATCCACATGGACCTGATAGAGCCGATCGCCGAGGCTACCGGCGTTGACATCGATGCTGGCAGCGCTGTAATTGAGATCGAGGGTGGCGGCTGTCAGGCCTCCGGTCTTGGCTGACGCGTCGACCTTCTGGGCGCCGAAGGAAGCGGCCGGGGCCAGCGTCGCGTAGGCGATAGCGGCCAGGACGATGACCGCGGCGACCGCGAGGCCGATGAGGGTCGCCTGCCGGCGTGGGAGTGTGTGATTGAGGATGAGCTGCAGTCCCAGGATGACGAGCAGCAGCGGCCACAGGTCGCCGAGCCGCTCCACCGCCGGCCGCGACAGGACGCCGGTGTTGGCCAGCAGGACGATGACGCCGATTCCAATCAGAATCACCGGGAAGAGCAGGCCGCGGTACCGGGACATACCCCGCCTATTTGCGCCGAACCAGGACCAGCAGCCCGATCGCGATCAGGACGATCGGCCAGAAGATGTCCCCGCGGAACCCACGCAGCAGACCGAGGTTCGCGATCAGCAAATAGCCGCCGATCGCGATTAGGATCACCCCGATCCAGACTGCCCGGGGCCGCCCCGCCCAGCCGGTCCAGGCAGGCCGGCTTCCCGTCGGCCCGGCGACGGTGGGCCCTCCAGGCGATCCGGTTTGGGGTCCACCCTCGGGCGGTTGGCTGAAGCCGGTCCTGAACTCCTCTCTGATCTCCTGGCCCATCGAACGCAGCCGCTCGCCGACGTTCCTGGTCGGCACGATGGGCTCAGCGGCGGGCGGGTCCATCAAGAACCAGAGCACCAGGTAGAGGATGATGCCGATTCCCGCCCCAACCAGGGTCAGGATGACGAAGACGACTCGGACCAGCAGCGGCTCGACGGCGAAATACCGCCCGAGGCCGGAGCATACGCCCGCGATGATGCGATCGGAATCACGTCGTAAGACGCCCCCCGTCGCCTCGCCCATCGCCGGGCAATTATCGCACTAAACCGTTCGGCGTCCGACCACCAGGTTGTAGATGATGCCGGCGCCCGCCAGCACGAGCAGCAGCCAGATGAGCGCGCCACCAATCTTGAGGGCGAAGAACACCAGCCATAGCACAAACAGCACGACGACGATGGTCCAGATCAGGCTAACCACGAATGAAGACCTCCTCGATTGAGCGCCGCTCGCCTCGTCATGATAGCGTCGATATCAGGTTACAGCTTGGCTCGATTCGCGTCAACGCTGACCGGGACGCGGCCTCCGTCGAGATCTTTTACGATCTCGCCGCCGAGCACGACGAGGCGCACGTGTTGCGGGTCGGCGAAGACGGCCGGATCTTGCAGGGGATCCACCTCTAGCAGGATCAGGTCGGCGCGCTTGCCTTCCTCGACGGTGCCGACCTCCTTATCGATCCGCATCAGCGCCGCGTTGGTGCGGGTTGCCGCAATGATCGCCTGCATCGTCCCCATCACCCGAGCCTGGCAGGCGATCTCCTTCCCTTTGTCGCCCTGCATGTCGGCCAGGACGTCGGACCCCGAGCCGATGCGCAGACCTTTTTCGTAGGCGAGTCCCAACGAGTCGTAGGCGCCCGTCAATCCCTGGCGGATCTTGCGAACCATGTCCGGGGTCCAGCCGTCGCCGGCCTCGCGGGTCGACAGCAGCTCATAGGTAATGACGGTCGGCACCAGGTAGACGTCGCCCGCCGCCAGCATCTGGTCGGCGGTGGCCTCGTCGAGAAAGTTCCCGTGTTCGATGGAGCGCACTCCCGCCTTCAGCGAGTTCTGGATCGCCCGGGGACCGTAGGCGTGGGCCAGCACATAGGTGCCGACCGCCCCGGCCGCCTCGACCGCGGCGGCGAGCTCCTCCACCGAAAACTGCACATGATCGAGCTCGTCGGACGGGGAGGCGGCCCCGCCGCTGGCCATCACCTTGACCTGGTTCGCCCCTCGGCGCAACACCTCCCGAGCCGCGCGCCGCACCTGGTCGGCGCCGTCAGCCAGGATCGACTCCGAGGTAAGGCCAGGGACTTCGGGGAATGTCCCCCGATTGCTGCGGGCCCGGTGGTCGCCGTGGCCGCCGGTCTGCGAGATGAACGCGCCGCTGATGAAGATCCGCGGCCCCCGGATCAGGCCGAGCCGGACGGCTTCTTTGAATCCCCAATCCAGGCCGCCCGCATCGCGAACCGTGGTAAAGCCGGCGTCGAGCGTTGCCTCGATTTCATTCTTGATGCGCAGCGCCAGCACCGCGGGCGGGAGCGCTGCCTCGGCGGCTGGATCCAGGTCGAGCAGCGCCAGATGGACGTGCGCATCCAGCAGGCCCGGCATCAAGGTCCGCCCCTGGCAATCGATGACGCGCGCATCCCGGGGGCCGGCGGGCCCGCCGGCGCTGCCGATCCGGCGGATCAAGCCGTCCTCGACGACCACCCTCATCTCGGCCCGAGGGTCGCGGCCCGTGCAGTCGAGCAGCGTCGCGTGCTCGAAGACCAGGTTCACGGCCCGACTAGTCTAGCTACGCCGCGTTGTAAGTCAAAAGCAGGTCGGTGGCATAGGCCAGGAGGAATCCAGCAAGCAATCCCCAGCCCATCGCCGCTGGCGAGTTGAGCCGGCGGCCGAGGTGAAACATTTCGTTGACGACGTAGAGCAACGCGCCGGCGGCGAGCGCCAGGAAGAGCACGTAGACGTAGGTCGATGTGAAGACGTATCCGACCACGGTGCCGAGGAAGGTCGGTCCGCCGCCGATCAGTCCGGCGGACAGCAGGAAGGCCCAGGAGGGCCGCGGGGTATCGAGGGCGAGGGGGGCAGCAATGCCGAAGCCCTCGGTGATGTTGTGCAGGGCGAAGCCGATGACCAGCACCACCGCGAAGGCGACGGCCCCGGTTGCCGCCGACTGGCCGATGGCTAAGCCCTCCGACAGGTTGTGCAGCCCGAGACCGGTGGCGATCATCATCGCCAGCGTCCTGGGCGGCGCCGGCGGCGCATTCTTTACCCGTCCGAAGAGACGTCCGTTGAAATAGACAAGGCCGAGCAGGCCGATCCCGACGCCTGTGGCGAAGATCACGACCAGCACGAAAAACGCGCCATCGCCTCGATGGATGGCAGCGAGCGCCGTTTCGACCGGCGCGGACGCGTGGCTGAGGATGTCCCAGAGCAAGAAGATCAGCACGCCGGTCGCGATCGCGTTCAGGATCCCCTGGACGGTGCGGGAAACGCCGCGAATCCGGCCGACCGGGAGCCCGATGAAGATCGTGGCCCCGGCGATGGCGCCCAGTGCGGCTGCTGCAGCATGGCTCACGGTTCTGTACTGTTAGCAGGTGCGAACATCGGAATTAGATAACGCTAACACAAGGTCCCGTCCACCCTCCGAGGTGGTCGCCCACTACCTGGAGGCGATTTTCTACATTCGGGCCGAGGGCGAGGTCGTGCGCAGTGCCCGACTGGCGGACTGGCTGGCGGTGAGCCGGCCGACCGTGACGGCCGCCCTCCGGCGAATGACCCGCGATGGAATGCTGCGACTCAATGCCCGCAAGGAGATCGAGCTGACGGCCCGTGGGGACGCCGCCGCGGCCGCCGTCGTCCGGCGACACCGGATCGTGGAGCGCTGGCTGACGGATGTCCTCGGCCTCGACTGGGTCACGGCGGATGCGGAAGCCGAGCGCCTCGAACACGCCGTATCCGAGGTCGTCGAGGAAACGCTCTACCGGGCGCTGGGGAGGCCGAAGAGCTGCCCGCACGGCAACCCCATTCCGGGCCACTCGACGATGCGGGCCAACGAGTTGCGGCTCTCGGCGCTGAAATCGGGTGAGACCGGGACGATCACGCGAATCTCCGAGGTGGCCCAGCGGGAAGCGCCTCCGCTGTTGCAGTACCTCCACGATCGGGGGCTCAAGCCGGGCACGCGCGTCACGGTGCAGGAGGTCGACTCCGTGGGCCGGACGATGAGGCTTCGCGCCGCCCGGCTGCTGACGCTCAGCAAGGAGACCGCCTCGAAGCTGTCGGTGGTGCGCTCGGCTAGGCTGAAACCCGGACGGGCTCGCGCTCCTCGCTGACGACCACTGGCTTGACCGTCGTCGGCGAGTGGGGCAGGACGAGCCAGCCGGCGGAAACGACGACGCTGCAGATCACCGCCATGACTGTTGTCGGATCCATGAGCTATGTCCTCCTTCTCAATTCGCGTGGATGCTGGCGTAGGCCGGTTCACCGTGTTGCGAGAGGTCGAGGCCGATAAGTTCTTCGTCTTCGTGCACGCGTAGCGGGACGATCAGGTTGACGAACTTGAGGATCGCGAAGGTCCCGACGATCGACCAGCCCCAGGCGGCGCCGACCGCCACCAGCTGAACCAGGGCCTGCCGCGGGTTGCCGTAAAAGAGGCCGTTGGCCGCGGCCGAGTTGATGGCGACGGTGGCGAAGAGCCCGGTAGCCAGCGCCCCCCAGGTGCCGCCGATGCCGTGCACCGCCCAGACGTCGAGCGCGTCGTCCACCTTGATCCGCTCGCGCAGCTGGATCGCCAGGTAGCAGACCACGCCCGCGCCGAACCCGATCACGATCGCACCCATGACGTTGACGAAGCCGGAGGCCGGGGTGATCGCCACCAACCCGGCGACGGCACCGGCAGCGGCACCGATCACGCTCGGCTGCTTCTTGTGCCACCAACTGACGGTCATCCAGGTGAGGGCCGCCATCGCCGCCGCCGTGTTCGTGACCACGAAGGCGTTGGTGGCGAGCGCACCGGCGCCCAGCGCGCTCCCCGCGTTGAAGCCGAACCACCCGAACCAGAGCAGCGCGGCGCCCAGCACGGTCATGGTGGCGTCATGGGGCTCGACCTTTTGCTTGCCGAACCCAAGCCGCCGGCCCAGCACGAGCGCGGCAACCAGGGCCGAGACTCCGGAGCTGATATGGACGACCGTCCCGCCGGCGAAATCGAGGGCGCCCAGGTTGTGCAGCCAACCGCCTGCGCCCCAGACCCAGTGGGCGATCGGGTCGTAGACGAAGGTCGCCCACAGCAGGGAGAAGAGCACGAAGGCCTTGAAGCGCTGCCGTTCGGCGAACGCGCCGCTGATCAGGGCCGGGGTGATGACCGCGAACATCATCTGGAAAAGCATGAAGGCCTGGTGGGGGATAGTCGGCGCGTAGTCAGCGTTTGGCGTGAACCCGACGTTGTTCAGGCCGACCCACTCCAACCCGCCGATGATGTGCC
>Ga0209805_1000786_pt1 | contig 19475 bp, 19 predicted proteins | sample GraSoiAngelo_148_FD_185905 | JGI IMG/M metagenome (GOLD analysis project Ga0209805, IMG submission 185905) | Grasslands soil microbial communities from the Angelo Coastal Reserve, California, USA - 14_1009_09_20cm (SPAdes) (version 2) | ecosystem: Environmental > Terrestrial > Soil > Grasslands ... | reverse complement strand
ATGAAGCCGACAGCGCAAGACGTCCTCCTCGTGATCGACGTGCAGAACTGCTTCACGCCCGGCGGCTCCCTGGCCGTGAAGGAGGGCGATCAGATCATCCCGCTCATCAACCGCCTCGCCACCGGCTTCGAGCACGTCGTGCTCACGCAGGACTGGCACACCCCCGGCCACGTGTCGTTCGCATCGTCCCACCCGGGGAAGAAGCCGTTCGAGACGACCCAGCTGCCCTACGGAACACAGGTCCTCTGGCCGGATCACTGCGTGCAGGGCACGCCGGGCGCCGACCTGCACAAGGACCTCCGGATCCCGCACGCCGAGCTGATCATCCGCAAGGGCTATCGCAAGCAGATCGATTCCTACTCGGCGTTCTACGAGGCCGACGGCAAGACGCCGACGGGGCTCACCGGCTACTTGAAGGACCGCGGGCTCAACCAGGTGTTCCTCGTCGGCCTCGCGACCGACTTCTGCGTGGCCTGGTCCGCGATGGACGCGCGCAAGGCGGGCTTCGGCGCCCTGGTGATCGAGGACGCCTGCCGCGGGATCGACGCCGACGGCTCTCTGGCGAAGGCGTGGAAGGATATGCTGGGCGCGGGGGTCAAGCGGATCAAATCGTCGGACCTCGCGGTCTAGCGCCGAGCTACGAGATCGCGCGCGCGATCAGAAACGCCGCGCCGGCGGCGAGGCCGCCGATGAGCAAGGTCTGGAGCGCGCTCCGTGCGGGCCCGCTGCCCGTGAAGCGACCCTTGATCCAGCCGAACACGGCCAGCGCCGCGCCGGTCACCCCGACCGACCAGGGCAAGGCGCTGTGCGCGCTCGGGAGAAACATGTAGGGACCGAGTGGAATGAGCCCGCCCGCGATGTAGGCGGCGGCGATGACCGCGCCGCTCGTCAGCGCGCGACGCGGGTCTGGCTTCTCGAGCCCGAGCTCGAATCGCAGCATGAAGTCACGCCAGGCCTCCGGTCGCCTGCGCAGGGCCGCGACGACCGGCGCGCTCTCTTCGGGGGTGAGCCCGTGCGACTGGAGCAGCTCCATCACCTCCATCGCCTCGACGTCCGGCTTCTGCTCGATCTCGAGCTGCTCGCGCTGGCGCTCGCTCGCATAGTGCTCCACGTCGCTCTTGCCCGCCAGGTAGCCGCCGAGCCCCATCGCGATCGAGCCCGCGGCGATCTCGGCCAGTCCCGCCGTGACGACCAGCGCCGTCGAATCGACGGCGCCGGTCAGGCCGGCGGCCAGCGCGAAGGGGACCGTCAGGCCGTCCGACAGGCCGATGACCATATCGCGCACGATCAGGCCGGCCCTGAAGTGCTGCTCGACGTGCGGCGTGTATGGCATGGTCCCTCCTCCACGCGCCACGCTTCCTGCAGAGCCCGGCGCGCTCGGCTACAGTGGTTGCATGAAAACGTACCTGGCTGTCTTCGCGAGTGTGCTCGTCGCCGAGCTCGGCGACAAGACCCAGATCGCGACCTTGCTCTTCGCGACGGATCCGGCCGCCGGCAAGCTGGGCGTGTTCCTCGCGGCCGCGGCCGCGCTCGTCCTGTCGAGCGCGCTGGCGGTCCTGGTCGGCGCCCACGCCGGGGACTGGATCTCGGCGAAGCTCCTCAGAACGGTGGCCGGGCTCGGCTTCGTCGCGGTCGGCGTGTGGGTCCTGCTGAGCTGAGTCTCACGTGTTGCTCCCTCTCGAGCTTTTCGCACCGATCGCGCTGGCGAGCTTGACCGCGAACCAACCGGCGAAGGGATCGAAGGATTGAGTCGGGCGTTGCTGGTCGTCAATGCCGGCTCATCGTCGGTCAAATTCTCGGTGTTCGCGATCGGAACGGGTGTCGCCCGCCTGGCGTCGCTCTACCGTGGTGAGGTCCAAGGTCTGGGCGCGCGCCCTCACTTCGTCGCGCTGGATGCGAACGACGCCCGCGTGGTCGACCAGGCGATGGATCCTGCCACGACCCACGACGATGCGCTCGGCGCGATCCTCGAGTGGATCGAGACCCGCGCGACGGGGACGGAGGTGCTTGCGGCGGGCCACCGGGTCGTGCACGGGGGCGTCCAGTACACGTCGCCAGTTCGGGTCACGCCCAGTGTGCTCCAGGAGCTCGAGGCGCTTGTTCCGCTGGCTCCCCTGCATCAGCCCCACAATCTGGCGCCAATCCGATCCCTCATGAGGCGCAAATCTGACCTGCCCCAGATCGCCTGCTTCGACACGGCGTTCCACCGGACCCAGACCGATGTCGCCCGGGCCTTCGCCTTGCCCTATGCCCTGTCCGACACGGGAATCGAACGCTACGGCTTCCACGGACTCTCGTACGAGTACATCGCGAGCGTGCTCCCCGAGCTGTTGGGCGCGGACGCCGACCGCCGGATCGTCGTCGCTCACCTGGGCGCCGGCGCCTCGATGTGCGCGCTCCGCGGCCGCCGGAGTGTCGCCACCACGATGGCATTCACGGCTCTCGACGGGTTACCGATGGGCACCCGCTCGGGTGCGATCGACCCGGGCGTAATCCTGTATCTCATGAGCGAGCGCGGGATGTCCGTCGCCGACGTCACCGAGCTTCTCTACAAGAAGTCGGGGCTGCTCGGCATGTCCGGCGTGAGCGCCGACATGCGCGACTTGCTCGTGAGCGATTCTCCGCGCGCGGCTCGCGCGCTGGATGTGTTCGTCTATCGCGTCGGCCGTGAGCTCGGCTCCCTCGCCGCCGCGCTCGGCGGTCTCGACGCCCTCGTCTTCACCGCCGGAATCGGGGAGCACGCGCCGGCCGTGCGCGGGCGCGTGTGCCGGGATGCCGCGTGGCTCGGCATTCGTCTGGACGAAGCCGCGAACGCCGCCGGCGGGCCGCGCGTCAGCGTGCTGGGGAGCTCCGCTTCGGCGTGGGTGATCCCGACGAACGAGGAGCTCATCATCGCTCGTCATACCCTCGCGCTCACCGGGAGCTGATGTCACGCAGGCGCAGTGCGGCTCCCCAGCAAGAGGTGCTGCCGGACGGCGAGCTGTGGCATCATGACGGCACTGAACATGCGTGCGGTTCGCCGGATCGTCTACCCCTCGGACTTCTCCTCGGCTTCGCGCCGGGCCTTCCAGACGGCGCTCGGACTCGCCAAGACCTTCCACGCCCAGCTGCTCGTGGTCCATGTCATGTCGACGCTGCCGGTAGTCCCCGACGGGTACGTGTCGCCCTCCATCTGGGACGGCCTCGAGCGCGGCCAGCGGGCCACGGCACAGCGTCAGCTCGGGCGCCTCGTCGCGAGGGCGAAAGCGGCGGGCGTGCGCGCGTCGGGGACGCTGCTCGACGTCGGCGTGACGCACGAAGGGATCGTGCGGTTCGCGAGGGCCAAGCGGGCGGGTCTGATCGTGATGGGTACCCACGGTCGCACCGGGCTGACGAGGGCGCTCCTGGGAAGCGTGGCGGCTCGCGTCATCGCCACCGCTCGATGTCCGGTCATGACGGTCCGCGCCTAGCAGGCTGCGCCCGCCCGTCCCCGGCGCGCGCATTCGTTGGAGGTCGGCGGCACCCGGTACTACGCTCTGACTGAGATGGCACGCAAGCCCGCGGTCCTCGTCACCGGCGCGAACGGCGAGATAGGACACGGGCTGATCCATCGCCTCGCCGATCTCGGGACCTTCGACATCCTGGCGCTCGACGTCCGACCGCTCGAGACCGATCTGGCTCGGCGCTGCGCCGCGACCGTGGTCGGCGACGTTCTCGACCGCCATCTGCTCGACCGCGCAATGGGCGAATTCGAGATCTCCGTCATCTTCCACCTGGCGGCGATCCTCTCGACCCGCGCGGAGTTCGTCCCCGAGACGGCCCACGAGGTCAACGTGCAGGGCACCCTGAACCTGCTGCATCTGGCCGTCGAGGAGGCCCGGTCGATCGGCCGGCCGGTGAAGTTCCTGTTCCCGAGCTCGATCGCCGTCTACGGGCTCGGGAACCTGTCCGCCAAGCGGGCGGCCGGCCGCGTCGCCGAAGACGTGGGGCTGGCGCCGATCACCATGTACGGCTGCGGCAAGCTCTACTGCGAGCACCTGGGCCGCTACTACGCCCGTCACTATCGCCAGCTCGCCGCGCAGAGTCAGCCCGCCGGCGTCGACTTCCGGTCCATCCGCTTCCCGGGGCTCATCTCGGCGTTCACGACGCCGAGCGGCGGCACCAGCGACTACGCGCCGGAGATGCTCCACGCGGCGTCGCGGCGGCGACCGTACGCGTGCTTCGTGCGGGAGGACACGCGGATCCCGTTCATGGTCATGCCCGATGCGATCGGGGCGTTGCTCGACTTGCTCGCGGCGCCGGCCGCCGCGCTCACCTCGACCGTGTACAACGTCTCGGCGTTCAGCCCGACCGCCGGCGAGCTCGCCGATCTGGTGCGCGAGGCCTTTCCAGGCGTCAAGATCACCTTCGAGCCGGATCGTCGGCGGCAGGCCATCGTGGATTCGTGGCCCGAGGACGTCGACGACACGCGAGCCCGGCGCGACTGGAGATTCGCGCCCGCCTACGATCTGGACCGTGCGTTCAACGAATACCTCTTACCGAATGTGAGGCGCCGCGACCTTCCGGGTTGAGCGGGCGCCAGGGGCGAGACCGTCCGCCCCGGGAGAGCTCATGTACGCCATCGCACAGCGGCTCCAGGCCGAGATCGACGAGATCCGCAACGCCGGCCTCTGGAAGGACGAACGCATCATCGAGAGCCCTCAGGCCGCGCGGATCACCGTGGGCGGTCGCGAGGTGCTGAACTTCTGCGCCAACAACTACCTCGGTCTGGCCGATAATCCTCGGCTGATTCGCGCCGCGCAGGACGGGCTCGGCCGCTGGGGCTTCGGCGTGGCCAGCGTCCGGTTCATCTGCGGAACTCAGAGCATCCACCGGCAGCTCGAGGCGGCCATCGCCCGCTTCCTGGGCGTCGAGGACGCGATCCTCTATACCTCGTGCTTCGACGCCAACGGCGGACTCTTCGAGACGCTCCTCGACGAGTCGGACGTCGTCATCTCCGATGCCCTCAACCACGCTTCGATCATCGACGGGATTCGACTGTGCCGAGCCCAACGCCAGCGCTACGCGCACGCGGACATGACCGAGCTCGAGCGAATCCTCACGGCCACGCGGAACGCGCGGACGCGCCTGATCGTGACCGACGGCGTCTTTTCCATGGACGGCGACGTCGCGCCGCTCGGCGCGATCTGCGATCTGTCCGACCGTCACGGCGCGCTGATCATGGTCGACGACAGTCACGCCACCGGCTTCTTCGGGCCCACCGGCCGCGGCACCCCCGAGCACTGCGGGGTGGCCGGCCGCATCGACATCATCACCTCGACGCTCGGCAAGGCGCTGGGGGGCGCGAGCGGCGGCTTCACGGCCAGCCGCCGCGAGGTCGTCGCGCTGCTGCGCCAGCGCTCGCGCCCGTACCTCTTCTCGAACTCGCTGCCGCCGACGCTGGTCTCCGCGGCGCTGGCCTGCCTGGAGATGCTGTCGGAGACCACGGCGCACCGCGATCGGCTCGCCGACAACACGCGCTGGTTCCGCCGCGCGATGACCGAGGCCGGCTTCAAGATTCGCGCCGGCGAGCACCCGATCGTGCCGATCATGCTGGGCGACGCCCGCCTCGCCCACCAGATCGCGGCCGATCTCCTGGGGGAAGGGATCTACGTGGTGGGTTTTTCCTACCCGGTGGTCCCGAAGGATGCCGCGCGCATCCGGGTCCAGATCAGCGCCGCGCACGAGCCGGCGCAACTCGAGCAGGCCGTCGCCGCGTTTACACGCGTCGGGCGCCTCCACAAGGTGATCTAGCAGGGAGCTCCGCGGGCGACGCGGTGGGCGCCCGGCGAGGCGGCTACCGGGTCGGCTCCGGCGTGGGCAGCGGGCCGAACCGGTAGCCGAGAATCATCTTGACGATGAGCCGATCGGTGCCTGGCGTGAGCCCTGCGCCGACCCCGAGGTTGAACTCCCAGCGCGGCCCGAGATCGATATCGAGCACCGGGAAAATCAGGTGCTGCTGCTTTCGCGGAGGATCGATGTGCGCGATCTGCCCGAGGTCGCCGTAATACTCGAGGCCCGCCGCGACGCGTGACGTGACGTCGTAGCTGACCTTCGCGGCCGGCGTGAAGGCGAAGCCCTTCCCTGCGTTGTCGCCCTTCAGCGATGTCTCGACGGCGGGATTGAAGGCCCAGTACCAGCGGCCGATCTTCTGGTCGACGATCGGCCGGATCTCCCACGTCCACGTGTCCGTCGAGAACTCACGCCGCTGGTAGCCGAGCTCCGTCGACAGGCTCACGCCGACCGGCCAATGCCACGACTCCGGGATGCGGGCGCGCGGCCGGATGTGATCGCCGACCCACTGCCACCCCGAGTCCGGCTGGATGCTCGTGAAGAGATAGAATGCGGTCTCGAACCACTCCGTGAACCCGTACGTGATCTCTAGGGTCTCGTGCACCGCGCCTTGCGTGCGCACGACGCCGTCCTCGGTGCGCGTCGTACCCTTGATCGCCGTGTTGGTGTGCAGCTCGACCGTCGTCTGACCGGGCGTAGTCAGCTCGCTCCCGTAGACCTGGATCTCGAAATTTCCCTGCGCCCACGCCGGCGCCGTCGTCAGCCCCGAGATCAGCGCACTCACCGTACCGAGCCATCTCGCACGCGTCATCAATGCCTCCGTGCCGGCTCGCGCAGACCGCCCAGGCTCGAGCACTGCCACGTTCGGTCGTGCTCAGTACAAGTGGCAGGAGACGACATGACCGGCCGCGACCGCCTTGAGCTCCGGCGCCACGCGCGAGCACTGCTCCATCGCGAACGGGCAGCGCGGATGGAAGTGGCAGCCGGAGGGCGGATCGATCGGCGAGGGCACCTCGCCGCTCAGGATCATGTCGTCGCGCGGCGCGTCCGGGTCGGCCGGCAGGGCCGCCGCGAAGAGCGCCTTCGTATACGGATGCAGTGGGCTCCGGTACAGCGACTCGGTGTCCGCGTGCTCCACGATCCGCCCGAGGTACATGACCGCGGTGCGGTGCGCGATGTAGCGCACGGTCGCGAGATTGTGCGCGACCAGCAGGAAGCTGAGCTGCTGTCTGGCCTGGAGATCCTTCAAGAGATTCATGATCTGGGCGCGGATCGACACGTCGAGGGCGGAGACCGGCTCGTCGAGGACGATCAGCTCCGGCTTGGCGGCCAGGGCGCTCGCGAGCGCGATGCGCTGACGCTGGCCGCCGCTGAACTCGTGGGGATAGCGCGCGGCGGCGCTCAGCGGCAGGCCCACCTGGTGCAAGACCTCCTCGACCCGCTCGAGCTTGCCGGCGCGCGTCACGCGACGATTCACCACGAGCGCCTCCGCGATCGTGTCGCGAATCCGGAGCCGCGGGTTCAGTGACGACCACGGATCCTGAAAGACGGCCTGCACCCTCGAGGCCGCGGAGCGCGTGGACGTCCTGCCCGTCGAGGAGCACGCGCCCGGCCGTCGGCTCCTCGAGTCGCAGCAACAGACGCGAGGTCGTCGTCTTGCCGCAGCCGGACTCGCCGACCAGGCCGAGCGTCTCCTGGTGTCCGATCGTGAAGCTGACACCGTCGACTGCCTTCACGTGGCCCGTCGTGCGCCCGACGAGCAGGCCGCGGGTGACCGGGAAGTACTTCGTGAGGTTCTCGACCCGGATCAGCGGCTCGGCGATGGCTCGACCCTCCAGCACGCGGCCTCGTGCGCGGGCCCGACCGGCATGATCGGCGGATACTCGCGGCGGCAACGGTCGTCGACGTAGGCGCAGCGCGGCGCGAAGCGACAGCCGGCCGGCAGAGCGTGAAGCGGCGGCGGCTGGCCTTCGATCGAAGGTAGCCGCGTCACGCTTCCCTCCATGCGCGGCACCGAAGCCATGAGCGCCTCGGTGTAGGGATGCCGCGGCGAGCGGAAGAGCGTGCGCGTCGGTCCCGTCTCCACGATCCGCCCGGCATACATCACCGCCACGCGATCGCACATGCGCGCGACGATCCCGAAATCATGGGTGATGAACAGCATCGCGAGCCGGGTCCGTGCCTGGAGCTCCTTGAGAAGGGCCAGGTACTGCAGCTGGATCGTGACGTCCAGCGCGGTCGTCGGCTCGTCGGCGATGAGCACCCTGGGCTCGCCGGCGACGGCGATGGCGCCGACCACCCGCTGCTTCATACCGCCGCTCATCTGGTGCGGATAGGCGCGCATCCGTTGCTCGGGCGCGGCGACCTTCACGCGCCGCAGCGCCTCCTCGGCCCGGACCGCGAGCGCGCGCTCGCCGTCAGCGTGATGGAGCCGGAGCGCTTCGACGATCTGGTCGCCAATCGTGAAGACCGGATTCAGGGACGTCTGCGGATCCTGCAGGATCATCGAGACACGACGCCCTCGAACGTGGCGCATCTCGGACTCGCTCTTGGTGACGAGATCCTCGCCCTCGAGGAGTATTTGCCCCTCGACGATGCGGCCGGCCGGCTCCGGCAGCAGACGAACGAGCGAGAGGCCCGTCATCGTCTTGCCGCAGCCCGACTCGCCGACGAGCCCGAGCGTCTCGCCCTCGCGCAGGGCGAAGCTCACGCCGTCCACGGCCCGTACGACGCCCCAGCGGGTGTAGAGGTACGCCCGGAGACCCCGTACGTCCAGTACGACCGGCGCGGCGATCGCCAAGCGCCTGCCTCCTCAGACTTGCCTGAGACGCGGGTCCAGCCAGTCGCGGAGCCAGTCGCCGAAGAGGTTGAAGGCCAGCACGACCAGCATGATCGCGGCGCCGGGCACGACCGAGAGCCACCAGGCGCTCGCGATGTGGCTGCGGCCGTCGGCCACCATCTGGCCCCAGGACGGCGTCGGCGGCGGGATCCCGGCGCCGAGGAAGGAGAGCGAGGCCTCCACGATGATCACGAAGCCGATGTGCAGGGTCAGCAGCACCATGAACGTGTTCAGGACGTTCGGCACGATGTGCACGGCCATGATGCGCAGGTGCGAGCAGCCGTGGACGCGAGCCAGCGCGACGAAATCGCGCGCCTTCACGGCGAGCACCTCGCCGCGAACCACGCGGGCGAAGCGCGCCCAGATGAGGACGGTGATCGCGATGGCGATCGTCTGGAGACCTTGCCCGAGGCTGACGGCCAGCAGGAGCGCGATCAGGATCGTCGGAAACGTCAGGGTCGCGTCGACCACGCGCATCAGGACGCTATCGACCCGGCCGCCGAGATAGCCGGAGACGATGCCGACCATCAGCCCGATACCGCCGCCGGCCAGCAGCGCCACGGCGGCCACGATCAGGCTCACGCGCGCGCCGTAGATCAGACGACTCAAGACGTCGCGGCCCAGGACGTCGGTCCCGAGCAAGTGCTTGGTGCTCCCGCCGGCTTCCCACGCAGGCGGCCGGAGCTTGTCGGGCAGCGATTGCTCCGTGGGCGAGTGCGGCGCGATCAGCGGCGCCATCAGGGCGACCAGGACGAGGACGGTGATGATGACGAGCGAGACCCACGGCATGCGCGCGAGGTCGCCGCGTGGCCGCGGCAGAGCCGATTCGTCGGCCGCCGTCGAACCGGCGAAGCCCGCGTCGATGCGCTCCTCGACCCGCGCCATCACGCGTACCGGACCCGCGGGTCGAGGTAAGCGTAGACGATGTCCACGCCGAGGTTGACGCCGAGCACGATGATGCCCTTCAACAAGATCACCGCCTGAAGCAACGGGTAATCCCTGAAGATGACCGCCTCGTAGGTGAGCCGGCCGACGCCCGGCCAGGCGAACACGGTCTCGGTCACGATCGCGCCCGTGATGAGGAGCGCGAAGTAGACGCCGAACAGCGTGGTGACGGGGATCAGCGCGTTGCGCAGGCAATGCTTCCAGATCACCACGGTCTGCGACAGCCCCTTGAGCCGCGCCAGCTTCACGAACTCACTGCCCATCACCTCGAGCAGGCTCGAGCGCACCAGCCGCATCATCCCGGCGACCAGGAACAGCCCGAGCGTGATCGCCGGCAGCACGTAGTGGCTGGGGCCGCCCATGCGCGAGGACGGCAGCAGCCCGAGCTTGATGCTGAAGACGTAGATCAGCACGATGCCGAGCCAGAACGACGGCGTGGCGATGCCGAGCACGGCGACGGCGCCCGAGATTCGATCGACGATCGTGCCGCGGTAGACCGCCGCCAGGACGCCGAGCGGGATCGCGACGACAAGCGCCCCGACCATCGCCAGCGGCAAGAGCTGGAGCGTGTTCGGGAGGCGCTCGAAGAAGACTTCGGTCGCCGGCTTGCGGTAGCGGATCGACTCGCCGAGGTCGCCGCGTAACGCCCCGGAGAGGAAGAGATAGAGCTGCTCGTGGACCGGCCGGTCGAGCCCGAGCGCCCGCAGCAGGTGCGCGCGGTCCTCCTGCGTGGCGTCCTCACGCAGGAGCAGATCCGCGGGATTTCCGCTCACGCGCGCCAGCGCGAAGATGATGAGCGCGAGCACGAACAGGAGCAGCACGCTCTGAGCGAGACGCCGGAGGATGAAGCGCTGCACGATGCCCGCCTCAGGGCCAGGGCTTCGCTTCCGGGCGCGGCATGCGCTCGGTCACGTCGCCGAACTCGTGGCGCCCCGGGATCGGTTTGAAGTACCCGACGCTCTTGGGATTCACCGCCCAGGTGCCCATCCCCTCGACGATGGGCACCGCGATCCAGCTCTTGGCCACGAGCTCGATCATCCGGTTCGTCGCCGCGGTGCGCTTGGCGTCGTCCTTCTCGGCGACGATCGCCTCGTACGCCTTGTCCGCATCCACGCAGAGAGCCGGACAGCTCTGAGGATCGCCGAAGACGTGCTGGACGCCCTTGGACACGAAGGTGGTCGCATAGCGCGGGATGGGCTCGGGGCGCCCGGCGGTGCGGTACATCGACGCCGTTCCGACCAGCCCCTTCTGCTCGCCGCGGCCCATCGGGTCGAACGCGCCCCATTCGACGGTCTTCATCTCGACCTTCACGCCGATCTTCTCCCAGAAGCCGGCGACGGCCTCGCCGATCGGGACCATGAACGGCGTGCCGGGCAGCGCGGTGTTCCAGAACGTCATCTTGAAGCCGCTGCCGTGTCCGGCCTCGGCCAGGAGCTGCTTGGCCCGTGCGGGATCGTAGCGCAGCGCCGTGCGCGCCCAGTCCTCCCACCGCGGGACGGTCATGTCGCTCGAATATTTGAACGCCGCGAACGGCATCGGCCAGCGCGCTTCCTTGACCATGACGTGGTCGATGATCTGCTGCCGGTCGATCGCGAGCGAGAGCGCCTCGCGCACGCGGACATCGTTGAGCGGGGAGGCCTTCGCCTCAGCCCGGTAGAGCCCCCAGAACTGATAGACGGCCTGCATCGTGCCCGGCACGCTGACGATCTTCATCCCGCCGGCGCGTGCCTCCTTGACCGCCTCGGGCCCGATGCTCGCGATGGCCGCTTCGCCGGTGCGCACCATCGCCAGCCGTGTGCTCTGCTCGGGCACCAGCAGAAGCGTCAGGCGCTTGAACTGCGGCGTGCCGCGCCAGTGCGGATAGGTGACGGCCTCGTACTCGATGCGATCGCCCGGGACGCTCCGGACGAACTTCCACGGGCCGCTGCCGACCGGCTTGTCGCGAAACCCCCTGGCGCCCACGGTCTCGATGTACTTCTTGGGCATGACCGAGCCTTCCATGAAGACGGCCCGGGAGAGGCTGGCCGCGAACTGCGGGATGACACCTTTCGTGTAGACACGGACCGTCAGATCGTCGACGACCTCGATCCGATCGACCGCCCGCCGCAGCGCGGCGGCGCCCGACGAGATCGACTCGGGCGACATGACCCGCTCGAGACTGAACTTCACGTCGTTGGCGGTGACCGGGTCGCCGTTGTGGAAACGCTGGCCCTTTCGCAGATAGAACGTCCAGCTCTTGCCGTCGGAGGCCAGCTCCCAGCGCTCGGCGGCGCCCGGGCCGATTCCGCCGTTCTCGAGGTCGAATCCGACCAGCGAGTCCCAGATCGGCGCGTGGTAGTGCGCGTGCGGCGCACGGGTGTCCATGATCGGGTCCATGACTTGGGCGCCCAGCGTATCCAGGGCGATGACGAGCGTGTCCTTGTCGGCGGCGGCATCCGCCGATGAAAGCTCGCCCGCGACCAGCAGACCGCTCAGCGCCAGGGCCAACAGGCTCCATGTGCGCATCTTTTTCTCCTTGATGAGGCGCGCCTCGGCCGGCGGGGCCCCAGCCCCGCGACGGCCTGCAGCACGCACAGCCTCCGGGGATGAGCTCGGCGAGTGTGTCGTGTCGAGCCGGTGCCGCATTCTTCACAACCCGACCGCCCGGTGTCAAGCCGGCGGGATTCCACGGGTCGCGCTGGACCTATGGCCTATTGCGCCGACGCCCGGCCCACGCTCGACGTGCAGGACCCGCAGAAGCTCGAGTTGGACACGGTCGGCGACCCGGTCCTGGCCCGCCCGGAAGTAGCCGGGCGCCACGTTTCATCTCCGTCTCATCGTCCGCTCATCCGCGCGGCGTACCGTGCAGCGTATGTGGTGCGCGCCGCAGGCCGTCGCGGAGCCGGGGCCCCGCCGGCCGCGGCACGCCTCTAGACTATGGAAGACTTGACGCGGTTCGGTCTCGCGTTGCTCAGCGCGCCGATCGTGGTCGTGGCGAGCGGCGTCTTGCTCGGTCTGATCGGCCGCTGGATCAAGGGGCGCCGCACCTAGCATCGCCCGCGCTCCCGTGCTACGCTCCTCGCCTCCGGACCCGAATTTCCTCGACGACGAGGAGTAGGTGGAACGCACCGCGTGACGAACCTCGAGGTTCGAGATCCCCGCCTGAGCGAGATCGTCGGCTCTGATGTCACGTTCGAGAAGCTCACCGGCGGTTGTCTCTTCACCGAAGGACCGCTCTGGCATCCGCGCGGGCGCTTCCTGCTCTGGAGCGACATGCCGGGTGATCACCTGCGCCGGTGGTCGGCGACCGACGGCGTGACGACGTTTCGAAAGCCGTGCGCGAAATCGAACGGGCTCACCTGGGACCGTCGGGTGCACCTGCTCGCCTGCGAGCACTCCACGAGCCAGGTGACGGTGACACTCGCCGACGGATCCACGCAGCCGATCGCCACGCACTGGAACGGCAAGCAGCTGAATAGCCCCAACGACATCGTGTGCGCGGCGGACGGCTCCATCTACTTCAGCGATCCGCCCTACGGCCGCGCCGAGTTCTTCGGTGTCCCCCGCCCTCAGGAGCTGGGTTTTCAGGGCGTCTTCCGCGCGGGGACAGATCCGAGATCGCCGACGTTGCTCGTGGACGACTTCGATCGGCCGAACGGACTCTGCTTCTCGCTCGACGGCCGTCGGCTCTTCGTGAACGACACGGCTCGCCAGCACATCCGCGTCTTCGACGTGAAGACCGACGGCACCCTGGCGGGCGGGCGCGTGTGGGCGGAGACGAAGGGTGAGGGCAAGGGCGCGCCCGACGGAATGAAGCTCGACTCGCAGAGCAACGTCTATTGCTGCGGACCGGGCGGGATCCACGTCTTCAGCCCCGAGGCCGTCGATCTCGGCGTCATTCGGGTGCCCGAGCACACGGCCAACATGGCCTTCGGCGACGACGATCTCCGCTCCCTTTACATCACGGCTTCGACCTCGGTGTACCGTATTCGCGTGCGTGTCCCGGGGCTGCCGGCGCTCTGAGCGACACCATCGCCCGGGCGAAACGACTCGCGATAGGAGGCTCTGCCATGCTGCACGTCTTCATACTGCTCCTGGCCACGCTCCTGGCGCTGCCGCTCGCCGCCGAGGCGCAAAAGCCGATCAAGGTCGGCATGCCGATGCCGCTCTCCGGCCCACCGGCCCTCTTCGGCGAGCCCGCGTCGAAGGGCGCGCAAATGTTCGTGGAGGAGCTCAACGCCAAGGGCGGCGTGCTCGGCCGCAAGGTCGAGCTGCTGGTGCGCGACTCCAAGGCCGACGCCAACGAAGCAGTCCGCGTCGCCCGCGAGCTCATCCTGAAAGAGAACGTCGACTTCCTGGTCGGCACCCTGACGTCCGCCGAAGGGCCGGCCGTCTCGGCCATCGCCAAGGAACAGAAGATCGTCTTCATCGCGCCGATCCCCAAGACCGATCAGCTCACCGCCGCCGACAAGCTCCATCCTTACGTGTTTCGCGTGGCGGCGACCACGACGATGGAAGGGCGGAGCGCGGCCGAGATCGTCGCCAAGTGGCCGGTGACGCACGTCGCGACCATCAGCTTCGACTACGCCTACGGCCAGGACGTCACCAAGGCGTTCGTCGAGCACCTGAAGAAGATCAAGCCGAGCGTCCAGATCGTCGACCAGCAGTGGCCCAAGCTCGGCGAGCAGGACTACAACCCGTTCATCAACGCGCAGATGGCCAAGAAGCCGGAAGCGATCTTCTCGTCGATCTGGGGCGGCTTCTTCGTGACGTACTCGAAGCAGGCCAAGGCGCTCGGCGTGTTCGACGCCATCAAGTACAACTTCATCGGCGTCGGCGAGGCGGCGACGCCGGAAACGACGAAGTCGATGGGCGCGGACTATCCCGTCGGCATCTGGGGTAACTCCTACGACGCGTTCTACTGGGGCGAGACGCCGGGCCATCGGGACTACACGGCGCGGCTGTCGAAGTACCTGAAGGACGAGTACCCCTCGTCGTGGGCGATCCAGGGCTACATCGGCATGCAGTTCCTGACCGAGGCGATCAAGAAGGCGGCAAGCGCCGACTCCGACAAGGTCGCCAAGGCACTGCTCGGCCTCACCGTCGAGACGCCGATCGGCCCGCTGACGATCCGCGAGAAAGATCATCAGGCCAACCGCGGTCAGCTCTACGGCAAGACGGTCAAGGACCCCAAGTATCCCTTCGCGATCATGAAACCGGTGACGTACGTCGATCCGTCGAAGTTCATGGACTAGGTAGGTGCCCGACGCGTCGTTTGTCTTCGCGCAGAGCCTGAGCGGCCTCACGGCCGCGATGTTCCTGTTTCTGATCGCGTCGGGCCTGTCCTTGATCTTCGGGGTGCTGCGCGTCCTGAACTTCGCGCACGGCACCTTCTACATGCTGGGCGCGTATCTGGCGTACCAGGCGATGCTGTGGCTCGGGCCAGGCCCGGGTCGCTTCTGGCTCGCCGCCCTCGGCGCGGCGCTCGGGATCGCGCTGCTGGGCGGCGTGGTCGAGCGCGTGCTCTTCCGCCATCTGTACGGGAAGGAAGAGCTCTACCAGCTCCTCTTCACGTACGCGCTCGGGCTGATCCTCAGCGATGCGGCCAAGATCGTCTGGGGCACGCAGCAGAAATCCGTGAGCCGTCCACCCGAGCTCAGCGGCTCCTTCTCGCTCTTCGGCGCCACGATCCCCCAGTACAACCTCTTCATCATCGTGCTCGGCCCGAGCATCGCACTCGCCTTCTGGTTCGTCCTGCAACACACGCGCGCGGGCCGCTTCATCCGGGCCGCCGCCCTGGACCGCGAGACGCTCGGCGCGCTCGGGGTCAACGTCGACGCGCTCTACACGTGGGTGTTCATGCTGGCGTCGTTCCTGGGCGGCCTGGGCGGTGCCTTGATCAGCCCGATGCGTGCGACCACGCCGGGTATGGACACCGAGGTGATCGTCGAGGCGTTCGTGGTCGTCGTGATCGGCGGTCTCGGCTCGCTCTGGGGGACCTTCCTCGGCGCCGTCGTCTACGGGCAGGTGCTCTCGTTCGGCATTCTCCTCTTCCCGCGCTTCTCGATCTTCGCGGTCTTCGCCCTCATGGCGGCGGTGCTCATCATCCGCCCGTGGGGTCTCCTGGGACGCCCGATCCAGTGAGCGTGCGCGGGCTTGCGGGCATCCTCGTGTTCGTGGCGGCCCTGCTGGTCCCCGCGCTCGGCTCGCGCTTCTACACGTTCCTGGCCAACGACGTGGTCATCTGGGCCCTCTTCGCCACCAGCCTGAACCTCCTGGTGGGCTACACGGGGCTCGTCTCCTTCGGCCACGCCGCGTACTTCGGCGTCGGGGCGTACGTCACCGGCATCCTGATGAAGAAGCTCGCGGTGCCCTTCCTGCTCGCGTGGCCGGCCGCGGGAGTGTTCGGCGGGGCGTGCGCGCTCGTCTTCGGCTTCTTCTGCGTGCGCCTCACGCGCATCTACTTCGCGATGCTGACCCTGGCCTTCGCGCAGATCGTGTGGGCGATCTGCTTCAAGTGGAACGAGCTCACCGGCGGCGAGCAAGGGATGCCCGAGATCCCCTACCCGGACTTCGGCTGGCTCGAGCGGTTCGGCGCGAGCGTGCCGCTCCTCGGCGGCTGGCGGACGGCCGAGTACTTCTACTTCCTCTCCGTGGTGCTGGTCGGGGCGAGCCTCTGGGCGCTCCATCGCATCGTGACCTCGCCCTTCGGCCGCATGCTGACGACCGTCCGCGAGAACGCCGAGCGGGCCGAGTTCATCGGGGTCAACGTGCGGCGCTACGAGCTCGCCGCCTTCGTGCTGGCCGGCACGTTCGCCGGTCTCGCCGGCGGGCTCTTCGGCATCTTCAACCGCGGCGTGTTCCCGGACTTCGCGTACTGGACGAAGTCGTCCGAGGTCCTGATCATGACGCTCCTCGGCGGCATGGGGACCTTCTACGGCCCGAGCGTCGGCGCGCTCGTGCTGATCCTCCTCAACCAGCAGATCGTTTCGTACACCGAGTACTGGCCGCTCGTGCTGGGGACCGTCCTGGTCGTGCTCCTGTTCGGCTTCCCCGGCGGAATCGCCGGGGCCGTCGGCGCGCTCTCCGGACGCCTCGTTCGTCGAGTCCGCAGTGCTTGAGGTGCGCGACCTCATCAAGGTCTTCGACGGCTTCGTGGCCGTCGGTGGCGTGAGCCTCGATGCGCCCCGCGGCAGCATCGGCGCCATCATCGGTCCCAACGGTGCCGGCAAGACGACGCTGTTCAACCTGATCACGGGACATCTGCGACCCGATCGCGGCCACGTGAAGCTCAACGGCCGCGACGTCACCGGCATCGCCCCGCACGACCTCTGTCGTCTGGGTGTGGGGCGCTCGTTCCAGCGGACCAACATCTTCCCGCGCCTCACCGTATTCCAGAACGTGCAGGCGGCGTTTCTGTCGCATCGGGGACGCGGCTGGAATCTGATGGCGTCTGTCGAGCGCCTCTACCGGGACGAGACGCTCGCGCTGCTCGAGTCGATCGGGCTGACCGATCGGGCCGGCGAGGTGGCCGGCTTCCTGTCGCACGGCGGCCAGAAGCAGCTCGAGCTCGGGCTGGCGCTGGCGCTGGAGCCCGAGATCCTCCTGCTCGACGAGCCGACGGCCGGCATGTCCGCGACCGAGACCCGCGAGGCGATCCGGCTCATCGAGCGCATCGCCCGGGAGCGCGGACTCACCCTGCTCTTCACCGAGCACGACATGGAGGTCGTGTTCTCGATCGCCGAGAGGATCACGGTGCTCCACCAGGGCCGGGTGATCGCCGACGGCCCGCCGGCCGAGGTCCGACGGGACGAGGGCGTCCGCCGCGTCTATCTCGGAGAACGGCACTGATGGCCGCCAATCGCGATCCCATTCTGGCGGTCGAGGACATCCACACGGCCTACGGTCTGTCGCGGGTGCTGTTCGGCGTATCGCTCCGGGTCGCGCCCGGCGAGTGTGTGTGTCTCCTCGGCCGCAACGGTGTCGGCAAGACCACGACCATGCGATCGATCATGGGGCTCACGCCGCCGTCGAGCGGCCGGGTCGTGTGGAAGGGCCGCGACATCAGGCGCGCGGCGCCCTTCCGCGCGGCCGCTCTCGGAATCGGGTTCGTCCCGGAGGACCGCCGGATCTTCGCCGACCTCACGGTGTGGGAGAACCTCGACGTGGCCGCGCGACGGGCGCGCCCGGACGGCTTCACGACCGAGCGGGTCTTCGATCTGTTCCCGGCGCTCCGCCAGCTTCGCGACCGCGCCGGAGGCTTTCTGTCCGGCGGCGAGCAGCAGATGCTGACGATCGCCCGAACGCTGATGGGCAACCCCGAGCTGCTCCTGCTCGACGAACCGTCCGAGGGGCTGGCGCCGCTCGTGGTGGATCACCTACAGGCGCAGATCGCACGGCTCAGGTCCGACGGGCTCACGATCCTGCTCGCCGAGCAGAACGTCGACTTCTCGCTGAACCTCGCCGACCGTGTCTACGTGCTCGAGAAGGGCCACATCCGCTACGAAGGGAGCGCGCGCGAGTTTCGCGAGAACGCTTCGATCCGGCAGCAGTATCTGGCGTTGTGACCCGGGGCGCTCAGCCTATCGGGCGCTGCCTTCCGCATTCCGAATTGCCGCGCGCGCCTTCTTCTCGACGTCCATCGAAATCGCCGCCATCCTGTGAACGCTCTTGGCGTGCTCGGCCGTCTTCTTCATGACCTCGCTGTCATCGTTGCCTTGCGCCACGAAGTTGCATCCGGGCATCAGATCGGCACATCGGAGCTCTCTTGTCACGAGAAGACCTCCTTGGAAAGGTCGATGCCTCGCCTGCTAGCGTCCACGCCGGCGTCGCCTTCGCGCCGCGGTTCTCCCCGGTGACGCGGGTGTGCCCTGACCCGGTTTCTTGCCGTAGCCACGGTTGCACTCGTTGCAGAATTTTTGCGCGTCATCCTTGAGCTCTCGCCTGCACGTGAGACACCTGATCATGGCCATCCTCCGCCGGGCACCCGCACGAGACCTCGCCCGCGAGCTTCAACTCAATAAGTTTTATTTATTATATAAGTCATACTCTAGCAAAGCAATCAGCCCACCGCCCTCCGGGTACGCCCGCGCCCGGAGGTCATGGTCCAGCTCAACCAGGTAGCGCCGCGGGCATCCCCATGCGCCGCAACCAGCGGAAATGGGCAATCACGCCTTCGCGAAACGACCGGTGCTCGGTGTAGGCCACGCCGAAGTCTCGACACGTCTGCTCCACGACCTTCGAGATCGCCGGGTAGTTGACGTGGCTGATCTTCGGAAACAGGTGGTGCTCGATCTGGAAGTTCAAGCCGCCGAGGAGCCACGCGACGGCCCGGCTGGTCCGGGAGAAGTCCGCCGTCGTCTCCGCCTGGTGGATGGCCCAGGCCCGCTCGATACGCCCCGTGGTCCCGGACGGCAGCGGGAACGCCGCCGCTTCTACGCAGTGGGCCACCTGGAACACCACGCTCAAGGCGGTCCCCAGCACCAGCGCGGCGACGGCGTAGTGGAGGAGGACGGCATGCACCGGGTGCAACAGCAACGGGATCCCGAATGCCCAGGTGAAGAAGAGCGCCTTCCCGGCGAGCAGGAGAACCAGATCTCCCCCGGTGGGGCGGCGGACTCGGTAGCTGCCGATTCGGCCGGCGATGAGCCTTCGGAAATCGTCGACGAACTGCCACTTGACCGCCACCAATCCGTAGAACGGCCAGAGGTAGAGGTGTTGCCAGCGGTGAAATGGGAGCCGGGGTTGATGTGGCGTGACCCGGCCGAGGAAGCCGAGGTTGAGATCGCTGTCGTGGCCGGTGACATTGACGTACGTGTGATGGATGACGCCGTGCTTCCAGCGCCAGAAGTACGAGCTGCCCCCCAACATGTCGAGCGTCATCGCCATCAGCTTGTTGATC
>Ga0209805_1000785_pt1 | contig 19488 bp, 16 predicted proteins | sample GraSoiAngelo_148_FD_185905 | JGI IMG/M metagenome (GOLD analysis project Ga0209805, IMG submission 185905) | Grasslands soil microbial communities from the Angelo Coastal Reserve, California, USA - 14_1009_09_20cm (SPAdes) (version 2) | ecosystem: Environmental > Terrestrial > Soil > Grasslands ... | reverse complement strand
CGACTCCTGGTCAGCAGCGATGGTGTTGTCCACTTCACCGAGCAGCAGCCCCCGCGGCGCGAGCTGCTGACCTCGCTGGCCGAAGCCGCGGACGGCGGCCTTGTTGCCACCAGCCTGGGCGGCGTTACCCGGCTCGGCTGACGACACCCATTCCAGATTCAAGCGCCGTGCCCGGGCCCAACGCGTCCGACGACATGCCACCCGTGACACCTACGGAGACTGCGCCCGGCCGGCGCGAGGACTTTGACCCCAATTCAGGCTCCCGGCTCGAACGGGCGGTGTTCAACCACCGCATCCTGGTGCTGCTGCTGTGCATGCTGGCCACGATCCTATTCGGCGTCAGCGCATTGCGCCTGAAGCTCAACGCCAGCTTCGAAAAGACGATCCCGGCTCACCACCCGTACATCGTCAACTTCCTGGAGAACCGTAAGGATATGGCGGGCCTCGGCAACGCGATTCGCATCGCGGTGGAGGCCCGTCAAGGCAACATCTACGAGCCGCGCTACCTGGAACAGCTGCGCGAATTGAACGACGAAGTGCTCCTGCTGCCTGGAGTCGACCGTCCCTTCATGAAGTCGATATGGACGGCCAACACCCGCTGGACTGCGGTGACCCAGGAGGGCCTGGACGGCGGCCAAGTCATCCCCCCCCGCTTTGACAGCTCGCCCGGCAAGCTCGAGGAGCTGCGCCTGAACGTGCAGCGCTCAGGCGAGATCGGGCAACTGGTGGCAGCCGACGGACGTTCCACCATCATCCATGTGCCGCTGCTGCCCAAAGACAAGGCGCTGGACTATGCGCAGTTGTCCGAGCGCCTGGAGCAGTTGCGCGCGAAGTACCGCAGTGATGTCGTCGAACTGCACATCACCGGCTTCGCCAAGGTAGCTGGCGACCTGATCGACGGGTTACGCGAGGTGCTCGGCTTCTTCGTCATCGCGCTGCTCATCTCAGCGGCCATGGTGTATTTGTACAACCGCGACGTGCGCAGCACGCTGCTGGTGGTGCTGACCTCGCTTACCGGCGTGTTGTGGCAGCTCGGTCTGCTGCCGCTGCTGGGCTATTCCCTGGATCCGTACTCCATGCTGATCCCGTTCCTCGTGTTTGCCATCGGCATGAGTCATGGCGCACAGAAGATGAACGGCATCCTCCAGGACATCGGCCGCGGCACCGATCGGTACGTCGCAGCGCGCTTCACCTTCCGCAGGCTCTTCCTGGCCGGCCTGACGGCGCTGTTGGCCGACGCCGTCGGTTTCGCGGTACTGCTGGTCATCGACATTCCGGTGATCCGTGAACTGGCCATTGCTGCCAGCCTCGGCGTGCTGGTCCTCGTGTTCACGAACCTCATCCTCTTGCCGGTGTTGCTGAGCTACGTGGGCGTGAGCCGTAAGGCAGCCGAGCGTGCCGTGCGCCAGGAAGCCGCCACGGCAGCCGGGCAAACCAGCGCCTTTTGGCGCGGGCTGGTGAAGTTCACCGAGGGACGGCGCGCCACACTGGCGGTCGCCATGGCCGCGGTTCTGGCGGTGGTGGGCTTTGCTGTCAGCACTCAGCTGAAGATCGGCGACCTCGACCCGGGCGCCCCGGAACTGCGGGCCGACTCGCGCTACAACCGCGATGTCGCCTTCCTCACCAGCCACTACGGTGCTAGCAGCGACGTCTTTGCCGTCATGGTCAAGACACCCGAGGGCAGCTGCAGCCAGTACGAGGTGCTGCGCCGGGTAGACCAGCTCGAATGGGAGCTGATGGACTTGCCCGGCGTGGAGTCCACCCAATCGATGGCGCGGCTGCAGCGGCGCGTGCTGGTGGGCATGAACGAGGGCAGTCCGCTGTGGTACGAGCTGCTGCCCAACCAAGACATGCTCAACACCATCACGGCCCGGGCGCCGCGTGAGCTGTACAACGACGAATGCAATCTGCTGACGATGTACGCCTACCTGCGCGACCACCGCGCCGAGACCCTGCAGCGGGCGGTAGACCATGTCGAGGGCTTTGCCCAGAAGAACAACGACAAGGACGCCACCTTCCTGCTGGCGGCCGGCTCGGCCGGGATCGACGCCACCACCAACATCGTGGTGCGCAAGGCCTGGTACCAGATGCTGTTCATGGTCTACGCGGCGGTGGCGCTGCTGTGCTTCATCACGTTCCGCTCCTGGCGGGCGGTACTGGTGGCCATGCTGCCGCTGATGCTCACTTCCATCCTGGCCGAGGCGCTGATGGTGGGACTGGGCATGGGCGTGAAGGTCGCGACCCTGCCGGTGATTGCGCTGGGCGTGGGCATCGGGGTGGATTACGCGCTGTACGTGCTAAGCGTGACCCTGGCGCGCATGCGCGAAGGCGCCACCCTGACGCAGGCCTATGCCATCGCCATGCAGTTCACCGGCCGGGTGGTGCTGCTGACCGGCGTGACCCTGGCGGCGGCGGTGGCGACCTGGCATTTCTCCAGCATCAAGTTCCAGGCCGACATGGGCCTGCTGCTGGCGTTCATGTTCCTGTTGAACATGCTCGGGGCGCTGGTGTTGGTGCCGGCCCTGGCGCGTTTTCTGTTGCCCGGCGCTCGTCACGGCTCGGTTGCCGCGCCGAAAGTCAATGACCGCCGATGAAGCCCGTTCAGAAGAGATGAATATGGAGAGAACTTTAGGAGACGCGTCAAGATCCGGCTTACGTCAAGTGGACGTAACAAAATTGATTGACAACAGCACGCGCAAATCGCTCCCCATAACCGTGGCGGTGATCTGTTTTCTTGCGATTGTATTTGACGGTCTCGACAGCGCGCTATTCGGTACGGTTCTTCCAGTGCTCATGAAGGACATGAAAATGGGCCCAGCCGAGGCGGGGATCCTGGCGAGCATTGGGCATATCGGGGCCGTGGGCGGCGCCGTCCTCTTTGGCGTGGCGGCGGATTCAATTGGCCGAAAGCGGATGTTGCTCATCGGCATCACCGTCTTCACCGTGTTCACTGCGGCCTGCGGCCTGTCGCAGGGATTCATTGATTTCGCTATCTACCGCTTCATCGCCGGTATCGGTCTCGCCGGAATCGTTCCGATTGCCGTGGCGCTTGTCTTCGAATATACGCCGGGCAAGCGGAAAGCCGTCGTTTCCAGCGCGTCCTATATGGGTATCGGGGTTGGTGTTCTACTGTCTGCGCTGCTATCCATTGCTTTTCTCTCCACCGCTGGGTGGCGAGCGATATTGATCGGGACCTTTTTTTGCATCGTCCTGGTCCCTGTCGCGTTCCTGTGGCTGCCCGAATCGATGTCCATCTTGGTGAAAAAGCGCAAAAAAGACAGCATCCGTAAGATATTGATGCGGGTCGATCCAAGGTTTATCTCCGATGTGAACGACGAGTACGTTTTGAACGAGCCACCTGCGTCGAAGGTGCCTCTTAAACGCCTGTTTCAAGGCGGGTACGCGCGAAACACGTTTTTTTTGGGTACAGCGCTACATTGCCTCATGATGATCGCGGTCACCCTGACGACTTGGGTTGCGCACTTGATGGTTCAGCGAGGGTTTACGTTAGCCACAGGCATCACTTTTATCCTCGTGTTCTCGGTCAGCAATTTCATCTCCACGCCACTTGCTGGATGGATGGCCGACAGAGTGGGCTACAAGAAGGTGTTCGCGATCTACATGCCCATTCTGTTTGTCTCAATATCACTCATAGGCATCGTGCAGGACCCGTTTGCCGCGTTGATCTGCATGTTCTTTGCTGGATTCGCGGTGCTGGGTGCCACATGCCTGTTGCTGCCTTACGCAGGGTCGCTGTATCCGATGAGTTTCCGTTCGAGCGCGATGGGAGTTATCTACGCCATCGGCCGAATTGGACCGATCATCGGCCCTGCAATAGCCGGTGTCATGCTCGCCGCTGAAATGAGAGTGCCGCTTATTTTGATTTTCATGGCGGCTCCAAGCATTGTGGCCCTCGTCGCTTTTCTGCTGGTCAAAGATGGCCCGTCACAGGTTGTCGCTCAGCAGGAGACTTCTTTGGTCACTGACCCGTTGCACGTGTAGCACAGGAGACAAAGACTTCACCATGAGCGATAACCCTCAAATTTTCATTCCGTCCCACCCACTGCCGGCAGACAGAACCGGCCTGCTAACCGCCTTCAATCCAGGGGGCCGAACACTGGTGGCAGGGTCCCGGATAGCACCGCCATTCAAGCCGTTGCCGATCGACATCGTTCTTGAGAAGGACGTGGCCGTGCCCTTGCGCGACGGCGTCACGATCTACGTTGATGTGTTTCGCCCCGTTGGCGTCGAGAAAGTGCCGGTGATTCTGGCGTGGAGCCCGTATGGCAAGGGGCAGGGAACATCCGTCAGCGTGATGGGTATTTTTGGTTTGGTCGGCCTAGACAATGGCATCGTCTCGGGCCTGGCAAGGTTCGAGGGCCCGGATCCGGCCTATTGGTGCGCTCAGGGCTATGCCATCTGCAACCCGGACCCGCGCGGCATCATCGACTCCGAAGGCAACAGCGTCCTGTGGGACCGTCAGGAGGGCCGTGACTGCCACGACCTCATCGATTGGTTGGCCGAACAGGCGTGGTGCACCGGCAAGGTAGGGATGAGCGGAACCTCTTACCTGGCAGTCGCTCAGTGGTTCACCGCAGCCGAGCAGCCCAAGCACCTGGCGGCGATCAACCCTTGGGAGGGCGTGAGCGACGTCTACCGGGACCTGCTGATGCGCGGCGGTATGCCGGACATCGCCTTCGGCCAGCGGTTGCAAGAAGGCAGTTTCTTCGGCAAGAACCAGAAAGAGGACTTCATCTCGCAATAAGATTCCTGAATTCGACCGCATCACAATTCCGGCCTATGTGGTGGCCAGCTACTCCAACACGCTGCACACCGCGGGTACGTTTCGCGGCTGGCGACGCATGGCCTCGCAAGACAAATGGCTGCGCATCCACAACAGCCAGGAGTGGCCAGACTACTACGACGAAGCGAACGTGGAAGATCTGCGTCGCTTCTTTGACCGCTACCTGAAGGACATGGACAACGGATGGGAGTCCACGCCGCGCGTCCGCTACGCCGTTCACGACTTCCACGGGGGCGACCAGGTCAACGTGGCTGCGGACGCCTTCCCACCGAAGGGCGTCGTGTCGACAAAGTTCTACCTGGACGGTCGCACTCGCACGCTAAAAACCACAGCGCCGACCGACGACGTGAGCGCCGCGTATGACGTGGCCTCCAACCCGAATGCGGTGTCGTTCATCACCCGCTTCGAAAAGGAAACGGTGATAGTCGGCTACCCTAAAGCACATCTCTGGGTGGAAGCGCGCGGTGCCGACGACATGGATCTGTTTGTGCTCATCCAGAAGCTCGACGCCTACGGCACGCCCCTGCAGCAATTCACTATCCCTAACCAAAGCGCGAGGGCCCACGACGTCACGGATCATGGGGCGAGCATCCTGCGTTACAAAGGCTCAGACGGCAGGTTGCGGGTATCGGCTCGGCACCTCGACGAAACGCTGTCGACCGATGACGTACCGGCCCATAGTTTCGACCGCGTGGAGAAACTCTCGCCCGGCGAGATCGTTGACATCGAAATCGATTTGCTGCCGATTGGCGTGGCCTTCCACCCGGGCGAGCAGCTCCGCTTCATTGTCAGTTCCCGAAACCTGGTCGGAACGATGATGCCCGGAATGCGCGAATACACCGGTGTCAATGGTGGGCAGCACGTGATCCATACCGGTGGACGGTATGCCTCGTATCTTCAGCTGCCTATCTAGGCAATCAGAGAACTGAAAAGAAAGCATGCTTCAAACAGGCATTTTTGCCGGGCCGATTGCCGGCCTCAAGTATCAGACTCCAACCGTCAGCGGGCTGACGAACGAGAAGGGTGAGTTCCAGTATCGCCGAGGCGAACGGGTCGCGTTTCTAGTCGGAAACACTTCGATCGGCTCCGCAATTGGCGCGCCCCGCATCAACCTGGCGGAGATCGTCAGCCGTGTGGACGGCAACATCAGCAAACTGCTCGATCCGGGCCTGACCAACATCGCGCGGTTCTTGTGCTCGCTCGATCGTGACGGCAGCCTGGACGGTGGCGTTTCAATCGACCCGACGCTGCACGACATCATCGGCCAACGTCGCATCAACTTCCGGCACGACATCTCCTTTGCGGGCCTTGCCCGCGACCCCGTTCTCGAGTTTGAGCAAGACCCCTTGATCGCATCGCTGCTGGAGGAACTCAGTGCTGCTGGCGTTTTCACCGATCGCACGCCGCGCGAGCTGTGCAAGGCGGCGACTGCGCGCAATGAAGTCCGCCGCAACATCCTCGGTATCCTGCGTTTCAATGACGTCAAGGTACCACTGCAGAACGGCCTGTATGTGTACGCGGATGTGTTCCGTCCCGCAAAGGAAGGCAAGTTCCCGGTCATCATGAATTGCGGCCCTTATGGCCGGGCGTTCTACCACCACTCCATTGCCGACGAGGCTGACTTCGACGCCCATGAAGAGATGGAGGAGCGCTATTTCCATGGCAACTCCGAAGGGCAAGTGTTTGAGAACCACGAGACCGCCAACACGGTCGATTGGGTGCCGCACGACTATGTGGTGATGCGCGTGGATGGCCCCGGCTCGGGCAAAAATCCCGGAACACTTGCGCCCTTTGGCATCGAGACGGCTGAGGCCTTCCGCGATGCGATCGATTGGGCGGGCGAGCAGCCATGGTCCAACGGCAATGTGGGGCTGTGGGGCATGTCGTACTACGCCATGAGCCAGCACGCGGCGGCCAGCCTCGAGCCCGTGCATCTCAAGGCGATGATTGCCATTGGCACCGATGTCGATTTGTACGACGAGGTGGCGTACACCGGCGGCATTCTGAACGAAGAATTCTTCGTCCACTGGTACAGGGCCGGGGTTCTTGCCGCTGTATGCGGCGAACCCAATGCCGTGGACTTCATCGGGATGCTGAAAAAGGCTTCCTTCAGGGACTCCGATACCACAGCGGCTTTCGGACCCCGATCCACGATCTTGATGAGCCCGGAAATGAGCAAGGTGAAGGTGCCGCTCTGGGCCGTCGCCTGCACCACCCACATGGCGCACTTCCACCAGCTCGGCAGCAGCGAGGCCTATCTTGCGACGAATACGGCCGCCAAGAAGCTGGATTTCTGGGAAGACTGGTTTACCAAACCCTATTCGCGGGCGGCCATCGTCGATCATCGGGCGTTTTTCGACCATTGGTTGAAGGGTGTCGACAACGGCATCATGGACACGCCGCCCGTGCGCTTGGAGATCCGCAGCGGCAATGGTGCTTCCTACCTTCAGGAAGAAAATGAGTGGCCGATCGCGAGGACGACCTACCCCCGATGGTTCTTTGATGCAACGCCATCAGACTGGAAAGGCGACGAGTACCGCAATGACTTCCTGCGCCTGTCGGCGACGCCACCGATCGCTGAACGCCAGGTGGACTATTCCGCCGAGATTCCATTGGAATTGCGCACGGGTATTCCCCCATGCTTTCTTCCAGTCAAACCACCCGCAGTGCTAGAAATCTGGAAGACGGGTATCTCTTTCATCAGCGAGCCCGTGAAAGAAGACATGGTGTTCGCGGGTTACGGCAAGGCCAAACTGTGGGTGTCCTCTACCTGCGAAGACATGGACATTTACGTCAGCCTGCGGATTCTCGATGAGCAGGGCCGGGAGGTCGACTACGCCGGCCCGATCACGATGGGGATGAACGTCCCCAATTACCCACTCGCGAAGGGCTGGTTGAAAGTGTCACACCGCAAAATTGATGTGTCGCGCTCGAGCAACTACACGGTCAAGCACACGCACCGCAAAGCCGACTACGCACCACTTAAAGGTAACGAAGTGGTGCCGGTTGAAATCGAGATCATTCCCAACATGGCTTTGATCCGGAAGGGATACCGGATACGCGTTGACATTCAGCCGTTCGACGGGGTCGATCACGGCCCCCGGCACGGCTATGACTCGGCCTACCACGACGGCGCGCGGAACACGATCTACACCGGGCCGGATCGTCCGGGTTTTATCCAACTGCCGATTGTTCCGGCGCAGCGCTCGTAAGACCTGTTTGGTGCGGCACGGGCAATCTGGCCGCAGCAACCTCTACAAGCCGAATATCTATTCGACGGGCCTCGCGGGCTGGTTTGAAGCAGATCCCGTGAGTCGAAACTGCAAATTTTAATCTTATCCAAACAGGAAATTGCTATGACTCTCGAAGAATTGAAGGCTCGTGCGGAAATCCATGATGTTCTGCTGCGATATTGCCGCGGCCTTGATCGTGTTGACATGTCATTGGTACGCGGGGCCTTTCACATGGATGCGTACATCCAATTTCCGGAAAGCCTTCACAAGGGCTCATTGGATGGCTTCGTTAAATTCCTGGCCGACGAAATGCCGCGCTTTGTGCGCACCATGCACTTTCTCGGAAATAGCCTGATCGAGTTTGATGGGCCGGATATCGCCTATGTGGAAACTTACCTTCAGGCGGACCACCAAGGTTCAGAGCTTCATCACTGGAAGGGCGAATACGTCAAGCTGTGGGCACGATACTTCGATCGCTTTGAGCGTCGCGATGGGGTTTGGTTGATTGCTAAAAGACAACTCATGGTCGACTGGATGTATCGATACCCTGCATCGGGCTGGTTCGATGACCATCCCGATGCGTCGGTATCACATCGCGGAAAGGGTACCGATCCGGTTCTGAGAAAGGTGGCAGGCTTCGACGGTAAGCCCACTGGCCTGTGATCGAGCCGATACCGAGGTGAAGGACTGATGGCGCCGCAAGGGGCCATCTGCTTGTTGAGGGCGTGGGGGTGGGAGCCCCAACGCGCCTGCCGACGCGAGCTGCAGGCACTCGAAGACCGCCGAGGCTAGCTCGGGCGTGCAGCGCCACGGCGCCGCCGTCGACGGCTTCATTGGCGCCGGACGAGCCGGCGGCGATGCGAACCATCACGACGGACCGCCAACCAATCAATTACTCGGCTATGGCGCAGCAGGATTTGTCATTTCCCATGCCGTGAAGAGCTGCATACATTACGTGCAGCACGATTCAGTCAATTGTTTTTGGACTGTCTTGAAGCCAGCATTTAAGGAAAAACATGATCAACCGCTTGTTCCATGTATGCATCACCGTTGCCGACATCGAGGCAGCACTTCAGTTCTATTGTGGGGTTCTGGAACTTAAATCGATAGGCGCACTGAGAAACGAGAAAGCGCCAGGTGCAGTGCTCGGTTTCCCTGGTCAGGAGATCGAAATTCACGCCAACCACCTGGTCGGCAAGAATAACGAAAACGCTACCGTCATCGATCTGATCGAGTTCGTTTCTCCGAAGACTGTTGTTGCTGCAGGTCCTACCGCGCCATTGAACCATGCAGGCATCAACCGCATGGCCTTTGATGTCGACAGCACCGATGCAATCTACGAAAAACTGAAAATGCGTGGCGACATTGTTTTCCTGTGCGAACCGCAGGTGGTCATCGCTCCCACCGGTGGAAAATTCAAGATCCTGACCTTCAAGGATCCGTTTGGCAATGTGCTGGAAGTGATCGAGTACATGAAGCAATAACTGTCTGCTAGTGGAGACTCAAGAATGAGTGTGCTACAGGACAAATCCGAAATCGTCCACGTGATAAATCTCTACGGTGTTGCGCTTGATAGCCATGCCTGGGACTTGTTGGACGAAATTTTTACCGCGGATGTACATGCTGATTTCGGGCCTGCGGGGGCCGTATGGAAGTCTCTCGCTGCACTCAAGTTTGCATTCAAGGATTTCCACGAAACGCTGACCAATCACATGCACACGATGACGAGTTCCTGTGTTCACGTTGAGGGCGACAAGGCGTATGCATTGACGTACGGTGATTGGCTGCTCTCGCGCGATTCAGCTGAGGGCGGACCCGACTGGGTCGGCCGTGGCTGGTATGACGATGAGCTCGTCCGCACAGACAAGGGCTGGCGTATCAGCAGCCGTGTGTGCAGGCTGATATCGTGGACAGGTAACCCGCTCGTCCCTGAGCCTGCTTACGAACAACACCCAGTGATGACGACCCATACGCTGCGTAGCCATCGCGAACAAGGCACGGTCAGGTTTTTCAACGCAACTGCCCGAAAGTAATTCGCGCCGTTCAGCCGATGCTCAAGGCGGCGGCCTGACTACTTCCGTAGCCATAGGGGCGATCAGTGAACAGGAAACCGAAATGTCTAGCAAACCATTGATTTGGATCGTTGGCATCCAATGCAGAACTGAAGACGAGGTCAAATTCAACGCGTGGTACGACGACGTTCATGTTCCCATGTTGTTGAAGGGTGATTGCGTCAAAAGAGTGACCCGCTTCAAGTTGGCCGATGAGACGTATCACGTGGGAGCGACGACCCAGGTATGCCCGAACTATCTGACGATCTATGAATTCGAAAATCGGGAGCGGTTTGATTCATGGATGACTGGTCAAGCGCGCGCTGAAGCCGGAGGCGACAAGGCGAAGATCTGGTCCGAAAACCCATACGAAGTCAAGTGGGCGACCAGATACGACCTCGTCAAAGCTTGGAACTGAACACAAAAAGGCGCATGAATTGCTATGAACGCACTAGTTAAGAAATTCCTGCACGTTTGCATCACAGTGCCCGATCTCGATCAGGCTCTCAAGTTCTACCGCGACGTGCTCGGATTCGTCTCGACTTTCCAGACAAGAACCGACAAGGCGGATGGAAAACTTCTGGGATTTCAGGAAGAGGAAATCGGTCTTTATGCTCACCACATCCTCACGGCGGGTGCAGACCACGGTCAAGCGACTGAAATCAATTTGATCGAGTACACAAATCCAACAACGGTCGCTGGCGATGGTCCTTACGAGATGATGAACCATGTGGGCATCACACGTTTGGCATTTCTTGTCGAAAACGTCAGAGACGCATTCGACAAGATCCAGGTTTATGAAGGCGTTGAAATCGTCTGCGAGCCCAAGGACATCGTTATCCGTGAGCCCGGCAAGAATTTCACGATGACCTGGTTCAGCTTCAAGGATCCTTACGGTGTATTCATCACCATCACGGAACCTCCAAAACCATAAACAATGTTCTGTTCAGTTCAAGGAGTCTAGGAGGCGAAATGCAGATCGATGTTCTGGTTGATGTGAAGACGACCATAGGCGAAGGTCCTGTATGGGATGTGCAGGAGCAGCGCTTGTACTGGATCGACGTCGTCGGCTGCCGCGTTTTTCGGTGCACTGCTGACGGACGCGAGGTTCGTGCATGGGACTTGCCAGACGCGATAGGCTCCATGGCGTTGCGTCGCGGTGGCGGCGCAGTCTTGTCGCTGGCCACTGGGTTTCACTTCCTGGACTTCAACACGGGCGACACGCAGCTGATCGTGAACCCCGAGCCCGACAAGCCACACACCCGGTTGAACGATGGCAAGGTGGATGCGCGTGGGCGCTTCATCGTGGGAAGCATGGACACCCGAGAGGGCGGTACGGACGGTGCGCTGTTTCGACTCGACCCCGACTTGTCGCTGCACCATCTCGGCGCGGGATTTGCGATATCCAACGGGCCGTGCTGGAGTCCCGACGGTTCGACCTTCTATTTCTCTGACTCCTTCTCCGGTGAGATCTGGGCGTACGACTACGACCTCGAGACCGGCGCCATCGCCAACCGGCGCACCTTCACGAAGGCGGGCATCACGCCCGGGATTGCGACCGATGGATCGACGGTCGACGCCGAAGGATTTCTTTGGAATGCCCAGGTCTTCCAGGGCAAGCTGTGCCGCTACGCGCCCGACGGCAGCCTGGATCGCGTCATCGAGATGCCGGTCAAGAAGGTAACGAGCGTCAACTTTGGAGGCCCCGACCTGGACATTCTTTATGTCACGTCCATGACCAAGCCGCCCTTGCCCCATCTCCCTGGTGACGGCGTGTTGCGAGGAAGCCTCTTTGCGATACGTGGCCTCGGCGTAAAAGGCGTGCCCGAACCCCGCTTTGGTGGCTGAGCTTGCCAAGGCCAGGCGTTTCAACAGCAGGAGCATTACGAATGGATAGCAATATGAAGATCGAATCGAAAGCCATGACCGGGACAAGAAACGGCGTGCGCAGCGGGGCCGATTACATCGCCTCCCTCCAGGATGACCGTTCCGTCTGGATTGATGGCGAGCGCATCAAGGACGTGACGGTCGACCGCCGTTTCCGGGGCGCGATTCAATCCATCGCGGATCTTTACGACATGCAGTGCGATCCCGCCCTGACGGACAAGATGACGTTCCTGTCGCCGTCTTCCGGCGCGCGCGTGGGTCTGTCCTTCATTCAGCCGCGCTCCGCCGAGGACCTGCGCCGCCGGCGCGACATGATGAAGACCTGGATGGATGCCGTGGGCGGCATGATGGGCCGCACCCCCGACTTCCTGAACGTGATGGTAAGCGCCTACGCCTCGGCACATCAACTGTTCGCGGTCGGCGGCGAAAGATTCGCACAGAACATCGTGAACTACCACGAGTTCATTCGGGAAAACGACCTCGCGCTGACCCACTCGCTGGTGTCGCCGGACATCGACAAGCGCAAGCAGATGTTCGAGCAGCCGGGAGACATGGTAATGCGGGTCGTTCGGGATTCCGATGCCGGCATCTACGTTTCGGGCGCCCGTTCGGTTGCCACCCTCGGCCCATTGGCCAACGAGGTTCTCATCATGCCGGCGGCGGCGAAATTCCCACTGGTGAAAGAGGCTGAAGCCTATGCGGTCGGGTTTGCCGCCCGCATCGACACGCCCGGCATGAAGATGATCTGCCGCCCTTCTCTTCCCACCAGAGGCCGGTTTGCCAACGACCCGCTCTCGGCCCGCATGGACGAGATGGACGCGGTTGTCTGGTTTGAGGACGCGTTCATCCCGTGGGAGCGCGTTTTCATGTACCGCAGCATCAAAGCCGTGGAATCCGCGATGAAGTCGCCCTCTGGCCCGCATGGATCACACCAATCGGCCACGCGCTCCTTGGCAAAGATGGAATTCCTGTTGGGAATCGCCTACAACCTGGTGGAAGTGAACCACAGTAAATTCCCGCCAGTGATGGGTCTGCTGTCGGAATTGGTCGCCTTTGTCGAGACCTTGCGCGGGATGGTTCGCGTGGCAGAAGTTGATTGCATTCCGGGGCCCAATGGTACCGTCGTTCCCTATGAGCCGCCGCTCAATGTGGTACGCGCCCAATATCCCGCGATGCATGCCCGAGCGCTGGAAATCCTGCAGTTCCTCGGCGCCGGCAACCTGGTTGTGGCGCCGACTATTGAGGATCTGAAGAGCGAAAGCGGTCCGGCCATCGAACGGTATTGCGCAGGGGCGGACATTCCGGCCGAACGCAAGATGCAATTGATGCGTCTTGCCTGGGATGCATCGTGCTCGTCGTTCGCCGGGCGACAGAATTTGTACGAAAAGTTCTTCGCGGGCGATCCCTGGCGCAATGCAGCTATCCGGGCCGAGCGGTATCCGAGCGCCCGCGAAGCGCAAGACCGTGTCTGGGCTTTCCTCGATCGCAATGGCGAGTGGGAGGAGCGCATTAACGGCGGTCTCTCGAAGAGTGCTCAGTGACGCCACAGCGCATGAAAGCTCATAAATTCAACTAGGCGAGAGCAGCATGGCCCGTATCCCCTTGCCAACGCAAGCCGACGAACCCGAGGCATTCGCGCTGATTCACGCCAAGCGCAGTCACGCGCCGAATGCGGAGATTTTCCGGGCGATTGCCATTTGTCCAGAGATCCTTGAGGCATTCATTCCCATGGCCGACGCTATTCGCAAGGGCTACGGTATCGATCCCAAATTGCGAGAGATGGCAATTGTGATGACGTGCCAGACGATGGGCACAAGTTACGAGCACAACCCGCATTGGAATCGGGCCATCAAGGAAGGCGTGCCGAAGGAAAAAATGCTGGCGCTTTGGGATTTCGAAAAGAGCGATCTTTTCTCCGATCTTGAAAAGGCCGTCCTTCGTCTGGCACGGGATGCTACCCGTGCGCCAGCGCAGGTCAGCGCCGAGGTTTGGAACGCCGTTCACCTCCAACTTGGCAGTCGGCAGAGTCTGGCGCTCCTGTTCAATATTGGTTGGTACAACATGACTGGTCGATTGACTGGTCCACTCGATCTTAGCGATGAGGCCGGGTTCGCTCGACTCTGAATACACAAGGAGACCAACCATGCCGCTGCCAAAACCCGTCTACTATCCGCCCTTCAACATCACCCGGTCGAGCCACGTCATCATGACGTCACGCGATCTGGAGGCAAGCCGGGCCTTCTACGAACAGGTCGTGGGGCTGGTCGTAAGCGACTACGACGCGGACACCCTGTACTTCCGCGGGTTGGAAGAGGTGTGCCACCACAGTCTGGTCATCAAGCGCCGCACCCAAGCGCAGGAATGCGACGCCATCGGTTTCAGGGTTCTCACGGAAGAAGAGCTGGAAAAGGCCGGTCATTTCTTCAAGGCGAGAGGTCTGTCGACGTGTTGGATCGAGGTGCCGTATCAGGGCCGCACTCTCAGCGTGATCGACCCTAGTGGGACGCCGGTGCATTTCTGCGCCACCATGCAGACGAAACCCCGTCTCTACACGCAATTCGAAAACTTCAAGGGCGGCGCTGCCATGCGCTTCGATCACTACCAGGTTCTCGTGCCGGACATGCAGGCCCAGACCGATTTCTATGCCGAGATGGGGTTTCGTATCTCAGAGTACATGGCTCTCGATTCGAAACTGATCGCGACATTCATGTTCCGTAAACCCGGCACGCAGGATATCGTCTTTTTGGAAAATGCGGGCCCACGCCTGCATCACTTTGCCTATACGGTTTCCGATTCACACAGCATCCTGCGCGCCTGCGACATCGCCGGCAATATGGGGATGGGCGACGTGGTGGAGCGGGGGCCCGGACGGCACGGCCCGGCGGGTGTGCTGTTCGTTTATTTGCGAGATCCCGATGGCCACCGGGTGGAATTGTTCTGTGACCACTATCTACTCATCGATATCGAGGTTGAGCCTGTGGCTTGGGATGTGCGAAAGCCCGGCCTGTCGTTGCGGTGGGGATTGCCGCCCCAGGCTTGCTGGTTCAACGAAGCAACCCATTTCACCGACGTCAAGGTCGTGGAACTGGATGGCAAGAGAGGCCCGGTGATGACGCTCGAGCGCTACCTCTCGGAAAAGGCACTTGCCAAGTCCGGTTCCTAGTTCTGCATGGGGACACTTCGGCGGCCCCGGCATGGCGTTACCGCATCGACCAGAAGATCGGAGACAATTCGGATGACAACACAGACATCGACCAACAGCGACCTGCGCAGCGGCGCGGCCAAAGCAGGCCCGGGCTTCGATGGCCGCGCATTGCGGGACGCGTTTGGCTCTTTCGCCACAGGCGTGACGATTGTCACCACGTCTGGGCCGGCCGGCGCGGATATCGGTTTTACGGCGAACAGCTTCTCCTCCGTGTCCCTTGATCCGCCGATGGTTCTCTGGAGCCTTGCGCGGACATCCTCAAGCATCGACGCTTTCCGCAACAGCGCGCATTTCGCAGTGCATATCCTGTCTGCCGATCAGGAAGCGCTGTCGGCGCGCTTTGCGAGCAAGAGTATCGATCGGTTCGGCGGTCTTGCACTCGATCGCGGGCCGGACGGTATTCCGATGTTGCAAGACTGCATGGCCCGCTTCGCGTGCAAGCTGGCTTATCAATACGAGGGCGGCGATCACGTCATCTTCGTCGGAGAGATTCTCGATTTCAGCCATTCCGCGCGCAAGCCACTGGTCTTCCACGGCGGGCGATACGGCATGTTGCTTCCCAAGCAAACCGCTGCGGCGGAGCCAGCGGATGCGCTCAGCAATCTGTCGTCAGATGATTTGCTATACCAGGTCTCGAACGCCTACTTCCGGACACGGCACGCCGTGATCGACAAACTTGAGCACCATGGCTGGTCGGCCGAGGAGTATGCCGCGCTCAGCATCATTGGCCGGGAGGACGGGCTGTGCATACCCGAGATCGTGGCGCGCAGCGAAAAATTGCGCGGCCAGGCGATCTCCGCCGCGATCGTTCAGAAGCTCATCGCGCATGGCTTGCTTCGCGAGGTCGATTCCACGGATGGGCAGGCAAGGATCAGGTTGACCCCCGAAGGCCGCCTTTCGGTCATGGAACTCATCGCGATCCGGAAGTCGAGCGAAGCCGATGTCCAAGGCAGTTTGGACCCGAGCGAAGTGCACCTGCTGAAACACCTCCTGTCTCGGCTCGGAAATCCGCCGACGCGGTGACATCAGCTTAAGCGTCCAAACCACGACGTTGATTGACCGATGCAAATCGGACCAGATCAAAATGGATTGACGGCGAAGTTTGTCCCTCTTCATCGATCAATGCCAAGCGGATGGCGCCCGGTCAGCCAGTTTGCCCAATGTCCCGACGCCGGAAGAGTCGGGTGGCCCCCAAGGGCGTCCAGGCGCGCAGCTGGGTTGCGTTGATGGCATCCAAGGGCACGCCCGCTGCCGTGGTCGCCACCCTGAACCGGAGCGTGAACGATGTGCTCAGGCGACCGAAGTCGCCGAAAAGCTCGCGACCTTTGGCTTTGTGCCAAATCCGATGACGCCTGCGGCACTCGCAAGCCTGATCGATAGCGACATCGCGGCCTACGCGGCCATGGTCAAGCGCACCCGCATCAGCGCCGACTGAACCGTCTTTTTGGAAGAACCCGACGCATGAAAATCGCGCGCTACCAATCTGCCGCCGGGCCCGAGCGGCTTGGCATCGTCACCTCCTTGTCGGGCCGTGAGCTGCTGGTCGATGTCGCAAAGGCTGCCGCCGCCCGCGGTGGCCCCTCCACGCCGGAGTCGGTGATGGGCCTGATCGAGGGTGGCGCACCGGCAATGGAAGCCTCGCGCGAGTTGCTCAGGTGGACCGCGCATCGCCAAGATCCCGCCTGGATGGATGACCCCGACCACGTCGAGTGGCTCACCCCGGTGCCGCCCAAGTCCATGATCAGCGCCGGCCGCAACTTTGGGCGGCACAAGATGGAGTCGATCAAGGGCAATTCGGCCATCGCTAGCAAGCTGCACAGCGACTTTCCCACCGGCTTCATCAAGCTCGGGCGCACGCTGGTCCCGCACAAGAGCCAGGTGAAGCGACCCAGGGATGTGCTCGATTTCGACTACGAAGCCGAGATCGTCCTGGTGCTGGGCAAGGCCATCGATGTGGACAGCGACATCGACCCGGCCAGCGCCATCTTCGGCTACACCATTTTCAACGACCTGTCGGCACGAGAATGGCAGATCCGCGAGATGCACAACGGCATGATCATGTTGGGGAAGAACTTCCCTGGGTCTGGACCGCTTGGCCCCTACATCCTTACCGCAGACGAAGTCCTGGACCCCAATGGCCTGGTCGTGTGGCTAAAGGTCAATGGCGAATTGCGCCAGCACTCCGACTGTCGTGACCTGATCTTCGGGTTTGAGCAGATGGTGGCGTTCTGGTCGCGCTGCGGTCTCGTCCCCGGCGACATGATCAGCACGGGCACGCCCGAAGGCGTGGCGTTGCACCACAAGCCAGATCCACGCGCGTGGTACCTCAAACCCGGCGACCGGGTGGAAGCGGGGGTAGACGGCATCGGTGTCCTGGAGACGTTCATCGTATAGACGACGTGAATGCAGGTGTTTGTGAGGGGCCGCGGAGCTAGCCAGCCGATGCAACACACTAATACCGATTCTGTCGCAAGTCGCCCCCCCTTTCCCCATCACATACGGAGTGTTTTATGAAACTTTACTTTCTGCCCGGTGCCTGCTCGATCGGAATACATGCTTTGCTCGCTGAGATCGGCGAGCCGTTCGAGATCGAGAAGGCGGCTCGTCCGGGAACGCACGAGTTCGAGTCCTACAAGCGGGTCAATCCCAAGGGGAAAGTCCCTGCGCTGATTCGTAATGACGGATCGCTTCTAACCGAGTTTCCAGTGATTGCGCTCTATCTCGCGCGCATTAATCCCGAGAGAGGGTTGATCCCGACTGATATTGAAGGCGAGATTCGAGTGTTGGAAATGACCGAATATCTTGTATCTACCGTGCACATGCAAGGCTACACTCGCGCTCGGCGGCCCGAGAAATTCGCGCCGAGCGAATCAGACTACGCGGCGGTGAAGGCGATGGGTCTCGGGATATTCCAAGCGGGGCTCGATCGAGCAGAACGGCAGATCAAAGGCAAGGACTGGCTTTTCGAGCAAATGACCATCGCGGATTTTGCGCTCTTCTATCTTGAGCACTGGTCTGTCGTCAACGGAATCGGGTCATTAGGTCAAAATTGTCAGACGCACCACGACCGGCTGTGGTCGAAAATCGAAATTCGTCGCGCCATTGAGTCTGAAACCATGCCGTCATCCTGACCGATCCACACGCGGATCATCTAGCGGCGATTGAGCGGGTCGTCCCGCGCGGGGCGGCGAGAGGTGACAGGTACGCAGCACCGGCTATGCGCGATCTCGACAATGAACGCTAGGGATGAACCCTTTCCAGTTGATCGAACCTGACTTCCATGAACCCTCCACACGAATCGGCCGATAACCTGCTGCGCAGGGCGGGACGGCACACGGCTGACACCGACCCGATCGAAACGCAGGAGTGGCTCGACGCCCTCGAATCCGTCGTCCGCGTCGCCGGTGAGGACCGGGCGCAGGCGCTGTTGCGGTTGCTCGAGGAGCAGGCGCAGCAGCTGGGTATCGTCGCCAACGTTCCGCCGTACTCGGCGTACCGCAACACGATCCCGCGTGAGCAGCAGCGCGAATATCCCGGCGATCTCGCCCTCGAACAGCGGATCACTTCGATTGTGCGCTGGAATGCGCTGGCCATGGTCGTCCGCGCCAACGTTGCGTACGGCGAGCTCGGCGGCCACATCGGCAGCTACGCATCGGCGGCGGAGATCTTCGAGTGTGGCTTCAATCATTTCTTTCGCGGCGTGGATCATGCCGACGGCGGCGATCTCGTGTTCTTCCAGCCGCATTCGGCCCCGGGCGTGTATGCACGCGCGTTCCTGGAGGGCCGGCTGAGCGAAGAGAATCTGGCGAACTACCGGCAGGAAGTCGGCGGGAAGGGCTTGTCGTCGTATCCGCATCCATGGCTAATGCCCGACTTTTGGCAGTTCCCGACCGGCTCGATGGGCATCGGACCGATGAGCGCTATTTACCATGCGCGATTCATGCGCTATCTGCAGCATCGCGGCGTCTGCGAAACGGCGAGACGTCGCGTCTGGGGCGTGTTCGGCGACGGCGAGATGGACGAGCCCGAATCGATTGGCGCGCTGACGCTGGCCGCGCGCGAGAATCTCGACAACCTGACGTTCGTCATCAACTGCAACCTGCAGCGGCTCGACGGGCCGGTGCGCGGGAATGGCCAGATCATCCAGGAACTCGAGTCGCTGTTCAGCGGCGCCGGCTGGAACGTGATCAAGGTGCTGTGGGGCGCCGACTGGGACCCGTTGTTCGCTCAAGACAAGACGCACAGCCTGTTACGCGCATTCGCCGACACGCCTGACGGGGAGTATCAGACGCTCGGCGCCAACGACGG
>Ga0209805_1000784_pt1 | contig 19490 bp, 10 predicted proteins | sample GraSoiAngelo_148_FD_185905 | JGI IMG/M metagenome (GOLD analysis project Ga0209805, IMG submission 185905) | Grasslands soil microbial communities from the Angelo Coastal Reserve, California, USA - 14_1009_09_20cm (SPAdes) (version 2) | ecosystem: Environmental > Terrestrial > Soil > Grasslands ... | reverse complement strand
GCGGAAATTCTCGTTCGACTTGAGCTGCGGGTAGTTTTCCGCGATGGCGAGCAAGCGCCCGAGCGGCGCGGTCAGCTGGGCGTTCGCCTGAGCCATCTGCTGCAGGTCCCCACTCTGCACTGCCCCCGCCAGCTTGGCGCGGGCCTCCGCCACCTCGGTGAACACCGTCTGCTCCTGCTTGGCATAGCCCTTCACCGTCTCGACCAGATTGGGGATGAGATCGGCGCGGCGTTGGAGCTGCACCTTGATCTGGGACGCGGCGGCGTTCACCTGCTCGTCGTACGTTTGAATGGTGTTGTAGCCGCAGCCGGCCAGCACAGCGAGTGCCAGGACCCACGAGCGCTTGAGCATGTTCACGTTGCCTTCCTCCCGATGAGACTGCGTCACAGCGCGTTATTAATGAGGGACTAGAAGTCCCTACTCGGCGCGTGGTGCGTCCTTAAGGACGCGCTCCGGGCCGAGCACGGACTTCAGTCCGTCATAACCAACGAAACCCGATCGACACCCGGACCGCACGAACATGGTCCACACTTACACAACGGAGCATGACGCACGCCTGCCCGACTCCGCTCCACTACGTCAATCGATTCACGAATTCGGCGGTGTGCGCCACCGCCGCGAGATAGGCCAACGGCAGCGGATCGCCCGGCGCCAGTTTGAGCTGCCCCACGCCGCGGGCGTGGGCCTCGAGCGCCGTGAGGCGTTCCGGCGCGAATCCCATCCGGGCGCCGGCCTCCCGGAGCAATGCGTCCGGCGGGCCTGGAGGCGTCTGGCCGGCCAGGCGCAGCGTCGCCCGCAGCATCGTGAAGAATCCGGCGGCGCTCCCTACGATCACCTGCGCCAGCTGTTTCGGATCACCCCGCAGCGCGGCGTAGGCCTGGCGCAGCCGCACCAGTTTCCCCATCAGCTCGTGCTCCAGCTGGCGGCGCAGGTGCTCGCGCTGCACCGTCACGCCGCGCCAGGGATCCCGGCCCGCCAGCAGCCGATGGGCCTCGCGGATATCCTCGTATTCGATCGGAAACGCGTCGGCCGAGGTGCGCCACTCCCGCTCCGTGAGGATGAGCGGCGCCGGGTGACCGGCGCGCCCCCACTCCCGCACCGCCGGCTCGAGACGCGCGAACAGGGCCTCGTCCACCGCGTCGCAGATGAGCAGCGTGTTCATGTCCGAGCGGCCCGGCACGTGCGTGCCGCGGGCGGCCGAGCCGTACAATACCAGCGCGACGAGCCGGTCGCCCAAGACCGCGGCGACGGCCGCGGTAAACTGCTCTAGGGTCATGGTCGCCATGATTAGAATCTCCCTCCCGCGCCGCCACCCGAGAAGCCACCACCGCCGCCGAAGCCGCCGAAGCCACCGCTGAAGCCGCCCCCGCCCCCGCCCCCACCCCAGCCCCCGCCTCTCCAGCCGCCACCCCGCCCGCCACCGGACCTACTGAGCGCGAGCGCGACGATCCACCACAGGATGCGCCCGCGTGTGACGAGAATCAGGAACACTACACCCGCGATCACCAGGCCCACGGGGAGCGGCACCTGGCCGGTTTCGTCGGGAGGCGGGGGGGCCGGCGCCCCGGTCAGCGTGAACCCGAATTCGCGCGCGAACGCCTGCGCGATCAGATCGACGCCCAGCGCCAGCCCCGCGCCATAGTCTTCGCGCGCGAGGTACGGCGTCATGGCGTCCCGGATCCGCCCCACCCGCGCGTCCGGGAGGAACCCCTCGGCGCCGCGGCCCGTCGCGATGAACACCTGGCCGGTGCCGGGGCGGTGGTTTTTCAAGGGGACGAGCAGCACGACGACGCCCAGGTTCTTCGCCGGATCGCCGGCCGCGCCCTTGGCCCCTACGCCCCACTGGCGCCCGATCTGGAGGGCGACGTCGCTCGCCGCGCGATTGCCGAGGTCCGAGAGCGTGACCACGGCGATCTCGCCACGGCTCTTGGCGCGCACCTCCGCGATCACGGCTTCCATGTGCGAGACCGACGCGGGGTCGAGTACGCCGGCGAAGTCGTTGACGTAGCCCGAGGGCGCGGGGATGGCGATCTGGACAAGTGCCAGAACGACGGTGGGTTGCACGGTCAAGGCTGAAAGCTAGCTTGACTGTGCGGGTCCGGTGGACGACTATGAACGCAAATGGCGGCAAACCGATACCCGCCGGCGTCCCTCGTCGTTACCGTTTCGGCCGCTGTCTCGCTGAGCGCGTGCGCGGGCCGCCAATACCGCCCCGCCGACTCGCGCGCCGGCGTCCAGGTCATCACCGCGGAGCAGATCGCGCGTTCCGGGGCCAGCACCGCCTGGGACGTGCTGAAGCGCGAGGCTCCGACGTTGACGCTACGCGACACGCGCGGTGGGCGCCCAGCCTCGGCAGGGCGGCGCGGTCGTTCGAGCATCGTGCTCCAAGACGCGCCTCTCGTGGTGCTCGACGGTGTGCGCCTCACCGACTTTCGCGCACTCGACGGCATCCCGGCGGTCACGATCCTCATGATCTCGATCTACACCGGAATCGAAGGCACGACCTACTACGGCACCAACGCCGTCAGCGGGGTCATCGTGATTCAGACCAAGGACGGCGGCGAGCCAGAATGAAGACGGGGGAGGGCTTGCAAGGGCCTCCCCCGCTCTCGACACCGCCGGCCCACCGGCTACGGATTACGATCGATGCACTGCGTGAAGTTGGGGTTGTTCTCCTCGTCCACCGGCACCGGGAAGTTGACGTCGCTGCCGTACGTCGGGACCTGAGACTTGAAGTACGGGCCCGATGGGAACACCGAATCGGCGGCGAAGCCGTACTGACGAATCAGCCGTCGCAGATCCCCGAGGCGGTGCGCCGTGAGCCAAAGCCAGTAGGCGCGTTCCCGGAACAGCAAGCGCTTGGCCCCACCCGCCCCCGTGGCCGAATCCGTGGTGAGAGCCCCGAGCGTCGACGACGGGGTGAAGTACGACGGCGGCGACGACCGCAGGGCGTTCAGCGTGGTGTACATGGGCGCGGCGTTCGTAGCCGTATCGCCGTTTTGCAATTGCGCCTCGGCCTCGATCAAGCGGGCTTCGGCGCCGGTGGCGAGGGTGATCGAGGTGCTCCGGCTCGTGTAGCGCAGCTGGTCGAATTGCAGCGTCGAACCGTCGAAGCCCTTGTTCGTGTCCGGTTTGGTAGCGGGGGGCGTCGGTGGCGTGATCACCAGTTGCCAGGGGATCCGGGGGTCCGCCGAACTGCGGTACGGGAGGCCGGGTCCGGTTCCCGAGGGTGCGAACGCCGCCGCGAAGTGGCCTTCCTGATCCGCGACCGCGTACCGTTTGAAGATCAACGTCGCGTTGAAGATGCCGTTGTTCTCCCGGGTCGTGTTCTCCGAATGCTGGATCACGTAGGAGAAGCTGGTGGGCACGGCAGAGGTAGGAACGAGCGCGGCCGCGGCGGCGAACTGGCCCTCGTCGAGCAGCGCCCGTGCCTTGCCCACGGTGGCGAAGCGGATCCGGGCGAGGCGCGTCGCGAGCTTGGGTGCGCGGATCGCGGCGCTGGCGCCGCTGGTGTCGAGCGCGGCGGCCGCCGCGAGCGCCGCGTCGAAGCGCGCGATGGCCGTGTCGAGCAGCTGCGTCGTCGTAAGCGGCGCACCGTAGGTCAGCTTCCCGTCGGCGTCGACGTGGCTCACCGGTACGCCAGAGCACCAGGTCTCAGCCAAGAAGATGTAGGTGTACCCTGCCAGCGTGATGACCTCCGGGAATCCTGTCTCCTTGGTCGTATCTGGTGACAGCGACCGGTAGCGCTCGGCGGAGAACTCGGCGGACCGGCGGGCGCGCTGCATGTTGCGAAACCAGAGACCGACGTCGGCGTTGGTCTTCTGGATCGGGCCCCGGGCGTCCACTTCGATGCGCGTCGGGAACGTCTCCGAATTGATCAACTCGTCTCCGAGCAAGCCCCCGTACATGGTCACGCCTTCGACCGTGCCCCCGGAGCCATCCGCCCCGGATCCGGTGTACGCCAGGGCGAAGTCGCCGATCGCACCGGCCCGAATCGTGGGGAGTACCGTTTTGTCATTCAGGTTGCCGGGCGGGACGATATCGGGGTCCTGCACGTTCAACGGGTCGTTGCACCCCGTGAACGACAGCGCCAGTGCGGCGAGAAGGAGAAGGTTCGATGCGTGCTTCATAGTCGGCTCCCTCGCCTCAGAAGGTTAGGTTGATCCGGGCGATGAAGTACCGCACCGGCGGTTGGGTCAGGAACTCGGCCGTGTTGAAGTTCGACTGGCCGGCGTCGTTCAGCTCGGGATCGATGCCGCTGTAGTTGGTCCAGGTCGCCAGATTACGCCCCGTGACGGTGACGCTGAGCGCGCTCGCCCCGATATGCCGTGCGATCTCGGTCGGCGCGAAGTAGGTGAGCGACAGCTCCCGCAGCTTGACGAAGCTCGCTTCCTCGAAGTACCCGGTCTCGAGACCGTAGGAGACCGCGGCGACGGCGCGCGCCTGCTCGGCGAGTGGCGCTGTCGGGTCACGCCGGCCGCGGCAGATCCCGAGCAGACAGCGGAATTGCTCCGTGCTGTTGTCGAGCCGATTGCCGAACCGCCCGTCGAGCAGCCCGTACAGCCGGAAGTGTTTGAGAAAGCCGATTTCCGTGCTGACCGTGCCCCCGTGGGTCGGGAACGGCGTGCCCTGATACGTTTCCGCCGCCGCCACGGTGACCTCGGAAGCCGTGATGATGCCGTCGTGACTCGTATCGGCGAAGGTGTAGGAGCGCCCCCAATAGCCACCCAACGGATAGCCGGGCTGATGACGCTGAGTGGCGCCGCCCAGGCCAAAGATGATCGGCGTGATCCCGGGGCCGAGATCGATGAGGCGGTTCCGGTTGCCCCAGGCGCTGGCGGTAACGCTCCAGGTGAGGTTGGGCGTGTTCAAGACCTCGGCATTGAGCGAGATCTCCACGCCCTTGTTGCTGACCTCACCCAGGTTCTCGAACCGCGTGGTGCTCACGCCCAAAGACGGCGCGAGCCTCCGTGCGATGAGCGCGTCCCGCGAGTTCTTGTCGTAGTACGTGAACTCGAAATGCAGTCGGTGCTCCCAGAGGTCGGCATCGAGGCCGGCCTCATACTCCCGCGTCTTCTCCGGCTTGAGATTGGCGTTGCCGAGGCTCGAGTCCGTGATGCCCGGAGCGTCGGTGCTGTTCGTGGCCACCGCCACGGGGCTATAGAAGGCGACGGCATCCGTGGGGCCGGGCTGGCGCCCACTCTTCCCCCATGCGGCCCGCACGCGTAGCGAGCTGAGCCATGACGAACGCGGGAAGAACGGCTCCTCGGAAATCACCCACGACCCTGACAACTTTGGGTAGGTGATGAAGTTGAAGTTCGCGCCGAAAGCCGAGTTGTCGTCGCCGCGCAGCGCGCCCGTGAAATACAGCCGATCCTGGATCCCAACTTGCTCTTCCACGTACCCACCCAGCGTCACGAACTTGTCCGTGTTCTCGTTGACCGTGGGGACCACGACCCCGGCGAGCGAGGTGGTCCCGCCTACGAGCTTGCGTCCCGAGGCGAGCGTCACCGCGAACACGTCCTTGAAGAACTGCACGCCCGCCGACGTGTTCGAGGTCACGATCGGGGACAAGCGGAACGACGACGTAGCGGTGAAGTTTGCCGTGTAGTTGAAGATCTGCGCCCGGTTGGAGTTCCGTTGCCCGTCCAGCGTGTTCTGATTCAGGGGCACCAGCCCGGGTGAGATCGTCTGCTGATCGAATCGGTTAGTGACGTCCGTCCCGGCTACCGCGCGCAGCGTCAGGAAGCTCGTCGGACGGAAGTTCGCGTTGACGCTCCCGGTGAACCGCTCGACGCCCTGAGCGACGATGATATTGAACGCCTGTGACGGGGTGAGGAATCCGTAGCCCAACCGACCGTTGTTCCCGTCCGCCGAGCCTAAGAGCCCGCTGGAAGCGATGCCCGCCGAGTTGTTGTCGTTCTGCGGGAGGCCCAGGTTGCTCGACGTGTAGCCGGTCGAGACGGCGATGTCCAGCAGCCGGCTCGCCGTGTGATGCAGGTTTGCGCGCAGGCTCGTTCGGCGCAGATCGTTCGGGTGGTAGACACCCTTTTCCCGCTCGTAGTCACCGGAGAGAAAGAAGGTAGTGACGTCGCTCCCGCCCGACGCGCTGACGCCGTACTGCTGCCGGCTGCCGGTCTGGAATGGGCTGTTGACTTCGAGCGGGTTGAAGGTCCGTAATGTGTCGATCACGCATGGCTTGGCGCCCGTCACCGATTGGGTCAGGGTGCAGGAGGCGCCGGTGTTGGTGACCGACGTATAGTTCGCCGGCCAAGCGGTGATGTCATTCAAAGCGCCGCCTTCGACGAACGCGGTCCACTTCGTCGGCCCCGGCCGGCCCCGCTTTGTGCGGATCTGTATCACGCCGTTCGCGGCGTCAGTGCCGTACAGGGCGGCCGCCGACGGTCCCTTGACGATTTCGATTGACTCGACGTCTTCCGGGCTCAAGTCGTCGAGCCGCGACGGCGTCTGCCCGCCGACGCCGATCGACGTCGCCGTCTGACCGGTCGCCCCGTTCTCCACGCGAATGCCGTCCACGACGATAATCGGCTCGTTGGAGAGCGACAGGCTGCTCGAGCCGCGGATACGAATTCGGCTGCCCGTCCCCGTCGTGCCGCCCGACGGCAGCACCTGGACGCCCGGGGCTCGGGCGTTGAGCAGATCCGCCAGATTCGTCGGCGCGGCCTCTTCCACTGTCTTCGCGGCATCGATCGTGGCCACCGAGTGGCCCAGTTCCCGCCTCATCTGCTCGGCACCCGTCGCCGTCACCACGACCGCCTCGAGCGGTACCGCCGCTTCCGATAACGCGAAATCGACGACCGCGGTCTCGCCCGCGGCCACGCTCACCGGCTGCGACACCGTGGCGTACCCGATGAGCCGCACTTGTACGGTGTAGCGCCCCGCGGCCACGCCTGCGATGCGGTACTGCCCGTCCTGCCGCGTGCGACCTCCGAGGTTCGTGCCCAGCACCAGGACCTCGGCACCCGCCACCGGCTGTTGTGTGACGCGGTGCGTCACCCGCCCGGCGAGCGAGCCCTGCTGGGCGGCACTCCACGACGCTCCGCCGCCGAGCAACGCTACCCCTCCTACGACACCGATCAGCTGTCGAATAAATGGAATGTTCATCGGTCGATCCTCATCCGAAGAGAGGTTTGCACGCCCACAACACCAAGCCCCCCAACGGGACTTGGTCAGCGTAACGCGAGTGACCGCTTAACGCCTACATCGATGCCGGGGGAGCAGTGCGGAGAGACGATATCGCTGAGCGAACGAGGCGTGGCACATGATTCACCTCCGTGAACCAAGTGAGTCCGCACGACGGTCGAAACGACCGTCAAACGTGGCTTGCATTAGAGAAGGTCGCAAGAGGCGCGCTTCCTTGAATACACGGGCCTGAGCGGCGGGCGAGCTTCGAGCGGTTGGGGCGCGAGCCGCTACTTACAGAACGTGCGATCCGTGACCAGCGGTGCCACGAAGGTGCCCTGAATACTCAGGACTCCCAGGGGGTCGGCGTAGAGGTCGACCCGCTGGGCCCGGTACGCGAAGCGCCCGCTGATGGCCTGGCCGTGCACCACTGTCATGACCTGGGTGATGCCGAGCGTGCCGCTCCGGCGCGAATAGGCCGTGATGGACTGTGACGACCACTGCGCCCACGGACGTGGGGGGGCGCAGAACACGACAGGCTGGGCTTGCCCGGGTGCCGCTTCGCCGGGGCTCATCGAATCGATCGCATAGGCAGCGCCACCGACCACCGAGTCGGGCAATGTGACCTGGACGGTTTGGCTCGTGGTGACAGCCGACACATGCGTTCCCTGCAGCCGAAATGCGAGGTTGCCGTTGGTCCGGGCATAGTGCGCGGCCCGGATCGCGCCTCCCACGTGGGTCACGACCGTGCCGAGGACGGAGAAGAAGAACTTCCCCCCGGTCGTATCGGAGAGCCGCAACACCGCCACGGCGCCGGTGTCGGCGATCGTGTCCGCGTGCACGATGTACGGCACCGGCCCGCCCTCCGCGAGCGCCCGGACAAGCCCGCTCGCCGAGTCGATCGCGTATACGCCGCTCGCCGACGCCGGGGCCTCGTACCAGACGACCGGAGGCGGCTGGCTCTGTTTCTGTACCGCCACCGCCACGGTGAGGGTGTCGCCGGGCATGGCGTAAATGGTGTCGAGCAACAGCGTGAGGTCGAGGGCGTTGGAGACGGCGATAAGCGCCGTGCCCTGAGCGCTCCGAACGGTCGCGAGAATGAGCGCGACGCCGCGGCGGCGACCCGTCATCCGGCCCGTGGCGCTATCGACGCCCAAGGTCGCGGGATCACTGCTCGCCCAGCTGACCTCGGTGCGCGCGGGAATCCGTGTGTTTCCCGCGCCGTCGTAGTAGGTGACCGACGGCGCCAGTAACTGGTCTCCGACCAGGAGCGAATCGAGGACGGGGGCGAGCACCAGGTACGGCGACCCCGACGCGGTCGTGTCCCGGCACCCGAGCCAGGCGCTCGCGGCGCACAACGCCGCCGCCACACGGCCGAGTCTCATAGAGGTGGCCTTAAGCGTAGCGTCAACGCGGAGTGCGAGCAATCAGCTCTCGCTGTCCCGTGGCGAGCGGCGCAGACGTCTCCGCGCCGCCCGGCCAGCGGATCCACACGGCGACGGGTCGCTGCCCCTCCGCCACGCCGAGCACCTGGATCGCGCCGTCCTGAGACCAGTAGCCCGATCCGGCGTGCAGCTCACGCGCTGGCCCCCGAGCCCCGTCGTCGTACACCAGGCGCAGCGTCGCACCGATCCCGTGGGGGTTCTCGCGCGGGCCCACCAGGTGCACGCGCAGCCCCGGCCGGGCGTGCTCGTTGTGATACAGCTTCGTCTCGGCACCGTTCTGAGACACCGCGAGGTCGAGCCGGCCGTCTCCGTCGTAGTCGGCGAACGCCGCGCCCCGCTGGTCCCCATACACGGTGATCCCGGAGACTTGCCCGGGCACCGGCACCAGCGTGCCGCCGCCCTGCCCGAGCAGCAGCAGGCCGCGACCGGCGTCGTAGCGCCGCGTCCCTATCTCGGTGGGAAAAAAGTTCTGGGCGAGAAACAGATCCTCGTGCCCGTCGCCGTCGAAGTCCGCCACTCCGGCGTAGAAGGCCGGGGCGAACTGCGCCTCCGGCGGCAGCGCCACTCCCTGAAACGTCCCGCCCCGATTGAAGAAGACCGTATGATCCAGCGTGGCGGCCTGGAGATGCTGCGCTCCCTCGAGCCCTCGTCCCAGCACGTCGTGGAGGGAGGCGTTGGCGTACGCCGCGAACGTGCGGGTGTTCAAGCGCACCGCGGGCAGCGCCGTCATCAAGCGGGGGAGCAGGGTGAGGGGCGCGACAACTCCCAGTCGCTCGTCGTATTGGGCTTCGATCATGTCCCAGCTTCCGGACCCGGTGAAGTCCCCGTAATACAACAGCAGCGGATGAGTCGCATCGACACGATAATTGGTGTTGCGACCCCAGCTTGTCGCCACGATGTCGAGACGCCCATCCCCGTCCAGGTCCCCCGTCGTCACCCCGTTCCAGCGACCCACCCAGCGGTCCAGCCCCCACTGGGCCGTCGCGTCGCGCAGCCGGCCGTGGTCGTTCAGGAACAGCTTGAGCGATCCCCACTCCGGCGCGAGGATCAGATCGGGCCAGCCGTCGCCGTCCACGTCGGAGAAGACGGCTGCCGATATCAGGCCGACGTGTTGCAGCAGACTGCTGTTCGCCTCGTCGAGAACGAACCGTGCCCCCCCGCGATTGCGGTACAGCCGCGACGACGCGGCGCTCGGATACGCTCCCGGCGCGACGCGCCCGCCCACCAGCAGATCCAGGCGACCGTCCCCGTACACGTCGGCGACCGCCAGCGGCCCGACACTGAACCTGTCCCCAGCCACCGCCGGCGAGACGCGGCCGCCGGCGGGCTCCACTGCGAGCACCGACGGTACCGCCCCGGCTTCGGCCGGCGTGAGCGACTCGTAGCTCGACTGGCCCACCAGCAACACGGTCGCACCGGCGGCGCCGGGCAGCGGCAGCACCGTGGTCTCGTCGTAACGCGCGGCGGGAACGTGGAGGTCGACCTTGCGCAGGCGACCGCGCTCGTTGCGGTAGTACGCCAGCGAGCCGCCCCTCCCCGACGTGATCAGCAGGTCTTCCGTGCCGTCGCCGTCGACGTCGTACCATGTGAGCCCGGGGCCCAGCTGGCTCAGCGCATGGGGAAGCAGCCGCTGTCGAGCCCAGTCGTTGTAGGGCGTGTCGACGTGGCGGTGACTGACCTCGGCCGACGCGTCCCGAAACCAGGGCGCTGACCCCGGGCGCAAGCCCGGGGAGCCCGGAACGCCCGGGGACTGTGCAGGCTCCATGATCTCATACTCGCGGTTCGGCTTGACGCCGTGAACTATGGAGCGCCCGCCGCGCCGCCACGCCACTTCGATCGTCAGCTCCTGCGCCTTCCCAGCAGCGAAGCTGTAGAGGGGGTCGGAGCCGGAGAGGTAGCTACCGCCGAGCACGACCTCCTTCTGCTGGACCGGGACCGGGCCGCCCAACACGCGAATCTTGGACCCAGCGCCCGCGGTATTCGGCGCCTGACCGCGCAGCCGCACCGCCACGCGCGGGGCACTGACGAGGTTGCGGAACACCGCCGCGGGGGAGCCGAGCCGATTGACGACGATGTCCAAAGCGCCGTCCCCGTCCAGGTCCGCCATGGCCATGCCGTGCGAGATCGCGTCGTCGGCGCCGAACCCCCACCGCTGGCCCACGTCCGAGAAGGTGAGGTCACCGTTGTTGCGGAAGGCGACGCTCGGCACCGCGAGTTTGGGGAACTGCGCGAGCTCCCGTCTCCACTCCAGGCCCGAGAACGTCGTCCGAGCCCGCTCCCAGGTGTCCGCGTCCATGACATCCCACAGGTGCCCGGTCGTGATGAGCAGGTCCTCGTAGCCGTCGAGATCCACGTCCAGGAACTGGGCGTCCCACGACCAGTCAGAGGCCTCAATCCCGGCGAAGGCTGCGATTTCCGCGAAGCTGCCGTCGCCGCGGTTCTTGAAGAGCGTATTGCGCTGCCACTGGGGCCGGTCGTCGATCCGTCCGATCAGCTTCGGCAGAGGCGTGTGCGTGGGGATCTCGGTCTTGCGACGCGGTCCCCGACCCAGCATGTCCGCGACGAAGATGTCGACCTGACCGTCGCGATCCACATCGGAAAAATCAACCGCCATCGAGGAGTTGCTGGTGTTGCGGAGGGCGAGACGGGGTGCCGCGCGAAACGTCCCCTTCCCGTCATTCAGCCACAGGAAGTCGGGGTCCTCGAAATCGTCGCAGACGTACAGGTCCGGTGCGCCGTCACCGTCCACGTCGGTGAACTTGGCCGACAAGGCGAAGTATTCCGGCGCCGCGGCGAGGGGCTTGCCCGCTTCGTCGAGGAAGCGCCCCGACGTCCACGACGCCAGCGTGAAGTGTCCGGTGCCGTCGTTCAGGTAGAATGCGTCCGGATCGGCGCGCTGCTGCATCGCGACCATACCGTACTCAGGCCGGTCCTCGACGCGATAATCCTTCTGGAACTTGGGGACGACCTCGAAGCGCTTCCCCACCTCCCGAACGACCTGATTGAAAGCGCGTTCCTGCGGCGGATAGACGTCCATCGCCGACCGCGTCTTATAGTTGGCCACGTAGAGGTCGAGGTGGCCGTTCCCGTCCACGTCCGTCAACGTCATCGTCATGCTGCCCGTGCGCGCGGCGAGGCCGGCCTCCGCCGTCCGCTCGGTGAACACCCCGTGCCCGTCGTTGACGAACAGCGCCACGCCACCCCCCAGCGTGCTGACGAGCAGGTCCAGGTCGCCGTCGCCGTCCACGTCGGCCAACACCGCTCCCGTGGAGTGACGCCCCGTCAACGCGACGCCCGCCTTGGCGGTGACGTCCTCGAACCGCCAGCCACCCAGGTTGCGGTACAGAACGTTCGAGCCCTGGTTGCTCGTGAGATAGACGTCGGGAAGGCCGTCCCCGTCCACGTCGCCCAGGGCCACGCCGCCGCCCTGCGCCAGGTGGCGGTTCCAGAGCGCGCTGTCGAGGGTGATCGTGTTGGTGAAGTGGATGCCGGTTTGGGATGGGGAAAGCTCGGCGAACCCCGGACCGCCACTGCGCGCCACGCGCAGCTCGCGCCACCGGTACCCCGCCTCCTCGCGCCATGACCCGGGGGGCGCGGCGCCACGGCAACCTGAACCGAGCGCGAGGCTCGCCACGAGAATGAACAGGCGCGCCGACGAGCGACGCGCCTGTTGGCGTCGACGGTACGACCGCGCGCTCAGGTTAGCGGCGGCGCGGGCCCAGTATGGCGTTGATCTCCCGGCGCGCCTGCGCCTGCCGCTGCATTTCCGTCCACATCTGGGGTGCGTTCGTCACCAAGGCCGCCACGACCGCGCTTGGCGCCGGGTGCGCGTCGCAGCTCCCGTCCGGATGACTTGCGCCACCGCACGTGTACAGCGACAACTTCAGCACGCCAAGCTCTTTCGCCGGCACCGGCATCTGGTGCGGCGTGAGTGGCTCCAGTTTGTCGATGCGCCGCTGGTTATAGAACGGCGCCGTGTTCGAGCCCGGCAGCTCGACGTCCTGCTCGTACTGCAGCTCCTGGAGCAGACCCGCCGGACCGTCGGCCGCGCTCGCCGGGAGGAAGCTCGGCTTCGCGGCGCTCGCGCCACCGCGTGGCCGCCCCAGTAGATCCGGGCCAACGCGCGTATGGTTGATGAGCGTGGCCGCCGTGACGAGGTCGGGCGTGCCCTGCCGGATCAGGGCTTCCGCCCAGATCAGGTCGTTCTCGGCCGCGAGCACCGCCGGGGCATCTCCCGACCCGGTAACCTCGCCCTGCGGATTGTCACCGCACGTGGCTAGGCTGTCATAGCGGACCTGCCCGACGGCGCTCTGGTGCCACGCACCCCGCGACTTGTTCTGGATCTCAGGGTCGGTACTCCAGACGTAGTCCAAGCCGCCCCGCTTGACCGTGTGCGTGTCGGCGACAGCCGAGATAAGCTTTGCGTACTTCGCTCCTCCCCGATAAGTCCCGTCGCCCAGGCGCTGGTCCGGTGAGTTGGGCTGGCTGTTGTTCACGATATTCCAGGGGTCCGGCAGATGGGCAGGATCCAGCAGATGCGCGACCCGGCTGTGGATCCGCATCGTGGTCATGTCGTTGCTCCACACCTTGAGCCAGTCACACCAGCTGGCGCACGCATCGTCATGGAAGACCCAGTCGAAGGGGGTCCCGGAGCTGATGCCCTTGGAGGCATAACCCGTCACCCTGGCCCAATCGACCGCGGCGTTTTGCGCGGCGTTGCGCGGGAAGTACGCCAGCGTCCGCGCGGCCATGGTGTTGGCGATCTGGGCGATGTGCACATTGGTGTAGCTCTGCGCCGGGCTGCCGAAGAAGTCCCCCGGGACGCCGAACTTGGTCGCGGCCATCGCGATTGCCGCGTCGAACTTTGCCAAGGCCGTGTCGCGGAGCGCGGTGTCGGACTTGAACGCCACGATCGGTGAGCCGTTCGCATCCACCGGGGTGCTGTCCGTCACGATGAAGCCCTGGTCGTAGTTCAGGGCGATGCCGCTCAGGCTCAACGCCTGCACCAGCGTCGCCATGGTCTCGACCATCTTCGTGTTGTCGGCATCGGTGATGACGATCCCCTTCTGCCGGATCGCTTTCAAGACATCGTTGGCGGACGACAGCGCCGAGTAGTATCCGTACCACAGCGGCTCGATCTGGGTGCGTTGCGCCGAGGCGGGGTCGTTTTGCCACTCGACGCGCGGATACGTGGCGCCCAGCTGCTCGGTGCCGCACGTGCCGTTGGTCGCCGTGGTGTACACGTCCCAGTTGCCGGTGGTACACCCGGTGTAGAACCGGATGTTGTAGTTATTCCACGCCGCGACATGGCTGCGCGCCATCACGACCATCGTGAGGGCCGGATACGCGTCAGCCCCCAGATCGCCTTGCATGGTGAGATACCAGGTCCGCACGGCACCCACGGCGATCGACTGCACCGTGGACGGGTCGGACAGCGCGCGGGGCGAGTCCGGCGCGTTGGGGTTCTTGATGTTGAGTGTGTCGCATCCGCCCGCGCAGATCAGGACCGTCGCGAGGCCCACGACCTCCGGGATACGCTTGCCCAAGCTCATAAGTCGCACGCTCCTAGAGAAGGTCGGTCCGCGGATCAGAAGTTGATCTCCGCAAAGCCCGTGAAGGTCCGGAAGTTCGGGTACGAGAAGCCGTCGACCCGGAACGAGTACGGGTCCCCCGATAGGCCGGCCACTTCGGGATCGTACCCGGAGTACTTGGTGAACGTGAACAGGTTGCGCCCGATCACGCCCACGCGCAGGCTGTTGATCCCGAGACCGAGCTTCTCGAGCATGCTGCGCTGGAACGTATAGCTGACGTTCAGCTCCTTGATCTTCACGTACGTGCCCGGTTCGACGAAGAAGTCGATGGGGTTGATGCCGTTGTAGATGGCCTGGTAGTAGTCGGTCGGCTTCTTCCCGGTGCTGTAACAGGCGGGCAGAGGCACTTTATTGGCATCGACTCCGCATCCCGTCGCCACGGGCTTGCTGGACTGGTCGTACACGCGGTCGCGAAACTCGAAAAATGGCCATTGCCGCGTGGCGTTGTAGATCTTCCCTCCCTGCACCCAATCCACCAACGCGTAGGCGGAAAAGTTCTTGTATCGCACGTTCGTGGTGAAGCTCGCGTTGAAGTCGGGGTTCACGTCGGCGATCTTGATGATCGAGCTGCCCGAGGGATCCACGTACGGGATGAACCGCTCGCCGATCGTGTGATAGAGGTCCTTCCGCACGAGGAAGCCGTCTTCATTGACGATCACGCTGTCCGGGCTCCAATGCTGGTTGGCGCCCGAGAGCGCCTGCTTTTTCGGATCGGCGTACAGGTCGGCGAGGGTGCGGACGATCTTCGTGCCGTAGATGACGCCGAAGGTCTCCCCGGCTGCGATCTTGAAGTGCTGCACGACGTCATTGTTGCCGACGTAATCCGGCCCCACCAGGAACGGCGGCGTGTTCAGCTGCGTGATCCGTTGACGCGTGCGGTCGGCGGCTACATTCAGCCGCCAAGAGAACTCGGGCCGGTCCACCAGGACCGCGCCCAGCGACAGCTCGTGTGTATGCCCGAGCAACGTGGCGGCGTTCTGCCACTGGTTGACGTACCCGGTCGCTCCGGAGAGGGGCACCAGCATGATCTGGTCCTTCGTCTCTTTGCGCGAGTACGAGTACTCCAGAGTGACCCGGTTGTTGAGGAAGTCGATGTTGCCGCCCACCTCCGTCTCCGCCGAGCGCGCCGGCTTGAGGGTCTTGTTGCCGAGCGTCTGCTTCACCGGCACGCCGCCGATGACGGCAAACGTCTCGTACTGGGCATCGAACGTGGGCCGCAAGCCGGCCGTTCCGTAGGAGGCGCGCAGCTTCAGCTCGTCGATGCCGTTCAGGTGAAGGTCCTGCGACAGGCGGTACGCCCCCGAGACCCGGTAGTACGTCTGCCAGCGGCTGTCCGAGCCGAACAGCGACGAGCCGTCCCACCGCACCAGCCCATCGACCAGGTAGCGATCCTTGATGTCGAAGCCGGAGATGACGTAGTAGTTCTTGTTCCGGATCGCGATGTCGGCGGAGCCGGGCGACAGCGAGGTCCGATCGACCGCCACGAACTCAGGCGTGTTCAGGACCTTGAACGCCGCAGCCGTGTCCGAGAAGACCGTCACCGTCTGGTCCTCGTACACGTACGCGGCCTTGGTGGTGTTGCGCACGTTCCACGAACCGAGGTGGAACGCGCGTACGCTGGTGAGGGTCGCGCCGGTATTGAACGTCCGGCCGGCGCTGTCGATCTTCACGAGCGAGCCGCTCGTCGGCTCACCGTGCGAGTTCAGGAAGTTCTTCGGTACCTGGTTCGTGAAGTTGGACGTCTCCTGGTCGTAGTTGTAGTTCCCCTCGAACGACAGCCAGTCGCGAATCCGGTAGGTCGCCTTCGCGTAGCCGGTGAAGCGCGAGCGATCGGTTTTGATCTGCCGGTTGGCCAGGGTGTACAGCGGGTTCGTGGCGTTCGGTAGGACGTGCGGAATCTGCGCCGCGTACGGCGTGCCGTCCGGGTTCGGGGCGAACAGGTTGATGTTGGGCTCGATGAACGTCACCGCGAAGAACGGCGCGCCGGGACCCTGCGCGACCTGATTGTTGTTCGACTTGCCGAAGAACCCCCCGACCGACAGGTCGAGCCGCGGCGTCAGCGCCTGATCCACGTTCACGCGGAAGTTCTGCCGGTTGTAGCCCTTGAGCAGGATGAGAACGCCGTCCTCTTTGGTGTTCTGGAACGACACGTTGTAGTTCGTGTTGCCCCGCCGCTGCCCGATCGAGACGTAGTTCGTGTAGAATGGGCCGTGCGTGAGCAGCGCCGACTGCGCGTCGTACACGGACCGGCCGAACGCGCTGTAGGGAATGTCGGCGATGTGGTCGGCCCTTAAGTTCGGCTGCGAGTTGATGCCGACCAAACAACCGCCTACCGCACACGACGCGGTCGGGTCGCTCAAAGGTGGCGTGATGTAGTCCCCGTTCGTAACGGTGTTCCCCAGCGCATCCTGGTACGTCCCGACGGTGTCGATCAGGTACGGATGCGCCAGCGCCGTAGGGATCGCCTTGGGGCGGAACGACTGGCCGTACTCATTGCGCACCGTGACCACCAGCTTGCCGTCCGGGATGCGCTCGCCGCGCCTGGTGAAGATCTGCACCACGCCGTTGGCGGCATTCGAGCCGTACAGGGACGACGCCGCCGCCCCTTTCACCACCTCGACGCGCTCGATGTCTTCGGAGTTGATGTCCGCGAGGCCGAAGTGCGTGATCGTCCCGTCCACGATGATCAACGGACCCGGGACCTCGGTTGCCGCGCACGGGGGAACGGTGCACGCGGACGGCGACGTGAGGGCGGTGGCCCCGCGCAGCCGGATCGTCGGCTGGCCACCAGGGGCACCGCTGGAGTTGATCAGTCGCGCCCCCGCCACCTTCCCCTCGAGCGAGCCCAGCGCCGAGACGCCGGGCGCCTGCTGCAGCTGTGAGGCGTCCACGCTGCCGACCGCGAACGTGAGCTTTTTCCGCTCCGTCGCTTCCGCGACCCCCGTGACCACGACCGCCTCGAGCTGCATCGGGTCAAACTTGAGCTGGAAGTCCTGGGTCTGGGTCCCCGGCGTCAGCGTGATCTGCTTGACCCCGGGCTGGAAGCCGATGTAGCGCGCGCGGAGCGTGACGGTCTGCCCTTTCGTCTTATCCGCTGTGAGGGTCAGCGTATAGGTGCCGGCGGTCGTGGTGGCGACCGCGGCACCGAGCTCGTCGATCAGGACGAGCGCACCGCCGAGCGCCTCGCCCTGGCGGCCGGTGACCTTGCCGGTGATGACGGCCCCCTGCGCGTGCAGCCATCCGGCTGCGCCCACGAGCAATGCCGTCGTGATGGTGACGACTCCGAGTGTGCTCGACGTGGCGTGCCTCATCTGACCCCCTGACAAGAAGTGACGCGGGGTGAACGAGCTTTCGTGCTGCAACCTAAGGGACGGCAGGATATAGTGCGGGGCGTGCGGTACGGGCGCAAGATGCCCAAACTGCTCGCACCCGAACGAGCCACCCCCCCGGCTGCGGCTCTTTCCGGGTGGGTTTCAGGACGATACTATAGCGGTAGCAGGAGACTGCTCTGCACATCACACCTCGTCCCCATATTGGTCCCGCCGCGTGGCGCCTCGTGGTTGCCGCCGGAATGGCTGCCCCTACCGTCGCGCCCGCCCAGCAGGCGCAGCCGGGGGTGCTCCACGGCCAGGTGGTGGCTCGGGCGAGCGGCGACGGCGTGAGGGGTGCCCGGATCGTGGTGGACACGCGGGACACCACCGCCGCCGACAGCGTCGGCCGCTTCGAGCTGACGCTCGCGCCCGCCCGCTACGTCCTCGAGGTCGCCGCTCCGGGGTATTCTCCGGGAGTATGGAAAATCACGTTCCGCGACGGCAAGACTCTGGAGCACGTCTTCGACCTGGACCCGGCTTACGAGCTGCCGGGGGTCGTGATCGAAGGGAAGCCGAGCTCCATCGGAAGGCGGTTCGCGGACTTCGAGCGTCGCCGGCACGCGGGGATGGGCTATTTCCTCACCAAGGAGCAGATCGAGCGCGCCGGGTCGGCCGCCCTCATCGATATCCTGGTCACGGTGCGCGGCGTGGAGCAGGTGTGCATCTCGAACACGTGTGTCGCCAAGATGGTCCGGTCGCCGCCGGGCTGCTACCCGCAATATTTTCTCGACGGCAACGAGTCGACGCCCTACTTCGCGCGCAACACGCCGCCCCAGGACGTTCAGGGCGTCGAGATTTACCGCGGCTCATCGGAAACGCCGGGCGAGTTCCTCGGGAGCAACTCCGGCTGCGGCGTCATCGCCATCTGGACGAAGTCCGCTCCTTAAGGCCTCGCCGCGAGAAACCGGGTCGCCTCCACGAGTCCGGGGAGACTCGGGTCGGACCCATGCCAGATCTCCCGCAGCTCGCGGTAGGCGCGGGCTGCCGTGGCTGGGTCGCCGGCCGCGGCGGCCGCGCGGCCGAGGCCGAGCAGCGACAACGCCCGCTTGGGGGCGAGCGCGAGCGCGCGCGCGAACTCGGCCTGGGCCGCCGCCGGCCGGCCGGCTTGCAGCAGGATCTCACCGAGCAGCTCGTGTGATGGCTTTACGACCGCCGGAGGCCCAAACTCGAGCGGCATCGCGTCCTCGAGCGCCGTCGCTTCCCGCGTGAGCGCGACCGCGCCCGTGAGGTCGCCGTCCGCCTGCCGCAGCAGCGCCCGCAGCTCCTGCTCGAGGATATCCGGCACGCGGTCCCGTTCCTGACCCGCTTCGGGTGGAGCCCGATTACGATTGAGGGTGGCCAGGTCGACCAGGCGGCGGCCCGCGTCAGCGCGATCTCCGCGCTTCAGCGCACTGAGCGCGCCGACGAATCCGTCCACGGCTGCGTCCCTCGAGCGCACGGTCGAGAGGTCGATACTCCACTGCAGGCATGGACTGTCCCATTGCTCGGTGTTCACGACGTATTCAGCCCGCATCTGCGCGACGACGGCGCGTCCCCGGCGGCTCTGATTCATATTTTCGTGCATGCGTTGTAGGTGTCGGAACGCGTCGGCGTATCGACCCTGCTGCAAATACCCGTAACCCAGCCATTGGGTGTAATGGTGCGGGGTCCAGGCGGCGTGATCGCGCCCGGACGCCAGCTCGTTCTGCGAAACCACCTCGTCCCACATTCCCAACGCAAGGAAAATGTGCGTGGTCATGTGCTGCGCGTGCGCGGCGTCGGGGGCGATTTTCGAGTAGGCGCGCGCCGCCGCCAGGCCCAGCGGGGCATGGATCGGGTCGTCGTAGGAGTGAATCAGCAGGTGCGCCGCACCCGGGTGGTTGGGGTTCTCCCGGAACACCGTGTCGACGATGGCGGCCGCCCGCAGGTAACTCGGGACGTCCCGCACGCCCTGGTTCAGG
>Ga0209805_1000783_pt1 | contig 19494 bp, 19 predicted proteins | sample GraSoiAngelo_148_FD_185905 | JGI IMG/M metagenome (GOLD analysis project Ga0209805, IMG submission 185905) | Grasslands soil microbial communities from the Angelo Coastal Reserve, California, USA - 14_1009_09_20cm (SPAdes) (version 2) | ecosystem: Environmental > Terrestrial > Soil > Grasslands ... | reverse complement strand
CCCAACATTGGATTCGCTTCAGCTGTGCCGCGGCTACTGCCCTTCTCTGGGGCGTAGCCCTTTTGCTTTACGCAAGACACCAAGAGGGTGAGGCGTTCTGGGTTGCGATGCTCGGCATTTTCTTCATATGGGTCTTCCAACAGCTGCAGCCGAACGTTCGAAGGGGCCGGAGGAGCCGGAGACGCTTTTGGACGGGCCGCGATACGGCTAATGCCTTAGCAATGGGGATGACCGGGCAACGGCGATACAGCCGCCTCCTGGGCGGCAGGCAACTGCCGACGGCTGGCCTCCGTGGCGTGCGCGGTCGCGGTCGATGGTGACGCCGAAGACCAACGGGTTCGTCGTCTAGGACGATCGCCCCGCCACAACTCGGGGTTGAACCTTCGGTCACGCAAGGCGGTGTCGCCGTCTATCCGGGAGGCAGCGAATATGGCTTCAGATCCCACTCTTTGCTGCCTTCAGCCGCTCGAATCCGCAGGATTTGACGTAGCCGAGTTCAAGTTAGATCCGGCGGACGTCAAGCAGCGGGTACACGTCTCGAACTACATAACCCGGGAGAAGAGTTACTCGGCGGAGATACGTCGAGAAGATGCTTTTCATGACAAAACTAGATGCAGCGATCGGCTACTCCGACGCGACCCTCAAAGACTCAAGAACCTAGCGACTGCGACCAAGTGCTGAACTCGCCTGCCCGGCGCCATTGGTCACCCGACGTGTCCACTGCACAGCCCAGTCCGCGGAGGCGTTCGGCGAGATTGCCGCGCGCCCGCTCGGATGCATCAAACCGCACAGTGAGCCTCCCGACCACATCGCTGAAAAGCGGAAACTCGCCGATCTGAACGAAGACAGTTCGGGGACTCGCAGATGCCATGGCCATGCCGGCCTCAAACATGACATTCGGTCGTGGCTGCGCCCGAGTTCTGGCATCTTCCGACTTTGTTCTCAAGTCAGCGCGAAGTGACGCCTCTTCGTCGGGCGTCATCAATACCACGACCGCGCCCGAACTCTCAATCCCACGCCGGACAACGTCGCCGATGTAGGGTGAGCCCTCGCCGCTCTCAGCCACGACGGTCGGGAACTCTGCCGGATCGAGATGAAGCGCCCGTAGAAAACTGAACATGGCGTCGGCGTTCTTCTGGTCACGGCCGTGCACGAGAAACACTCTGCGCGGATCGCGTGCTTGCGCGGAAACAAGAGCGTCGACCGCCGGGCGGCGGGTGCTTACTGGTGCGGCAGCGGCTTTCTCGTGACCCGGCGCCCCTCGCACAAAATCGTCCGTACGGTTCGTACCCTTGGCTGCGGCCAGATAGTCCCAATCCCAACTTAGGTTTGCCCAGCGCGCTTCGTCCCACTCTCGCTTTACCTGCTCGATCAGTACGGCAATCGGCTGTGTGCTCTCGAAGACTTCGATCTTCTCGAGTTCGTCGGGACGGACAGTTGCCCCCCGGATCGTGAGGGGGTCGCCCCTCCGATATGGCGCGAGAACTCGCTCTTCGAGCTCCTCCGCCGTGAGATCGGTCCGCACATAGTGTTGCTGCGGCCGGTCCTTGGCTTTCTTCGTCGTAACGCGAACATGGAGCGGCACCGATCACGGGACAGGCTAGGGCCTACACAAGCTTCACGAAATTCCGACCGCGGGACGTAGAAGGTCGGTTCCGGTCTAAATTAGCCGACGAGGGAGTCCGTTTGCCCGATAAGAAGAAGGATTGGATCCAGAACACGGCGGCTGAGAGGATCTCGATTCAATTCTCAATTGCAGACGGATTGGATCAGAAGAGCGGAATACTCTTCGCCTACCTAGGTGCAGTCCTCATCGCGACGATCCAACTCGGTAACGGCCACTATGGCGTTTGGAGCCTCCTTGGCGTGTCCGTTGGACTCCTCGGGATTGGTCTTGCTATCGCGAGTCTCTGGCCTGTCACTTATGACGACCCACCGGACCCCGAAAAGTTGGCGGACGCGTTGCTCGGGGATAGGCCATTTACTTTCGAGGAGACTCAAACGGAACTGATTGACGAGCAACTTGCGGCGATAACGAAAAACGACGCCGTGCTGGCAACAAAGGCCACGAGCATCAAGGGTGCGATCGTCTGCGCGACAATAGCGACTGTCAGCGTCATGTTGCAGGAATTCGCGAGGTAGATGGGATGACTAAGAAGGAAAGCGGCGGGAGCGGGGCGGGATCCGGTAAGGGCCAAGGTGGTTCGGGTCCGCAGCAGGGGCGGCCTGACCTCTCACATCAATCGCAAAAGGGCGGCGGCGCCGGTGGTCAAACGCGGGTTACACGCCAGCCGCGGACAAAGTGACCACTCGACGCGGCCCAAAGAGTCGGGGCAGACGTTCGATCTCTAAGCGGCGCCCGAATCTGAGCCGCAAGATCGCCAAGAAATCGATCGAGAAGAAGTCTGCGTGAAGGCCGCCGACCCCATCTCGGGAAGCTAGGCCAGTTCGTCCACTTGCCCGGCGAAAACGGTCGCTCGTCATATGTCACACGACCAATCGGCAACCGGCGCGTTTCGGAGGCCCTTATCTCTTATCCCGTCACGGAAGCGGAGGCGCGTTTCGAATCGACGTGTACCAGAGCGCCGCCGCGAGGACGATGAGAAGCAGCGCGACGCCAAGGTTCGTGACGATGCGTCCGCGGCGAATGATGACGAGCAAGAGGAAGATCACAGCGCCGGCGACCAGCACCAGATCGAGGACGAGCAACAAGAGCGCGGCCGTCATATGACGTTGTGCTCTCGGATCAGCTGACCGGTACGGAAGCGAGACAGAGCCAGCGCGCTGATGTCCAGCGATGTCCGTCCGTCGACGATGAGCTCGGCGATGAGCTCTCCGGTGACCGGCGCGTGCATCACCCCGTGCCCGGAGAAGCCCGCGGCGTTGATGAAGCCTTCGACGCCGTCGGTCTTTCCGAGGATTGGATGCTTATCGGGCGTGTCCTCGTAGAGTCCCGCCCACCCCGTCTTGATCGATGTCCGCTCGAGGATCGGAAAGCGCGAGAGCGCACGCTCGACGACCGTCGGCATGAAATCCCAGTTCACACCGTCGTCGAACGCGGGCTTCTCGTTTGGATCAGCCATTCCGAGAAGGACGCCTCCTGATTCGCGGTGTCCGTACAGACCGGTCGCGAACTCGATCGTCAACGGGAAGTCCTCGTCGAGCCCCGGCACCGGTTCAGTGACGAAGATGTGCCGGCGGAGCGGTTGGATCGGGAGCTCGATGCTCGCGAGCTTCGCGACCTCTGCCGCCCACGGCCCGGCGGCATTCACGACGGTGCGCGCTCCGATCTCGTCAGTTTTCGTGCGGACCCCGCTGACGCGGCCGTCGGTGCAGACGACCGCCATGACGGGGGCGTCCTCCATGAACATGACGCCCGCTTCGCGCGCGCGCGCGACGTAACCGTTCAGCATGCTGGAGGGATCGGCATATCCGTCCTTCGCGCAAAAGGTGCCGAAGCGCACGTCGTCGGTGCGCGCGTGCTTGAAGAGCCCTTTGGCCTCGGCCGCGCTCACCTTGCGCGCGGGAATGCCGAGGCGCGACCACATCGCGAGCGAGCGTTCGAACGAGTCGACATCGCGATCCTCGGTGATGAGGAACAGGTAGCCCACCTGGTGGAAGTGCGGGTCCGTGCCGATCTCGTCGGCGAACCGCTCGATGTGCGGAAGCGAGCGCTGCGAGAGCTTGACGTTGATCTCGCTCGAGAACTGAAGACGAATGCCGCCCGCGTTCTTGCCCGTCGATCCTGAGCCCAGCCGATCGCGCTCGAGCACGAGTATGTCGTGCACACCTTTCTTTGTGAGGTGGTACGCGATCGAGGCGCCGATGATCCCGCCACCAACGATGACGACATCGGCATTGCGACGCATCGTGGCGATGGTATGCAGTCGCACTGACCGTTGCTGATCGCTAGAATTACTTTGGTCACGCGGAAGTGGCGTAATGGCAGCCGCGATAGCTTCAGGGGCTATTGCCCGCAAGGGCGTGGGGGTTCAAATCCCCCCTTCCGCACAGAGGTTTCTGACGGCGTAGTCGATCCACTTTCTGCGTTTCCTGTCGAGGCACAGCGCGTTTGGATCGGAATAGAGCAGCCGCAGCAGGACAATCGATTCACGTTTTCCATATTTCAATCGAAAGAGATCGTGCCTCTTCTTCCGTACGATTCGCTCCACATAACCATTCAGGCCGACCAGTTCCTTGATGCGACCGCGCAGCCAATCGATGTGACTTCGACTCGCGGACAGAAAGAACACCCACAAGCGCTCGTATTCGTAGTTCGGGTACTTGGCCCGCGTGGGCCTGTTGCGAAAGACACAAACCGACCCATCGCCATCCAAAAGACCGCGGGCCAGCGGTATGCGGAACGCGTTCGGAACATCGATCGCCCCGAGCGTCAGGCTCTTGCGTGGCGTGAGCCCTCTCGCCAACAGCCAGTCATAGAAAGTGACGTCAGAAAACTGCGCGTAGAACGCACGTTTTCCTCGCCGCGTCCGGCCGACGGTGTACTTAATCGGCCGGCCGAGGCAGGCAAGAAACGTCTCCACGAGCTCTCGATCGCGGCTTGTGAGGGTGATGTGCCTCCGATCGCTCGATAGGCACCCATCGGTCGCGAGGAGACCCACCACGTAGGCCATCGCTTCGGACCACTCGAGCTCGAGCGTTCGATAGCCGCGAATACGCTTGTCGTCTTCGACCGGGACGTGCCGACGGTATCGCCTCGCGCGTGCCTTTTTGACTCCGCTCACGCGGATATCTATGCACGTGTGCGTCGTGATGGGAAGGTCCTAGATTGTGCGAAAGCTGTCGTCAAAATTGACGACAGACGCATCAGCGCTTTGTTTGCGTCCGCACGTACCAGTCTTCGACGTTCCAAAAGCGCTCGCGCGGGTCGGTCAGCGGCGCGATGCGCTGTCCCTGGACTTGCGCGCTCTGCGCATAGAGGTAGTCGCTGAAGTACAGGAACACGACGGGCACCTCTTTCGAGATCGCCTGGAAGACCGGCGCATAGAGGTCGCGCCGCGCCCCTTCGTCGAAGGTCCGGCGTGCTGCCTCGAGGTTCCGGTCGATCGGCAGGGTGGAGAACCCCGAGAAGTTGTGGCCCGGGTCATTCACCTCGGTCGAATGGAAGAACGTGTATGGATCGGGGTCCCCCGAGACCGCGATCTCGACAAGGAGTGCGTCGAACGTCCGCTGGCGTGCCACGCTGTCGACGAGCTGGCCAAACGGCATCGAATTGACCGTCACGCTCATCCCGATCGCGTTCAGATCGCGCTCGATCTGCGTTGCCGCCGCGGTCCGCGCCGGCTCGTCCGACGTCGAGATCGCGAAGGCGAGCTTCTGCCCGCCCTTGTCGCGGATCCCGTCGCCGTCGTGATCCTTCCAATCGGCCGCGTCCAGTAGCGCGGCGGCCTCTTCGACCGAATACGTGTAGCGCGTGACGTCCTTCACGTACGCCCAGGAGCTCGAGGGGACAAACTCGTCGGCGACCGTGCCGCGGCCGTCCGCCGCGAGCTGCAGCACACGCCCGCGGTCGATCGCGGTCGCGATCGCCTGTCGCACCGCGCGATCGCGAAAAACGATCTTCTCCGGACGGACGTTCAGGAACAGCGATACAAAGTTATCGGTCGGAAGGCTGTAGAGCGTGGCGCTCTTCAACGAGCGCGCGCGCTCGCCGTCCTGACTCGACAGACCGCCGACGCCATCGATCTCCCCGCGGGAGAGCGCGAGCAGCGCCTCCGTCGGGTCGGGATAGAACCGAAGGATGACCTTGTCGAGATACGGCCGGCCGCGGGCCGGGCGCGTGCGGTAGAAGTCGTCGTTCCGCAGAAGCACGATCTGTCGCGCATCGATTTCGGTCACTCGAAAGGGGCCCGTGCCGATCGGGCTCGCGTTGAATGGCTGCCGCGAGAGCTCGGCGTAGGGCACGTTCCCAAGGAGGTGCGACGGAAGGAGCGGCACGGTCGTGCTGTCGGCGAACGGACCGTACACGTCGGGCAGCGTGAATCGCACCGTCCGAGGAGCGATACGGTCGACCGTCACCCCGCGAAAGGCGTCGCTGTATGGGCCGACGTAACCGCGATCTTGAAGCAGCTTCACCGTGAACACCACGTCGTCCGCGGTGACCGGCTGGCCGTCGTGCCACGTGGCATCGTCGCGGATGTCGAACGTCCAGATGCGTCCGTCACTCTCGGTGTGGAACGCGGATGCCAGGTCGGGAACGATCGCCCCCGCCTGGTCGTATCGGGTGAGGCCGCTGAACGCGAGTCGAGCGACGTCTTGATCGACGTCGGTGGCGGCGATGACCGGGTTCAGGTACTGCGGGACGCCGGCGACGCCTTCCACATAGGTGCCGCCGTAGGCCGGGTCACCGCTCGCGGGGTTCTGATCGGCTGCGATCGCGGCGATGCTCGCGACGACCATGAGCCCAATGAGGGCGACAACGATGACCTTGTCGCGCCCGGTCACCTAGCCGGTGGTCGCCTGCCGCGCGCCCCAGAGCGAAATCAGCACGAAGAACACGATGAGGACGATCGTCAGCCGAAAGAGCGTTCGCTCCAGCCCGCGGCGGCTGCGATACGCGGTCGACTCACCACCGAAGGTGGACGAAAGTCCCGTACCGCGGGCCTGCAGCAGGATCGACGTCGCGACCGCGATGGCAATGACGATCTGACTTATCTGAAGGGCGTCCATGGATGATCTCAGTGTAGGTGGTCAGCGGGGTTCGTAGATCCAAAGATCGCCGACGTGCTGCGCCAGCCGGTAACGGTCGAGCATCGCCCGAACAAGAGTGGCGGACCAGCGCTGCCGCTCGAAGGCTGGAGCCGCATCCAGGTGCTCGAGATCCGTCAGCGCGATCACGGAGTCGATCTGCGCATCGCGGACCTGATTGACGATCGGGTCCGCACTGATGAGTCCGCGGTCGACGAGGCGGGACCAGAGAAAGAGATCGTCCACGACCGGCGAGATCCCGGTCCGCGCCAGCAGTCCGGAATCCTCGACCAGGTAGCGGGCGTCCTGGCGGAAGGCGAGGTCGACCGCTCCGCCGCGAAACGGGTCCGACCACGCACCGGTGGTCGGAGCGCGACCCGGCAGTACCCCGAGCGGATCGAGTACGACGGTCCCAATCACGAGCTGCGCCAAGAGCGCAAGTGGGATGAGCGCGCTCGTCCGGATCTTCGGCGCGATCGCGGCGAGGGACAGCATCACCGCGACCGCGAGATCGAGCAGGTAGTTGATGGTCGCGCCCTCGCGGCCGGCGGCGACGATGATCGCGACGGCGCCCGCGAGATACGCGGCGCGCGCTCCTCCAAAGCCACGCATGACCGCCGCGATCAAGATGGGAAGGCCGATCACCATCAAGCCGATGATCGCCACGGAAAGTGCCTGCTCCGTCGACCAGGAGAGCGCGTTCCACGTCACGACATGCCGCCACACATCGGGTACGGAGTCGAGATACACCGTCACCGCCGCGGCCACGACCGCCACGGCGGCGCCGAAACCGAAACGGCCGAGGGTGGGCCGATCCGACCACGCCAGCCAGGCGACGAGCACCGCGGCAGGCAGCAACGCAGTCGGCTTCGCGAGCGCCGCGAACACCAGCACGAATCCGGCGATGGGAGCGAGCTCGCGGCGGCGGTCGAGCGTCGCGACGGCCACAGCGGTCAACGCGAGAGCGACGAGGTCCGGCTTCAGGGCTGGGCCCCAGATCATCACCGGCGCTAGCGCCAACCATCCGGCGCCGAGCGCGGTCGCGACCAGCGCGCCCGCCGGACGAGCTAAAACAAACACGATGGCCGCGACCAGCAGGGTCGCCGCGATGCTTGCCATGCGTCCCGAGATGAAGGGATCCCCGATCGAGGCCAGATGGAAGTAAAGCGGCGGGTAGTTGGCCGCGACGAAGCGCTGGGGATCGACGTCGAGGTACGCGACGCCCGCGCGAGCGAGCCCCGCCGCGTTGGCCACGGCTCCCTCGCCATACAGCACGGGAGTCCGATCGGCGAGCGCAACGAACCAGCGGCCCACCGCGTAGAGCGCGAGCGCCGCCGCGGGGACGAGATACGCGGCCCACGCGAGCGTCGTGCGCGAGCGCATCAGGTCGCGGGCCGGTCCAGCAGGCTGCGCCCGGTCATGCGGGAGGGAACCGGAAGGCCGAGCAGACCGAGAAGCGTCGGCGCCACGTCGACGAGCCCGCCGTCGCGTACCGCGAAGCGGCCGGCGTCCTTCGCGATGAAGACGACGGGTACAGGGTTCGTGCTGTGCTGCGTGTTCGGCTCTCCGTTCGGAAAGGCCATCTCCTCGGCATTGCCGTGATCGGCGGTCAGGAGCACGCAGCCGCCGGCGGCGAGCGTTGCGTCGACGATCCCACCCACCGCTGCGTCCGTCGCCTCCATCGCCTTCAGCGTCGCCTTGAAGTCTCCGGTGTGGCCGACCATGTCGGGATTCGCGAAGTTGACGATCGCGAAATCGTACGTACCGCGCCGGATCGCGCGGACGAGTCCGGCGGCCACTCCCGCGGCGCTCATCTCCGGCTTCTGGTCGTAGGTCGCGACCTTCGCCGAGGGCACGAGCTCGCGGTCCTCACCCTCGAATGGCCGCTCGCGTCCGCCGTTGAAGAAGTAGGTGACGTGCGCGTACTTCTCGGTCTCGGCGGCGTGGAACTGTCGCAGGCCCTCGTCGGCCAGGATCTGCGCCATCGGCGTCACCTCCTGCGAGGGAAATGCGACGAGGACATCCGGCAGGTCGACCTTGTAGTCGGTGAGCGTGACGAACGTGAGGTCGCGGACCACGCGCGCCCTCTTGAACCCATCGAAGTCCGGCTTCATCACTGCCCAGGTCATCTCCCGCGCGCGGTCGGGACGGAAGTTGAAGAAGATCACGGCATCGCGATCGCGGATCGGGGCACCTGCGCCCACGACGTGCGGCTCGAGCAGCTCGTCGCGACACTCGGGAGCCGAGTAGCACGCTCGGACAGCCTCCTCCGCAGTCGCGACGCGTGGACCGTCGGCGTCGACGATCGCACGGTACGACCGCTCGATGCGGTCCCACCTCTTGTCGCGGTCCATCGCGTAGTAACGGCCGTGCACGGTCACGATCCGTGCAGGGACACGCGACAGAAGCTCGAGCGCGCTACGCGGTGGCATGTCGCGGCCGTCGAGGAACGCGTGCAAGAACACGTTCTTCACGCTCTCTCGTCGCGCCAGCTCCACGATCGCCGCAAGGTGCTTCATGTCCGCGTGCACGCCGCCGGTCGAGATGAGCCCCATGAGGTGAAGGGTCCCGTCGCCGCGCCCAGCCGCGCACGCCGTGCGCAGCGCCGCGTTGGCGAAGAACGACCCGTTCTCGATAGCGTCGTTGATGCGTACGAGCTCCTGGTACTGCACGTAGCCGGCGCCCATGGTGAGATGGCCCACCTCGCTGTTGCCCATCACACCGTCGGGAAGGCCCACGTCGCGGCCGCTCGCGCGCAGGGTCGCGTGCGGGTAGGTTTCGAAGAGGGCGCGCAGACGAGGCGTGTTCGCTCGCGTCACGGCATTCGACGGCGAATCCGGCGCGACGCCCCATCCATCGAGCACGCACAGGACGACCGGTCGGTACGGCGCCTTGCGCGCGCCCTTCAAGCGAACGCGCGGACCACGGCCGCGAACTCTTCTGTGTCGAGCGACGCTCCGCCGACGAGCGCGCCGTCGATTCCCTCAGCACTCGCGAACTCGCCGACGGAGCGCGCGCTCACGCTGCCCCCGTACAGGACTGGGGTCGCTTCGGGGTCGAGGCCGGACTGCTTCAGCGCCGCGCGGATCGCGCGCGTCAGGGTCGTCGCCCAGACGCCCGTCGCCGGGTTGCCGGTGCCGATCGCCCAGATCGGCTCGTACGCGACCACCAACCGTTCCAGCCCGCGCCGAGGCGCCTCCTTCACGGCGGCCATGATCTGACGCACGACGACGATGCTGGCGTTGCCGGCCGCGTGTTCGGCCGCGCTCTCGCCGACGCACAGGACCGGACGCAGGCCCGCCGTGACCGCACGGGCGAGCTTCTGCGCGACACGCTCGTCGGTGTCACCGAGGTCGCGCCGGACCTCCGAGTGCCCGACGATGGTTCCGACCGCGAGCCCGCGAAGCATCGAGACGGAGATCTGCCCGGTGAAGGCCCCGCGCTCTTCCCAATGCACGTCCTGCGCGTAAACATCGACGTTCGCGTCGCGGAGCGCATCCGCGACCGCCGGTAATGCGATGGCGGCCGGCGCAACCCCCACGTAGACGCCGCCGGGCATCCGGTTTGCGACGTTGCGCGCGAGCTCGACTGCGTCGGCGATGGTCGGCGGGTTCATTTTCCAGTTCCCGATGACCATCCGCTCGCGCATCAGGTCCGGACCTCCGGCCGATCGACGTCGCGGTGCTCGACTTCGATCCCGCCGGGCCAGAACTCGCGCGTGGCGCGCGCGATCTCATCGGCGATCACGACGGAGCGATGCCGTCCGCCGGTGCAGCCGAATGCGAGCCCGAGCCGTGCCTTCTTCTCGCCCTCGTAACGCGGGAGCGCGAATTTCAAAAATGGCACCACATGCGCGAGGAATTCCTTCGTCGCGGGGTGCTCGAGGACGTACGCGCGCACCGGCTCGTCACGCCCGGTGAGGTCGCGCAGCTCGGGTATGTAAAAGGGGTTCTCCATGAACCGCACATCGAAGACGAGGTCCGCGGCGGGCGGCAGCCCGTATTTGTAGCCGAAGCTCTCGACGTGCACGAGCATCCCGCTCTTGCCCGATCCGTAGAGTGAATGCAGGGTGTCGCGGAGGTCCTTCACCGAAAGGTGCGTCGTGTCGATCACCTTGTCGGCGCGGGCGCGTAGCTCCACGAGCATGCGGCGCTCCTCGTCGATCGACGGCTGGACGCCGCCTGGAGCGTCGACCGGATGGCGGTGGCGGGTCTCGCTGTAGCGGTGGAGCAGCACGTCGTCGGAGGCGTCGAAGAACAGGAGATGCGCGCGCGGGCCCGCGCGATCGAGCGCGTCGAGCTCTTTCTTCGCGTCCGCGAAGAGCAGGCCGCTGCGCGCATCGATCACGAACGCGACCTTTTGCTTGCCGCCTTTTCGGGACACGTCGATCGCCGATGCCATCAATGCCGGCGGAAGGTTGTCGAGGGTGTAGTAGCCGAGGTCCTCGAGGACCTTTACCGCCTGCGATTTGCCCGAGCCGGAGAGTCCTGTGACGACGACAAAGTCTGGCTGACCCGGAGAGGTCAGTCGGGCAGGATCCACGACAGGACGACGCCTACGATCGCGATGACGATCGCACCGAGGAACGCCGCCACAGGTCCGTTCACCGCGAACCCGAGCGCCGGTACCAGTGATACGAGATAGAGCATGATCGCGCCGATAACGAAGTGGAAGATGCCGAGCGTGAGGCAGGTGATCGGGGCCGAGATGAGCTCGATGATCGGTCTGATGAACGCGTTGACGATCCCGAGGACCAGACCCGTCAGGAGCAGCGAGATGTATTTGTCGGCGTCGCCGAAGCCATACGACGCATTCCCCCAGGTGATGCCCGGTACGAAAAAGGCCGCGACCGCGATCGCGACCGCGTTGATCAGTGCGCGCCAGATGATCCGCACGGCCGAAACTCTAAATCAATACTGGGCGAGCATCCCGCGGCGGCGCATGGCCTGCTCCGCACGAGCGAAGACCCAGCGGCCGAGCGGGTACGACACGAGAGTGAGCCCGATCAGCACGAACGCGGGAAACCCGCTCGTCGCTCACTCCACGAAAATCTCTACCCGGTCCTCATCGTCGGCAATGTCAACGATCTTGCCGGGGAAGTCGACGCTGCGGAGCAGCTCGTCCAGATCGATGCCGAATTTCCCTAGATGCCCGCGCACGAGACCGCTGGACGCGAGGTTCAGCTTCCCGATCCTCGCGATCGCGAGCGGGATCGCAACGTTCACTTTCTGCGCGCCGTCCTCCGTGACCCGGATCCGCAGGATGCGCCCACGCGTTCCGGGAGAGCCGGGCGGGTTGGGCGGAGTCGGGGCTGTGGGCGGTGTGGGCGCGAACGGAGCGCGGGGCGGCCGTGGCGCGCCTTCCTCGACGTCGCCGAGCGCGCGCAACAGCCGGTACGCCTGCTCGACGTCGATCTTCCCCTCAGCAAGAAGCTGAAGGACCTGCTTCCCCTCGTCGCTCGGCACTACTGGCCCCTTCGCGACTCGTCGAGCTTCGCCGCCACTTCATCGACGCTCACCTCGCCCCTTGCGAGGCGCTCGAGGAGATCGTGGACCTTCGCCGTCGTCGGCGGGGCCATCGGCGCGGTCCGCTCCGGATCGCGACCGCTTTCCTTTTCGGATCCGGCCTCCGCTTCGGCCTCAGGCGAGTCTTCCGCCGCAGCCGGTTCCTCGCGCACTGAGGACGAGGCCGCCTTGATCGTCAGATCACCGCTGACGGTCTTGACCGACAGGTGACTGCGCCCGTCGCCGATGATGATCGTCCGATCCTTGCGGCCCTCGCGAATGATGCGGGCAGGCTCGTCGCATTCGAGGTCACCGCTCGCGGTGTGGTAATCGCAGTAGCACGACGAGCTCAGGAGGCCGACCTCGACGTCCCCGCTGATCGTCTTGAGCCGGCTCTCGCGGCCACCGGCCTCTGGGTCCAGATCGACCGAGATGTCACCGCTCACGGTGTGCAGCTCACAGGCGCGGACCCGACCGCGGATGTCGACGTCGCCGCTCACCGAGCTTCCTTCGATCGCGCCGACATAGTCGGTGCACTGAACGTCGCCGCTCACGCTCTTGAGTCGCATTGGCCCCTGCACGTCGGCGATGTTCACGTCGCCGGACACACTCTCCACACGAGCTGGACCGCGCGTGCCGTTCAGGTCGAGGTCGCCGCTCACCGTCTGCGCATTGACGGCGGTCTCACGCGGGACCGTGATCTCGAAATCCACGCGGAAGCGCTTGCCCCGGAACAGGTCGAGCCAGCTGCGCTCCTGCTCGTAGAGATGCGGCTCGACGAAGATGTCGTTGCCCTGCTGCTCGATGCGGACCTCCACGTTCTCGAGCAGTCGCTTCGCGCGGTCGGCACTTCCGCCCTTCACGCGCTTGTGTGCGACGACCCGCACCTGATTGGACTCACCGACACGGATGGCTATTTCGCCGGAGACGTTCTGAACGCGCAGGCGCGGCATGCCGTCTACGGTGAACGTCTTCTCGATGGTCTGGTCGTGCGTTTCCGTGTCGCTGTCGCTATCCATTCCGATGAACGCGGCGCTGACCGAGCGCGCGATCTCATCGGGATCGACATCGACGTTGATATCGAGGCCCCGGTGCCTGAAGCCGAATTCGTGCCTGGCCTCGTGGCGGGCACGCCGTTCCTCCCGACGTTGCTCGTGCTCGCGCTCGCGATCGGCCCGCTCCTTCTCCCGTTCACGCTCGCGCTGGGCGCGATCACGCTCGCGCTGCTCGGCGTCGCGGACACGCTGCTCGGCGTCGCGGCGCCGCTGATCGTCCATCGGGTCAAAGGTCATGTGACCGGCTCCTTCTCGAGGAGCTGCGCCGCGTCATCAGGCGCGATGCGGCCGTCCGCGAGCTCGCGAAGGATCTCCTTGCGGCGCTCCGCCTCGCGGTCGGGCTCAGCCTGCGATGGAAAACCGAGCGCGCGGATCATGGCGTCGAGACGCGACCGCACTGTCGGGTAGCTGATCCCGAGCTCGCGCTCAACGTCCTTGAAGTTGCCGCGCGCCTTGATAAACGTCTCGAGGAACTCGAGCTGCTCCGCGGTGAGGTGGTGAAATCGACCAAGCGCGAAGGAGCCTTCGATGCGAGTCCCGCATGACGCGCATTCGAGCCGTGCGACGCTCAGTGTCTCAGCGCAGATCGGGCACCGCGCGATCACCGGATTCGCCATAGACCGAAGATGCTCGTTCACCTCATCGAAAGTCAAGTCAAACTCAGCGATATGTAGCCGAGGATGCGAAAGCTTGAGGTCGGTCTTTCCGCAGGTCGCGCGCGCCGGATCGCCGGGACAGCGGGTGACCTACCGCGTGGCCACGAGGAGCGTGTGCCCTCCGGCCCCCTCGGGGACGAAGGTCTCGCGCTCGATCGCAAGGCCGGCCTCCGAAAACCACCTGCGGTAAGTGCTGGCGTCGGCATGGCTCCACCACATGTCGCCGCCGGCGACCCCGAGCCAGTCCTTCTCAAGACCGGTCCACGCTTCGTGCCCGACCGTGGCCAAGAAGAGTCCGCCCGGCTGCAGCCACCGACTCACTGACCGCAGCAGCGCCGGCTGCTCACCTAAGGGGAGATGAATGAGCGCGTACAGACAGGTGATCGCGTCGAAGGACTCGTCCGGGAAGGAGAGCGTTGTCATGTCCGCGCAGAGGAAGGTCGCCCTTGGAACAAGCGCACGGGCGCGCTCGATCTGCACTGGAGAGAGATCCACGCCCGTGACGACGTAGCGCTGCGCCAGCCGGCGCGCGACCGGAACGCCGCACCCGCATCCCAAATCCAGGACTGGCGCGCCAGCGGCCACCCGCGTCTCGACCAGCTCGAGCCAAGCCGCGTACTGACTGTCGTCCGCGTCATCGGCGCGGTACGCGCGCGAGACCAGGTCGTAGCCGCGGCGCACGATGTCTTTCGGATCATCCACGAACTGAGCATCGCACCGGAACGCTACTAGAGCCGATGGAGCGCCTGCGGTCCGTTTGTTCAACGCCATAGCTCGTGTTCAGGACACAACAAGCGCGCCGAGGTCGGTCTAGCTCTCTATCGCCTGCTTGATGCGTTCTGCGAGGGCAGCGCCGACGCCCGTCACTGACGCGAGGTCCGAGACCGGGGCCTCGCGCATCCCCCGGACGCTCCCGAATCGTCGAAGCAGCGCGCGCTTCTTGGCCGGTCCGACGCCATCCACGTCGTCGAGGAGGCTCCGCACGGCGCGCTTGGCGCGCACGTTCTGGTGGTAGGTGACCGCGAACCGGTGCGCCTCATCGCGGACGCGCTGCACGAGATAGAGCCCTTGCGACGTCCGCGGAAGGACGATCGGGTCGGGCCGCGCGGGAACAAAGAGCTCCTCGCGCTCCTTCGCGAGCGCGGCGATCGGGATCTGCAGGAGGCCCGCGTCGGAGAGCGCGGCCTGGCCGGCCGAGAGCTGCCCCTTCCCGCCGTCGAGGATGACGAGATCGGGGAGTGGCCAGCCCTCGCCGTCCGCCGCGGAGCGTTGGAACCGGCGGCGAAGTGTTTCGCGCATGTTCGCGAAGTCGTCGTTGCGATCGACGATCTTCGCCCGGAACCGTCGATAGGCGTGCTTCGCGGGCCGCCCGTCCTCGAACACGACCATCGAGCTCACGACGCTCGTGCCCTGCACATGGCTGACGTCATAGCACTCGATTCGCTTCGGCGGTCCCTCGAGGCCGAGTGCGTCGGCCAGCTCGCGGAGCGCGGTGTCGGTCTTGCCGCGATCGGCCATCCAGCGCACCCGTTCCTGCTCGAGAGCGTCCTTGGCGTTGCGCTCGGCGAGCTCCGCGAGGTGACGCTTCTTTCCGCGTTGCGGCACGAGAATCCGCACCGGCCCACCGCGACGTTCCGTCGCGAACGTCTCGAACGCTTCCACTTCCGGTATCGGGACGGGAACGACGATCTCGGGCGGGACCGCGGCCGCGACCGCGTAGTGCTGACGAAGGAACGATGCGAGGACGTCGGGGGCGAGCGCGCCCTCCGAACCCTCGAGAGAGAAATGGTCGCGGCTCACCACGGTCCCGTCGCGAACGCGGAAGACCTGGACCACCGCGTCGCCCTCTTCGACCGCGGCGGCGTGCACGTCGAAGTCGTCGCCCCTGTAGGAATGCACCTCCTGCCGGTCGAGGGTCCGCTCGATCGCAACGAGCCGATCACGCAGCGTCGCGGCCCGCTCGAAGGCGAGCGCATCCGATGCCTGCTGCATCTCCTTCTTCGTGTCGCGCGCGAGCGCGTCGTACCGGCCTTCGAGGAAAAGCACACTCTTATCGATCGTGCCTCGGTACTCGTCGCGCGTGGTGTTACCCACGCACGGTGCGGTGCAACGCTTCAGGTGGAAGAGGAGGCAGGGACGGCCGCCGGGCAACGCGGAGGGCGGGACCGTCCGGCCGCGACCGTCATCGCCGGCCACGATGTTGAGCTTGCACGTGCGGTACGGGAAGAGCTTCTGCAAGAGATCGAGCGACTGGTCCACCGATTTGGCGTTGGCGAACGGCCCGAAGTAGCGAGCGCTGCGGTCGCCGAGTGTTCGCGTCCGAAGGATCCGCGGAAAATCCTCGCCGAGCGTGACCTTCACGTAGGGATACGACTTGTCGTCCTTGAGTCGGATGTTGTAGCGAGGGTGATGCTGCTTGATGAGATTCGACTCGAGGAGGAACGCCTCCGAGATGCTGTCGGTTAGCACGTATTCCAGACGCTCGGCGCGCTCCACCATCCGGACGTGCCGGACCTCGAGACTTGGGCCGAAATACGCCCGCACCCGATCGCGGAGGACGTCCGCCTTTCCCACATAAAGGACGCGGCCCTTCGCGTCCTTGAATAGGTAGACCCCGGGTTTCGCGGGAAAAGAGGCGACCTGAGCCTCGAGCGACTCGCGCCGCGCTGTCCTGTCCACACATCGAGTATCGCTACCGCGCGTCGCGGGTATGCTTCCACGAAGCAGATGGGTGGTTCCGCGCGGTGAAAGAGACAACCGTACCTACGAAGCGGGCGCGCCGGTCCGTCCAGTCCGTCGACCGGGCGCTCGACCTGCTCGAGGCGCTCGTCGCGGCGGAGGGCGAGGTCGCGATCACCGCCCTCGCGACACGGACGGGACTGCACGTCAGCACCGTGCACCGGCTGCTTGCCACCCTTCTTCGCCGCGGATACGTCCGTCAGAACCCCGAGACGAGCCGCTACTACGCGGGGGCCAAGCTCGCGACCCTTTCGGAGGGCCGCTCGCGGTTCGGCGAGCTCCGCCTTCGCGCGCGGCCGCTTCTCCGCTCGCTGACCGAGGCGACGCGCGAGACCGCCAACCTCGTCGTGCTGGACGACCTTCAAGCCGTGTACATCGAGACGATGCCTTCGCCCCAGGTCGTGCGTCTGTTCACCGCCGTCGGGAACCGCACGCCCCTCCACGCCACTGGGGCCGGAAAGGCCCTCCTCGCTAACCTGCCCGCCGTTCGCCGCGATGCGCTGCTCGAGCGCCTCGACCTGCGCGGCTACACCGCTCGAACGATCGTCGATCGGGCCATCTTGCGGCGCACGCTCGACGAGGTCCGCGAGAAGGGCTACGCGCTCGACGACGAGGAATACGACGAGGGCGTGCGCTGCGTGGCCGTCGCGGTCGTGGGCGCGCCGGGACGCGAACCGACCGCCGGGGCGCCGGTCGCTGCGCTCTCGATCTCCGCGCCGGCGAGTCGACTCAGCCGGCAGCGCTGCGCCGAGCTCGCCCCGGTCCTGCGCCGCGCCGCCGCAGAGCTTGCGGAAGCTCTGCGCGATCAAACGGGGGCGGCATCCTGACGACCACCGCGACGGTTCGCGCCGGCCTGCGGGGCGCGCCGCTCGTGCATGGCCTCGTCGCTCTCCTCGGTCCGGCGAAGGTGCTCGGCACGCACGACGATCTCCTGCTGTACGAGTACGACGGGGCCGTCGACACCGCGACGCCGGACGCGGTCGTGCTACCGGAGAGCACCGCCGATGTGTCGGCACTGGCGCGGTTCTGCCACGAGCACGCTGTGCCGATCGTCCCGCGCGGCGCCGGAACGGGGCTCTCCGGTGGCGCGATCCCGGTGGAGGGCGGCGTCGTCGTCTCGTTCGCGCGAATGGCTCGCATCCTCGAGATCGACGTTCCGAACCTGCGTGCGGTCGTGCAGCCGGGCGTCATCAACCTGCATCTTTCGACGGCGGTCGCGCCACACGGTCTGTACTTCGTACCGGACCCCTCCAGCCAGAAGGCCTGCACCCTCGGCGGCAACGTCGCCGAGAACTCGGGCGGACCGCACACGCTCGCGTACGGTGTCACGACGAATCACGTGACCGGGATCGAGATCGTCCTCTCGGACGGGACCGTCGTGAGGCTGGGCGGGAAGGCCGCCGAGGACGAGGGGTACGACCTCGTCGGTACGTTCGTCGGATCCGAGGGGACGCTCGGCCTCGTCACCGAGATCACGGTCAAGCTGACTCCGCTTCCCGAAGACAAACGAACGTTGATGGCGGCGTTCCCGACCATGGACGAGGCGTCGGAAACGGTCTCCGCGATCATCGCGGCCGGCATCGTGCCCAGCGCGATCGAGATGATGGATCAGCTCGCCACGCAGGCGGTCGAGGCCGCCGTGCACGCCGGCTATCCCCTCGACGCCGGCGGCATTCTTCTCGTCGAGGTCGACGGTCCGCGCGACGGCCTGGACGAAGCGCGAGCGCGGATCGAGGCGATCTGCCGCCAGCACGCCGCGAGCGAGGTACGGGTCGCAACGAGCGCGCTGGAACGCGAGCGGCTCTGGGCGGGCCGAAAGGGCGCGTTCGCCGCGATGGGTCGGCTATCGCCCGACTACTACGTGCAGGATGGCGTCATCCCGCGCACCCGCCTGCCCGACATCCTGCGACTCGTGAAGGACGCGGGCGCACGACACCGGCTTCGCGTCGCGAACGTCTTCCACGCCGGTGACGGCAACCTGCACCCCCTCATCCTGTTCGACTCACGTCTCGGCCCGGACGAGCTCGAGCGCGCGAAGGCCGCGGGGCTCGAGATCCTCACGGCATGCGTCGAAGCCGGCGGTTCGATCACCGGAGAGCACGGGGTCGGAATGGAGAAGAACTGCTATATGCCGCTGCAATTCCAGTCGTCGGATCTCGCCGCGATGCGGCGCGTCAAGGACGCGTTGGATCCGCCTGGCCTGATGAATCCCGGCAAGATCTTTCCCACACCCAGCCGCTGCCGGGAGTTCGCCTTCGCATCCACCACGCGATGACCGCGACGGTGACGCGGACCAGTCCCGGAGATGCCACCGAGTGCTCACAAATCCTCGCGCAGGCCACCGCGGACCGCCGAACGGTCCGGATCCAAGGATCGGGGACGAAGTCCTACCTCGGAGACGTCGGCACCACGGATATCGAGCTCGGCACCGAACGAGTCGCCGGTGTGATCGATCACGTACCCGCCGATCTCACAGTGACGGTCGGCGCGGGCACCCGCATGGCTGACCTGAAGGTGGCGCTCGAAAGGGCCGGCCAGTTTCTTCCATTGGACCCGCCTCACGCGGACGAGGCGACCGTGGGGGGCGTCATCGCCGCGAACTCGAACGGCTTCTGGCGAGCTCGCTATGGCGGCGTCCGTGACCTCCTGATCGGCACGCGGACCGCACTTGCCGACGGCACGGTCGCGCGGGCAGGTGGACGCGTGGTGAAGAACGTCGCGGGTTACGACCTCGACAAGCTCCTGGTCGGATCGTTGGGGACGCTCGGCGTGATCGTCGAGGCGACGCTCAAGGTCCTCCCCCTCCCGGAAACGAGCGATGGACTCGTCGCT
>Ga0209805_1000781_pt1 | contig 19511 bp, 18 predicted proteins | sample GraSoiAngelo_148_FD_185905 | JGI IMG/M metagenome (GOLD analysis project Ga0209805, IMG submission 185905) | Grasslands soil microbial communities from the Angelo Coastal Reserve, California, USA - 14_1009_09_20cm (SPAdes) (version 2) | ecosystem: Environmental > Terrestrial > Soil > Grasslands ... | reverse complement strand
CGTGACCGACGTGACCTACGTATCCAAGGATCAGGCCATGGCAAGGTTTCGGCAGCTGCCGGCGTTGGACCCAAGCGTGATCGACACCCTGGGCACCAACCCGCTGCCGGCCAGCCTGGACGTCACAGTCAAGGACATCCGCGATCTTGCGGCGATCGACCAGGAAGTTCGGAACTCGCCATTGGTCGACAAATCCCCCTCGACGAACTACGAGCCCAACGTGATCGACAAGATCATCCTGCTGGCTCGGGTGGCAGGGATCGCGGGGCTGGTGTTGATCATCGGCCTGACGGGGCTCTCGGTCTTCATCATCATGCTGACCATCCGAACCGCGATCTACCTGCGCCGCAAGGAGATCGAAGTCATGAAGCTGGTCGGCGCCACGGACTGGTTCGTGCGCTGGCCATTCATCGTCGAAGGGTTGATCGTGGGCGTCGCGGGTGCCGCGGTCGCCGTCCTCATCGTTGGTTTTGGCTACCGGCCGGCGGTGATCAACCTCCAGAGCGTGCTGATCTTTGTTCCGCTTGCCTTTGACCCGGTGTATCTGCGAATCGTGCTGGCGGCGATGCTCGGTTTCGGCCTGTTACTCGGAAGCGTTGGGAGCTATCTGGGCGTAAGGCGGTTCCTCAAGCAGTGAGGCCGTCGCGATTCCACGCGGCCCTGGCCGTAACGGTATTGACCGTTGTCTTGCTCGGCGCCGTCTCGGACAGCGTCTACGACAAACAGCGCCAGCTGCAGGGCCTCAACGGCCAGATCATCGCCACCCGGACGCAGATCGGGCAGCTCCTCGCGCAGGAGCGGGCGCTGCAGGGTCAGATCGCGGCCCTTGACTCCCAGCTGCGGACGGTGCAGACGCAGATCGACCAGGAAACGCAAAAGCTGGTCGTGATCGGGCAACAGATCGACCAGGCGAAGGAGGAGCTGGCGCTCAAGCAAGCGGAGCTCGCCCAGCACATCGCCGATTTTGGCCGCCGGATGCGCATCATGTACAAGAGCGGCCAGGTGAGCGGGCTGGAGCTGGTTTTCTCGGCGGCCAACTTCACCGACCTGATGAACCGGATCTTCTTCTTCAACGACATCGTTCGCGAGGACCGCCGGCAGGTCGCCGAGCTGCAGAAGGAACGGGCCGCCATGGAGGCCTTGAAGGCCGACCTCGAGAGCAAGCAGGCTCAGCAAGCGCAGGTCGTCAAGCAGATCAAGGACCAGAAGGCCCAGTTGCAGGCGATGCGCGACCAGCGGGCCGCCCGTCAGCAACAGATCGCCGCAATCGAAGCCCAGTTCCAGCGTCAACTGGCCGATATGCAGGCGCAACGGGCGGCCCTGCAGTCGCAGATCGCGTCGCTCGTGCGCGAGAGCTTTCGGGCGCGGTCATCCGGCAAGTGGAAGTGGCCGATCGACGGGGTCATCACCCAGGGCTTCGGGTGCACCAGTTATCCGTTCGAGCCCTACGATCCCAGCTGCCCCAGCCATCACTTCCATAGCGGCCTCGACATCGCGACGGACTATGGCACCCCGGTGCATGCGGCCGACGGTGGGATCGTGCACAACTTCGCCATGGGGTGCAGCTGGAACCCGAGCGCCCTCTGCGGCTACGGGCGCTACGTGGTGATGGTCCATGCCGGCGGCTTCACCACGCTGTATGGCCATCTCTCCGGCTGGGCCGTCGCTGAAGGGGCTCAGGTCGACAAGGACACCGTCATCGGCTACGAGGGTTCCACCGGGAACTCTACCGGCCCCCACGTCCATTTCGAGATCGATCTCGCCGGCACGCCCGTCGACCCACTGGCCTACCTGCCACTCTCGTGATCGAGCCGGCCGGCCACGCGGCTTCCGTCCCCGGGTCTGCGTCCGTACCCGGCGATAATCCTTTCATGAGTCGCTTCAAGAACATCGCGATCCTGATCGTGGTCGCCATCGTGGCGTTCTACGCGGGGAGCCTGGCCGAGTTCCAGTGGGGTGGCTATGCCCCCGACTGGACCAGGGCATTGTTGTTCTACACGCCACCGAAGTCGAATGTTGATTACCGTCTGCTGGACGAAGTCTTCACCAACATCCAGCAGCACTATGTCAAGTCGAACCCCGATGGCGTGAAACTGACGCAGGGTGCGGCCTCCGGGATGGTGGGCGGCCTCGGCGACCAGTTCTCGCGTTACCTGACGCCGGATGAGTACGGTTCGAACCAGAGCTTCCTCAATGGCCAGTTTGCCGGGATCGGCGCCTCGGTGCAGCAGAAGGGCGACCAGATCCTGATCGCCAGTGTCCTCCCCGGGACGCCGGCGGAGACGGCCGGCATGAAGCCGGGGGACGTGATCACCGCGGTGGATGGGCAGAGCACCGCCGGATGGACGGCCGACGACGCGGTCAACCACATCCGCGGAAAGGCTGGCACGCACGTCCAGGTTCGGGTGAGCCGCAATGGCAAGACGCTGAACTTCGACCTGACCCGCCAGGAGATCAACGTGCCCAGTGTCGCCACGCATGTCTTCGACAACCGGGTGCTCTACATCCGCGTCTTCGACTTTGGGAGCCGAACGGCCACCGAATTCGACCAGGCGTTGAAGGCCAACCTCAAGGGGTCGGTCAGCAGGATCCTGCTGGACCTGCGGGATAACCCGGGCGGCTACGTGGATGCAGCCAACGACCTCATCAGCGAATTCGTCAGCAGCGGGACTAGCACGATCCTGGTGCCGCGTAATGGGAAGGACGAGATCCGCAGTGTTACCGGCAGCGGGCGTGCCTTCGGCATTCCCCTGGTGGTGCTGGTCAACGAGAACTCCGCGAGCGCCTCGGAGATCACCGCCGGCGCGATCAAGGATCACGCCCGGGGAAAGCTGGTCGGCGTCAAGACCTTCGGCAAGGGTTCGGTTCAGGAAGACTTCCCGCTGCGCAACGGCAACGGCGACCTGCACCTGACGATCGCCTACTGGCTGACGCCCAACCGTCACTCGATCGAGAAGACGGGGATCACCCCGGACAAGACGGTGACGCTGTCCAGTGCCCAGGATGAGTACGCGGTCGACCAGGCGCCCAACGATTTCTCCAAGGACCTTCAGCTCGCTGCCGCGCTGACCTTACTGGAGAGTTAGGTGACCCGTCGGTGGCTGGGTACAATCGTTTCGTATGCCCGATGAGGCGTTTGACGTAGCCGTCATCGGCGGCGGCTCCGCCGGCTATGTCGGTGCCATTCGTGGAGCCCAGCTGGGGCTCAAGGTCGCAGTCATCGAGAAAGAGAAGGTGGGTGGTACCTGCCTGCATCGCGGCTGCATTCCCACCAAGTCGTTCCTCCATTCGTCGGAGCTAGCTCACCAGATCCACGATGCTGCCGCGCTCGGCATCAAGACCGATGGCCTGCAGGTCGACTGGCCGGCCGTGCTCAAGCGGAAAGACACAGTGGTCAACCAGCTCTGGCGCGGCACCGAGTTCCTGCTCAAGAAGAACAAGGTCACCGTCTTTCAGGGCGAAGGCGTGATCGAGTCGGAACACAAGGTGGTGGTCAAGAGCAGCGGCCAGGCGATCAATGCGAAGAACCTGGTAGTCGCAACCGGGTCACGGCCCAAGTCACTGCCCGGTCTCAACATGGATGGCGATCGGGTGATCAACAGCGACCATGCGGTCAGCCTGGATCGGATGCCGAAGTCGATAGTCATCGTGGGCGCGGGCGCCGTCGGCACCGAATTCGCCTGCGTCTACAACGGCTACGGCGCGAAGGTCACCCTGGTCGAATTTCTCCCCACCCTCCTGCCGCTCGAAGACTCCGATGTCGGGCAGCAGCTCGCCAAGGTTCTCAGTAAGCGCGGCATCACGGTGCTGACCGGCGCCCAGCTGCAGGCAGACACGCTCAAGCAGGCGAACGGCAAGATGACCGTCGCAGTGAAGACTGGCGAGCAGAGCCAGACCATCGATGGTGAGCGGTTGCTTGTCGCCGTCGGGCGCGAGGGCATCACCGACGGGTTTGGGCTGGAGAAGCTCGACATCCAGGTTGAAAAGGGCTACATCAAGACCGACGAGCACTATCGGACCGGGCATCCCAGCGTTTATGCGGCCGGAGATGTCATCGGGAATTTCCTGCTGGCCCATGTTGCCTACTACGAGGGCGAACACATCATGGAGTACATCGCCGGCAAAAACCCCAAGCCGCTCGACTACAATCGCGTGCCGCGGGCGACCTACACCTACCCGCAGGTGGCGAGCCTGGGATTGTCGGAAAAGCAGGCCAAAGACCAGGGGCTGAAGGTCAAGGTCGGAAAATTCCCACTGGTCGGCAATGCCAAGTCGGTGATCTTGGGCGAAACCGAAGGCTTCGTCAAGATCATCAGCGACGCCGACTCCGGTGACTTGCTCGGCGTCTTTATCATCGGCCCCAACGCCACCGAGTTGATCTCGGAAACGGCGCTGGCCAAGTTGCTCGAGTCGACCCCGTGGGAGATCGGCGCCAGCATCCATCCGCACCCGACGGTTTCGGAATCTGTCAAGGAAGCGGCGCTGGCGGTCGACGGCCTCGCCATCCATATCTGACGATGGCGACCAAAACCCGTGAAGTCGAAGCCAAAGGCGGTCAGAGCCGCCATCGGTCGCTGGGCCTGAGTGATGACCAGGCGTTGCGCATCTACGAGGTGATGCGGCTGGCGCGTGCCGTCGACGAGCGCATGTGGTTGATCAACCGGCAGGGTCGGGCGCCCTTCGTGATCTCGTGCCAGGGCCAGGAGGGGGCCCAGGTCGGCAGCGCGGCGGCGCTCCGTCCGGGTCAGGATTGGGTGGCACCCTACTATCGCGACGCCGGCGTCATCCTCTGGTTCGGCATGACCGCGAAAGACCAGATGTTGTCCTTCTTCGCCAGACGCGAAGATCCTAACAGCGGCGGCCGCCAGATGCCCGGGCACTTTGGCAGCCGGCGGTTGCACATCCTGACCGGCGGGAGTCCGGTGGCCACCCAGCTGCTCCACGCGGCGGGCATCGCGCTGGCATCCAAACAGCGCAAGGAGGACGCGGTCACCGCCGCCTATTTCGGCGAAGGCGCGGCCAGCCAGGGTGATTGCCACGAGGCGATGAACTTCGCCGGCATTCACAAGCTGGCGGTGATCTTCGTTTGTGAAAACAACGGCTACGCGATCTCGGTCCCCCAGAGCCGTCAGATGGCGATCCCCAACCTCGCCGACCGGGCGGCCGGCTATGGATTTCCGGGCGTCGTGGTCGATGGCAACGACGTGCTGGCCTGTTATGAGGTGACGCGACACGCGGTGGAGCGGGCCCGCCGGGGCGAGGGAGCGACGCTGATCGAGGCCAAGACCTACCGGTTCACGGCACACTCCAGCGACGACGACGACAAGCGCTATCGTCAGGCCGAAGAGGTCGCCACCTGGCGACAGAAGGATCCCATCCAGCGCTACGCGAAGTACCTCCGAGAGAGCGCAACCCTGACGGATCCGGTCGAAAAGGACATCACCGAGCGGGTCGACCAGCAGGTCGACGAGGCGACGGAGTATGCCGAGCAGGCGCCCGACCCGACGCCGGATGACCTGATGACGTTCGTCTACAAGCAGGGAACGGTGAGCTGATGGCGCAGAAGACCGTCATCGAGGCGATCCGCGAAGGCATGGATGAGGAGATGGCCCGCGATCCGTCGGTCTTCTTGATCGGCGAGGACGTGGGTCAGCGCGGTGGCGTCTTTCTGGCCAGTGACGGGCTATACAAGAAGTACGGCGAATTGCGGGTGATCGACTCCCCGCTGGCCGAGTCGTGCATCGTCGGGGTGGCGATCGGCGCCGCCGTCAATGGGATGCGCCCGATCGCCGAGATCCAGTTCGCCGACTTCATCGCCCCGGCGATGAACCAGATCATCGAGGAAGCGGCCCGCTTCTGTTACCGGACTGCCGGTGACTTCAGCCTGCCGATGGTGATTCGGGCGCCCTGGGGCGGCGGAGTGCACGGTGCGCTCTACCATTCGCAGAGCATCGAGGCGACCTTCGCCCACATCCCGGGATTGAAGGTGGTCGCGCCCGGGACGCCGGCCGATGCCAAGGGGCTGCTCAAAGCGGCGGTCCGCGATCCGGATCCGGTCCTCTTTCTCGAGCACAAGCGGACCTACCGATTGGTGAAGGGCGAGGTGCCCGGCGGCGACGCCGTGGTGCCGATCGGCAAGGCCGAGGTCAAGCGCGAAGGCACGGATCTGAGCCTGATCGCCTACGGTTTGATGCTGACCTACTGCCTCGAGGTGGCTGAGAAACTCGCGGCCGAGGACATCTCGGCGGAGGTGCTGGATCTGCGCACCATCAAGCCGATCGACCAGGCCGCCATCGTCGCGACCGCGAAGAAGACGGGGAAGGTGCTGGTCGTCCACGAGGACACGCGCTTCGCCGGCATCGCTGCCGAGGTGATGGCGATCATCATGGAGCAGGCCTTCGATGCCCTGGATGCTCCGCTCATGCGACTGACGGCGCCGGACGTCCCTGCCATGCCCTTCAACCACGTGCTGGAGCAGGCGTTCATGCCGAACGCCGACCGGATCCTCCATAAAGCGAAGGAGCTGGCCGCCTACTAGGCGAGCCAATCGGCAGATGGCCTCCGTCAAAATGCCGCAGCTCGGCGAGTCGATCACCGAGGGCACCATCTCGAAATGGCTGAAGCAGCCGGGCGACCAGGTCAAGAAATACGAAGGGCTGGTCGAGGTGATCACCGACAAGGTGAACGCGGAAGTGCCCGCGCCACTTGCCGGCGTTCTCAAAGAGATCAAGGTCAAGGAGGGCACCACCGTGACGGTGGGTACCGAGATTGCCGTGATCGAAGAGGCCGTCGCGGCAACCCCGGCGCCCGGCCGAGCCTCGGCCCAACCCCCTTCCGTTTCAGCGGAGCGCGAGGCGCCTCGAGAATCTCCCTCCCCGGGGGAGGATCGGGGCAGGGCGTCGGATGAGAGCAGGACGCGACTCTCTCCTGCGGTGCGCGCCCTGATCGAACAGCACCGGATCAGCGACGCCGAATTGTCCGCCATCCACGGCTCCGGCATCGGCGGACGGATCAGCAAGAAAGATGTCGAGGACTACGTGGCCAAGCGGGCACAGCCGGCTGCCGCGAACGGCGAACAACGTCAGAGGGGAGCGGAGGCTGCGCCTCGACCCGCCGCCGTGCCGGCGACGCCCGGCACTCCCGTCCCGCTCAGCCCGATGCGGCGCGCCATCGCCAGCAACATGGTCAGGAGCAAGCAGACCATCCCCCACGCCTGGACCGTGGCCGAGGTCGACATGACCAACGTCGTGCGCTTCCGGCAGCAGGCCCGGGACAGCTTCAAGCAGCGAGAGGGGATCGATCTCACGTTCGTGCCGATCATCGTCAAAGCGGTGGTCGAGGGCCTGAAGGCGGTGCCCATCCTGAACGCCAGCTGGAGCGACGATGGCGTCGTGCCGCACAAGGAGATCAACATTGGTGTCGCGGTGTCCGTCGAGGACGGCTTGATCGTGCCGGTTATCCATCAAGCCGATCGCATGTCGATCGCCGGGCTGGCCAAGGTGACGGACGACCTGGCGAAGCGGGCGCGGGCCGGCGCGCTCACCATCCCGGACGTGCAGGGCGCGACCTTCACGGTCAACAATCCCGGCACCTTCGGCACCATCCTGTCGTACTCGATCATCGCGCCGCCCCAGGCGGGCATCCTGGCGATGGACGCCATCGTGAAGCGGCCGGTGGTGGTAGAGGGGGATGCGATCGCCATCCGATCGATGATGAATCTCTGCTTGAGCTTCGACCACCGGGTGCTCGACGGCGTCTCCGCCGCGCGGTTCCTGCAGGGCGTCCGCCGCTGGCTCGAAGGCTTCTCCGAGCAGGTCCCGCTGTATTGACGCCGAATTCGACGGACCTTTGGGATACTTAGGACATGGCTGACGTCGCTCCGATCAAGTTCTACGGCCGATCCAAGCGGAACGCGGTAGTCCCGATCGACACCAAGCGGCCGGAGTGGCTGCGCGTGCGCCTTCCCGGTGGCGACAACTACTCCGAGCTGAAGGGCATCATGCGCGGGCTCGAGCTGCATACCGTCTGCGAGGAGGCGCGCTGCCCCAATATCGGCGAGTGCTGGGAGGCGCGCACCGCCACCTTCATGATCCTGGGTGACACCTGCACCCGGGCCTGCGGCTTCTGCGCCGTCAAGACTGGCCGGCCGGGCGTGCTCGACCTGGGCGAGCCGGTGCGAGTCGCGGAAGCCGTCGAGCGGATGGGCCTGAAGCACGCCGTCATCACCTCCGTCAACCGGGACGAGCTCGAAGACGGCGGGGCGGCGATCTTCGCCGGGACCATCCGGCAGATTCGCCGGCGAATTCCGGCATGCGGCATCGAGGTCCTGATCCCGGACTTCATGGGCGACGAGGCGGCGCTGGCCACCGTGATGCGCGCGAAGCCGGACATCCTCAACCACAACATCGAGACTGTGCCCGGCCTCTACCCGCAGGTGCGGCCAAAGGGCCGCTACCCGCGATCGCTGGAATTGCTGCAGCGCGCCAAGCGAATGGATGCGACGGTCTTCGTCAAGTCGGGCATCATGCTCGGCCTGGGGGAGGAGATCGACGAAGTGATCCAGGTTTTCCGCGACCTGCGGGCCCACGACGTCGAGATCCTGACCGTCGGCCAGTACCTGCGCCCCACCGCGAACCATCTGCCGATCGCGCGCTACGTGACCCCGGATGAATTTGCCATGCTGAAGGTCGAGGCGCTGAAGCTGGGCTTCCGCCACGTGGAGTCCGGGCCGCTGGTGCGCAGTTCGTACCATGCCGCCAGCCAGGTACCGGCTCGGGCGGCGGCCGGCTGATCATGGATGTTCGCCGCCTCGGACTTGTGTCCTACCAGGAGGCATGGGCGCTACAGAATCGGCTGGCCGACGCCCGGCGCGACGGTCTTGCCCCGGACACTTTGATCCTGCTCGAACATCCCCACACCTACACCATTGGACGAAGTGGCACTCGGGACCATGTTTTTCTGACCGCGGCCGAGCTGGCGGCTCGCGGCATCACCTGCCTCGACGTGGATCGAGGTGGCGACGTCACCTATCACGGCCCGGGGCAGCTGGTTGGCTATCCGATCGTCGACCTGGGGACGGCGCCTGATGTCGGCCGCTACCTGCGCACTCTGGAGGATTGCCTGATCGACACGCTGGCGGATTTCGGGATCGCGGCCGGGCGGCTGACCGGCTACACCGGCGTCTGGATCGGCGACCGAAAGATCGCGGCGATCGGGGTCAAGATTTCCCAGGGCGTGACCACCCACGGATTCGCGCTCAATGTGACCACCGACCTCAGCCTATTCACCCACATCCTGCCCTGCGGCATCGCCGATAAAGGGGTGACCTCCATGGCGGTCGAGCTCGGCCGCGCGCCGGCGCTGCCGGAGGTCGAGGACGCCGTGGTGGCCCACTTCTCGAACCGCTTCGCGCTGCCGGGGATGCCCGCCGCCCACGTTGCATAATTAGTCGCCGCGGGCGGTTAGCTCAGCTGGTAGAGCGTCTGCCTTACACGCAGAATGTCGGGAGTTCGAGCCTCTCACCGCCCATTTTGTGAACTTGCCGCCTTGACTCTCGCCGCGGACGGCGTATCGTCGGCTCCAGGCGGGCGGCCTCTTGGGCTCGTGAGAGGGAATACTCCTTGACCGGTCGTGGAGGGAGGAGGGGCAACATAGAGGCCACCCGCCGGCCCTGAGCCTGCCCGACCTGTGGCTGCTGCGCTAGGATGAGCTTGAACTCGATCTCGCAGCAGGGGAAGGTGAAAGTTACGGACTACCCCTCGCAGCTGGCGCTCTCTGCTCACCGCCCTCATGCCCCGTGAGCCGCTCACGCGCCGACGCCTGTTTATCAGCAATGAAAAGGAAGTGAAGCATCGATGGCACAGGAAATGAGAGCCGCTCCGGTTCCGGCAGTGGCGGACCCGGCGCCACTTGGGCTGGCGGGGTTCGCGTTAACGACCTTGCTGCTCAGCGCCCATAACGCGGGCTGGGCCCCGGACCTAATCTGGCTGGGCCCGGCCCTGTTCTACGGCGGTCTGGCGCAATTCTTAGCCGGCATGTGGTCGTTCCGGCGAGGCAACGTCTTTACGGCCACCGCGTTCTCGACCTACGGTGCTTTCTGGCTCAGCCTGGCCACTTATGTGCTGTTGGTCGTCTTCGGGAAAGCTCCCGTGGCAGACGTCCCGAACGCGGTCGGGTGGTTTTTGCTGGCCTTTGCGATCTTCAACACCTACATGCTCTTCTGGAGCATGCGGGTGAACACCGCTGTCTTCATGGTGTTCCTGACGCTCGAGATCACCGAGATCCTCCTCTTCATCGGCAACTTCAACGGCAGCAAAGCCGGCGAGGGCCTGGTGCTGGTTGGCGGCCTGGTCGGCGTCCTGACGGCAGCCGTCGCCTTTTACACCTCCGCAGCCGATGTGATTTCGGGAATGGCCGGTCGATATGTCTTACCCGTTGGCGTCGCGATGTGGCGGGACGCTCGGCGTCGTCCTTAAAGTTGGACTCTGGTTGAAGGAGGCTGTATGACGCGATGACGATCAAAACCGATGAGGTAATGAACGCGGCGCAAGAAGTCGAAGTCTCCGAAGCGCAGATCGCGGTCCACTGGCGAGAAGAGGAGTACTTCGTCCCTCCCGCGAAATTCATTGGCCAGGCCAATGCAAGTGACCCGAGCATCTTCGACCGATTCAAGGAAGAGAACTTCCCGGAATGTTTCAAGGAGTACGCGGACCTTCTGACCTGGGATAAATACTGGCATACGACCCTCGATACCAGTAACGCACCTTTCTGGAAGTGGTTCGTCGGCGGTCGCCTGAATGCCTCCTACAACTGTGTCGATCGCCATCTGGCGAAATACCGGAACAAGGCGGCCTTCATCTGGGTCCCTGAGCCGGAGGACCAGGTCACCCAGGCGATCACCTATCAGGAGCTGTACAAGCGCGTCAATGAGTTCGCAGCGCTACTCCGTGACTTCTGTGGGCTCAAGCAAGGTGACCGCGTGACGTTCCATATGCCGATGGTCCCCGACCTTCCAGTCGCCATGCTGGCCTGCGCGCGTCTCGGCGTCATTCACTCCGAGGTGTTCGGCGGCTTCAGCGGGGCGGCCTGCGGTGGCCGGATCGCGGACTCCGGAAGCCGCGTGCTCGTCACCATGGATGCCTACTACCGGAATGGGGAGCTGCTGGATCACAAGGTCAAGGCCGAAGAGGCCATCGCCACCGCCAAGAAAGAGGGATTCGAGGTCGACAAGGTCCTTGTCTGGCGCCGGCATGCCGGAAAATACTCGTCGAAGACCGAGATGGTCAAGGGCCGCGACTTCTTCGTGGATGAGGTGCTCGCCGACTACCGCGGAAAGATTGTCGAGCCGGTGTCGATGCCGGCCGAAGCGCCCCTCTTCCTGATGTACACCAGCGGTACCACAGCCAAGCCGAAGGGTGCCCAGCACAGCACAGGCGGCTACCTGTCATATGTCGCCGGGACATCCAAGTACTACCAGGACATCCATCCAGAGGACACCTACTGGTGCTTCGCCGACATTGGCTGGATCACCGGTCACTCCTACATCGTTTACGGCCCGCTGGCGCTGGCGGCCACCAGTGTCATGTACGAAGGCGTGCCCACCTACCCGGATCCCGGCCGTCCGTGGAGGATCGCGGAGCGGCTGGGGGTCAACATCTTCCACACCGCCCCGACCACCATCCGCATGCTACGCAAGCTCGGCCCGGACGAACCGAAGAAGTACAACTACCACTTCAAGCACATGACAACGGTCGGCGAACCAATCGAGCCTGAGGTATGGCGCTGGTACTACAACAGCGTCGGGAAGCGGGAGGCCGCCATCGTGGATACCTGGTGGCAGACCGAGAACGGCGGCTTCCTGGGCAGCACCCTGCCCGCCCTTCAGCCGATGAAACCTGGCAGCTGCGGTCCGGGGGTGCTGGGCATCTTTCCGATCATCCTCGACGAGGAGGGAAAGCCGGTCCCGAAAGGCAGTACGAAAGCCGGCAACATCTGTATCCGCAATCCCTGGCCCGGTATCTTCCAGACGGTCTACGGCGATCCTGACCGTTTCGTGTCGACCTACTACCAGAAGTACAACAAGAACAAGAACAGCAAGGACTGGCACGATTGGCCGTACTTCGCCGGAGACGGCGCGTTGCAGGCGGAAGATGGCTACTTCCGCATCCTCGGACGCGTCGACGACGTGATCAACGTCGCCGGGCATCGGCTGGGCACCAAAGAACTGGAATCGGCAACCCTCACGGTCGAGGAGGTAGCCGAAGCCGCCGCGGTGCCGGTGGTCGATGAGATGCGGGGCAAGGCGGTGGAGATGTATGTCGCGCTCAAGCCGGGGCAGAAGCCCAGCAAGGAGCTCGAAGACAAGGTTTCGGGTGCGATCGAGAAGCTGATCGGCAAAGTCGCGCGGCCGAAGAATGTCTGGATCGTCCCCGATATGCCCAAAACCCGGTCGGGCAAGATCATGCGGCGCGTGATCGCCGGAATTTCTAACTTCACAAGCCCGGGCGACATCACGACACTTGCGAACCCTGAGGTGGTTGACACGATCCGCGAGCAGGTCCAGTCCGAGAAGGTCAAGCGAGGAGAACGCCCGCGGGAGCTTACAGCGAAGGAACAGGAGGAAATCAAGGCGTTCGGCAAGACCGAGTAGATGAAGCGGGCCGGCCCAGGGGGCCGGCCCCAGACTACGTCCGGCCCTGCTGGAGGATCCGGTAGAGCGCGCTGAAGTCCAAGTGTGAGTCGCGCAGCTGGTCGAGCCGGTCGCGCAGCGCATAGACGTCTGACTGCAACCGATTGATCTCTTCGGCATGGTCCTCGTTCGTCTCTTCTTGCCGAGCGATCAGCTCGCGACGCCGGCGGATCTTCTCGCTGATGGTTCGCTCCACCGCCTCCCACTGCTCGGATAGGTCGCGTAACTGCCGATCGAGCGCCGCCAACTCAGTAGTCAACTCCTGGCGTGAGCCGCTATCACCGGTCGTGGTCATCATTTCGGCCGGGAAAAGGTCCCACGAGGGATTTCTTGGACGGCGAAATCGCGATCAACCGGTGAGACCTGACCGCGGACCGTCAACAGGCCCTCCTCGCAAGTGAGCTCCAGGTCTTCCAGGCGTGCGCCGGGGAGGGCTCCCTCGATCACGATCTCATTGTCCAGCTGGTAGACGTCGACCGGAATGGGCAGATCGCGCTCGGGCCGGCTCCCGATCGGCTGCTGGCCAGCCAGCTGCTCGACCGCATTGCGCAGTGCGTAGGGGTCGTTGTAGACGAAGCGCATTTGGCCCTTCCTCCCGGCGATTGTAACGCGGGCCTTACCGAGCCAGCCTCAGCCGATTCGGGTCTTGCGGAGGAATGTGACGCTGGCGATGGCAACGAGCCCGAAGGTGATGGCCAGAATGGCGAGACTCATCACCGCGGTTGGCCCAGATCGGCGGTTGAGTAAGCGAAGCGCCACGAAGCCGGCCACGCCCGCGAGGCCCAACTCGATAAGGATCGTCAGCAGGACGACGGAAGCTGCTTGCACGATATGAGCATGCCACTTCGGCGGGCCGCTTGGTCGGGTGCCGACGGTGGCGGGCTACAATACCGACTCGTGCCGAGGTAGCTCAGTCGGTAGAGCACATGACTGAAAATCATGGTGTCGCCGGTTCGATTCCGGCCCTCGGCACCATCGGCTTTCAGGCTCCGGGTTGACGCCAGACCCGACTTCCGTCCGTTCGTGATCAGACGTCCCTGACGAAGATGACTCCATCGGCCTCTTTCAGCTGGTGAGGGTCCAGCGGGAAGTAGCCATTGTTGGGCGCCGCGTCGGTCCGAAGGACCAAATTCGGGGCTGTGCGGCTGAGAGCCGCGGTGAGGCTTCGCGACTTGAACAGGTAACGGCTCTCCGGGAGGGCGGAAAGGATTCCCTCGAGCGTGTCCGGGGCTGGGGCGTTGAGCCCCTGGTGTGGCGCGGCACCGAGAGCCGAGCTCAGGACTGCGTACTGGTCGCCCAACTGCGCGCCGATGATCGATCCAACGCTCCACCATTCGAGCGAGAGGTCTCCCAGGTGCCATTTGCTCCGCCCCGTCTGCAGATGCAGGTTATGGCCAAACATCAGAGTGGGTCCGCGCTGTCCCTCGCGCGTGAGAACGGCCGTGACGTTGTCGGCCATCATCACGTCTCGGAGGCCCAGGAGGCGCGCTAGGCGGGCGTCGGATGCATCCGCCATCGCAGCGTGGTATCGAAGCAGCCCGGTAGCCGTGCGCGCGTGCAAGTGCGCACGCCACCACTCATCACGCGAGGTGGACGCAATCAGTCGCGGGGACTCCGCAATCAGCAGGGCGAGAAGATCGTCCACGAGGACGCGCAGCCTGCTGGCTTCCTCCGAGGCGCCGACCGATTGGGAGGGGTCCAGGATGGCGGTGGGGTTCGACCACCGCTCATCGGCGCCGGCCAGCGTATCGATGGCGCCCGCCGTGGCCGGTAGCAGCGCGGCCTCGAGGTTGGTTGCGAGGTAGGCCTGCAGTACCCTGAGCGCGGGTCGGGGACTCTTGGCCGCGGTCATCTCCATGGGTGCGTCGAACCCGTAGAAGCTGAGCCTGTCACTCGCATCCCGGCTTCGGTTGTATTGCCGCATCCAGGCGACGAGTTCGCGGTTGGCTGACGCCTTTTCGAACCCGTGGCTGAAGCCGGACCGCATGACCTCGTCGAGTTCTCCCTCTCCGTCTGCGACGAAGGCATCGACCGTCAGGGCAGCAAGGCAGTCGGTCTCGATCGCGATGGAGCGGTAGCCGTCGTGCTCGACAAGATGCTGGAATGCCTGGTTTCGCAGCTGCGGGAACGCCTCCACACCGTGCATGGGCTCTCCCAGGCCGAGAAGTCGAGGCCTCGTCGGAAGCGATTGGAGAAATCGCGCGAGCGCGCCGCCGATGCCGGCGGCACCATCACCCGGGAAGGCCCAGCCGGCCGCCGGGAGGGAAGGGCGACCGGTCAATATTTCCGCCCCCGCAGGCGGGGGAGGATAGGCTGGCCACTGCCGCGATCAGCCATCAAGCAATCGACAACATTATGCCCAGCCTCTAGGCGTCTGCCCCGATCCCATTTCCCTGACGGTCTCGTTCCGGTCTTCGGCAGCTTGTGGTTCACGTAGCGTGAGGCAAGCAAATCCCGTAGCCGTTCTGTGATCGATCGCCCTTGATCTCGATCGCGAGCGAGCGTACTGTGAACCTATGCATGTGCTCGGGCTGCGCTCGATAGCCAGCGTCATCATCGCCGCAGCCTTGATCGCATTCGCGCTGATGGCCATCGCCGCTGGCTTCGACATCATCAACGGCGGCTGGGACACGCCGCCCCAGCCGCAGTTGTAGAAAGCGAACCATTAGCGTTCGGCTGGCTGCTGGTCATGGCCTGCCAGACGGACGGGCGGCACGTAGTCGCCGACGAGATCCCGCATCCACCACAGGCCCGTTTCCCGCCGCTCCCGGGAGTTGCTGAACCGATAGCGATAGAGCCGGGCGCGCACGAACGCCGGTGGAGCGTGGGGGAATGGATTTCGCCGGAGCAATTTCAGCGTCGGCGTGTCGTTCTGCAACAGCTTGATCAGGAACGGCACGAACCAGGGATGGTCGAGAGGCGAGGACATGGCTGCGAACCACATCAGCCAGTCCAGTCGCAGGTGATAGGGGGCAACCTGGGGTGGGATGCGACGCGGATCGCCGGGCTTGCCCTTGAACTCGTACTCGCTCCAAGTCCTGCCGCCCGCGGTCAGGTCCGATTCGCTAGTCCCTTCGACCACGATCTCGTACCGGATCCTCGTAATCGAACCAAAAGCTCCATATGCGTTGACCAGGTGATAGGGGTTGAAGCTGAAATTCATGAGCTGGCGACGCGAAAGCAGGTTGCGGGCGGGCCAGTAGCTCAGAACCAGAACGCCAACCGTCAGGGCGATCAGGACGCCCTCATACCAGACCGGTGGCGCACTTTGCGAAGCGACCTGGACCGGCAGCACGCTGCCCAGTGCGGCGTTGTTGAACGCCGCCACCGCGCACACGATAGTGACGGCGTTGAGCCAGGAAAAATTCCCACTCAGGACAAGCCAGGCTTGCGTGACGACGATGACTGCCCCTGCGGCGTCGGAGATCGGCTGGGGAAAGGCGAGGCCGAGCGGCGCCACCAGTTGCGCGAAGTGATTGCCCAGGACTTCGACTCGGTGCAATGGGCGGGGCAGGTGGTGGAAGAACCAGCTCAGCGGATTCGGCATCGGTTGGGTTTCGTGGTGGTAATCGAGGCACGAGAGATCGCGCCAGCAGGGGTCACCCCGGATCTTGATCAGGCCGGCGCCGAATTCGACCCGAAAAAGGAGCCACCGAAACATCCAGATGACCACCAGTGGGGTGGCCATCCGCGCCGGCCCCAGGAAGATGGCGAAGAATCCGGCCTCCAGGAGCAGCGACTCCCAGCCGAAGGCGTAAAAAGTCTGACCGATATTGACGATCGATAGGTAGAGCGCCCAGAGCACGAACCAGACGAGCATCCAGATGGCCAGCGGCGCTGCCTCGACCAGCCCGACGACGACCGCCGCCGAGAGGAGGACGCCAGACCAGGACACGATGGCAAGCAGCCCGTCTGAGTAGCGGAGATGAAACAGGCTCGGGGCGCGCTGAAAAGGCACGCGATCCAGGAACCTTGGCGCCGGCAGGAGTCCTCGCTCGCCGAGCAGAGGCCGAAATTGATTGAGGGCCACGACGAACGCGACCAGATAGATCGCGCCGAGCGCCCGGGTGATGAGGAGACGGCTCAGCCAGTAGTCGGGAGCCGCGAGCCAGTCGGTGATCGTGACATTCCCAATATAGGAATAAGGACGGCCCGCGTGATTTCATCCCCACCGAACTGGGTACACTCCGATCGTGAGCACCAAGATTTCCAAGACCGATGCCGAGTGGCGCGCCGAACTGACTCCTGAGCAATACGACATCCTGCGGGCCAAGGGGACGGAGCGGCCCTTCAGCGGCAAATATGTCCATACGAAGGCGGACGGCGCCTACTGTTGCGCCGCATGCGGCGCGCAGCTGTTCCGCTCGAAGACGAAGTTCGATTCGGGCACCGGGTGGCCCAGCTTTTACGAGCCGGCCAACCTAGAGGCGGTGGAGCTGCGCTCGGACAACGGTCTCTTCATGCGCCGCACCGAGGTCCTCTGCCGCAATTGCGGATCGCACCTTGGCCACGTCTTCAACGACGGCCCGGCGCCGACCGGCGAGCGCTACTGCATCAACTCCGTGGCGCTGGAGCTGAAGCCAGAGACGCCGGCGTCCTGAACCTCAGGCGGCTTTGACGGCAGCGACCAGCTTCGTCAGTGAGTCCTTGGCGTCGCCGAAGAGCATGATCGTCTTGGGGTCGTAGAGAAGCTCGTTGTCGATGCCGGCGAAGCCGGGACGCATGCTCCGCTTCATGAACACGATGTTCTTGGCCTGGTCGACGTTGAGGATCGGCATGCCGTAGATCGGACTACCCTGCGTGTTGCGGGCAGCGGGGTTGACCACATCATTCGCACCGACCACGAGGGCCACGTCAGTGGAGGGGAATTCGCCGTTGATCTCATCCATCTCCTTGAGCTGTTCGTAGGGGACGTTGGCTTCAGCCAGAAGAACGTTCATGTGGCCGGGCATGCGGCCGGCGACGGGGTGGATGGCGTACTCGACCTCGACGCCGCGCTTCTCGAGCTCATCGGCGAGTTCCTTCAATGCATGCTGGCCCTGGGCGACGGCAAGCCCGTAGCCGGGGACGACGATCACCTTTCGGGCGTAGGCGAGCATGGTGCCGACGTCCTCTGGGCTGCCGGCGCGAACGGTCTTGCCCTCGGCGGTGGCGGCGGCGCCACCCGCGCCAGCCTTGACCTGGCCGAAGGCTCCGAAGAGCACATTGGCCAGGGAGCGGCCCATCGCCTGGCTCATCAAGGTGGTCAGCAACGTACCCGAGGCGCCGACCAGCGTCCCCGCAACGATCAAGGCAAAGTTGTTGAGCACGAAGCCGGTGGCCGCGACCGAGAGGCCGGTGAAGGCATTGAGTAGCGAGATCACGACCGGCATATCGGCCCCACCGATCGGGAGGACGAAGGCCACGCCCAACACCAGGGCGAGTAAGAGCAACGTCACAAAGAAGATCGGCTGCGACGCCACCGCGAGATTCGTGATAGCGAGGCCAACGATCGCGATCGCGATGAGGGCGTTGACGATCTGCTGACCGGCATACGTGATCGGGGTGCCGGTGATCAGCCCCTGCAGTTTGGCGAAGGCGATGGCGCTGCCCGCGAACGAGATGCCGCCGACCACCATGGAGAAGATGCTCGGGAACGCGATCTGGAACGCAGGATGCAATCCCTGGTGCAGGAGTTCGGAAATCGAGACCAGTGCGGCGGCCCCGCCGCCGACCCCGTTGAAAGCAGCCACCATCTGTGGCATGGCGGTCATGTGCACTCGGCGTGCCGAGATGGCTCCGACCGGCGCCCCGATCGCGAGGCCAAGTAGCGTGACCACGATGCCGGCGACCGTGAAGTGCAGCAGCGGGACGGTGGCAAGCACGGCGATTACCATCCCGACAGCGGCGGTCTGGTTGCCGCGACGAGCGCCGCGCGGACCGCTCAGCTGCTTCAAGCCGAGGATGAATAGGACGGCAGCCAGCAGGTAGGCGAGCGCAATCCAGAGGCTCACTTCTTTTCCTGTTTGGCGGGCGCCTGCCGGCCTTTGAACATCTCGAGCATGCGGTCGGTCACGACAAAACCGCCGACCACGTTGAGCGTCGCCAGCAGGACGGCGGCGAATCCCACGATGATCTCGAGAGGACTCGTGGCATTGGCCGCAATCAGGATCGCGCCAATCACGATGATGCCGTGGATTGCGTTAGTGCCGGACATCAGCGGCGTATGCAGGATGGTTGGAACCTTCGAGATGACCTCGATCCCGACGAAGATCGCGAGCACGAAGTAGGTGAATTCGGTAAGGAGTTCCGAGTTCATGCCTTCGAGGCCTCCAGCAGCGCCTTCGCCTGCGGATGAACCAGTTCGCCCGCGTTGGTCAGGCAGCTTCCCTTGACGATTTCGTCGTTGAAGTCGATGTTCGGCTGGCCATCCTTCACGAGGCTGAGCAGCAGCGTGCTGACGTTGCGACTGTACAGCTGACTGGCGTGGACCGGCATCGTGCTGGCCAGGTTTCGAGGGCCGTCGATGGTGACGCCTCTCGTTACCACCGCCTCACCAGGTTTGGTCAGCTCGACATTCCCGCCGGTGTCGGCGGCGAGGTCGACGATGACCGAGCCGGGGCGCATTCGGGCCACCATGTCCTTCGTCACCAGGAGTGGTGCTTTGCGGCCAGGTACGGCCGCGGTCGTGATGACGACGTCAGAGGCGGCGACGTGGTCACCGATCAACTCACGCTGACGCCGCAAGAATTCTTCGGACTGCTGCGCCGCATAGCCGCCCTGGCCTTGCTGCGCTTCCAGTGGCAGCTCCACGAACGTCGCCCCGAGGCTCTTCCCCTCGTCC
>Ga0209805_1000779_pt1 | contig 19521 bp, 14 predicted proteins | sample GraSoiAngelo_148_FD_185905 | JGI IMG/M metagenome (GOLD analysis project Ga0209805, IMG submission 185905) | Grasslands soil microbial communities from the Angelo Coastal Reserve, California, USA - 14_1009_09_20cm (SPAdes) (version 2) | ecosystem: Environmental > Terrestrial > Soil > Grasslands ... | reverse complement strand
TCGAGCATGCGCCGCAGCAAACATTTCATCCGATGTCCGCGGGTGAGCGCAACGAGACGCAGCTCTTTCATGCCCGGTTCCTGCCAGCGCGAAACCAACGTCGCCAGATCTGGTCGATATTGTAGATACCACTCCAGTCGCGATTTAAATCCTGGCAGCGCTTCGATCAGTTGCCATTGAACCGTTTCAACCGCGAGCAGCGGCATCAAACCGACGAGCGAGCGGACGCGCAACGGAAGATTTCGTCCGCCCGGCGTGTGGAGAACGTCGTAGTAGAATTCGTCCTGCTCGTCCCAGAGTCCGATGCCTTTGCCGCAGAGTTTGTTCATCGCGGCGGCAATGCTCAGGAAATGCTCGAAAAATTTTGTCGCGATATTTTCGTAAACGTGATTTTCGCTCGCGAGCTCGATCGCGATTCGCATCAAGTTCAGGCAAAACATTCCCATCCAACTGGTGCCGTCGCTTTGCTCGAGATGGGTGCCGTCGGGAAACTCCGCGTTGCGATCGAACACGCCAATGTTGTCGAGACCGAGAAAGCCGCCCTGGAAAATATTTTTCCCCTCGGAGTCCTTGCTGTTCACCCACCAGGTGAACGCGATCAGCATTTTGTGGAAAATCGTTTCCAGAAATGCGCGGTCGCCTTTGCCGGTCTGTTTGCGCTCGATTTGATAAACCCGCCACGCCGCCCACGCCAACACTGGCGGATTAACGTCGTCAAAATTCCATTCGTAGGCCGGAATCTTGCCGTTCGGGTGCTGATACCATTCGCGTACGATGAGATCGAGCTGTGTCTTGGCGAATTGGACATCGACGAGCGCAAGCGGGAGACAGTGAAACGCCAGGTCCCACGACGCGTACCAGGGAAATTCCCATTTGTCCGGCATCGACATGACGCGCTCGTTGTAGAGATGACGCCAGCCGGCATTACGTCCCTGCTCGCGTTCCTCAGGCGGCGGTGGCTGTCCCGGGTCTCCGTCGAGCCACTCTTCAACGATGTAATGATAAAATTGTTTGTTCCAAAGCAAGCCCGCGAACGCTTGCCGTTGAACCTCGCGCTGCTCTTCGGTTAACGACGCCGGTGCAAGCGAGCCGTAAAATTCGTCGGCTTCAGCTCGCCGTTTTGTAAAGATCTTTTCGAAATCCGCGAATGGCTCACCGCTCTTTTTTTTGCTGGCCGCGCCGTAGGTCCGAGCCGAACTGGCGGTTGGCGAAGGCGGGTCGCCCGCGCGAGTCAATCGCAGCCGGATGGAAATCGTTTCATTCGCCGGAATGTTGAATTTGTAATGGGCGGCCGCTTTCGTTCCGAGTTCCGCTGAATTAACAATGTCGATCTTGCCGTCGACCACACGATCGTTGATCGAATCTTTCACGAACGGCGTTGGATTCGGGATTCCCCAGAGTCGCTCCGAATTGCTTTTATTCTCGGTGAAGAAGAGATCAGCGACCGATTCACAAAATAATTCGTAATCCCCGAGCGCGGGATGACTCGCCGTAATGACGGTCGCGTGCCCATTGTCGGTGGCTTTGCGCAGTGTCGGTTTCGGTTGATTTTGGCCCCAGCTCCAGGTGTTGCGAAACCAAAGCGTTGGTAGCAAATGCAGCGCGGCTGGTTCGGGCCCACAGTTTTTTGCGCTCGCCCGAATCAAAATGTCGTGCGCGTCCGCTTTGGCGTACTCGATCTCGATGTCGAAGTAGCGATTTTCCGCGAACGCGTTCGTGTTCCAGATTTCGAATTCGCCCTCTATTTTCGAGCGCGCGCCGCTTTGGGCGACCAGTTCTTCGTAGGGAAAACGTGATTGCGGATAGCGATAAATCATCCGCATGAAACTGTGCGACGGCGTGTTGTCGATGTACCAATAAAGTTCCTTCACATCTTCGCCGTGATTTCCTTCCGGCCCGCTCACGCCGAAAATCCGCTCTTTCAAAAACGGATCGCGGTCGTTCCAAAAGGCGAATGCGAAGCAGAGCCGGCCTTTGTGATCGGAAATTCCGCCAATGCCGTCTTCGTTCCAGCGATAGGTGCGCGACCGCGCATGATCGTGGGGGAAATAATTCCACGCGTCGCCGTTAGCGCTGTAATCCTCGCGCACCGTTCCCCAGGCGCGCTCGGCCAAGTATGGTCCCCAAAAATGCCACCGCTTGTCGGCTGATTTATTTTCCGCGAGCCGTGCTTGCTCGGCGTTCATCACCGACGATTAGCAATCGAAAATCGAAAATCGGCAATCTTAAATTACTTCATTCCCACTCGATCGTGCTCGGCGGTTTGCTCGAGATGTCGAAGCAGACGCGGTTGACGCCTTTGACTTCGTTGCTGATGCGCGAGGAAATGCGCGCGAGAAGTTCGTATGGAAGCCGGACCCAATCGGCGGTCATGCCGTCCTGACTCTCGACGATCCGCAACACGATCGTGTTTTCGTAGGTGCGTTGATCGCCCATGACGCCGACCGAGCGCACCGGCAAGAGCACGGCGAACGATTGCCAGACACGGTAATACCAATCGCTCGCTTTCATCTCGCTCTGCACGATCATGTCAGCTTCGCGCAAGATCGACAATCGTTCGGGCGTCACGTCGCCGAGAATGCGCACAGCGAGTCCAGGGCCGGGGAACGGTTGCCGATAAACAATTTCTTTCGGCAAACCGAGCTGCAGTCCGACCTGCCGCACCTCGTCTTTGAACAGTTGCCGCACCGGTTCCACCAATTCGAAATGCATTTTTTCGGGCAAACCGCCGACGTTGTGATGACTCTTGATCACGGCTGCCGGGTTGCCGCCGATTGAAACACTTTCAATTACGTCCGGATAAAGAGTTCCTTGCGCGAGAAATTTGTAGCCGCCGTGCTTGCGCGCCTTGTTTTGTCGATCCTGGGCGAGCAATTCTTCGGTGGCGTGCTGAAACACCGCGATGAATTCGTTGCCGATAATTTTTCTTTTCTGCTCCGGATCGGTCACGCCTTTGAGTGCGGTCAGGAAACGCCCGGTCGCGTCGACATATTTCAAACGCACATGAAAATTTTCGCCGAACACGCGTTGAACAATTTCTTCTTCGCGCGCGCGCAAGAGACCATTGTTCACGAAAATGCAGGTGAGCTGGTCGCCGATTGCTTTATGGAGCAATGCGGCTGTGACCGACGAATCGACGCCGCCACTTAAACCGAGCACAACCTTTTCATCGCCGACCTGACGGCGAACGCGCCTGCACGCTTCTTCGATGAAGGAGCCCATCGTCCAATCCATCGCGCAGTGGCAGATGTGATAGACGAAATTTTGCAGAATCTCTTTGCCCCGCGGCGTGTGCGCGACTTCGGGATGAAATTGCAGTCCGTAAAGTTTGCGCTGCCGATCTTCGACTGCGGCGAAATCGGAACTTTCCGTCCGGCCGGCGGCGAGAAAACCCTTCGGCAAAGCCGTCACTTCATCGCCGTGACTGTTCCAGACATCGAGCTGATTACCGAGCCCATCGAACAACTGCGAGCCGTTTGTGATCTGCAACATTCCTGCGCCGTACTCGCGCCGTCCGGTGAACACGACCTGGCCGCCGAGATGATGCGCCATCTGCATCAATCCGTAACAAATTCCGAGCACCGGAATGCCTAACGAAAAGATTTCCGGATCAATTTGTGGCGCGCCTTTGTCGTAAACGCTGGCGGGGCCGCCGGAGAGAATGATTCCATTCGGGTTGAGTTTTTTGATCTCAGCCGCCGGAAGATTGAACGGAACAACTTCGGAATAGACCTGGAGCTCCCGCACCCGACGGGCGATGACCTGGGTATATTGCGAGCCGAAATCGAGGATAAGGATCTTTGAATGTTTCGCGGGCGCGGAAGTCTTCACATTCGCTATGGATGAGTCTGCGGTACGGCGTGTTCGCCGGCTGGATCGCCGGGCTCTCGTTGTTCGGGGACGACTTGTCCCTGACCAGAAACGCCGCGCTCGAGCTGAGATCCCACTTCTTGGCCGCTTCGTTGTTCGAGGGGATCGGCGCAACCGCCCACGAGCGTCGCGCACGCGATTGCGAGCAGGATCAACAAGGGCCTCATCCGCTCATTTTAGGAATGAACTTATCAAAAGCAAATGGACAGGATTAACAGGATTTGCAAAGCAAAGGAGCAGAGGCCCGATTCCGGGAAATCCTGTCCATCCGGTAAATCCTGTCTAGCATTCTGCTTCAGATGATCGACTCGGAGCTTTTGCTGCAAGGCTATCGGCTTGGCATTTTCCCGATGGCGATGGAGGAGGATTCGATCGCTTGGTTTTCGCCGGACCCGCGCGCGATCATTCCGCTGGAGAATTTTCATGTCCCGCACGCGCTGCGACGCGTCGCCCGGAAAAAAGTTTTCGAGATCAAGATCGACCATTGCTTTGGCGACGTGATTCGGGCGTGCGCGAAACGCAAGGACACCTGGATCAATCGCGAGATCATCGAAAGCTACGAGCGGTTGCACGAGCTCGGCAACGCGCATTCGGTCGAAGCCTGGAGCAAAAATAAACTCGCCGGCGGACTTTACGGCGTCGCCATCGGCGGCGCGTTCTTTGGCGAATCGATGTTTCATCGTGTAACGGACGCCTCGAAGATCGCCCTGGTCGCTTTGGTTGAACGTTTGCGCGCGCTCAAATTCGCGCTCCTCGACACGCAATGGACGACACCGCATTTGCAACAATTCGGCGCGGTCGAAATTTCGCGAGAGCATTATTTAAAATTATTGCGGCGGGCGGTGAAATTGCCGCGAAAATTCTGAATTCGACATTGGATGTTGGACGTTGAGCGTTGGGCGTTTTCTGCTTAAGTGAGCATCCTCGCGGCTGGGTAGCTCAGTTGGCAGAGCAGTGGACTGAAAATCCACGTGTCGGCGGTTCGATTCCGCCCCCAGCCACATCCTTCATTCAAGCAATGAACGACCGTGCTTATTCTCTATCGGCGGCACAGGAACCATGAAATACGATTGGAAAGACGCGGGGGAGGAATGGTCGGCGCCATGGGGAACTTCATCAGCTCAATGGTTCGGCGCCATTTTGCCCCGCATCCGTGATTACTTGCCGACAGAAACGATCTTGGAGATCGCGCCCGGTTTCGGTCGGTGGACTCACTATCTGAAAGATTACTGTCGAGAGCTATGGATTGTGGATCGCGTCGATGAGTGTATCGAAGCATGCCGCCAACGTTTCGCTGTTTATTCCCATGTCCACTGTTACGTCAATGATGGCCGATCCTTGCCTATGATTCCGGATGATTCGATCGATTTCGCATTCAGTTTCGATTCTCTCGTTCACACCAAGCGGGAGGTGGTGGAGCTCTACCTGCGCGAGCTGGGAACCAAATTGAAAATCGGCGGAAAAGGTTTCATTCACCATTCCAATTTCGGCGAATACGCTAACTCTCTACGCGAGCGGATTCCGCGGGCATTGGCAAAGCCACTGATCAAGGCGAAGATTTTCGATTGGGCGCATCATCGAAGCCCGGATATGACGGCTGAGTTGTTTCGCGTGTTGTCCGCAAAGCACGGCTTGTATTGCCTCAGTCAGGAGATCGTTAACTGGCGTGGGCGGCGCCTAATCGATTGCTTTTCGATTTTCACGCGAAGTGCCGCGCCCGAGCCGGGCCCTACGCGAATAATTCGAAACCGAAATTTCATGCGTGAAGCGGCGAAGATCCGCGCCAAATCGTGAGCTATTCGGTTCGCAGCGCAGTAATCGGATTCACATACGTTGCGCGGCGCGCGGGAAGAAAACAGGCGAGCAACGCAGCAGCGGCGAGCATGAGACTTGAAGCGATCAACGCAAACGGATCGGTCGGACTTACGCCGTAGAGAATTTGGGAGAGCACCCGGCCCGCGGCTAACGAAAGCAAAAGCCCGACGCTGACGGCGAGTGCGGTTTGCATCGCCCCCTGGCGCATAATCAACGCGAAAACGTCTTTGCGATGTGCGCCGAGCGCCATTCGAATGCCGATCTCCCGCGTGCGACAAGCGACTGCATAAGCTTTCACGCCATAGACGCCGACGACCGCGAGCAACAACGCGATGCAACCAAACGCGCCGAAGAGCATCGCGCCCAGTTTAACAATCCAAAGGTTCGGGGATTTCTCCATCAAATCGACATAAGGCGTCATCTGCAACAGAGGGAGATCGGGATCAATCTCGCGCAGGGCCTGCCGGAGCGTCGGCATGATCGCGACCACCACATGTCGATCTTGGGTGTTGAGGCGGACGTGAAGATACGTTTGGCCGTTGTAGCCTTGCGCCAGCGGGACAAACAACCGGCAGACAATCGAGTCGTTCTGAATGTCGTGTCGATGTTTGCTCACGATCCCGATGATTTCGAGATCGTTAGGCGCGCCGTCCTTCGGCGCCTGAGTATAGCGAACATGCTGACCGATCGCGTCCTCGTTTGGGAAAAGTTTTTTCGCCATCTCTTCATCAATGATGGCGACGCGGCGCGACTCCTTGCTTTCGCACTCGCCCTGAGTGAAATCGCGGCCGCGAAGCAGTTTCACGCCGAGCGCATCGAAGTAACTCGTTGTGACGGCGGTGTAGAGCGAGTTGACACTTGGGTCCGGCGCTTTCGGGTCGTTAGGCATCGTGTCTTTCGTCCGAAGAACCCGCCGCGTGTTAGTGAAATCGGCGTAAGGCAACATCGTTCCCACGGCGGACGCGGTGACGCCGGGCAGTTCGCGGGCGCGTTCCGCCATCGCAAATATCAACCGACGCGATTCGGCTGGCTCTTTTTTAACCAGGGTAAAATCGAACTCGCTGATCAAATCGCCGGCTGCGACAACGCCGGGATTTAGCCCGGCCGCTTTGAGCGCGCCCCGAAAAAATAATCCGGCGGCGAAGAGCAACATTAACGAAAGGGCAATTTGCGTCATGACCGAGATGTTTCGCGGCGCGAAAAAACGGTTGAAGCGCCCAACGCGCGCGGATTCGCCGACTTGTTGCTTAAGATCGTTAACCAGATCGGCCTTGGTCGATTTTAACGCCGGGCCAAGACTGAAGAGCATGGTCGCAAGCAAGCAAAACAGAAATGTGACTGAGAGCACCACCGCGTCGGGACGTAATTTTACGACGAACGAAAAATTGATTGAAGCGAGCAGACTGCGGAGCTGCTGAAGCAGAAGATCGTTACACCATGCGCTCAGCACGAGACCGATCGCGCCGCCGCAAAGAGCGAGCAAGAAGCCTTCGCAGAGCAATTGCCTCACGATGCGCCATCGCGATGCGCCAACGGCGAGCCGGACGGCGATCTCCTTCGATCGCGAGGTTGCGCGCGCGAGCAACATGTTGGCCAGATTCAAACAAGCGATGAGCAAAACCGCGCCCGCCATGGCTGTGAGCAACGTCGCAATCAACGTGATCGGACCATCGTCTTCCGGCTGCGTGCTCAAACTAAATCGCGACGGCGTTTGAATCTGAAGTTCGCGCGCGCCTTCGCTGTCCGCCGGTTGGACCGCGGTCAGTCGCTGCGCCAATACCGGCAGGCGCGACTTCGCCATGTCGATGGTCAAACCGGGGCGCATGCGGCCGGTGAGATTGAATGCGTAATTTTTTGGATTCATCAAGTCGTGCATCGTCTCGGAGTCGCCAAAGGCGGAGCCGAGCTGCGAACGAACGCCGATCGGCGCCCAGATATCCGGCGCGATCAACGCGTTCGCGCCGCTAAATCCGTCGGCGGCAATGCCGATCACAGTGTAGGGCTGGCCGTTGATCTGAAGTGTGCTGCCGACAAAATCGGCGCGGCTGCCCATTCGTTTCCAGAATCCGTAACTTGTGACTACGACGGCAATGTTTGCGTTCGGCTTACATTCCTCGCCGGAGTAAAACCGGCCGCGATACGGCTTGGCTCCCATGAGCGAGAAATAATTCTCCGAGGTCAGGAACGCGAAGCTCCGCCGCATCTCGTGATCGCGCCCGATGCCGGCGACGGCAAACTCGAGCGCGGCAATATCGGCAAACACGTCTCCACCGTTCTCACGCAGCTCGCGATATTCACTGTAAGAAAACTGGCGGTAATCATGGCTGGCGTTCTGGCGCGCGCTGAAAACGTTCACGACTTCGTTGGGCCGTTCCGGCACTACCGGATGAAGCACGACGCCGTTGATCAGCGCGAAAATGGCGGAGTTAACACCGATCGCCAACGCGAGCGTGAGCACCGCTACCGCAGTGAATCCTGGCGACTTGAGAAGCTGACGGAAAGCGAACTTGAAATCTTGGATCATGAAACGTTCCTCCGCTCATGAGATGCGCTCAGCGTCGGGTTTGGATTCAGCGATCTCGGCTAGGCGAAAGTATTTTCTCGTCAGCTGAAAGGTTTTCGCTTGGACTCCGTATTCTAATTAACCTTCGATTCATGCCTGAAGCCCCGCTCGCAGCTCCGCCGCCGCTACCGAAATCGCAGCCCTCCTTTGGAAAGCGCCACAGCACAATCATCAAGTTGCTCGGTGTCGGTGCGCTCGTTCTCATCCTGTTGATTCCGCTCTTGATGATCACCGGCGTATTGACCGATCGGTTGCAGCGACGCAACGAAGCGGTCGCCGATATCACGTCATCGTGGGGTAAAGAGCAGAGCGTGATTGGTCCTGTGCTCGGAATTCCGTATCAATACAAATTTAAAGCAGTGAAGGAAATGCCCGCGCCTGACGGAAAGATGGAGCGGCGCGAAGTGGAAGAGACCGCCATTGCGAACGCATATTTTCTTCCCGAAACATTGAATGTTAGCGGCGATGCCCAGACTCAAATGCTGCATCGTGGGATCTACGCCGCGGCCGTTTTCCGTGCGCAGATGAAGCTTTCCGGAAGATTTGCGCCCCCGGATTTTGGGGCGCTTAAGATCGACGTCAAGGATGTGCAATGGAAAGACGCCTTCGTCACAATCGCGGTGAATGACTTGCGCGGAACGCGCGAAGGGATCGTGCTCGATTGGGGCGGAACAAAGCGGCCGTTGCTGCCCGGGTCGCAGGTGCCAGGTTACACGACCGGCGCAACGGCGCCTCTGGGTGGCGACAAACCAATCGGCGCGCCGGTGGAATTTTCAATTCCACTCGATTTCAACGGGAGCGAGGGAATTTACTTCGCGCCTTTCGGCGTCCAAAACGAGGCGACCCTGAAATCGAACTGGCCGGATCCGGCATTTCGCGGTGCGTTTTTGCCGGCCGAGCGTTCGGTGCGCGCGGATGGTTTTGACGCGAAGTGGAAAGTGTCCTATTACGGCCGCGATTATCCGCAATCCTGGTCCAGCCGGAAAGGCAACGAGCGTTTCACAACCAAAGCCGTTTCGGAATCACTCTTCGGTGCGCAGTTTTTGTCGATCCTGGACGCGTATCGTTATGTCGAGCGCTCGATCAAATATGGCGTGCTCTTTCTCGTGCTCGTGTTCACAACTTTCTTTCTCTTCGAAGTGACCGCGCGACAGAAGATTCATCCATTCCAGTATCTGATGGTTGGCGCAGCGCTTTGTCTCTTTTATCTGTTGCTGCTCTCGATTTCCGAATTCGTCGGATTCGGTTATGGGTATCTGATCGCGGCGGTCGCATCGATAATTTTGATCACGTGGTATTGCCGATTCTTCCTCGGCGGCGGAGTCAGGACGTTGATGATCGGCGCGGGCTTGGCTGGCGTTTACACGTTTCTCTACATCACTTTACGGCAACAAGATTACGCCTTGCTCATGGGCGCGGTCGCGCTCTTCGTCGTGCTCGCAGTCGTGATGTACGTAACGCGCAAGGTCGATTGGTACGCGCGCGACGCGGGTTAGCAGCAATCGAAATGAAAATCAGAGCGATTGCACGCTCTTGAGCATTTCGTTGAAGGCGCTGTAAAGATCGCGGTGCTGAGTGACACCGCGACGAAGAACCGGTTTGAGATTAGCGAGATCAGCGATGTTGATGACTTGATCGACGCTATGCACGAATGCGCTCATGGCATCGTTTGTGGCGAACCGGTGGCTGATCAGAACCACAAAATGCTGGCGTCGCTGCGTATCGGGACGTTGAGTCAACTCCGCCAGGATTGGGTTCGTTTGCAGGGTTGAGCCTTTGAAGTTTTCGTAAACGACAACGACGTCGTAGTTGTAAGTCTTGAGCTTGAGCACCACGTCTTCTTCGAACAGACCGAGGTGCACTTTGTAGGTCATCTCGATTAGCTGGGGCACGATCACTTTTTGATATTGCTGATGATCGACACACACCAGGGCGGTGTTGTCGCCCAGATCGAAAAATGTCGTTTCCTGTTCCTGCTCTGAAGACATAAACATTAGCGAAATGCGTTTTCCGGAAGGTCGAGGCGCAATCCCGAGTTGAGATCGCTATCAACGCCGCGCGCTTTTTGAATCAAATCGATGCCGCGAGTAATTCGGCCTTTGCGTGAGGCAAAGAGTCTGGCTGTTTCTTCGGTGATCAAATCTTGCTCGTAGGCGCGCAGGATCGATTGGTCGAATGTCATCCAGCCAAACGGCGCGCTTGCTTCGATGATTTCGTAGAAGCTGCGGTGCTCGCCTTCGCCGATGGCTACCGCTTCTTGCGTCCGCAAGTTGTGGCCCATGATCTCGGTCAGAAGCTGGCGGCCCCCTCCCACCTTTGGGGCGAGGCGCTGGCTGACGATGTAGCGAAGCGAATCCGCCAAACGAACTCGTAGCTGTTGTTCTTCGCCTAACGAAAACAAACCGAGGATACGATTGATCGATTGGCCGGCATCGACCGTATGCAGCGTGCTTAAAACCAAATGTCCGGTCTCGGCTGCCATCATCGCGATTTCGACGGTAGCGCGGTCGCGCATTTCGCCGACGAGAATCACTTTCGGCGCCTGACGGAGAGCGGCGCGTAATCCAGTGGGATAATTGTTGAAGTCGTGTCCGAGCTCGCGCTGATTGAACGTTGCTTTGCTCTTCGGATGGACATACTCGATCGGGTCCTCCAGCGTGACAACGTGAACCGGTTGGGTTTCGTTGATCTCGTTGAGAATGGCGGCCAGCGTAGTGGTCTTGCCGCTGCCGGTCGCGCCTGTGACGAGGACGAGCCCGGTTTTTTCCTTGGCGATCTCGTAGAAGATTTCCGGCAGCCCCAATGACTGAATCGTGGGCACTTCGCTTTGCAGTTTGCGAAGCACGACTGAAAAGTGACCCTGTTGCCGGAAAATGTTTACACGAAACCGGGCTTCGCCGTCGAGGGAGTAACTGCAATCGCACGAGCCGCCCGTGAGGTAATCGTAAATCAGACGGCGATTGCCTTGCATGACTGTGAGCGCAACTTGCTCGGTTTGATGCGGAGTCAGCGCATCAATCGGTGGATCGACATATACCGGTTTCAGCTCGCCGAAATCCTCGACCTGGAGCGGATGACCGACAGAAAAATTCAAATCGGAAATGCCAGTGTAGGTCTTCAGCATCGCCGATAAGACTTTGTCCAAGTCGGGAACTCTCATGGGCGGATGCTATTCCTCTGTCTGGTCGAGCGGCGGTTCCGCCAAAAATTGCCGGAACTTTTTCTTGTCGATGCACTTGTCGTAAGCTTCTTCCGGTGCAATGCGAGCGTGCCGTAAGTGATCCATGATGGCGTCGTCTAACGGCTGGTTGCCTTTTTTCTTGCCGACCTGAATCATGCCCGGGATTTGGTGCGTTTTTCCTTCGCGCACGAGATTTGCGATGGCGTTGTCGACCACCAAAATCTCGAGCGCAGCAACGCGGCCCGATTTGTCGATGCGTTTAAACAGGTTTTGCGCAATCACACCCTTGAGCGATTCGGCGAGCGTGGTGCGGATTTGATTTTGCTGCGTAGTCGGAAAGACGTCGATGATACGATCGACCGCTTTGGGAGCGTTGGAAGTGTGTAACGTGGCGAAAACAAGGTGGCCGGTTGCGGCGGCAGTGAGCGCGAGCTCAATTGTTTCCAGATCGCGCATTTCGCCGACGAGAATGACGTCCGGGTCTTCGCGCAGCGCGCCCCGCAAAGCGTTCGCGAAGGAGCGCGTGTGAACGCCTACCTCGCGGTGCTGAACGAGACAGTTTTGGCTGCGGTGGACGAATTCGATCGGGTCTTCAACCGTGATGATGTGATCGTGACGATGGAGATTGGAGTGATCGATCATCGCGGCGAGTGTGGTCGATTTACCGGAGCCGGTCGGGCCGGTCACTAGGACAAGGCCTTTCTTCAACATCGGAAATTTTTTCAACACCGGCGGCAAACCCAGTTCATCAAGTGTCAACACTTGCGAAGGAATCGAGCGGAACGCGGCCGAGATGCCGTATTTTTGCTGAAAAAAATTGACGCGGTAACGCATAACGTCCGGCACTTCGTAGCCAAAATCGATATCGAGCGTTTCCTCGAACTGCTTGATCTTCCCTTCCGGGGCGATCTCGTAGACCATCGCCTTCAGTTCGTCGTTCTTCATTGGCGGAAAATCGACGCGTACCAAATCGCCGTTGATGCGCAGCATCGGCGAGTTGTTGGTCGAGAGATGAAGATCGGAGGCCTTTTGCTCCGCCATCAATTTGAAAAAGGCGTCAATGCGAGCCATGGGCGTCGCACCATGGAGAAGCTAAATTGATGCCATGACCCGGGGATTCTCCTCTCCGATGAGAGGCTCTGCCGGCGCGATTAACGCGTCGGCTGACGAGCTGCCTCCAGCGTGGAACGGACTTGTTCCAATAACTTGTCGCGGTTGTAAGGTTTCGGAATGAAACCGCGAAGACCCTGCGCCAACATCGAAGCGATCTTGGTCTGCTCAGCGAAGCCGCTGCTCAGGACAACACTCACTTTTGGATTAATCGAGCGCAGCTCCTCAAACACGGCATCGCCATCGATCACCGGCAGAAAATAATCGAGGATGACAAGCCCGATCTGCTTACCCATTTTTTCGTAGATTTTGAGCGCCTCGAATCCATCGTGTGCGATCACCACCCGGTATCCTTCTTTCGCCAACATTTCCGAAGCCAGGTCCGCAACGTCCGGTTCGTCTTCAATTAAGAGGATGTATTCACGGGGGCCATTCGCATTCTTAATTCTAATGCCGGCTGGAACTATGTTATCACCAGATGCTGTTGATTGTTTAGCATCGGCACTCGATCCGCGTTTTTGGTCGTCTTTGCGCGAAGTTCGCGTGGAACGGCGGGGCCCATCATCGGTCTCGGCCGACGGCTGCACGACCGCAAAACCCGCTTGGCTTTTGCGCGCTGCGGCCGTTTTCCGCGCGGCGCCGGCAAGAATTTTCGATGTCACGCGATCAAAGAGCGACTGCGCCGTCTGGGAAGCGAGCTCAACGCGTTCGCCGAGCAAATCGATGTAATTATGTTCGCCCCGATGTCGGCGGGCGAGATCGGCATAGCGAGCGACCTGTTGCAAGATCGAATTCAGGTCAGTGGAAGTAGCCGCGATCCACTTCAAATCTTCTTGGTCGAGCATAAGCCTCGGCGCTATCTTAATGTCTTTCGTTCAGGCACGCCCACCACACACCAAGTAAGACCGCGAAAAGCGCAACGCCAAAAGCAGCAAACGTCAGCATGAAGCAAGCACATTTACCAGCACGGTTCATGCCCCATGGGGGCGTTGTGCGTCAATCGCAATTATTTTTTTTCAACAATGTTTAGGCGCGATTTTACCTGACCCGCGGACAACGCAGAACATCACAACGAGCGCTATAGTGACTCATGCGCGTTGATTTTCGGACCGGATTGTTTGTGGGACTGGGCGCGACTCTTACGATCGGTTTGTATTGCCTCTGGCTGTGGCAACCTCAGCGCCAAATCGACCGGCACACCGAAAGTCTTTTTTACAAAATCGAACAAAAAAACTGGGCCGGCGTCGCCGGCTTGCTTGGGGCGGAATATGCCGATCAATGGGGCAACGATCGCGCACTTGTTCTCGAACGAATGCGTTTGGTGTTTGGCTACGGCCGTCATCTTCATCTGCACGTCATCGATGCGAACTGCAGCATCGATAATGGAGTCGGTCTCTGGCGTGGAAGAATTGCAATCGACAGCGATGACGCGGAGTTGGTCACAGTTCTGAAGGAGCGCGTTAACTCACTAACGACGCCATTTGAACTGCAATGGCGTCAGGTTTCTCGCAAGCCGTGGGACTGGAAACTTGTTCGGGTCGACAACACCCAGCTGGAAATTCCAGCCGGATTCGATTGAGACAGGGACGGCGCGCTATTTTCCCAGGGCGTGCCGCAATTCTTTCTTGGCCAATTCCACTTCGCGATCGGTCTGATTGCAAAGCAGGATCGCGCGCAGCTTGTCGCCTTGATAATAGCGCGCCAGAAACTTTTTCTTCGCGTAGGTGCCGCGCAGATCGACCCGAGTCGGCTGCACACTGAAATCTCCGACAAAGTGCAGCCGCAAATCGAACATTTCGGTCCAGAAATAGGGGATTTGTTCGTAACGAATTCGTTTTTTCCCGGTCATGTTTGCGCCGGCGACAAGGCCCTGCGCGCGCGCATTCTCCCAATGCGTTTGCCGGCGGACGCCGCCCATGATCCGGTCCGGATAAAATGCGAGATCGCCGACAGCAAAAATTCCTTTTTCTTCTGTTTCGAGATAATCCGTCACCGGCGAACCATGTGGTCCTGAGAGCGGCGTGTTGCGTACAAGATCAAGGTTGGGTTCGGCGCCGCAAGCGACCACGGCCAATCCAGCCGGGACGCGGTTCCCACTTTTCGTCTGGATATTTCGCAGAACCGTCTTGCCTTCGAAACCGTTCAGGCTTTCGCCAACCAGCATGGTGACGCCGTGCTTCGCATAATAATCGGTCAGCCATGGCCCTGTTTGGGAATCAAGGTAACGATTTAGGAGATAAGCATTGCGATGCATCATGCTCACTTTCAATTTCATCATTCGCAGACTCGCGGCGGTTTCGCACGCAAGTAGGCCACCGCCGATTACCATTACCGTTTTTTCCACGTCCGCCATTTCGCGCAACGCGAGTGCATCACGCACCGAGCGCAGATAAATTACGTTCCCGAGATTCACACCGGCGACTGGCGGTCGCACCGGGCGGCTCCCCATCGCCAAACATGCTTTGTTGAATTCAATGCTTTCGCCGTTTCCGAGCACGGCCAAACGCCGCTCGATATTGAATTGCTTTACGACGGTGGCGAAGCGGGTTTCGATTTTGTGCGAAACGAACCAGCGTTGATCGTAATGCGCGAGTTTTTTGAACGGCGGCGTTTTTTCGCGCAGAAAATCTTTTGACAGCAACCAGCGATTGTACGGCGGCATGATTTCCGCGCCGACAATCGTAATCGTGCCGCGCTTGTCGTGCTTGCGAACGCCTTCGCACGCGCACGCGCCGCCGATGCCGCTTCCGATAACCAAGTAATCGCGCCGGATCATCTTGAAAAAATTGGACGATAAAGAGTTCGCGCGCGCAATGGTAGGGAAAAATGATTTCGACGGTTTAAATGTCGATCTAAGTAGTTGTCGTTGTTGTAGCTGCCAGTCCAATCCGGACTGGGATTGTCTCTGGCGGCAGACGCCTTTATAACACCGCGCGGCAAATTACTACCGACGCAATGACTCCGGTCAGATCAGCCAGCAATCCGGCTGGAATTGCGTGACGCGTCTGCTTGATCCCGACCGATCCGAAATAAACAGCCGCGACATAGAAAGTTGTCTCAGTGCTCCCATAAATCGTCGCCGCCATCAGACTGATAATGTTGTCCGGGCCGAGCCGGTGCACGACGTCGGTCAAAAGCGCCAGCGTGGCGCTTCCGCTCAACGGCCGCATCAAAGCCAGCGGCACGAGATCAGTTGGAAAATGCAACGGAGTCAGGATTGGGCTAAGCAGTTTCGTCAATAGATCGATTCCGCCCGCGCCTTTGAACATTCCAATCGCTACCAGCATCGTCACCAGGAACGGGATGATTCGCAAGATGACGTTGAACGCTTCTTTCGCGCCTTCCACGAATTCGTCGTAAACCTTGATCCCGCGCGCGGCGGCGTAGACCGGGAAAAAGCTGAACAGAAACGGAATCGCAAGAATCGACAACGCGTTAACCATTCTCGCGAAAGGATTCTGTAACGTTGCGTCAGTTGGCATCGGGAGTCGGAACAGATCCGGCATCACCATGCGCAGAAAAAGCATCACAAAAAAGACCGTGAGCAGCACGAGCGCGATCAATCCCCACGGCGCCGGACGCGAAAGCGGCGGTTGGCCAAGCGATTCATCATCGAACGCAAATTTATCGGCGGACTGCGATTTCGAATACGCCGGTCGCGGCGCGGGTTCTTTTTTCTTCTTCGATCCTTCGCTGGTCACTGGGCGGAAGAACGACAATCGCTCGAAGAATTTCGCCGAAAGCACCGCCACAGTCGCGGCGCAAAGTGTCGCGAAAAATGCCGTGCCGACGATCACCGTTGGTCGCGCCGACCCGGCTGCGGCCAGAATCGCTATCGCTGTTGCCGGAATGAGTTGCACCGAACTGGTGTTGATCGCCAGAAAAGTGCACATCGCGTTCGAAGCGACGCCCGGTCGCGGGTTCAACGATTCCAAATCGCGCATCGCGCGCAATCCGAGCGGCGTCGCAGCGTTACCGAGCCCGAGCATGTTCGCCGCCATGTTCATCAGCATCGAACCCATCGCGGGATGATCCGGCGGAACTTCCGGAAACAATCGCTGCATCAACGGTCGCAATCCGTACGCGATCCGTTGCACAAGCCCGGCGCGTTCGGCCAAACGCATGAGACCCAGCCACAATGCCATGATCCCGATCAATCCCAACGCGATCGTCACCGCCGTCTTCGCGCCATCGAGCGCGCCGCCAGTCACGTCCTTTAGGCGATCATTCCAACCGCCGATGGCGACCGCGAGCAACACCAGCGCTAGCCAGATGTAGTTCAGCACGCCGGGAATTTTAAACCACGAAGGCCACGAAGATCACGAAGGATTTCAGAGGATGGGTTTTCTAGCCACGTCGCTGCGCGACGTCCAGTCTTAGACGTGCCATTGGCACGTCGCTACAGCCCGCTTTGTGATTGCATTGTCGATCTTGTCTTCGACAGACTGATGCCATGAACGAATCCCGCGACATTACTGGCAATCCCGCTCCGCTGGGTCTCCTCGGTTTCGGCATGACTACGGTGCTGCTCAACCTTCACAATGCCGGTTTTTACGAACTCAACGCGATGATTCTGGCGATGGGCATTTGTTACGGCGGAATCGCGCAAGTCATCGCCGGGATGATGGAATGGCGAAAAGGCAACACGTTTGCCACCACTGCTTTTGTTTCCTACGGACTTTTCTGGCTCTCGCTCGTCACCATGATTGTCCTGACAAAACTCGGTTGGGGCGCAGCGTCGAACGACATCGCGATCGCGGCGTATCTCGCAATGTGGGGATTATTTACCCTCGTGATGTTTATCGGCGCGCTGCGGCTCAATCGTGCGTTGCAGATCGTCTTCGCCACGCTCACGATTTTGTTTTTTCTGCTCGCTTATGGCGATTTCGCGAACGCGAGCCCCGGTTTCAAACATTTCACCGGTTACGAAGGAATTTTCTGCGGCTTCTCCGCGATTTACACCGGCCTCGCGCAGGTGCTGAACGAACTGTATGGCAAAGTTGTTCTGCCACTCGGCCCGGTAAAGACGTAAAGCGCTACTTTTCTTTCAACAAACTGGCAGCGAGTTGGAGCGCGGACTCGCTTTTGCCTCCGAGCATGCGCGCGATTTCTTCGCGGCGCGCTTTACCTGCGACTTCCTGTAAATTCGAAAACGTACGGCCGCGAACAACGTCTTTGGTCACGACAAAATGCGATGAAGCAGCTGCCGCGACTGGCGCGAGGTGGGTGATACAAATCAGCTGATGCTCTCGTCCGAGCGTTTGCATCTTTGCCCCGACTGCATGCGCGATCTCGCCGCCGACGTTGGTATCGATCTCGTCGAACACGAGAAGAGGAATCGCGTCATGAGCGGCGAGCGCGGATTTGATCGCGAGCATGAGCCGCGAAATTTCGCCGCTCGAAGCGATCGCGCGCAACGGTTTTAACGGTTCGCCGGGATTCGGCGAGAAAAGCAGCTCGACCGAATCGAAACCGCTCGCGCGCGGTTCGTCCAGCGCGCTAAGTTTTGCTTCGAATTCTGATTGCCGGAATCCAAGATCGGCAAGATTCTTACGAATCGTTTCGGAAAGTTTCGGGGCCGCTTTCGCGCGCAGTTTGCGCAGCGCGTCACCCGCGCGATTCATTTGGCCGCGAACTTTTTCGATTTCTTTCGTAAGCCGCTCCAGTTCCGCGTCACGCCCTTCGATTTTCTGCATTCGTTCGGCTGCGCGTCGACCGAACTCAATCACTTCCGCAATCGAGCCGCCGTATTTCCGTTTTAATGTTTCGAAAAGGGAAACGCGCTGCTCGAGCGCAGCGAGTTGCTCTGGGTCGAGATCGAGCTTTTCAGCGTAATCGGAGAGTGATCGCGCAATTTCGGACAGCTGCACGACCGCCGCCGCATGTTCGGAAGAAAGTTCTGCGGTGGAGATGTCGATCTTTTCCAACTCGCGCAACAAGCGCTGTGTCTCTGCGAGCTGCGAGAGGACCGATTCGTCTGCCTCGGAAAGTTTGTTCGCCGCGGCGCTGGCCAATTCAATCAAGCGCTTGCTGCTGCTGCTCAATTTGTAGCGCTTCTCGATTTCGTCTTCCTCGTCGGCGACGAGGTTTGCCGAATCAATTTCAGTGACTTGATGACGAAGGAGATCGAGCTCCTGTTCGCGCGCGGTTTCAGCCGTGTTGAGCGCTGTATGTTCGGCCGCCAGCGTCTCTAATTGTCTGAAATGCTTTCGGTATTCCTCGACCTGCTCTTCGGCTCGCGCGAACGAGTCGAGTAGGTCGAGCTGCTTGTCCGGCGACAGTAGCGACTGGTGATCGTGCGGGCCGTGAAGATCGACCAACGCGTCGCCAACGTTTTTCAAGATCGACAATGTTGTGGGCGAGCCGTTGATGAACTGACGATTATTGCCCGCGGCGGAAAGTGTTCGCTTAATGATAAGATCATCGGTGGACGGTTCGACGCCGACCTCAATCAGCTGCGGGTTCAGCTTCTGTAATTCTTTGCCGGTGAAAATCGCTTCCGCTGTGCAAGTGTCGGCGCCGGTGCGGATAAGTGATTTGTCCGCGCGTTCGCCAAGTAAAAGCTGGAGCGCGCCGATGATGATCGATTTGCCGGCGCCGGTCTCACCCGTGATGGCGGTGAACCCAGGGACAATCTGCCACTCGAGTTCTTCCACGAGCGCGAGGTTTTTGATTCGAAGCAGATTGAGGACGGCAGGCATGCTGAGGTTGAGAGTTGAGGGTTGAGAGTTGAGAGTGCGACGCTCTTGAAGATTTCAAACACTCGCCACCCAACTTTCAACTCCGAAAGCTCAATTTCTGGATGAGGCGCTGTCGATCATCCCTCGTTCTCGGGATCGTACTCATGCTCGTGATCGATCTTCGCGCTGAGCAACCACTCGCCGCATCGACCATTGTCGTTTACAACAAGGCAGCCCCCGATTCGCCCGAGCTGGCAAGATTCTACGCGCAGCACCGCGGCATCGCCTCCGATCACATCGTC
>Ga0209805_1000778_pt1 | contig 19529 bp, 21 predicted proteins | sample GraSoiAngelo_148_FD_185905 | JGI IMG/M metagenome (GOLD analysis project Ga0209805, IMG submission 185905) | Grasslands soil microbial communities from the Angelo Coastal Reserve, California, USA - 14_1009_09_20cm (SPAdes) (version 2) | ecosystem: Environmental > Terrestrial > Soil > Grasslands ... | reverse complement strand
TGGGGCGAGGGCGGGGTGCGGGTGGGCATCTACACCTAGGCGGGCGTGACCTTGAGTTGGTCCAATCTGGCTGGGGACGTGGCCTCCGGCGCCGGGAAGGGGCATCCGTAGCATCCCGGCCCTGCTGGTGACACCCAGGTCCGCCGACTAGCCTGTCAGGCGCCGGCGGCGTTTTCCGGCGAGGTTCAGGCGACCAAGTATAAAGGCATCGAGCACGCGGTGTGATGCCACCACGCCGTCGCCGACCCGGCGGGATCCCTTGCGGCGATCGGCCTTGAGGTCGATCAGGTATTTCTCTTGCTGCGCCCAGACGAGCTCGATCAGACGGCTGAAACTCGTCCCCGCCTCGACCATGATCCCTTCTTTCTCGATCCGGTCCTTGACCACGCCCGGAAGCTCCTTGGCTTCAGCCAGGTTGAGGCGCTCCAGCGCCTCGAGCAGATCGTCCAAACGACGCAGGTGATAGCGGCGTTCCGCTTCATTGCCGTATGCGCGAGGTGTTGCGTCCAAGCGGTCCTCCTCGATGTTCTCTAGACCCGTATAACTCCGGAACCGGTGATAACTTCAAGCCCGCGTTGCTCCATGGCGCGGATCAATCGATTCATGCCGATCGAGTCGCTCGGCATGTGCCCGGTGATCACGAGATTGGCGGTGGCTCGCTGCCCCTGTTCCAGCTTGCGGAGCTCGGCGTCGTCGATGTGCATCGCCAGGATGGTGTCGATTCCGTGCTCATAATACGTGCGATAGATGGCGGCGCCCCCATTTGTTCCGGCGGCCATCTGGACGATCCACCGGCCCACCGGGTTCTCCGGCCTTCCAAGCCACAGCTCGGGCTGGACCAGCGAGGCCTCCATCTCCGGGATCGTCTCGAGTTCGCCGATCAGCTCGCCGACCGTCAGGTCGGTCCCGCCGACTGCCCGATTGACGACCTCGATAAAAAATTTCCGGGCGATGATGTCGGTGGCGAGGTGGACGTTCATCGCCGGCATGGCAAGCTGGCGTGCGGCGTCGACGACCCGGTCGTAATTCGCGGTGTGAAGCGCGTGCGCCACCGGTTGCCTGCGCGCCAGCATCAGGTCGTGCGCGATCTCCGCCGCAATGCCGGCCGAGCGCATCTGCTGCTCATGCTGCTCGATGACACTCGGGATTCCCAGGCGCGCCGTCGAGCCGATCGGATGATGGGCGATGACGCCGTCGGCACCCAACTGGCGGGCCAGGAGCAGCTCGCCCACGTCGATGTCGATGCCGACGAAAACCCGCCGCACATCGCCGTCGAGGTAAATCTCCGAGTCGGGCGGCGTCTTGGCACAGCCGGCGAGGCTATTGGCCATGGCCATGATCTCGCTGAGCCGCACGTCGGCATTATCCCTAGAATCCGTCCGTGTCAGGCAACGCGGGCGCCGATCGTCGGGGAGACGGTGGTTTTGCTCCCAGCTTCAAGGAGGCAGTCGGCCGCTGGCGCCGCCGCCACCGCCACCCGCCGCCCCAGGAAACCTGGTTCGCGGTTCACTATCGGGTCGGCTGGCTGGTGGAAAGGCTCTCTTTCCTCGAGAGTATTCACCTGCTCCGTCAGGGTCTCGACGTGCGGTCGCTTTCGGCCGAGCGACCGGCGCGACGGCGTAAGGGGGAGCCGACGACGGACGGGGCCAGCCTCGACGACGAGGACGGCCTCGACGTCGAAAACGAGCCGGCCGACGCGATTGCGTCGGGCGAGGCCGTCACACCTCCCGAGGATGTCGGATAATCCGGCCATGCGACGCTTTCGCCGGCGCTGGCTCAGCGCACTCCTCGGCGGTATCGTGCTGCCCTTCGACCCGGTACTCGGGATGGTGATGCTCGTCGTCGGCCTCTGGCAGCCGAAGCGCAAGCCCGCACCGACCACGAACGAGAGATGAAGGTCTATCTCGGCCGGGCGGTCAGCGGCGAGCTCGGGCCGCGCAGCTTGGAAGCGGTTCAGCTGGCTCATCGCGCCCTTGTCGAGTACGGAGCCGGGATCCTGGCGGAGCGGGTGGCCGATCCCGATTACCGTCCGGGCCTCGACCGGCCGGAGTTGATTGCGGAGATGATGCACCGCGAGCTGCTCGAGGCGGATGCGGGCTGCATGGAGATGACCGGTCGCAGCACCGGTGTCGGGTTTGAGGCCGGTTGGCTGCTCGGCCGCGGGCGCCCGGTCCTCGTGCTGTACGACGCCGACGTCGCACCGGCCTCGTCGGTGGTCCGCTTTCCGCCCTTCGACCACTGCGTGTCCTTCGGCTATCGCGACCTCATGGAGGTAGGCGGAGCCGTAACGGACTTCTGCCGCACGATCGCCGCCCACGCGGCTTACCGGGCCGAAGGCTAACCGCCGGCTTATTTCCTCCCCCGCTCGCAGGGGCTTCTAGACTGCTGGAGTGGGCTTCCGCGCGTGCGTCCTGACCGTGAGCACCAAGGGTGCGCGCGGCGAGCGCGTGGATGAGAGCGGCGAGAAGATCAGCGAAGCTTTGGCGCGCATTCCGGCCGAGGTCGTCGGCCGCGCGGTGGTGACCGATGAGGTTGAAGACATTCAGCATCAGGTCCGCGCCTGGCTGCGCGCGACCGATCCGGATCTGATCGTTTCGACGGGTGGCACCGGACTCGGTCCCAGGGATGTCACACCGCAGGCGTTGGAACCGCTGCTCGACTACGCGGTGCCGGGCATTGCTGAAGCGATGCGCGCCGGGGGGTTGCGCAAGACGCCCCACGCCATGCTGTCGCGCTCGCTGGCCGGGGTCGTGGGGCGCACCCTGGTGCTCGCCCTCCCGGGAAGCCCGCGCGGCGTGGTGGACAGCCTCGAGGCCGTGATGGAGGCGCTGCCCCACGGGCTCCGCACATTACGCAACCAGGTCAGCGACAGCCCGGCGGCGCACCGCCCCAGCTGATGGGGCGGATCAAGGTCGGGATCTCTTCCTGGACCGAACCAACCCTGCTGAAGAGCGGGTGGTATCCGTCGAGCGCGACAAGCGCCGAGGATCGGCTGCGCTATTACGCGTCGAAATTCTCGATCGTCGAGGTCGACAGCACCTTCTATGCCATCCCCAACCAGAAGACGGTCCAGTTGTGGGTCGAGCGAACGCCCAGAGACTTCACCTTCAACGCCAAGGCCTATGCGCTGCTGACCCAGCATCCGGCCCCGGCAGCACGATTGCCAAAGGATCTTCGCGAAAAGGTCTCGGATTCGAAGAGCAACCTGTACTTTAAGGACCTGGGTCCCAGGGAAAAGGAGAGTGTGTGGGATCGATTCCGCGAGGGCATGCAGCCACTGCAGGATGCGGGCAAGCTTGGAGCCATCGTCTTCCAGTTCCCCAAGTGGTTCTTGCCTTCACCAGCCGCCTACCGCTTCATCGAGGATCTGCGCGAATGGCTCCCCGACTTCGGAATCGCCATCGAATTTCGACAGGCGTCCTGGTTGAAGGAAGAGCGGCGCCAGCGGGTCTTCGAGTTTTTGAAGGGTCATGGCTTGAGCTATGTCGTCGTCGATGAGCCGCAGGGGTTTGGCTCCAGCGTGCCGCCGGTCGTGGCGGTGACCGCGCCCCTCGGCATGGTGCGCTTCCACGGACACAATCGAGACAACTGGGAGAAAAAAGGGATCAGCACCGCGGAAAAATTCCGCTATCTCTACCAGCGGACCGAGCTGAAGACCTGGGTGCCCAGGCTCAGCGCTATGGCGGCGCAGGCCGGCGAGGTGCACGCCGTCATGAACAATTGCTACTCCGACTACGCCGTCCGTAACGCGGCCGACCTGAGCGAGCTCCTGCAGTAGCGACCGGCGGCCGGGGGCGCCCGAAAGGAATTCCCCGGCCGGCCAGTTGCATGGGTAGCGCCGCGGCGCAGCTATGCAGGCCTACCAATCCGCACCGTGTCCGTATTGCGGCGCTACCTGGAACCCGCCGGGCGCCCAGGTTTGCGCCAATTGCCGAAACCCACTGCCACCTCCGCAGCCGGGCTATGCACCGCCCGGTTACGCCCCCGCGCCCGGTCAGGGACAGCAGCCTCCACAGCCGGGACAGGCTCCGGCTGGGCCCTATGGCGCGCCGAACTATCCTCCGCCGGGCTACCCCCAGGCGCCGCAACAGTACCCGGGTGCGCCGGGTGGGTATCCCGGCCAGCCGTCGTATCCGACGTACGCTCCGCCTGGCTACGGCCAGGGCCCCGGATATCCCCAGCAGCCAGGAGCCTACCCGCAGCCTCCGGACTATGGCAGTTACGCGCCGGTCGGCGCGGCGCCTTCCGCCCCCGGGTCGACGACGCTTCGCCTCTTTGGCCAGACATTCGTCGTCCCCGTGGCTCTGCCTCCGATCGTGGTGCGCTACCAGCAGGAGCTCGCGTACGCCATCCTCGGCCTCGTGGGGCTCCTCGTACTGCTCTTCGGCGTCACGCCCGCACTCGCCACGAGCCAGGTTGCCGGCGCCGACCAGGCGGTGGCAACCGCCGTCATCCATCAATCGAAGGTTGACGCGGGCTTTGCCAGCTTTTTCGCCCCCGATTCCAGCGCAAAGGATCTGGCTGGGCTCAAAGCTCAGGCGGTGAAGGACCTGCAGTCGGTAAATAATGCGCTGGCCATCGTGCAGGCCGACGAGTCCGCCTTGCGCGGCGCCGACCAGCGGCTACTGGTCCTCCAGTTCGTCGCGCCGGCATCGGGCGCCGCCATTGCCCAAGAGCGGCAACGCCTCAAGACGGCCCTCGACGGTCTCAAGCAGGCCGACGAAGCTCTGACCGCCGGCTCCAACCAGGGCAAGGTGATGATGCCGGCGCTCGACGCGATGATCGACTTCACCAAGATGTACGCCGCCATCGGCAAGCACGATCTCGCTGGCGCCGGCGCCCCCTACCCTGACGCGCAGCAGAAGCTCGAGCTCGCCATGTCACTCGACCACGCACCCGGCGTCCCGGATGCGCTCGCCAAGCAGATAAGCGCATTCAACGACCTGGTGAACAACACCGAGAGCCTGGTGCAGGCAATCGCGAACAAGGACGCCGCCGCTACCAAGAAATCCTCGGACGCGGTGCAAGCCGGGCTCAAGACGCTCACCGCGCTGGAGGGTGCCCTGCCCGCCGATTACGAGGTCAAAACCTACGCCCATCTGCAAAAGGGCTACGACGACGCCATCAAGTCGCTGAAAGGGTAGATCAGCCCGGCCGGCGCAGCGTCCCGCTCTTCCCGCCGCGCTTTGAGACCAGCGTGACGTCGTCGATGGTCATCCACCGGTCGACGCTTTTTGCCATGTCGACAACCGTCAGCGCGGCTGTGGCGACCGCGGTCAGCGCTTCCATCTCGGCCCCGGTCTTTCCTTCGCAGCGCACGTGTGCCTCGATCCGGATGCCGGGCAGACCGTGGTCGGGTACGCAGTCGACCTCGACGACGGTCAATGCCAGCGGATGACACATCGGGATGAGTTCGCTGGTGCGTTTGGCCGCCTGGATGCCCGCGATCCGGGCGGTGGCGATGACTTCACCTTTTGGAAGCTTGCCATCCACGATCGCGTCGAATGCCGCAAGGCTCATTTTCACAAACCCCCGCGCTCGGGCTTCCCGGCGGCTACTGGGCTTGGCCGAGATGTCGACCATGCGCGCGTCGCCACGCGGCCCGAGGTGCGTCAGCCTGGTGGCTCTCACCGTCCCGTCTCGCGAAGGGCGTCCAGGTCGTCGCGCCGCATATCCTTCTGGTGTATCCGCGCGGCAGCACCGCGGGCGATCACATGGTCACCGTAACGGTCGCGCAGCTCGTCGAGTCGCTCGTCGAGCTGGGCCAGCCTCGATGACCGTCCCTCCAGCAGGCTCAGCTGCGTGGCGCACGGCTCGAGGTTGCTGACGCCTGCCCCGATCAGCCGAATCGGCCGCGAGCCATCCAGCTGCGTTTCCAGCAGGTGGCGCAGGGCGGCGGCAATCTGGTCGTCTCGGTCAGTCGGGTAGGGTAGCGTCGCCTGTCGTGATTGGGTGTCGAAGGGTTGATAGCGAACCTTCAGGACCACGGTCCGCGCCGACAGCCCGTGTGCCCGCAGGCTCTGGGTCACGTCCTGCAGCAAGCCGAGAGCGGTGGACCTCACCTTTGCCACGTTCGTCTGGTCATGATCGAACGTGACCTCGCGCGAGATGCTCTTGGGATCGCCCGGTGGAAGGACGGGGCTGGGATCGACCCCACGGGCGTGGGCGCCGAGGACGCGGCCGTACTGCCCGAACAGTTCGCCCAACAGTGGATCGGGGAGGGCCGCCAGCTCGCCGATGGTGCGGATACCGACACGCTCCAGCCGAAGGGCCGTCGCTGGGCCGCAGCCGGGCAACCTGGCGAGTGGCAGGGCAGCCAGAAAGGCTGCCTCATGGCCCGGCTGGACGACAACGAGACCCCTGGGCTTGCGCAGCTCGGAGGCGACCTTGGCCACGAGCTTGCAGCTGGCCACACCAATGCTGAGGTCGAGCCCGCAACGCGCCTTGACCTCATCGCGCAGGCGTACCGCGACGGACTCGGGCTCTCCCATGAGCGCCTCCTGACCGGTCAGGTCCAGGTACGCCTCATCGAGCGCGATCGGCTCGATCACCGGTGAATACCGGTCAAGGATCGTAAAGACTGACTTTGACGCCTCGCGGTACGCCTTGAAGTCGCAGGGAACGAAGATCGCATTCGGGCATAGCCGCCGGGCACGGCTGAGCGGCATGGCGGACCGAACCCCGAAAGGCCGGGCTTCGTAGGACGCAGCGGCCACGACTCCGCGCTCGCCCGGGATGCCGGCGCCGCCCACGATTACCGGCTTGCCAGAAAGCTCCGGATGGCGAAGCTGCTCCACCGAGGCGTAGAAGGCATCGAGATCGACGTGCATCACGACCCGGGGCACAAGGCCAGTCTATCCACCGCCGCCCAGGCTGTAACAGAGCGGTAACACGCCTGCAAATGGCGTGTCGCGCGGGGAACGCGTTGCTATGATCCCCGAGCTGGCTAGGCCCGCCGGCGTCCCTGATTTCCGTCCCCCTCTTCTGACCCAACGCCAACCCCTCCTTCCGGCGGGCCGCGCTTTCCCTCCAGGGCCGGTTAGACCGAAACCTTCTCCCGCTCCCGCTCGCGCTCTTTTTCAGAAGGTTTTGGCGGCGGGCCGCCGTAGGCACGCAGGTCGTCCTCGGTCAGGTGCCCGGCCGCGATCATCAGCTCCACATAGGTGACGCCGAGGTGTGGTGCCGCCCGGCGCAGCACCCAGGGGGGTGGGTTTTCCTTGTTCTTGTTGACGGCCTGGTAGAAATAAATCTGGTTCAGGTCGCAGCGGACCGCCAATCGGTGCAGGGAGATGTTCTGCTCGCGACATTTGCGCTTCAGATACTCGCGGAAGTCCACCGCCCCTACCTCCAGAAACCATCCGCGAAACTTACTCGCGCGACGTCACCCCATTATAGGTATCGGCCTGCCGCGCCCCGGGCGTCAGCCGGCTGATGACGGCCGGCAGTTCCCCCAGCCGCTGGATGACGAAATCGGCCACGCCGGGGTCATCCTCCTGGCGCCACTCGCGAATCAGCACCGCTCGCATGCCCAGCGTTTTAGGCCCCTGGACGTCCTCCTTCACCCGGTCGCCCACGAAAAGGGCGCGTCGAGCCTCGACCCCGAGTTTTGACAGCGCGTCGGCATAGATGTCGGGATGGGGCTTGCGCACCCCGACCTCCGAGGAGAAGCTGACGGCATCAAAGTACGGCTGTAGGTCGAGCGCCGCCAGCTGCGCCTTCATCAGCCGGGGCAGGTAGGCGGCGTTGGACACCAGACCCAGGCGCAACCGTCCCCGCCGGAGTGTGTCGAGCGTCGCCACGACGTCCGGACCGACATGGACACTATTCAGCCAGCCCTCCTGTTCCAGCTCCATGACGCGCTCGATCAGCGCCGGCTCCAGCTCCAGGCCAATGGCGCGAAGCGCGCGGTCGTAGATCGTCGCGATCTCGACTTCCTCAGGTCGCCCGGCGGCGTAATCGCGTTGGATCTCGTCGTCGACCGCCTTCGAGACCTGCTCGATGAGGACTTGTGCCGCCGGGACATCTCGTTCCAGGGTGTCGGCCAGAAACCGATTCACCTTTTCATAGGCGCCGACTAGCGCCGAGTGGGGGCGCTCGTCGAAATAGATGAGCGTGTGCCCGTAGTCGAAAAGCACCGCCTCGATCGGTTCGGTCACGTCAACGACCGCAACGTGGTGAGGTTCTCGAGGCCCTCCAGCAGCTCCTCGCCGGGCGTCTCCAGCACGAACGCGCAATGGGCCAGCGGCTCGTATCGCAGCAGCGCCCGGAAGCCCTCGACCCCAATGTTGCCCTGGCCGATATTCACGTGCCGGTCCGCCTTGCCACCGAGCGTCACGGTCGTGTCGTTGCAGTGGCAGGCGCGAATCCGCTGCGCGGGAATGATGGCGGTGAGCTGGTCCAGCGTCGCGCGCATGCCATCCGCGCCGGCGTCGTCGTACCCGGAAGCATAGGCATGCGCGGTGTCGAAGCACACCCCCAGGCGCGCGGCGTGCTGGGGCAGCCTGGCGAGGATCTGGGCCAGGTCGTCGAATTTCGCGCCCACATACGCCCCCCCGCCGGCAGAGGTCTCGAGCAGGCACGTCGTCGATCCGCCGGCGCCGCTCAGCACCTCGTCGAGCGCTGCGACTACCCGGTCGATCCCGGCCTGCGCGCCGTCGCCCATGTGACTGCCCACGTGGGTGACGACGTACTGACAGCCATAGGATTCGGCTCGAACCAACTCCGCGGCCAGCGCCGCTCGTGATTTCTTCATGAAGTTCGGGTTGGGGCTGCCGAGGTTGATGAGGTACATCGCATGCGACATCGCCGGCCGCACATCGAGCTCCTCGAGCGAGCGTCTGAAGAACGCCGTCGCCTGCGCATCGACCGGCGCCGACCGCCAGGCGCTCGGATTGCCGGTGAAGATCTGGACGGCCTTGAGCTGCAGCGTCTTGATCAAGTCGACGGCCTTGTCGAGACCGCGGCCGGTACGCATGTGCATGCCGATGCGTCGTTCCTGAGCCATCGATCCCATTCTATGAAGGCCCGGTAGACTGATTTTTCGTGTTCCGGCTCACTACGCTTTCCGTCGGACCGTACGACAACAACGTCTACGTTCTGCATGATCCGAAGAGCAAGGAGGCCTTGCTGATCGACGCAGCCAACGACGCGCCGCGCATTATCAAGGAGCTCCAGGGCTTGCGCGTCAGTCACATCCTGACGACCCACGGGCACGCCGACCACCTCCAGGCACTCAAGCCGGTTCGCGAGCAGACGCATGCGCAGTTCACCTGTCACGAGGCCGACGAGTCGATGATGCCGATCAAAGCCGACCACCGGGTCGAGGATGGCGAGCGATTTCGCTTCGGCGAGTACGAGGTGGTTGCTCTGCACACTCCGGGGCACACCCCGGGCAGCATCTGCTTCGTCGCCGCCGAGCGACTGTTTTCGGGCGACACCCTGTTCCCGGGAGGTCCGGGCAACACGGCGAATTCGTACGCCAGCTTTCCCACCATCATCGATAGCATCCGGCACAAGCTCTTCACCCTGCCGGATGAGACCGAGGTTCTGCCGGGACACGGCAAGCCCACCACCATCGGGCGGGAGCGCCCTCACCTCGACGAGTGGATCGAGCGCGGCTGGTAGCGCGAGCCGCCCAGCCGGCCCGGCCGGCATCCGATTTCCAGCCCAGGGACCCCCGCCGCATCCGGCGGGTGCAATCCGTGCGAGCGCGCCCGGACCGCCTGGACGTCATTGCCGAAGACGATCGGGAGCGGCGCCTCTCAATCGAGGTTCGTCCGGTGGCAACAAACATCATCCGGGTACACATCGGACCTGGTCCGGCTCGGCCGTCGCGGCTGCTATCGCCGGAGGTCCCCACCGGTGCCGAGTGGGCTCTCGAGGAGACGGCGTCCGGCTGGGCGGTGCGAACCTCGGAGCTCCGCCTGACGATCGACCGCGACCCGTACCGGTTGCGCCTCGCCGATGCAGCGGGAGCGGAGCGCTTCGTGGAGGAGCCGAACGACCAGGACATCCGCGGCGCGTATCACCATTTCCCCACTGGGCACGCCCGCGGGCTGCGCTGGCTGACCGCGGCGCTCAAGCCGCAAGAGGCGTTGTTCGGACTCGGGGAACACTTCGGCGCGCTGGATCGTCGCGGCCAGGCGTTTTCTTCGTGGACGGTCGATGCCTTTGGCGTACGCAGCGACCGAGCGTACAAGAACGTCCCCCTGTTGCTGAGTTCACAAGGGTATGCGGTCTTCTTCGACATGACCGCACCGCTCTACTACGAGCTCGGCCAATCGTCTGTGGCCGCCTGGCAGGTAACGGCCCGGGCTGACCACCTGCGTCTCTACCTGATCGTCGGTGAGGGGGTGGCACCGCTGATCCGGGGCTACCACCAGCTCACCGGCGCGCCCGCTGTGCCGCCGGATTGGTCCTTCGGTTTCTGGATCAGCCGCTGGGGATATCGCAACCGTGACGAGGTGATGGCGGTGGCCCGCCGCATGCGCCAGGAGCGGGTGCCGTGCGATGTCATCCATCTCGATCCTTACTGGATGCGCTTTCACGAAGGTCATCACGGCGACCTCGTCTGGGACGAGTTGGCCTTTCCCGACCCCAGGGGCATGCTCGAGGAGCTCAAAGGACTCGGGTTCCGGGTCAGTCTCTGGGAGAGCCCGTACGTGCCGCTCGACTCAGAGATGCGCGCCGAGGGCGAGCGTCGCGGCTTCCTGATGAAGAGCAAGTCGGGTGGGGGTTTGGCCCTGGTGCATGGATTCGCCAAGCCGAGCGCGGCTGTCGATTTCACGAACCCCGACGCCGTCGAGTGGTTCAAGCAAAAAAACCGCCAGCTGCTGGAGATGGGCGTCGCCGTCATCAAGACAGATTTCGCCGAAGACCTGCCTGACGACGCCGTTGCCGATGACGGCACCCCGGCTGAGGAGCTGCACAACCTTTATCCGCTCCTTTATCAGCGGGCGGTCTTTGAGGCCACCAGGGAGGTAAACGGCTACGGCCTGATCTGGGGACGTTCGGGCTACGCCGGCGCCCAACGGTATCCCGTGCATTGGGGCGGCGATCCCGGCTGCACCTTTGCCGACATGGCCGCGAGTCTGCGCGGCGCGCTCAGTTGGATCCTGTCGGGAGCCGCGTTTGCCAGCTTCGACATTGGCGGCTTTTTTGGAATTCCCACGTTGACGGATCCCCCCAGTCCGGAGCTCTACGTCCGCTGGGCTCAGATGGGACTGCTCTTCTCGCACGCCCGGGCGCACGGACACACTGCACCGCGCGAGCCATGGGCCTACGGCGAGCCGGCGCTCAGCATCTTTCGGCGCTACGCGCAGCTGCGCTATAGCCTCCTTCCGTACCTGTACAGTGCGGCGCTTCGGGCCGTCGACGGCATCCCGCTGGTGCGGCCGCTTGTTTTCGACTGCCCCTCAGATCCGACGACCCGACACGTGGACGATGAATATTTCTTGGGGCCCGACTTGCTTGTCGCGCCAATGTTCACGCCGATGGGCTCGCGCGATGTCTATCTCCCGGAGGGCGGCTGGTATGACTTCTGGAGCGACCGACGTTTCGATGGCCCGCGCTGGATCCGGTACGATGCCGGGCTCGAGACCCTGCCCCTTTTCGTCCGCGCCGGCGCCGTACTGGCGATGGGCCCCGATCTCCAATTCGCAAATGAGCGCAGCCGGGATCCCTTGACCTTTGAGGTCTACCCTGGTCCTCCCGGAACGACGAATTTCGACCTGGCCGACGATCATCGGCAGTTGCGGTTTCGGCTTAGCGTGGACGAGCGCAGTTTTCTCCTGAGCGGCGGTCCGCTTAGCTATGAAGCCTCAATCCGCGTTCACCGGCCGGGTGCCCCACCGCTCGTCGGCACTCTCGGTGAGACCGTCAGATTCGCGTAGCGCCGATCACTCAGGCTTCGCCAGGTTGATGTTCCGGCGACATGCCAAAGACGACGGCCGTCAGCCAGGCGGGCAGTGATGCCCATAGAAGTAGGTCGAATAGCAAAATGGGGAGGACGGTGGCGTTGGTAAAAACAAAGTCCTTCGCGAAGTAGAAAATCAGGACGGGCACGACACATGAGGCGCCGCTGATTAGCCCAAGCCGGAACGTCCATCGCTCGATCGTCGTCGGTCCTCGTAAGGCATATGACGCCAAGCCGATCCAAACAAAAAGGGCTATAAAGACGGTGATCGCCGCGCTTGGCGTTTGATGGGCAACGGCTTCGCCAAGCCAACCTTGCACGGCGGCGAGCAAGACGACGCCGGAAAGGATGAGCGCGATGCATACCGCCAGCCCACTAAGTCGGACCACCGTTCTCTTGGGTGATGGCATCGGTCCTCCGATTGCCAGCACCACCGGTGCCAGGGTGAGTCCCAGGAGCGCTGCCAGGATGCCCATGTATAGGTATTCGGCGTCTGAGGGAAATGGCACAGCAGCGATGGCCACCACGGGTGTCCCGACCAACCAGATGACGGCCCCGACGGCCCCGGTGAAGCGAGCCGTTCGCACCATACCGGTATATCGCTCGCGAATCTGAGGTCATGCGCCGGCTCCCGGAGTTCAGGGGCCTGCGAAAGAGAACGTTGGCGCGGGAGATCATTGGCCTGACGCGCTCTCCCGTAGGTGCACGAACACTTCGGATGCCGGGAGGATTTTCTCTGTCCGGCTGTTTGGGATGTGGATGCGCACGCCCGGGTGTTGCGCGGTGCCGAAATCCCAGCCGTCGACGTAGCGCGAGCGGATCTCGCCGATCGTCTTGACGGCGACGGTGCTGGATCCATTCGTCATCCAAACCGTCGGCTCGCGCGCCGTCGCATAACCGAGTCCGACCTCCGTGCCGCTGTCGCGGAAGAATCCCAGGCTCGCGAGAGACGCCTCGGCCGGCACCAGGTCGTTCGAGCTTTCCGCGACCTGCTGAAGCGTTGGCATCTGTCCCTGGGCGACGGTGGTGCGCACCTGCATGCGCGCCTTGAGGTGCTGCGATCGCTCCCGCTTCTTCTGCTCGCTGACCAGCTGCTGGATCTGGGCTCGCAGCCGGCCGAGCGCCTCCTCGAGGGGGGCCATCTCCGCCATGATCTCGCGCACCCGCCGAGCCAGCTCCTCATCGGAGGCCTGATCGAGTGCCGTATGCTCCGCCATGACCATACAATTATTGGCCAGCGTGTCAGTTGCCCAGGCGTCGATCAGCCAGCTGAAGGATGCGATCAGCACCCGGCTCGACGCGCTCCGGCCGGAGCTGGAGCGGATCGGACGGGACATCCATGCGAACCCGGAGATTGCCTACGAAGAGCATCAGGCGGTGGCCTGGCTCACCGAGCTCCTCAAAAAGTATGGGTTCGTGGTCGAGATGGGCGTCGCCAACACCCCGACGGCCTTTACCGCCACCCGGCGAAACGGCAATGGGCCCACGATCGCCTTCCTGGCGGAGTACGACGCGCTCCGCGGTCTGGGCCATGGCTGTGGTCACAACTTGATCGGGACCGCCTCGACTGGGGCCGGGATCGCGCTGGCCGACCTGCTCGATCGCTTTGAGGGCCGCGTTCTCGTCGTCGGGACGCCCGCCGAGGAAGGCGGCGGCGGAAAAATCCGGCTGATCCGCGCCGGGATCTTCCAGGAAGTGGACGCCGCGATGATGGTTCATCCCGACACCCGTACCCAGGTGCTGCACTGGGCGCTGGCGGTGACCCACATGCACTTCGAGTTCACCGGTAAAGCGGCACACGCCGCGGGCGACCCGGAGAAGGGCATCAATGCGCTCGACGCCTTCGTTTTGGCCTACAACGGGATCAGCATGTTACGTCAGCACACCAAGGAAGGCGCGCGGCTGCACGGCTTTCTCAAAGAAGGCGGCACCGCGCCCAACATCGTTCCGGAGCGGACCAGCGGCGAGTTCCTGGTGCGCGCTCGCGACGAGGCCTACATGCAGGAGTTGGTCCAGAAGGTCAAGAACATCTTCCAGGCGGCCGCGCTCGCCACCGGCTGCAGCGTCAAGCTGAGCTTCGACGAAGCTCCCTACGCCGACCTGCGCAACAACGGCGTGCTGGCGAAACTATTCGAAGAGAACCTCCAGCGGCTCGGGATCGACCCGGTCGTGGGCATTCCGTGGGAGAACGCCGGCTCCACCGACATGGGGAACGTGAGTCACGTGGTGCCCGCTCTTCATCCCACGATTGGCATCGCCCCGGCGGAGGTGCCGGGGCACTCGCAGGCCTTCCTGGAAGCGTCCGGCTCGCTACGTGGTTACCAGGCGATGATCGACGCCGCGAAAGCCCTGGCGATGACGGGAGCCGACCTGCTGTCTGACCCCGCCCAAGTCGAGCAGGCCAGGAGAGAGTTCCGCCGGAGCTGATCTCGCTTTAGCGAAACTGAGGCAATGATCAACGAGCGTTATCGGGAGGACCGCGAGCGTCGCCGCCTTGGCAGCCTTACCGTCTACTCCGGTCCCACCCACTCCGGCAAGACGAAGAAGCTGGAGGCTGAGGCGGAGCGCGCTCAGCGACAAGGCCGCCGGATGCAACGGCTGACGGCGCCGACGGATCCGAACGCCCTGCTTAACGAGTTGGATCCGGCCGCCGAGCTCGTCACCGTGGACGATGCGCAGCAGTATGACGACCGGCTGGTCGAGGTGTTGAATGATCTTGCCACCATTCATCGGATGGATGTCGTGGTCGGCGGGTGGGAGCTCGACTATGCCGGCCGCCCCGCCGGCCCGATGCCCGAGTTGCTTTGCGCCGCCGATTTCGCGTTGAAGCTCGACGATGGGGTTTGTGCCCAGCCAGGCTGCCGCAACCTTGCCAGCCGGACGCAGCGATTCCAGGTCGTGAACGGCACACCGGAGCGCTTCCTACCGGTGTGCCGGCGCCACCACACCACTGAAGCCCGGGCGCAAACGTTCCAGGAGGTGTGGTTCGACGAGCCGTCCGGCAGCCTGGACCTGATCAGCGGCTGCATGTTCAGCGGCAAGACGCAGGAGCTGATCCGCCGGCTGGACCAGGCGAGATACGCCGGCTTTACCGTGCAGGCTTTCAAACCCGCGCTCGACGACCGGTACGCCATCGAGGCGGTTGCGTCGCACCGTGAGATTCGCTTTCCCGCCATCGCCGTTCCCAACGTGGCCGCCTTGCGCGCCCAGGTGCAGCCCGACACGCGCGTGATCGGGATCGACGAGGCCCAGTTCTTCGAACCCGACATCGTCAACCTGACAGAAGAGCTGGCCAATCGAGGCCGGCATGTGATCATCGTCGGTCTCGACCTCGACTTCCTTAGCCGGCCCTTCGGACCCATGCCCCTGCTCGCGGCATATGCGGACAGGCTCACCAAGTTGCAAGCATCCTGCCAATATCCGGGCTGCGGGTCGCGTCAGGCAACCCGGACCCAACGGCTGGTCGACGGGCGGCCGGCATCCGCGGACGCTCCCCTCGTGGTTATCGGTGGCGCTGCCGCATACGAGGCTCGCTGCCGCCATCATCACCGGATCGGCACGGCGGCGAACACCGATGCGGAATCGGTGCCGGTCGCGGAGGAGTCAGCCGAGCTCTAGTCCGCGCAAGCGCTCGTTGCCGGCGAGCACGCCGAGCGCCGCAACTGCGATCGCCCCGCCGACCGACACGGTGACAGCGGCCAGCCAGGTCGTGAATTCCGGGAAGCCGGTGGCGCTCGCCAGCGCCAGGGAAATTCCCAGAACCAGGGCGCTCGCCCCAGTGACGATGCCAAACAGGGCCAGGCCGATGAAGGCGGCAACCGGGTGCAGCATGCGCCGGGCATCGGTCCAGTCGAAGCGGGCAAACACGGCGCCGATCCCGACCATCAGGATGGTCAGGGTCGCCGCCTGGGCGACCGCCAGGAGAACGGCGGTGGCGGCCCACAACCAGCCCGGCCGGATGAGGATCTCGGCGATAACGGCCACCAGCGTCACCACCAGGGTGGTCGGCAATGCGGTCGACCAGCATTTGCCCTGCAGAAAGCGGAGCGTCGTGTTGGGTGAGGCGGCAAAAACCCAGATCCCCTTACCCTCGAGACTCACCGCCGTCAGCCCCAGGGAGATGCTTAACGAGAAGAGCAACACCCACGCCGGGATCAGTCCTAGCATCGCGGCTGCCGGACCTTCGCCAAGACTCCGAACCGAGCTGAGCAGCCGAGGGAACCGTAGCCCGAAGATGATGACGAGAAAGGCGACGGGCATGGCAAACCGAACCAGTTGGGCCAGGTCGCGCGTTCGCATTCGCCAGTCCTTGATGACAATTGCCGCCAGCACCGGGTCGATCAGGGGTAGGGCACCCTTGCTGCGGCGTCCCCGCGCTGATCCCGCCTGGCGCCGTCGCGGTGGCACGGCCTGGATCCAGCCCGCCAGGTACAGGCGGCCGCTGAGAACCGTTCCGACCGCAAAGATCGCCGCCGATACGGCCAAAAGGGGTAGGCCCCACCCGATGGCGGACAGCCAGTCGCCGTTCAGGATCGCCGCCGCGCCGTGCCCGGCCCATCCGGACGGAAACCACGGCGCGCTGGCCAGCGGAATGTCCGGCAGTGACGGTGGCTGGGAACGACGCGCGAAGCCCGAGTCACGCAGGGCCGGGTTGAGCAGGAAATTGAGCAGGTTGATTCCGAGAGCCAGCGCCACCCCGAACAGGGTCAGAACCTCGCGGCCCCTTCCCACGGGGATGAATCGCACCAGCAGCAGGCTAAGCAGCGAGATGATGACGACGACGAAGACCGGATAGAGCAGATAGATGGCAGCGAATCCGATCGGGATCAGTGCGGAGTGATTCGCGACGGCGAGCACGAGAAGGGCGGGCGCAGTAAACAGCAGGCTCAGCAGGAAGAGTCTGAGCACCTGCACCACCATGCGGCCGGCGAGGATGCTCTCCACCGGCCGTGGGGCCGCCAACAACAGATCAAGGTCGGGGTTGAGCAGCAGGGCGTTGAAGCTAAAGACGAGACTGCTGAAAACCAGGACCGCGGTGTAGGCGAGGAAGGCCAGGCTCAGAAGGTGCACGTCGTCGACCCGCACGGGTATCCGGTGCGCGGCCTGAATGCCCAGCCAGGTGACCAGCCCCTCCCAAACCCAGGCCAGCGCGATGACCGCCGCGGCAACGATGGTGCCGGCGATTCGGCCGGGCTTCCCGCTGCGGATGGTCTGGTTGAGGAACATCTGCAACTGGGCCCGCCAGAGGAGCAGGCCCACCTCGAGCCCCTGCATCACCGGTCGCGAGCGACTAGCTTTCGAGACCACGCAGCACGGCGCTGACGTCCTCCTCGCGGCTCCCCGTCAGCTCGAGGAAGATCTGTTCCAGCGACTGTCCATCCTGGCCAACCATGTGGCGAAGTTCCTGGAGGCTCCCCATCGCCACCAGGTGTCCGCGGTTGATGATGGCGAGACGGGTGCACATCCGCTCCGCGATCTCCAGGATGTGGGTGGAGAAGAAAACCGTCTTCCCTTCCTTGCAGAAGTCCTGGAGGATGTCTTTCATCTGGCGGGCGCTTTGCGGGTCGAGGCCAACGGTGGGCTCGTCCAGGAAAAGCACCTGGGGGTCGTGGAGCAAGGCCGCGGCCAGTGAGACCTTCTGCCGCATGCCTCGCGAGTAGCCGGAAAGGAAGTCGTTAGCCCGCTCACGCAGGTCGAAGAGCTTGAGCAGCGCCTCGATGCGGCGATCGCGAAGGCGTGGCTCGACGTGGTAGAGGTCGCCGGAGAACTCGAGGAACTCCCGGGCACTCAGCTTCTCGTAGAGGGTGGCCGCGTCCGGGACGTAGCCGATCTTCGCCTTGGCCCGCTCCGGCTCCGCCGTGATATCGATCCCCGCCACCCGGGCACTGCCGGAGGTTGGCCGCAGGAGGCCAACCAGCATCTTGATGGTGGTCGTCTTGCCGGCGCCATTGGGGCCGAGGAATCCGAACAGCTCGCCGGCCGAGATTTCCAGGTCCAGGTCCTCCACCGCGGTCAGGCTGCCGTAGCGCTTGGTCAAAAGCCGGGTGGAGAGCACCGCGCCCAGTCTAGCGGTGGACTGGACGCGACCCCGCCTAGAATGGCGGCGAAAGGGAAGGCGCCCGCGAATTCAGCCTGAATTCAGGCCGCCGTCGGCGATCCGGTAACAGGTTTTGCGCCGTTACAGCGTTGTTGCCTTGAAGGTCGACCCATACCTTCGAAGGCCGGACAGCATATGGAGCCAGAAGCGCAGGAGGGGGAGCTCGGCACCCTGGTCAGCAGCCCCGAGTTCGCCCGGATCGTCGATCGGTTCCAGGCCACCACCGGGCTCAAGCTCCAGGTCTTTGATCTCGAGGCGCACCCGCTCACGGCTGTCGAAGAATACCCGCGCTATTGCCGGCTGCTGCAGGAACGCAAAGCCTGCCCGCTCTACCACGACCCGGAGTTCCTCAAACGCGGGGAGGAGACGATGGCGGTCTGTAAGTCGGGCGTGGGCCACTTCGTGGCGCCGGTGCGTGACGAGAAGGAGGTGCAGATCGGCGCGGTCCTCGGACCGGCCGTGAAGTTCGCCCCCAACTCCGTGGAAGAATTTGCCGAGCTGGCCTTTCAGCTCAAGATTTTCCCGGACGACCTGATCCAGGCCGCCGACGCCGTCCAGGAGCACGACTCGGAAAAACTGCTCGGCGCCGGCGAGCTGGTCTCGGTGGGCCTCACCCTGCTGTCGGAAATGCAGGCCAAGGAACGTGTCAGTCATGCGCTGCGCCGCCTGCAATCCGAAATCGCGGAATCAAACGCCCAGATGCTCTCGCAGCACATCGTCGATGCCGTGCTCTACCTGACTCGGGCCGACTATGCCCTGGTGTTGATGATGGATGACAACGGATCCGATCTCGCCTCCGGCTACGATCAGCCGGCGCCTGACCCGCTGGTGGAGGCAAAACGCCGGCTGCTCGAGGGCATCGCCGAGTGGGTCAAGCACGCCGACCGGACGGTGACGGTCCCTGATATTTCAAAAAGTGCGTGGTCGCGCTACCTGACTGACGATGCAGTGAGGGCAGGCAGCATCGTGGGCGTTCCGATTCCCGAGCAGAAGGGGACTTCCACTTTCGGTGCCATCGTGGTTGGATTCGACCGCGCTCGCGAGGATCTCGAGGAGCCGCTGACGGCATTGCAGAGCTTCGTCGCCGAAGGCCTCTATGCGCTCGTGATGGGTCGCAAGCTGATTCAGGCTGAGCAACTCGCGCTCCTCGACAGCCAGTCCGGCGCCTACAGCGAGCGGTTTCTCGAGGACTTGCTGGAGAACGAAATCAGCCGTGCTTCACGCTACAGCCATGACCTGGCGATCGTGCTCTTCGAGATCGAGGCCTACGAAGTCTTGCGCGGCAAGTACGGTGAGGGCGGTCTCGGCCGCATCCTGCGCGAGTTCGTCGGTGTGATCCGGGCCAAGACCCGTCGCGTCAACACCCTGACCCGCATCCGTGACGGCCGGTTTTGCCTGGTGATCCCGGAAGCAGACCGCGCCGTCGCTGTCCGCCAGGCGGATCGCCTACGGCCGGCGCTCGAAGAGCATCCTTATGCCGCGATGCCGAATGGCGACATCGTTCGGATCTCGGTGGAT
>Ga0209805_1000777_pt1 | contig 19531 bp, 18 predicted proteins | sample GraSoiAngelo_148_FD_185905 | JGI IMG/M metagenome (GOLD analysis project Ga0209805, IMG submission 185905) | Grasslands soil microbial communities from the Angelo Coastal Reserve, California, USA - 14_1009_09_20cm (SPAdes) (version 2) | ecosystem: Environmental > Terrestrial > Soil > Grasslands ... | reverse complement strand
CCCACCGAGAGGAGATGGGACGTGTGGGCCAGCGCCAACACGGTCTTCTCCGATCTCGAGGGTAACGGCACCTGCGACTTATCGGACCAAAAGTTCAGCACCTGGGGCTTCATCCTTGGCGCGGACGCGAGGATTGGCGAACACTGGATCGCCGGTGCATTCGCTAACTATGACCGGATCTGGGCTAGTCTCGATAAGGACGGAAGCCGCGCTGATATCGACGCCGGCGGCGGCGGCCTCTACGCTGGTTGGCACAACGGCGGCTGGTACGGCCACGGGCTGTTTAACTACACGCACAGTTGGTACGACGCCACCCGAAACATCCGCGTGCCTTTGGAGTTTGTGTTTAAGGATACCCAGCTATCAAGCACTCAGAGCAATACGTACGGCGCCGACATTGATGGAGGATACGACTGGTGTGTTAACCCTCACTTCACAATCGGCCTGCTCGCCGGGCTCCAATATCTCCACCTCAATGTGGATAGCTTCAGCGAAAAAGAAGGCGAGAACAACACCGCCTTCTGTCCGGGAGGATGCGCAGAAATCCCCGGACCCAGCCTGGCTGTGGACGAGCAGGACCTTAACTCACTTCGGTCACGCCTGGGCGCGCGCGCGACTTACCACATCTGGAACTGCGAAGGCTGGGCTTTCGCGGTTGAAGGGAGAGCGGCCTGGCAGCACGAGTTCCTGAATGACAGTCGCACCATTAGCGCGAGTTTGATCGGCGAGGGATTACCCTCATTCGATGTTCGCACCACTGCTCCCCACCGTGATTCAGCGCTGGTCGGAGGCGGACTAAATGTCACGTTCAGAAATCGCTACACGGTATTCGGCGACTATGACGCGCAGCTTGGCCAGTCCGATTTCATCGCCCAAAGCGTAAAAGCCGGCCTAAAGATTTCTTTCTAGAGTTAACCTAGTTTTTAAATAGGGCGCGCGCCGGTTGCCTGATCAACTGGCGCGCTTGCACGTTGCAGTCTAATTCTCGTTAGGTCTAATGAACGCCTGGTTCCGTCGGTTGCTCCTAATTCTTACGATCGGCGGTGGTTTCGTAGGTGTCGCAGTCACGATCCAGTTTTTCCTTCACGCCAATACAGTAATTGCCTACATCCTGGCGCTGGCCTTTCTCGGCCTTTATGGTTACGGCATTTTCGTCGGTTTTAAGCTAAGCGAGGGCTCCGCACCTCTTCGACATTTGCGTCTTTACTTCGCTCTCCAAGTTCCTCTCATCTCATCACCATTCATCACATACCGATTTTGCTCCGGGTTGCAGGCAACCGTTGCGATAATCCAACCAGGTTTAAGGTGGGGGTGGGATTGGCGTTTGGGCAGCGAGTGGCAATTTGTTATACATTCTTCAGCTCCTTGGGGCGTCGGCATCAATCTTGTCGCATTAGCTATAGTGTTTCTTCTGAATTCTCGATTGGCCGTCGCGCCGAAGATGTCTCGTGCGCTGACGGAACCAAGCGCTCCAGCTAACCGCTGACCGCGCGAGAGTTTTGCCAGATTCTGTCCGCGCGCGCGAGAGAGCAACAAATTTCCGGACAAAATCCGATCCAAAAATTGCGTCATTCTGGGCGAATCTGCAAAGTATCGAATAATTGGCACATGCAGTTAACGCGTTGATTACCACAGGTTTGCAACATCCAGGCGAAGATTCAATCAAAAACGACCGTCTTCTTTGCATAGACCAGGATGCGGTGCTCAATGTGCCAACGCACCGCGCGCGACAGAACCGCTTTCTCGATGTCGCGCCCCTTTTGGATAAGATCTTGGAGCTGATCGCGGTGTGAGATGCGCACGACGTCTTGTTCGATGATTGGCCCTTCGTCCAATTTCTCTGTCACGTAATGGCTGGTGGCACCGATAAGTTTTACGCCGCGCTCGAAGGCGCGATGATACGGCCGGGCTCCGCTGAAGGCGGGCAGAAAGGAATGATGGACGTTGATGATTCGCTGCGGGTATCGCCGCACGAACTGTGGCGACAGAATTTGCATGTAGCGCGCCAGCACCACCAGGCCGATGCTGTGCTCACGTAACAAGGCCACTTGCTTTCGTTCCACGTTCTGCTTGCTGACCGAGCCGGTAGGGATGTGATGAAATGGGACGCGGTGGAACTCTGCCAGCCGTTGTGCGTCGGAGTGATTGCTGATGACGAGCGGGATTTCGCAGTGCAACTCGCCGCTTTGCCGACGATAAAGCAAATCGGCCAGGCAATGGTCGTAGTGCGACACAAAAATCGCCATCCGTGGCCTGACCTCAGAGAACTCCAGTCGCCAGTGCATCTCAAACCGCCTGGCAATCGGTGCAAATTTTCCAGCGAACCCTTTTGCGTCGAGATCGAACCCGCTCAAGTCCCATTCGATTCGGGTCAGAAACAAGCCCAAGTCCGCGTCCTGATGCTGGTCGGCATGAAGGATATTGGCGTTGTGGCGGAGGAGGAAATCCGACACCACTGCGACGATCCCTTTGCGGTCGGGGCAATCGATCAACACGATGGCGGTCTTGTTCGGGGCCGTGGGCGTCATGACGGCGGTATCTTATCAGAAGCGGTGACTCGTTGACCAGTAGTGGCCGAGAAGCGAAGAGCCAGTCGTGTAGCCCGAGTCCGATGAATCACCACAAAAACCTTGTCAAAATTGGCCACAAACTCTGCAAAAATCAGAAATACGGTCGACGTTAAACTAATTTCTTCCACATCATCGAAGGCGGATACGTTTCACTGCAGCTCGGCTCATTGTCTGCTATAGCACAGGAACCTTCAGCTACGAAGAATGGGCAACCCAGTCCCGAAATGCAGAAGCTTTTCGACGCGTTTGGCGGACGCTGGTCGCTGACTCACAGGGGAAATCGAAATCCTCGGAAGATCGATTGACTTCGGCACTGTGATTTTATTGAATAGAAAGGATGAAACGCACGCTTGCGGTGGTCTGTGGCACCACCCTGCTCCTTAGTTCAGCGCATCGGTCGCCCGCGCAGGTCGTGGGAGAGAAACCATCCACGACGGCAGCGCCCGCGGAGGCCCGATCCGCTCCGGCGAAGCAGAAACCCAGTGATTCCTCCGGTTCTAGCTCGAGCAAGCGATTTGATGGAACATGGCGAGCAACGGGGTCATGGAAGGTTCAGGTTGGAAACTCATTTAACCTGACACAAACACTTATTATCAAAGATGGTGTAGCCAACCTTACCCGAGAATTGACCTCGACACTAGCTTCAGGGAAGCAATGGACCGATCTTCCTGCACCTTACAACTCTTCTTCCCCCCTCTATACCAAACGAACCAATAAATCGACTGACCTAAAGACCGAAGGGTCCAACCTCAAGGTCCACTGGCAAGGTGCAAGACTCACTGATTGGACGCCAAAGACAATTCCGATTGGAGCCTTCAAGAATGCGGCTGGTCAACCCAGCACCGAACTATTGATTCTCAGCGAAGACCGTCTGATTGCTACAAATGGAGAGCAGAGTCAAACCTACACTCGCGCCGGTCAATGATAGCGATATACCCGCTCACCTCCGCGGACAGTCCGCGGACAAATAGTGAACGCTGTTTGTCCGTCCGTTCGTTTCCCTAGTCATCGCGTCGATCTCTGCCGTTGTCCTACGGGCGGCAATAGTCGAGGCACTCTCACGCCTTGGATTTGATCCTCATCGCCTCAGCATGCACAACAGCGGCAAGGGAGCCAAATGGATCAAGGCGGATCGCGGCGCCCAACTAGTCTACTCGGAATTTTATTTGACGCTCAGTTCCGCGCGGAAGCGCGAAGTCCAACTTAAGAAGTGGTCACGAGCTAAAAAGGAAGCGCTCATCGTAAGCGACGCAATTGCGTTGAAGAAACTTAGCCGTTCACGATCGCCAGCTCGTTGGCGGTACCCAGAGCAATTGCGTAAACCTACTGATGAACGCTGATCGCACGCTCATTGTTGTTCCGACCTACAACGAGCGCGAGAACGTTGGCGCTCTGATCGCTCAGTTACTTCAAGTCGCGCCTGACGCGGACGTGTTGCTGGTCGATGACAATTCGCCCGACGGGACTCTCGCCGCCGCCGAGCAGTTGTTCGGCACGAATCCTCGCTTTTCAAGTCTGCGTCGAACTGGCTCCCGGGGTATTGGGCGCAGTCTTTGGGACGGTTACCGTGTCGCGGTCGAACGCGGTTATTCGCGCGTCGCTCAACTCGACGCCGACTTTTCGCACGACCCGAACATGCTTCCGGCGATGATCAATGCGACTCGCGATGCAGATGTGGTTATTGGATCGCGCTACTGCCGAGGGGGTCGCGTCGCGAATTGGCCATGGCACCGGCGGCTGCTAAGTCGCTTCGCGAACAAGTACGTTGCTCGCGTGGCCGGCGTCACGGTGCGCGACAGCACAAGTGGTTTTCGCTGCTGGACGCGCCGCGCGTTGGAATGTCTGCTGAAAATCGGCGTGACATCGGAAGGCTACGCATTTCAGGTCGAGACGGTTTTCCGCGCGCAACAAGAGGGCCTTCGTATCGTCGAGATTCCAATCACGTTCACGGATCGGCGCGCCGGACACTCGAAAATGTCGGGCAAGGTTATTTTCGAGTCGATGCTAAAGCCATGGCTGCTTCGTCTTGGAAAGTAATTGGCAACGTTATGGCGGTGGCGGAATAATTGCATTGCTGATCCGCTTGTTACGGAACAGCAGATAAGCCCCTCCTTGCCACCAGAGTTCGAAATTTTCTCGCACGATCTGATTCGGTTCGTCCGAACCAAACGCAGTAGATCGATTAAGCTCGTTTAAAAAATCCCATCGCCGGTTCAGGATAACCCAGTCTGCACCGGCAATGTCGGATGCAAGCCGCGAGTGAGGCGCGTTAGCCGAGCCCGGATTCATTTCCAAGAAGTAGGTGGCGGGGCGCAATTGCGGTTCCAGGTAGTAGATGTAGGTGTCGCAATAATTCGTCAGTCGGAGATCTCCGGGTCCAACAAAGAGGCGTTGTCCAGGAATAGAAGCTCTTTCTAATTCCGTGAGCAGTTTATCCGCCTCTTCCGCGGCATAGGGAAATCCGAATGCAAATGGTCTGCCGTGGTGGACAATGAAAATTCCTTTGTCGCCAGGTTCCAGTTGTTCGCCGGTTTTAGTGGCCTGGTGCGGCACATCCAACCCAAGCGTGACCCGAACACTTCGATAGAAACGCGTAAAAGCCGGAGCGATGAAACCGAGAAAAATAAGCATCGCCAGCGCCGCCGCCAACGCCGCTAGCTTCCGCGGAAAAGCTTTTCTTACCGCCGATGAGAGAATGAGGATCGATAGCGGCAGAAAACTTACAGCCAGAAGAGCAGAATTGAGCGCATGTCCGGGATCGAAACGTTGAAGGGCGTAGTGAATTAAACCGATCCCGAGGAGGCCAACTCCCAAAAGGAGACGGCCCCGTTGGCGGCTGGCGCGGTCGCGGAATTCCACAATGCCGGCGGAAATATTCATGATGCTAGCGCCGATTTGGAGAAAGAGCAGGCACTGCATCTGCCACCCTGCGGCTGAAATTGCCAGGTGGCGGCCGGGATTCAGTTTGAAGACCGGGAAGACAAACAAGCTGTGAAAAATCGGCATCGGCCCAATCATAAGCGTTATCCAGATCAACGGAGACAGCGCGAGCACAATGCCTGCGATAAATCTTAATTTTGCGCTACGCTCCATCGACAGAAAGAGCGGCAACGAAGAGGCGATCAACGCTGGTCCAAAATCACAGCGCCCTAAGAGGGCAATGCCGGCGAGGAGGCCGGCGACAAAACAGCGCCAGCTCGACCTGACATCCGCCATTGCCCAAAGCGAACAGAGCGCGAAGGACAGGCCGGTATACCAGGTATTCGCCCAAAGATCGGTCCCGGCCAAGAGCACGATAGTGAGGATCGCGCAACTGGTTGCGATAAGAGCTCCCCAACGCTGCGCGATTCCGAAAATCGCCAATACGATGAAGATCCGGTACGCTAATCCCACTGCTCGTTCGACAAAAAGGTTCGGACCGAAGCCGGCATAGGCTCCGGCGAGAACCATTGGATTGCCGGGGCCCGTGACCGATTCAAAGTCACGATATGGAAGCTGTCCTTTCAAAATCATCTCGGGGTAAACGAGAACCATCCCTTCATCCATGGGAATGGCTGGCGAGTGAAAAGCCGGCCAAATGCCCAAAGTAAATATTCCGCACAAGGCGATGGCGACTATTAGCTTGCGATAGGGCGCTGGCATCGAGAATTCAACGATTGATTTCCAAGTTACAGCTCAACCAAGGCGTTGATCTTAGCGCGCTGGAGATTTAATCTGAAGGGACATGCCGGAGCGCGCTTACAAGTCGTCGAGCAATGAGAGTGTGCGAATGTTCAAAAGCGACTTCGTGGATTTTTTTTCCCGCGTCCACCCGGCCACGCCGCTGGTTCTTTATCTGCCTCTGATCATGGCCAGCCTTTATTTCGCTCTTCATCAAGCACAATTGTCGATCTTGTCCGTTGTCCTGTGGTTTGGGCTCGGACTGGCCATCTGGACTTTGCTCGAATATGTGATTCACCGCTACGCTTTTCACTACGAGCCAAAGACTCGAATTGGAAAACAGTTTCATTTTGTCGTCCACGGCGTTCACCACGATTATCCGAATGACGCCAAAAGGCTGGTCATGCCGCCGGCGGTAAGCATCCCGCTTGCGATCATTTTTTATGGTTTATTCATTTTCCTGTTCGGCCGCACGGCGCCGGCGATCTGGGCCGGCTTCGCCGGTGGTTACGTTTGCTACGATTCCATTCATTACGCGATCCATCATTTTCCGATGAAAAGCGGCATTTGGAATCGGCTAAAGCAGCACCATTTGCGTCACCATTATCTAGACGATCACGCGGGTTACGGCGTCAGCTCGCCGTTCTGGGATTACGTTTTTCGGACGAATCGTAGGTAGGGCGCAGCCCACCAGGTACACTTAAACCTTGTCGACTGCGCGACGGGAAGTACAATGGCTGCCCCGATATGGAAGCAGGTCGCCCCGGCGACCGATTTGCCATAAGGAATGAACGAAGACCCTGCAAAACTCAGTTTGAGCAATTTCTTGGCGGGTGAAAGCCGCGACCCGTTGCAAGCCCCGCCAAGTTTCACCGCCTGGATGCAGGCCGGCGCGTGGGCGGTTGAACTGTATGAGCCGGAATTGCTCGCCAGTGCGGACGCCCGCACCAGCATTCGATACGACGGCAAATCGCAGCCCGTCATCAATCTTTGTTCCTACAATTATCTCGGCCTCGCCAATCATCCCGAGGTCATCGCGGCGGCGCACGACGCGCTCAATACCCACGGTCTCGGAGCATGCGGTTCGCCCATGCTCTCGGGCATGACCGATCTTCACCGCGAATTGGAATCGCGGATCGCGAAATTTCTCGGTCGCGAGGATGCGATGCTCTTCAACAGCGGATTCGGCGGCGCCCTCGGCACAATCTCGGGGCTGCTCCGCAAGAGCGACGTCGCGATTCTCGATAATCGATCGCACCTGAGTTTGCGTGACGGCGCCGTGCTTTCCCGTTGTCGCACCGAGAAGTTTGAACACAACGACGCGGCATCGCTCGACGCTGCTTTGAGTCACAAGAGCGGACGCCGGCAGCTCGTCATCATAGAGGGAATTTATTCGATGGACGGCGATTTCGGAAAATTGATCGAGCTGACTGACGTCGCGGAGTCGCACGGTGCAAGCGTTTTCATTGACGAAGCGCACTCGGTCCTCGGCTGCGGAAAAAACGGCCGTGGCGCCGCCCAGGAATTCGGAGTGGAAGACCGCGTGCCGCTGATCTACGGCACCTTTTCAAAGGGATTCGGAGCGCTCGGCGGTTTTGTGGCCGGCTCGAAAGAGACCCTGCAATATCTGCGATTTTATGCGCACCCTTACATTTATTCGTGCGCCTTGCCGCCGGTCGTCATCGCGGGTCTACTCAAAGCCCTGGAGATTGCCATTCGCGATGGAGCCGCGTTGAGGAAGGTTCTTTGGGAAAACGCCGACTACTTCCACGAAAAGCTGCGCGAACTCGGCCTCGACACTGGAGCATCGACAACCTACGTGATGCCGATCGTGATCGGCGATCGGGAGCGGATGTATCGACTCGGTCATGAATTGCGGCGACGCGGACTTTGGGTCGCGCCGGTCGATTACCCAGCCGTGCCACAAAATCGAATTTGTTTTCGCGCCTGCGTCACCGCCAAGCATACTCGGGCCGATCTCGACGAAGCTTTAAATATTCTTCAAGACACGCTCGTCCCCGCGGCGCTGCAGAACGCCTGAAGTGGGAAGCGACCTGAGCATAATCTCTCAATCGCCTTCAAAATCTTCGGGGGCGATCGACGGGACCTACAAATCGCGCGAGCTCGAAGGAGTTGTCGATCTTTTCTTCTATCGGCGAGTCGGTTTCCGTCTGGCGCAATTTTTTGCGCGACTGAATTTCACGCCGACCGCAGTTAGTCTCATCGGCGGAGTATTCGGCATCGTCGCCGGCCATCTTTATTTCTATCGCGCTCTTGTCGTCAATCTGATCGGAATGCTTTTTCACGTTGTCGCGAATATTTTCGATAACGCGGATGGTCAGCTCGCTCGGCTCACGAATCAGCAAAGCCGGACCGGACGAATTCTCGATCCAGTTGTCGATCACGTTATTTGGCTGAGCATTTATGTTCATCTCGCGTTGCGTTTGCAGATCGGAGGTTTTTCCGGCGCGATTTGGATACTTGCTCTGGCCGCCGGTCTTAGCCACGGGTTGCAGGCCGGCGCCGCCGACTATTGCCGGAGCGCCTATCTTTATTTTGGAAAGAGCGGAAGCGAGTTCGATTCTACACCGAAACTAAAACGGGAGTACGATGGGTACACTTGGCGCACCGCCGCGTGGCCAAAATTTCTCCTCCGTTTATATCTCAATGCGATGCATGAGCAGGAGCTTCTTCTGCCCGGAGTGAGACGCTTGCAGGAAAAAATGCAGTCCACTTTCGGGGGCGCGGTTTCGTCCACATTTCAATCTCGCTATGCGGATCTGGCGCTTCCGACCTTTAAATGGTGGAGTTTGCTGATGACCAATTCGCGAATGCTCGCCTTGTTCGTTTTATTCCTGGTTCGTCAACCGGTCTGGTATTTTTGGCTGGAGCTCAGTGCCGGCAATCTCTTGCTCGTCTATCTTATTATTCGGCAGGAGAGGATATCGCGCTCGCTTATTCGGTTTCTCACGACGCAAAAAGACAGCGCGTGACCGCTCATCCCATATCAGTTGTCGAAGTGCGTTCTCGCTCGGAACGGGATGAATTCATCAAATTTCCTTGGCGGATTTACAAAAACGATCCGGCCTGGGTGCCGCCTCTGATTATCGAGCGAAGGAGCTTTCTCGATCGCAACAAACACCCGTTTTACCAGCACGGCGACGCGGCATTATTTCTGGCGAAACGAGATGACCAGATCGTTGGCCGAATCATGGCGAGCGACGATCCGAACTATAACGCGCTCCACAACTCCAACGTCGGCTGTTTTGGTTTGTTTGAATCGATCGACGATGTCGATGTTGCGAGGGCACTGTTCGAGAGCGCCGCGGACTGGTTACGCCGCCGAGGTCGGACCGAAATCATGGGCCCGATCGATTATTCGACGAACTATGTCTGCGGATTACTAATTGATGGCTTTGAATACCCGCCCACCCTGCTGACCGCGCACAATCCGCCTTATTATGCGCGGCTGATCGAAGCGTGTGGTTTCGAAAAGGAAAAAGATTGGTACGCGTGGTGGTTTGTGCCGACGACTCCGTCGCTGGAACGTTTGCGCCCGATCGCGAAAGCGCGCGCCCGAAAACGTTTGGTCAAGATTCGCCCGATTGATCTTCGCCATTTAACTGACGACAGTCGCCGCCTCTCTGCCGTGTTTAACGAAGCTTGGAAAAACAATTGGGGTTTCGTGCCGTTTACCGAGGCCGAAGCGGAACACATGGCGAAAGAGATGCGCCCCGTCATCGATCCACGAATGACATTGATCGCAGAGGTCGACGACGCGCCGGTCGCGTTCGTGATTTGCGTGCCGGACATTAACGTCGCTTTGCGCCACGTGAACGGGCGGTTGACGCGCTTTGGACTACCGATTGGATTGCTGCAGTTGCTTTACCGTCGTTCCAAAATTCGCACGGTGCGTTTTGTTGCATTGGGTGTTGTGGAAAAGTACCGGCGCGCCGGCATTGCCGAGATGCTGGTTCTGCAAGTAATGGAAGAGGGAGTAAGGCGCGGCTTTTCTGGCGAGCTAAGTATGACGCTCGAAGACAATCTGTTGATGAATCGCTTCATCGAAGGGTTGGGCGCATCGAAATATAAAACCTACCGGATTTATCGTCGCCCGATTACTTTATGAATCCGAGCCTCGATCGCATCGTGATTCTGGCGGACGAATCGGCTAATTGGCAAATTGCCGGCCTCGGTCAACTCGACCGGCTGGTTCTCGCGCTTGATGAGTTCGCAAAATCAGCCACGCCGGAGTCAAAGATCGGCATCTTCATTTTTTGGAGACCGGACATGGCAATCGAAAAGCGATGGCGCCCGAACGACCCGAGATTAACGCGGTGCAACATTCTTGAGTTTTCTGAATCTGCGTTGCCCGGGGCCCGCGTTCTCAACACGCGATTGCTCGTGAAACGGAGCGGCCTCGAAACATTCCTCCACGATTCTGCTTCGATCGATCTAGATCACAGCATTGTTAATGAATCGGCACTTTGGGAAAAACTTGGGCGACAATTCGAAAATATTTTCCGAGAAGTGCAGGCTCAGCCAGAACGTGAATCGTGGCGTTACGTTCGCCATCGCAGCGACATTCCGCGCTGCGAGCGGTGGCTGCTTCGCGGCAGCGGCAAGTCGCGCGACGGCTTTGTTTCGCGCTATTTGAATCGCCCCATCTCGCGCGCTGTTAGTCAGCTCCTTCTGAAAACGTCGTTGACTCCAAATGTTTGGACGTTGCTGATCACGCTGTTTCCGGTGATCGGTTTTCTATTTCTGATTCGTGGCGATTATTTCGGTTTCCTCGTCGGCGCCGCCCTTTATCAGGTCCATAGCATTCTTGACGGTTGCGACGGCGAAATAGCGCGCGCCAAATATCTGGATTCGAAAAAAGGACCCGGCTTGGACGCGCTCGGCGATTTGATTGCGCTTCTCCTTTTCTCGCTTGGCCTTGGCCTCGGTCTTTTTGGCGAATCGGTTGGATTTGGAGTGGCGGCATTCATTTATCTCGGGGAAAGCATTCTTTCGTCTCTCTTTATCGCGGGTCGGCTTGGCCCTCATGCTTTCGATCTTCTCCGTCGAGGTCCGGATGCGGTTGTTTCCTCCGAGCATGACGAATCGCTCCGTGCTTCGGGCGGGAGAATTTTTGGCGCGAAGCTTACCTCTTTGGCGTTCGAATTAACAAAGCGGGACGTCGTCTTTTTAACTTTTCTTGTTTTGGCCGCACTTGGTTTGGCGCAATGGATCCTGCATCTGCTTTTTGTTTACGCGGTCGCTACGATGATCCTTTTGCGACGTGGCCGCGTCGCGCGGCCTGAACGCGACCCGGCGGCTATTTAAAATGCGCACGGCCTTCTCCGCTTGCGTTAACATTTCTGGTGTGTCGATGTCCTGCCACCAGGCGTTGCCAATATCGATCGCACGAACTTTTCCATCGGCCGCCATCGCGCGCACGCCATCGGCTAGACTGCAATCGCCATCGCGCTTTGCCCGCTTGAGATACTTGAAGATTTCCGGCGGACAGACAAACAGGCCGGTATCGATAGCGTCGTAGTCTGTGAGATTCTTGCCGATTGCCACGACGCGATCTCCCTTGGTTTTGATTTTCATTGCGTCCACGACATCAAAAATGGCGTTGAGTTTCCGATCCACTGCCACGTTCAACGCATTCGGATCGGCGTTGTGGATTGCAAGATCCACAATCGCGGGGTCAAAAAGATGATCGCCCATCGTGAGAAGAAATGGCGAACGCACCTGTTTTGCCACGATCAGGAGAGAGATGCCATTTTGCTTTTGCCAGTGTGGATTGTGGATCGCGTGCAGCTTTATGCCGGTCGGCACCAACGGTCTCAAGCCGGCCAGGAGCGCGTCGCTGTTTGAACCCGTCACGGCGTGCACAGTTTTGATGCCCGCTTTTTCTAAGGACTCGATGGTGTAAGAAAAAACAGGCCGCCCGGCAATTTGAATCAACGGCTTCGGCAAATTGTTTCCGATAGCTTGCAAACGGGAGCCGGACCCAGCCATCAAAATTACCGTGTCGGTGATCAATTTTTTCGATGTCGATCCAGGCTGCGTCATCTCGGTAATACGATTTGTTCGCGAATCGCTCCATGATAGGATGTCGCTCTTATTTTAGCGAATGTTCATGAGCCGGCGGCAAGCACGATTCATTAGACAAACACTGGCCACCGGTCGTCGAGCGGACAATAACCGAGTGATTGCATCGCTCACTACGCTCCCAGATCGCATTTTCAATCTCGAGCCGACGGTACATTGTCTCCTGAATCAAACCCGGCCGCCGGATGAAATTGTTTTGTCCATTCCAGAATTTTCCGTTCGCCAAAAGCGGCCCTACTCGATTCCGAAATATCTGAGTCAGTTTCCCACGCTGCGAATTGTGCCGTGCAAAACCGATTGGGGGCCGGCCACAAAATTCATTCCCCTGGTTCAGGAAGAATTGGCCGCGGGACGCGCTGATACTCTCATCATGGTGGTGGATGACGATCGAATCTATCCGCGCGACGCGCTTGAGACCTATCTCCACTACCATGAACAATTCCCGAATGCGGCGCTTTGTTTCCGCGGCGGCCCGATGCCAAGAAATTTCTATTGGTTTTTGCCAAAACTTTTTCTTGGCAGTCGGCTGCGTAAAGCGAAACGCGTCGCTGTGATCACAGGTTGCGGCAGTTATCTCATTCAGCCGCGTTTTTTTGATTCGGCGCTTTGGAATTATTCCGACGCGCCGGCGAGCGCCTTTTACATGGACGATATCTGGATCAGCGGAAATCTGGATCGCCGCGGCGTCGAGAAATATGTCGTGCCGACGTCAGCGATGATGCGGACTGCACGTCAACAAGCCGGGACCATGTCGTTGCATCGCGTGCCGCGGGGTCGCACTTATCACAACAACGAAGTCGTCGAATATTTTCGCGATACCTGGAATGTGTTTTCGTCGCGTTGGACGATGTGGCTGTCGATCTTTCCCAGATTAATTCACTTCGTTCGACCCAACCCCGAAACTAAATCCCGTAATATCTCTTCAACCCCCAGACGCGAAGGCGCTGCGGCAAAAATCGGAAAATAAATGGCGCGACCTTTGCTTGGAACATGTCGCCGACCGTTATGCGCGACGGCGGACTTTTCGAGTCGATCAACTGCAGCACGTGTTTTGCGACCAGTTCCGGTTTCGGCGCGTTTGTCATGTTGCGATCGACCGTCGTCCAGGTCCTCGCGACTCGCTTTTCGTAGCGTGGATCGTTTTGTGAACTTCTCGTGACCGCGTTGTTGAAGGCGGTGGAAATATCCGCGGGCTGAAGATCGACAATTTGGATCCTCGCGTCGGGCAGCTCGAGTTGGATCGACATCGTGAAGGCCGCCATCGCTGCTTTGGCGGCGTTATATGCGGCCATGAACGGCACCGGTAATCGCGACGCCAGCGAGGTGACGTTGATGATCAGGCCTTGTCCGCGGGCGCGCATCACTGCCAGCGCCAGGCGCATCAGTTGAAGATGGCTAAATACGAGAACTTGAAACTGTTTTTGAATTTCCTGCTCGGAAAGATGTTCGGCCGGACCGAAGTGGCCCCTGCCCGCGTTATTGATGACGACGTCGAAATAACCCGCTCCCAAGTGCGCGCTTTTAAATGCTTCCTCGATTGAACGCGAATTTGATAAATCGAGCAGGACTGGATGCAATCGGGGCAACTGTTCAAGACGAATGAGATTGCGCGACGTGCCCCAAACTTCGTCTCCACGCGCGATGAGCGATTGCGCGATGGCAAGGCCAATTCCGGAGCTCGCTCCCGTTAGGAAGACTTTCTTCATCGCTGCGTTTCGGATCGTTTCTGCTCAAAGGTTAAAGTTCGTAGGCGGCACTTGCACGAATTGTTTTCCCGTGAATGGATGTCGATCTTGTTATGCCAGTTGACGTTCTTCCCGTCGCGTCGGCTAAGACGCCTAGTCAAAACCTCTATCGCCAGCGCCGGCGCGCGGTCGGCGTTGCCGGTCTTATTGTATTTGCCTTTGCTGGTTGGCTGGCCTTGGAGATACCAAAGGGAATTCTCGCCCAGACGGACGAGTTGCTTACAGCGGAACGGACACGCGAGATGCTGATGACTGAACCGTGGGTCGTTCATTATAATTTCGAGCGATCGTTCGAAAAACCGCCTTTGCAGTATTGGTTGACTAGTTTGACACTACCCCGCTTTGAAAACCGGGCGGTGGCCGTTCGCATTTGGCCTCTGGTTTATGCCAGTCTTACTGCAATTGTGCTTGGATGGTTAGCCTTCCTGGTCCATCCCACCCGGCCCTGGCTCATTGCGATTAGCGTCGCGATGCTGGTTTCGTGTCCGCTTTTTTCGACGGAGGCAAGCCGCGGCATGCTGGACATCGGGCTGACCTTCTTTACCACGCTGGCGATTGTTTTCTCCGAACTCGCGCGCAAACGGCCGTCATGGTGGTTGGCAGTCGCGGTCGTATGCTGGCTTGGCAGTTTGCAAAAGTTTCCGCTGCCTTTCTTAGTTTGGGTCCTCATCGTGCTCGTGCGGCTGACGAGTCGCGACGAACGCACCCGTCTGCGAGGTGGAATGGTCTGGCTTATTGGCAGCATGCTTCTCGCGGTTGCCGCCATGTCGATTTGGCCGTTGCTACAACTTCTAAAGTATGAGATGCCCGTTTGGAGTCTCTATCACCAGGAAGTCGTAGTCTGGCTTGGCCCGGAGGGATTAGGCAGGCGACCCTACTTTGCGGTTCCACTTGGCCTGATCTTGGCCGGCGGTCTCGGCGGCTTATTCCTATTGCTTGCCCCGTTCATGAATTTATTTTCCAAGAGAGAAAAATCGCTGCCAGCGGTGCGCGAAATCGCGCTCGTTAGTTTGGCGGTGATCGCGCTGACCATAGTATCCAATTTTCGCGGTGTTCGTTACATCCTGCCGATTCTGCCCAGCCTCTGTTTTCTGCTGGCGCTGGTTTTTTATAGATTTTTGGAGCAGGGATCGGTAGTTCGCCGTCGCACCATCATCGCTCTAGTGGTGCTGATATCAGCCGGTCTCGTGCAGGCAAAGTTACAGATAGTTCTGCGTCAGAAAGATGTGGCCAATGAAAAAGTGATCGCTGAAAAACTCGGTGCGTTGCAACAACCGGGAACAAAGACAGTGCTAATTAAAGCCATCCATACCGGAGGAGACCTGATGTGGGATTCGTTCTATCTCTTCCATGGAAACTTCCGATTTCCGGTGACAAAATACACCGTCGATGAAATTCGCAGCGACCCGCCTAAACCTCCCGTGATCGGCGCCTGCGTTGCCCGCGATTTTTCTGTCGTCCGAGAAGTATATCCGACCGTCCAGGTGCAACTCACTCGGGCCCAATTCATCTGCTGGCAGGTAGACAGCGAGTGATACCGCGCGGCTGAACATCAATGCGATGAGCCCGTCAGACTTACAAGAGACGCAACAAAAAGTGGTGCCAGCAGGTGCGACCCAGGTAACCCCAATCATTGTGGCGTTGCTGCGGCGATGCTTTCCTCAATGGCTAGTGCGGGACATCCTGGCTCCGCTTGCTGTCAGTCGGGTGGCCTTGATTATCGTCGCGTGGCTTGGCCTTCATCTTCTGCAAGTCCGTTTAAATGGGACCAAATGGGAAGTGGCGAGTAATGGCTACGGGCAGATCGTGGCGGAACATCTTTCGCCAAATTCTCATCCATTTATTAACATGTGGGCTCGATGGGATGGCGGATGGTATCTCGACATCGCGCAGCACGGTTATTCCTTTGTCCCTGCAAAACAATCCAACGTAGTTTTTTTCCCGCTCTATCCGGACCTGATTCGAGCAGTGCAGTACGTCATTCCGCTGCGCAGCGATGCCGGATGGCTCTTAGTCGGAATCATTGTGTCAAACGCCGCTTTGCTTTTCGCACTGATTTATCTCTACCAGCTCGTGCGTTTGGATTTTGACCGACGCACAGCGGCCCGGGTAGTTCTTTATCTCTGTATCTTTCCCACGACTCTGTTTTTGTCGGCGGTTTACTCTGAGTCTTTGTTCCTCGGCCTCGCTGTAAGCGCCTTCTATTATGCGCGTGCCGGTCGATGGATTATTGTTGGCATCCTAGCCGCCGCCGCTGCATTGTGCCGACCTCCCGGGGTCCTGCTCGTTGCTCCTTTGGCGTTTGAATATTTATCTCAGAAAGAATTTCAATGGCAGCGGGTAAAGGCCGATTGCCTCGCATTAGTTCTTGCCCCACTGGCCCTGGCAGGTCACCTCACTTTTCTGAGATGGCGATTCGGAGATTGGAATGTCCTGTCGAAAGCACAAACCATGGAAGGCTGGAACCGCCGCTTAACGCTGCCATGGGACACGCTCTTGCACTCTTTCCCTGGCCTGAATTCACTCAAAGGATTCCATGGTGCGTTTGAGTTTTTCTTCACCTTGGCATTGCTTGGCTTGGCGATCTTCGGCTGTTTTCGCTTACGGCTGAGTTACTCGATTTATGCCGCTGTTTCGCTGGTGTTTATTATCTCGTGGGGAGAACTGCGTTCCGCGCCGCGATTTGGCCTCGTCATCTTCCCGGCCATAATCGCGCTCGCTTTACTGGGACACAACAACGCGTTCAACCGCGCCTATCTCGTTTTTTCCACGATCTTGGCCCTAGTGTCGATGGTGGTATTTTCGCAATGGGGATGGGTCGCCTGATGCCGCTCGCGGACAAGCACCTTTTAGAGCCGAAAAGGCTTCTGCGAAGGTGTCATTACGCTTAATGAATCTTTTCGTCGACGTAACGAACTCGTGCCGATCTCCGCGCAACACCGGCATGCAACGAATGACACGCCGGCTTTTTGCTGAACTGGAGCAGCGCATGTCCGTGACGCCTATTTGCTGGAATCGTCTCGGACACTTCTATCATCGCCTGGGGGATCGCGAATCCGTTTATCTCCGAACACCTTTCCAAGGTTACGGCCGCGCGGTGGCGTTGCCGGAATTTCGCGGCGAAAAATTTCCCGGCGAACTACGACGTCTTCTTCGCCGCCGGCCGGTCGATCTTTCGGCGGAGTTAAGTGGCGGCGATGTTTTTCTTGCTCCGGATTTTTTTGGGGATTCGCGCAGGCAAAAATTGCCGGAGATCATTCGCAAAAATGGAATGCGTGCCGTCGCCATCTTTCACGATGCGGCGATGGAGCGGCTTGGTCTTCATGCGCGCCGCAGCACGCAGAAATTTCGCGACTACTTGCAAGCGCTCGCGTTTTTCAATCGCGTGCTCTGCATCTCGCAGCAATCGAGAAATGATCTGCTCAGTTTCTGGCGCGAATACGGAATTCGCGATTTGCCAGAAACTTTCGTTGAAAGTTGGCCGCTGGAATTCGACGAGGTCGAACGCGGCTCAACAGACATGGCAAGCAAATCTCAGAGCGTGTTTTGCGTCAGCACATTCGTTCCGCGCAAGAACCATCTGGCGCTTTTAGACGCGGCCGAGAATGTGTGGTCGAACGGTCTCGCTTTCGAATTGAAACTGGTTGGCGCGTGGGCTGGCAACTGGCCCGTACTCCGCAAAATCCGCGCCCTGCGCGCCAAAGGCAGATCTCTCGCCTGGCTCAAACACGTCGACGATCAAACCCTGCACGCGCTTTATCGCGAATGCGCGTTCACCGTTTATCCGTCGTTGATGGAAGGCTTCGGGCTTCCGATTGCCGAAAGTCTCTGGCACGGGAAACCGTGTGTTTGCGGCGGCAACGGCGCGCTCGGCGAAGTCGCGCGCGGCGGCGGCTGCCTGATTGTTGATCAAACCAGCGTCGACGCGCTAGCAGAAGGGATTAGAACTTTATTGTTAGATGGACCACTCTACTCGCGGCTGTCCGCAGAAGCCCGCGCTCGAAAATTCCGCTCCTGGTCCGATTACGTCGATAAATTTTTGGCGCATCTGAACGCACGCAGCAACAACGCTGCCCGCGTGCCGATATCACACTGAGATTCGTTGCCCGTGCGGATGGCTGACGATGATGCGGCCGTCTTTCATTTCGTGGACCCAATCGCAGGCATCGGCGATGAAACGGTTGTGCGTGACGAGCAGGAGCGCTTTCTCGCGCTCGCGCACGAGGTCCGCCAATAATTCAAACGCGCGCTGAGAGTTTCCGGTGTCGAGATTTCCAGTCGGCTCGTCTGCAAGAATGACATGAGGATCATTTGCCAGGGCGCGCGCGATCGCCACGCGCTGTTGTTCGCCGCCGGAAAGATGGCGGCTTTGGCGCCGCAATTTGTCGCCAAGATCGACAGCCTCGAGCAACGCGGCCGCGCGTTCGTGCATTTCGGTTTCGTTCATTTGACCGAGACGGCGCATCGGGATCATGACGTTTTCGTGCGCGCTAAAGTCCTCCATTAAAAAATGGAATTGGAAAATGAAACCGATCAGTTCGTTCCGCCGGCGGGCGAGTTCCTGATCGTTTAAATGTGAAATTGGCGAGGCCCCGATCTCAACCGAGCCGGCGTCGGGTTCGTCGAGGAGACCAAGGATGTAGAGCAGCGTGCTCTTGCCGCAGCCAGACGGCCCGACGACGGCGTGAATGCTTCCGGATTCAACGTCGAGCGAAACGCCACGTAATGCGTGCACGCGCGATTCCTCTTCGCCGAGATAACGTTCGATGTCGCGGCAAGTGAGAGAAAGCTCGCTTTTCATAAACTCGATCCGCGTAAAGTGTCCACCGGCTGAAGTTGCGCGGCCCGGTGCGCTGGCACGTAACTGGCGATGAAGATGGCGACGATCGCGAGCAGCGTTGCCCAAAGATAATGTCGCCAATCCCAAACTACCAAGAAATGGTTGGTGTAAAGCAACCCGCGAATATGTATTGGAACCTTCGAAATTCCCCACGTCAGCAACGCCCCGAGAATGCAGCCGCCGAGCGAACCGACCCCGGCGATGAGCGCACCCTGCCATAGAAAAATCGCGGAGATGTCGATCCTCCGGTAGCCCATCGAACGCAGGATCGCGATTTCACGGACTTTCGAAAGCACGGACATCGTCAGCACGTTAAAAATCCCGAAACCGGCTAGGAGGATGATGAGTGAAACGGTGATGGCAGCGGACATTCGCAAGGTGGAAAAGATTTGCAGGTTTCCTTCCTCGCGCTCCTGCCAGCTCTGAGCCGCATGCTGAAAAAGATTTTCAAAATGGCTCGCCAGGGCCGGCGCGCGGTCCGGATCGCGTAATTTATAAATGATCATCGACGCCTCGTACGGTTTCTTGAGTAACCGCTGGGCGACGCGCGCGTGCGCGTAAACGCGGCTGGAATCGATGGTGCCCACGCCACTGCGCGCGATGGCAGCCAC
>Ga0209805_1000776_pt1 | contig 19539 bp, 20 predicted proteins | sample GraSoiAngelo_148_FD_185905 | JGI IMG/M metagenome (GOLD analysis project Ga0209805, IMG submission 185905) | Grasslands soil microbial communities from the Angelo Coastal Reserve, California, USA - 14_1009_09_20cm (SPAdes) (version 2) | ecosystem: Environmental > Terrestrial > Soil > Grasslands ... | reverse complement strand
CTGCTCAGAAATGCAGCCGAGGCACGCAGCGTTGCAGGCGGGTGATACGGGAATGGCGGCCTCGCCCCGACGCAGGAAGAGGTTCTGCGCTGTCAGGCAGCGGTAGTCGGTCGCGCAAATTTCGAGGTGGTCGACCAGCCGGTTATCCGGAAGGGCGCGGCGCGCTGCACCGATGTAGCGCCCAATGCGGTCACGGCCAGGCGCTGCCGGGTCCCACGCCTCCCAGGAGTCGGTCCGCAGTGCGGCCACCTGAGGCCTCCCATCCACCATGCCCACCGCGGCGTAGCCGTACAGCGGCAGCACCGGAGCATTCGCGGCTTCCACATAGGCCGGCAGCCACGTCCGCAGGTAACCGGGCGGAAGAATCGCGGCTACGGCAAGCCTTCCCTCAGGCTCGAGTGAGACGCGCTTTGTTTTGCGGTCCCGCCCCACAGCGAACCGGTACGGGAGGTGGGCGATGGTGGTGCCTGCAGGTGCCGGGATCAACCCATCCGGTGGCGCCTCCTCCCAGCCAGATCGGGCCAGCAGCTCGAGGCGGGGTTCCGCCCGCACCCGGCCGTCCGTATCGGCGGAGCTGAGCTGGATCACCCGGTCAGTCTAGGAGTGTCAGGTCGACAGGAAGTTCAGCGGATTTTGCGGGACGCCGTTGTGCATCACCTGGAAATGGAGGTGGGGCCCGGTCGATCGCCCGGTCGAACCCATCAGGCCGATCTGCTGACCGGCGGAAACGGTCTGCCCCACGCTCACCAGGGTCTGTTCCATGTGCCCGTAAATGGTGTTGTATCCATCGCCATGGTCGATCTCCACGTAGATCCCATATGAGCCCGCGCCCGCGAAGACGACCTGTCCCGCCGCTGCGGCTACCTCGGGTGTGCCGTAGCCGTTGGCGATGTCGATGCCGGGATGATACTGGTAGAACGGCTGGCTGATGGTGCCTTGCGTCGGCCAGACAAAGTGAAGAAGGCCTGGCCGGCTGCCGTCGGGCGGCACGGGGCTCATGCGGGAGGGACGCGGCGGAGCAAGCCCGGGAATGAAAACAAGGCTGGGGAGGGGCGAGAGTAAGGTGATCGCGTTGACCCGGCAGATGGCGAGGGCGTCGACGTGATAGGCGCCTGCCAGCTCGACCACTGACTCGCCCGGGCTGGGTGAAACCACGATGCCGTCGACCGGTGGAAGCGAGAGGACGTCGCCTACGGACAGGCTGTCGCCTGAGGCCAGCTGGTTGACCTGCATCAGGGTGCTGGCCCCGATGCCGGCGCGCGCCGCGATCGTGGGGACCGTATCGCCCGGCTCTACCACGTACGACGTGATCGGCGAAAGCGGTCCGCTGCCGACTGCGTTGCGCTTGGGCGGCGTGATCACCGACTCCTGGACGCCCCGGTCGATGAACGACCGGCTGCTGGCCCCGCTGGCCAAGGCGTCGGCAATCGAGCGATGCAGGAGGAGAGGAACAAAGGCAGCCACCAGCAAGGCAAAGGTCAGCACCCACAGATGGGTCGCCAATCTCGGGACTCCTCCTTTCGACCCCAATCGATGTGACGCGGAGGAATCCGGGGCCGGGGCGGTCGGACGCGCCTCGGACAAAACTCGGGCAGTCTAACCCGGGTTTGCGCTACGTGTCAAACGGAGCAGACGCATTTGCACTTCTTGTGCAGAACGTCTACCGGACTTTACGGTGCGCGCCCTCGACCGATTTCAGGGCAGGGCGAGCGGAGCGAGCCGCCGCGCCGCAGGCGCGGCCTTCAGCTTAGGGCGGGCAGGTCTGCAGGCCCGTGCGAGCTAAACGAGCGCAGCCCAGCTTTTTTGCGCGAGTGCGCCGCGGGCCGTCGCAGACCGCAACCGCCCGTCTCGTTTCCTGTGAAGAAGGTTTAGCGCACTTTTCGGTGCGCGCCCTCGACCGATTTCAGGGCGTAGTGATGCTTAGTAGTCAGGTGGCGGACCGTGCCGGTCTTGCTCCTGAAGACCATCGACTCCGTCTCCGCCCAGAAGTGGTGGTAGATGACCCCGTGGAGGAATTCGCCGTCGGTCACTCCGGTGGCGGCGAAGGCCACATCCTCGCCCCGCACCAGGTCGTCCACCCCGTACACCTTGTGCGTATCTTCGAAGCCGGCATTCCTGGCGCGCTCCTCGTCTTCACGCGACCGCAGCCAGAGCCGGCACTGCAGGTCACCACCCAGGCACTTGAGAGCGCACGCCGCCAGCACCGCCTCATGGAGCCCGCCCACGCCGATCATGACGTCGATTCCGGTCTGTTCCAGGGCAGACATGATAGCGGCCGCGATGTCGCCGTCGGTGATCATCGCGATCCGGGCGCCCACCTGGCGGACCTGTTCCATGATCGGTTCGTGCCGGGGACGGTCGAGCATCACCACGGTCAGGTCTGAGACCTGGACCTTCTTGGCAAAGGCGACCCGCTGCAGGTTGTTTTCCACGGAGTCGGTTACGTCAATGGACCCGCGCGCATCGGGACCGACCGCGATTTTCTCCGCGTAGAGGCCGACCGGCGCTTTCACCAGTGAGCCGGGCTCAGCGGTCGCGATCACGGAGACGGCGTTGGGCAGCCCCTTGGCAACCAGAGTGGACCCGTCGATCGGCTTGAGCGCCACCTCCCACTGTTCGCCCATGCCGTCCCCGATGCGCTGGCCGATGGAGAGGGCGCTGGAGGTTCCCTCCTCACCGATCAGGATCGTCCCGCTCATGTGCACACCCGCCAGGGCTTCGCGCATGGCGGACGAGGCTGTCAGCCTGATGCCATCGCGGTCCATATTTCCCATCCAGCGGCCGGCCGAGAGAGCGGCGGCCTCGGTCGCACGCACCAGCTCGAGCCCGATGTTCGGCTGGGCGGTGCGCGGTTCGGCGATGCTGCCCGAGGGCGCGGTCGGCTCGGTCCTCACGCGCCGGTGAGCGAATCGGGCGTGATCACTGGAGCCGTTCCCTTGGCGGGCTCGACCTTCGCCTGCACCGGCTCGACCTTCGCCTGTGCCGGCAGGACGCCCGCCCGGGTGGCGGCCGCCCGGATGAAGTCCCGGAAAAGCGGATGCGGCCGGTTGGGACGGGAACGAAACTCCGGATGGAATTGCGAGGCTACAAACCAGGGATGGTCCTTGAGCTCGATGATCTCCACCAGCCGGTCATTTGGCGAGGTCCCCGAGAACACCATGCCAGCCTCCCACATCGCCTCCCGGTAGGTGTTGTTGAGCTCGAAGCGGTGGCGGTGGCGCTCGTAGACGACCGGCTCCCCGTAGGCGGTGGCCGCCAGGGTGCCCGGTTGGAGCTTGCACGGATAGAGTCCCAGCCGCATGGTGCCACCCTTGTCCGCCACGTCGCGCTGCTCCGGTAGAAGGTCGATCACCGGATGGCTGGTGAAGGCGTTGAATTCGGTGCTGTTGGCGTCGGGCGCGTTCAGCATGTCGCGGGCGAACTCGATGACCGCGCATTGCAGGCCCAGGCAGAGCCCCAGATAGGGCACCTCACCAGTCCGTGCAAACCGGGCGGCGGCAATCTTGCCTTCGATGCCCCGGTGGCCGAAGCCACCCGGGACTACCACGCCGTCGACCTCGTCGAGCAGCCGCAGGTCGCCCGTCTCGAGCGTCTCGGACGGGATCCAGCGGATGTCGACCCGGAGGTTGTGGAACACACCGGCATGGCGTAGCGCCTCGGTCACGCTGATGTAGGCGTCCGGGGCCGGCAGGTACTTGCCCACCACGCCGATCCGGACCGCCGCGCTGGGATTCTGGATCCGGTGGACCAGCTCCTTCCAATCGGTCAGGGCGGGCGGAGAGGCCTCGAGCTCCATCGCCTCCACCATCACGGCCCCCAGTCCGGCGTCTTCGAGCATCAGCGGGACCTCGTAGATGGAGTCCGCGTCCGGCACTGAGACGACTGCCCGGCGCTCCACGTCGCAGAACAGGGCAATCTTGTCTTTGAGCGCCCCGCTCACCGGCCGCTCGGAGCGGCAGATGATGGCATCCGGCTGGATGCCGATGCTGCGCAGGGCGGCGACGCTGTGCTGGGTCGGCTTGCTCTTGAACTCCTCCGAGGCTTCGATAAAGGGCACCAGCGTGACATGGACGTAGAACACGTTCTTGCGTCCCAGGTCATTCTTCAGCTGGCGGATCGCTTCCAGGAAAGGCAGCGACTCGATGTCGCCCACCGTGCCGCCCACCTCGACCACCACCACGTCCGGGTTGTCTTCCCAGGTCACCCGGGTGATCCGCTCCTTGATCTCGTTGGTCACGTGAGGAATCACCTGGACGGTGCCGCCCAGGTAATCGCCCCGGCGCTCCTTGGCGATCACCTCGGCATAGATCTTCCCGGCGGTCACGTTGCTCGCCTTGCTCAGGTTGGTGTCGATGAACCGCTCGTAGTGGCCCAGGTCCAGGTCGGTTTCGGCGCCGTCGTCGGTGACGAAAACCTCGCCATGCTGGTAGGGCGACATGGTGCCGGGGTCGATGTTGATGTAAGGGTCCAGCTTCTGCAGCGACACGCTGAGCCCACGAGCCTTGAGGATGGTGCCCAGGGAGGAGGCAGTGATGCCCTTCCCGATCGAGGACACCACACCGCCGGTCACGAAGACGTACTTCGGCACCGGGACTCTATTGTACCCCGAGCGTCCCCCAACCTCCAGGGGAGAAACGCGGGAAGCGAGCCGCTACTCGACCGCTGCCCCTGCCACCGCTGCCCCGGCCGCTGCGCCCCGGGGTTCCAGGATCACCAATTTGGTCTCCTCCGAGGACGGCGACAGGCTCAGCTGCAGCTTGGGCTGAGGGGTCAGGTCGGTCGCGCCCATCTCCTTTGCAAACTTATCCACGGGCTCCAGGTCCTGGGCTAGCAGGGTCAGGCCAGGGAGCTTGTATGAGATTGGCACTACCAGCTTGGGCTCGATCTGATTGACGATCTCGGTCGCCTGGGCGGAGCCGATGTGACTCCCACCCCCGACCGGGACGCAGAGGACATCGATCTTGCTCCCGATGGCGTCCAGCTGGCCTTCGTCCAGCGGATGTCCCAGGTGGCCGAGGTGGCAGACCCGCAGGTCGTCGATGTCGAGCACGTAGACGAAATTCTTGCCTCGCTCGGCACCGTGCCGGGCGTCGTGGAAGGTCTGGATGCCGTGCATGGCAACCCCTTTGATCTCGAACTCGCCGGCGCCGCTGACCAGGTGATAATCGTTTCCCAGCCCCTGCATGCTGAAGTGGGTCGGGTCCTCGTGCGTCAGGATGACAACCTGGACGTTCAGCCGCACCGGTGCCAGACCAAGCTTCGGCTCGTAGGGGTCGATCAGCACGGTCGCCTCGCGACCGCGAAGGCGTATTGAGTTCAGGCCAAAGTAGGTGATTTCCATATTCGGATGAAAGTCTACATGCGGTCGGGCGCACTGACACCCATCAGGCCGAAGGCGTTGGTGAGGGTGGTCTTGGCGGCCCTGGCGAGCTGCAACCGGGCTGCCGTGAGCGCGGCATCGTCGCTGACGATCCTGCAGTTCTTGTAAAAGCGATGGATGGCGGCAGCAAGCTCGTCGGTGTAGAACGCCAGCCGGTGAGGCTCCAACGCGTCTGCCGCCTCACGCACGATATCGGGCCAGCGGACCATGACCCGGATCAACTCCAGCTCCCACTCCGAGTCGAGCCGCGAATAGACCGGCTCGCCACTCGCGGCGGATCCAAAGGAGAGGACATTGGCAAGCCGGGCGTGAGCGTACTGCGCGTAGTACACGGGATTGTCATTCGATTGCCGCTTGGCGAGGTCGACGTCGAACTCCATGTGGGCGTCGGCTGACCGCAGGAGGAAGAAATAGCGCACCGCGTCGGGTCCGACCTCATCGAGCATCTCCTCCAGCGAGATCCCGACTCCGGCGCGCCTGGACATCCGGACCACCTCTCCGCCGCGCTTGACGGAGACCAACTGGACCAGCAGGACCAGCAGCCTGGAGGGATCCATGCCCAGCACCTCGAGGGCCTGCTTCAGCCGGCCGACCTGGCCCTGGTGGTCGGCCCCCCAGACGTCGACCACGCGCTCGAACCCCCGTTTCTCGAGCTTGTCCCGGTGATAGAAGATGTCGGAGGCGAAGTAGGTAGGGTAGCCATCCCGGCGGATCAGGACCTCGTCCTTGTCGGAGCCCGTGACGAACCAGACCGCGCCGTCCTTTTCGGCGACCCGGCCTTTGGCCCGCAGTGCCTGGAGCGTCTCCTCGGACAGGCCCTGGTAGAGGCTGCTCTCGCTGAACCAGTTGTCATGGCGAATCCGGAGCCGGTCGAGGTCACGCGTGATTCCGGCCATCACCGCCTTGATCCCGAAGTCGGCGAGGAGGTTTGCATCCGCGGCCACACCCTGGCGCTTTGCCTCGTCGGCGATCTCGGTCACATAGTCGCCGCTGTAGCCGCCCTCCGGTGGTGATTCGCCGCGCATCCGGGCGAGGATCGATTCGCCGAGCAGGCGGATCTGCCGGCCCATGTCGTTGAGGTAGTACTCGCGCTGGACTGAATATCCAGATGCCTCGAGTATCCGGGCGACCACGTCTCCGACCACCGCTCCCCGGCCGTGGCTGAAGAGCAAAGGGCCGGTGGGGTTGGAGCTCACGTATTCGACCTGGGTCCGTATCCCCTTCCCAAGCTCGCTCCTACCCCACTCCGGACCGGCGGCCGCGATCGGCTCGACCTGCGCCTGCAACCACACCGGCTTCAGTCGAAGGTTGATGAAACCCGGCGCGGCCACAGAGATGGCGGCGAACGACTCGTCAAGCTCGATCAGGGGGGCGAGCTCGTTCGCGATCTGGACGGGCGCCCGGCGCAGTACCTTCGCCAGCTTGAGAGGAAGGGTCACCGAGTAGTCGCCGTGCTCCGGGTTCCCGGTGCGCTCCACCACCAGGGCCGGGAGCGCAGACTCTGATTCGCTCCACCCGTTGAGCCCGGGGACGGCACGCCTGACCGCCTGATCGATGATGGTGGCCGGCGTGAGGACCGCGGCCTTGATCAGGGCTGGGTTCCGAGGGTGACCTTGACGGTTTGCGTCTTGCCGCCCCGGACGATGGTCAGGGTCACCTGGTCTCCCGGGCGATACTGACGCAGCACGTCCTTAAGCGGATGGCTGGGGTCAATCGCCTGGTCATTGACCCTGGTGATGACATCCCTGGCCTTGATCCCCGCCCGGGCAGCCGGCGACCCGGACTGCACATCCGTGACCAGCGCCCCCACAGTCAAACTGTTCGCGGTCGCGGCCGTCTGGTCCAGTTGCTCGTAACTGACGCCCAGGAAAGGCCGGTTGACGTGGCCGGTCTGGATCAGCTGGGTGGCGATGTCGTGCGCGGCGTTTCCGTCAAGGGCAAAGCCGAGTCCCGGGCCGGCCTGTGCCTGCTCAAGAGCGAAGTTGACGCCGACCACCTCCCCGGCGGAGTTGAGCAGCGGCCCTCCACTGTTGCCGGGGTTGATCGATGCGTCCGTCTGGATAGCGTTCAGGATCCGCTCGGTCTGGCCGGCGTTAGCGGGATCGGGGACCTCCAGCGAGCGGTGGAGCGCGCTGATCACCCCCTTGGTCACGCTGTTCTGCTGCCCGAGCGGGCTGCCGATGGCGATCGCCAGCTGACCAACCTTCAGCTTGCTCGAGTCGCCAAAATTGAGCGTGGGCAGATTTTGCGCGTCGATCTTCAGGACCGCGATGTCGTCCTCGGGACTCGTTCCCACCACCCTCGCGTCGAATGTCCTGGTCCCATCGCGAAGGATCACCTGTAGCTGAGCGGCATTTTCGACCACGTGGTTATTGGTGACTATGTAGCCGTTGGCATTGACGATGAAGCCAGAGCCGATGCCGCGCTGCTCCTGCTGCAGGAAGGTGTCGGTGGACGAGATGCGCGTCTGAATCTCGACCACGGCCTTTCCCGCGTTCTCGGCGACGTTGATGATCGCTGACTCCTCGGTCAGGTTGTTCGTTACCGGCGCCAGTGGCGCGACCAGGCTTGATCCCGTGTTGGAGCTTGACTTGCTGAGCTGTTGGGCGGTGAAGATGGTGGCGCCGCTGCCCGCGATGGCACCGACCACTGCACTGAGCACGGCAATCGCCAGCACACCGGCGCCTCGCCGCGGCCGAGCCGGCGACGCTGCCGGAGGAAGCGGGTTGAGCGGAGGAAGAGGGTTCAGCACCGGCTCGGACTCGGGCTCGGGGGATGGCGGCATGTATCGCGGTTCGGTTGCCATCGTTAACTCATTCTATGCCGGTATTTTTGGCGGACGACTCGACCGAGTTCAGCGCCCTGGCAATGGCAGCCAGGTGAGGACCAGCTGCTCCGTCCGCTGAAAGCCCGCCTGCTCATAAAGACGCACCGCTTGCGGATTGCTTTCCCTTGTCCAGACGCTGGCGAAGGTGACACCCCGCTCGCGGAAGAGATCGATGGCACGTTTGAGGAGCTCGCGCCCCAGTCCCTGTGACCGAAATCCCGGCTCAACGTATACCTCCGCGACCTCAGCCTCGAGCCCGGTGCCCGGGTTGAAGAAGACGCACCAGCACATACCCACCAGCCGGCCGTCGCCTCCTCGTGCCGCCAGGATCACGTTCTCGCCCGTGAAGGTGGGGGCAGGTGGACGGGCCACGTCCCGATCGATCTGCTCCGGGCTCGACTGCGGGTGGCGGTAGTGCCTCTGCTCCTCGAGCATGAGTTGGGCTAGCAAAGGCCGGACCAACGCGTGGTCCGCCGGGTCGAGGATCCCGATGCTGAGCTGGTCTGCCGTCTCGACCTAGGTTTTGCCGCCCGAGGGAACCGAGTCCAGGACCCCGCGCAGGACCTGGGCTGCCCCCATCAGGCCGGCGGTCTCCACCGGCACCACGATCTTCGCGTTCTCGCTCTCGGCGAATTTCGAGAGAGTATCGAGCTGCAGGATGGAGACCAGCGTCGAGTTGGGGTTGGCCTGCTGGATGGCCGTGTAGACCGTGCCGATTGCCTGGGCCCGCCCTTCCGCCGCCAGGATGGCGGCCTGCTTCTGGCCCTCGGCGCGAAGAACGGCCGACTGCTTGTCACCCTCGGCGGTCTTGATCTGCGCCTGCTTCTGACCATCCGCGATGTTGATGGCCGACTGCTGCTGGCCTTCCGACTTGAGGATCAGCGCCCGCTTCTCCTGGTCGGCCTGCTTTTGCAACGCGAGAGCGTTGAGGATGGTCTGGGGTGGCGTGATGTCGACGATTTCGATCCGGTTGATCCGGATTCCCCATTTGTCGGTGACCGATTCCATCTGCGCCTGCAGCTGGGCGTTGATTCGCTCGCGCTGGCTGAGAGCTTCATCCAGCGTCATGCCGCCGAAGATCGCGCGCAGGGTGGTTCTCGAAAGTTGGTCGATGGCAATGAAGTAGTTGCTGACGCTGAACAGGGCCAGCCTGGCATCGACCACCTGGCTGAAAATGGTGGCGTTGACGCTGACCGTGACGTTGTCGCGCGTGATCACGTCCTGCTTGTCGCCGGTGCGCGGCGTCTCCCGTATGTCGACCAGCATCATGTCGTCGACCAGCGGGATCAGGAAAGTGATACCCGGCTGGCGCACCGACTGGAACTCGCCCAGCCGCTTGACGATGCCGACGTATCCCTGCTGGATGATGTTGACCGTCCTGGCGATGATGACCACCGCCAGGAGCACGACGACACCGATGAAAATCAAGGTTGCTGACATATGTGTGCCCTCTCTTCTTTGATCAGGTGGTTTGGCTCGTGGCTGACGGACGAGCCTGGACGATCAGGGTCGTGCTCTTGAGCGCAGTGACGACGACGGGGGTGTTCGCGGGCACCGAGCTGCCATCTGCGGTGATTGCGGGCCAGAGCTCGCCCGCGATCTTGACGTGCCCGGGATGGCCCATGTCGACAATCGGGTCGGTGAGGATCGCCTGCTGCCCGATCATGTTTTCGGCGCCCGAGCGCAGCACCGGCTCGCGCCGGCGGGCGAGCGCCTGCATCAGGAGGGGACGCGCGGCACCGATTCCGCCCACCCCTAGAACGAGCAGCACGATTGCCTGGACCAGGGGGTTGAAACCCAGCAGGGCGGCGAGCGCGGCACCGACGGCAGCCGCGGCGATGAATGCGGCGAAGAATGCGAGGGTGAGAATCTCCACCACCACAAGGGCTCCGGCCACGATCAGCCAGAACCAGAAGCCGGGCATCGGCGCAAATTGTAGGGCCTCCGCTGCGGCGGTGGGTACCATTTCACTCCGAGTGGCCAGCGCATGAAGATCGAGGTCCGCTGCTCACCCACGGCTGATGGGTACACGTGCGCGGTAGAGGTCGGCGACGCGGGCTCGGTCACCCGCCACACGGTTCAGGTCAGCCGCAGCGACGTTGATCGATGGGCCCAGGGCCGCTCGGTCGACCGGCTGATCCGGCGCAGCTTCGAGTTCTTGCTGGAGCGTGAGCCCAGGGAATCGATCCTGCGACAGTTCGAGCTATCCGTGATCCAGCGATATTTCCCCGATTTCGATCGGGTGATCAAGCAACCGGACCCGGGGGACCTGCCACATTGACCATCGACATCCCGCAAGACGCGCTGGTGGTCCTGATCGGTCCCGCAGGCTCAGGCAAGTCCACCTTCGCCCGCGAGCATTTTCGCTCGACAGAGGTAGTCAGCTCCGACGCCTGCCGGGCCCTGGTGGCGGACGATGAGACCGCCCAGGACGCCACGGCGGATGCTTTCGCGCTGCTGCATTTCATCGTCCGAAGGCGGCTGCGAGCCGGCCGTCTGACGGTGGTCGACGCCACCAACGTCAAGCCGCAGTCCCGAGCGGTGTTGCTGGCAATCGCGCGCAGGCAGCGCCGCCCGGCGGTGGCTGTAGTCCTGAACCTGCCCGAGGCGGTCTACCGCAGCCGCAATGGCAGGCGGGCGGACCGATCGGTCCCGGCCGATGCGGTGAGCTTTCAGCGCGACCTGCTCGTGCGCTCGCTTCCCCTCCTGGACAAGGAGGGCTTTGCTGGAGTCCACGTCCTCGACTCCGAGCAGACGGTGGCCGCCGCCAGCGTCCGGCGTACGCCCGGCTCGGAGCTCGGTTCTGACCCGGGTCAGGGCCCGGCTATCCAGACCTCGCTGCCACTGGGCTAGGTGCGAGCCGGCTCGGTTTCGGTCAGGTCGCCGACGGCGTGGGGGTTGGGGTCGGGGTCGGGGTCGGCGTTGGGGTTGGGCTGTCGGTGGGACTGGGGCTGGGTGATGGGCTTGGAGTGGGCTGCCCGGAATCGGTGGGCGCCGGCGACGGCGTGGCCGCGGGTTGCGGGGACCCGGTCCCTCTCGGACCGTGGCTTGCCGTGGTCGCCACCCTGGGATGCGGACTGAGCGCGGTGGTCCCGTTGCTCGCCGGCTGTGGAACCGCGGTTGGGTCGAGGCCGACTGCGGGGCTGGGTGCTGCAAGCGAGCCTGCCGGCTGGCTGTTGGCTGGAGCCGCCTTGACCGGCCCGGCTCGGTGGCCGAATCCGTATACGACCACCGCTCCGAAGGTGATCACCAGGGCTAATAGGGCCACGCTCCCAGCCACGTCGGCAGGCCTCAGGTACGACCTCATAGAAACCGATAAGGGCTTGTCGTCGATGGCTTCCTCCTCGCGGGCCGGGCGCCCGCCGGGCCCATTCTACCGGCGGAGGTCACCCCCCAGGCGTCGGAACCGGCGGTGGAATGGGCAGGGGTGACGCCGACGGGACGACCGTTGGGAGGGTGGCTGGAGGCGCCGGCAACGCTCCCATGATCGATGAGAGCTGGCCGGCCGATCTGCCCAGGACGGAGGTGGCAGAGCTGAGCGTCGTGGCGGCCTGCGGCGGAAGGCCGACCGGAGTAGGCCCCTCCGAGGCGCTGACACCGGCCCCTGGGGATGAACCCGCCGCTCCGTCCCCGTTGGGGCTAATGGGCTGCCCGCCGGCGGTTGCGCTGCCTGGCGATGCCGAGAGGGGCGGTGCCATGGGTATCCGTGCCGGGGAACTCGAGACCGTGACCGTCGCCAGCACCAGTGGCAGCACGGCAGCCGCCAGCAGATGATGACTCCCGGATCCAGCCAGTGTCGCTCGCCTGGCCACTCGCGCCAGCTGGACAAGGCCGACGAACGCTGCCACCTTGCCGGCTACCAGTGCGGCCCGACGCCGGGCCCGGTGGAGGAGCTGAGCCGCCGCCATGTAGCTGAGTCGAAGGTCGGTGGCGATCTCAGCCAGGGGCCGCCCCTCGACTGCCGATTGCCAGAGTGCCTGCCGTTCACGTAAGCGCAGCTGCCGGAAGATCGAGCCAACCACCTGGCGATCGAGGATCGCCATCTCAGGATCGGCGGCGCCCTCCCATTCCGCCTGGACGGTAATCATGGCCTTACCCAGCCGGTGACGGCGGCGCAGGACATCAAGGCAGTGATTGCGCGCGACCGTCAGCAACCACGATCGAGCGCTTTCGGCGCTGGCACCCGGCTGCAGGCCGCCGATCGCCTTGACAAAGACCTCGTGGGCCGCGTCCGCGGCATCCTCCGGGCTGCGGAGCAGGCTGCGGCAGAGGGAAAGGACGCGCGCGAAATTCTCCCGATACAGGTCCCCAAGCACCTGGCGCTGGTCATCCGTCAGTAGTGGGAGAAGGCTCGAGCTCTGCGTGTTCACCTCATGCCCCGGCGCCGGTCGGGTTAGAAAAAGCCTCAGCGCCCAGATTAGTTTAGCGATACAACCACTGTCAAATATGCGGAATCCCGAACGTAGTCTCCGGTGTGACCCCCAACCGGAGCCAGGCCCGGCGGTTGAAGACCGGCAAATGGCGGATCTACGAGACGGAGCCGGATCTTCGCGCCGCGCGCGACCCGGCGAGTGGCTCCATTCCGTCCTTCGACTCGCTCGAGAAGGCCAGGGATTGGTGGGGGCGGTTACGCCCAGAGGAGGAGCCCCTGGAGGAGGCGCCGAAATGCGCCAGGTGCGGTGGGTACTTTGGCCGAAACGCGGCCGCCATACCGTACCAGGGGAGGGTCTATCACGAGGCGCACCTCCCGGAGCGGCGGACCGCTGAGGGCAACGGCGCCTGGTCACGCATGGCGTGACTCAAAGGGAAGCCGCCTCGGGGATTCGAACCCCGGACCCATGGTTTACGAAACCATTGCTCTGCCGCTGAGCTAAGGCGGCTCGCAGCGCCCGGCTATTGTACCGGGCTCCTTACGAGGCCGAGACCGCCGCGGGCTCCGGCTTGCGCGCCTTGCGCATCAGCAGCTGTCCATCCTGGGCATCCACCTCGACCGTGTCGCCCTCGATGAACGCGCCGTTGAGGATCTCGAGAGCCAGCGGATCCTGCAGGCGGCGCTGGATGACACGCTTGAGAGGACGCGCCCCGTAAGTCGGGTCGTAGCCTTCGTTGGCGATCAGCTCGAGAGCGGCCGGCGTCAGGGCCAGGGTGATCCGCCGCTCGGCAAGGCGCTTGCGCAATGCCTCGAGCTGGATCTGCACGGTCCTGTAGATCTGCTCCCGGCTCAGCGGCTTGAAGATGATGATGTCGTCGACGCGGTTGAGGAACTCCGGCCGGAAATGCGCCCGGACCGCGTCCATTACCAGGCGTCGCCTCTCGGCCTCGGGCAAGCTCGGGTCTTGCAGGACGGCCGTGCCCAGGTTGGAGGTCATGATCACCACCGTGTTCTTGAAATCGACGGTGCGACCCTGGCCATCGGTCAGGCGGCCATCCTCCAGGATTTGCAACAGGATGTTGAAGACGTCCGGGTGGGCCTTTTCGATCTCGTCGAACAGGATCACGCTGTAAGGACGGCGACGGACCGCCTCGGTCAGCTGGCCGCCCTCCTCATAACCGACGTAGCCGGGAGGCGCGCCGACCAGGCGCGCAACCGTGTGCTTCTCCATGTACTCGGACATGTCGATCCGGATCATCGCCTGCTCGTCGTCGAAGAGAAAGGTGGCGAGCGCCCGGGCCAGCTCGGTCTTTCCGACACCCGTGGGACCGAGGAAGATGAATGACCCGATTGGTCGATTTGGATCGGAAAGCCCGGCCCGGCCACGGCGGACTGCGTTGGCGACGGCCGTAACCGCCTCGTCCTGGCCGACCACCCGATCGTGCAGCCGCTCCTCCATCTTGATCAGCTTCTGCACCTCGCCCTCGAGCATCTTTTGCACCGGGATGCCGGTCCAGCGGGAGACGATGCGCGCGATGTCCTCCTCGTCGACCTCTTCCTTGAGCATCCGCTGACCCTTCTGTAGCTGGGCCAGCTGGGTGTTCAGCTGGTCGAGCTGCTTGCCGAGCTCGATCGCCTCGCCGTATTTCAGGCGAGCCGCCTTCTCGAAGTCGGCCATCCGCTCTGCGCGCTCGGCATCGAGCCGGACCTGTTCCTGCTTCGCCTTTACCTCTCGGATCTTCTGGATCAGCTCCTTCTCCTGCTGCCAGCGCGCCCGCATGCTGCCGCTCTGCTCCTGGAGGTTGGCCAGCTCTTTCTCGATCGCGGCCAGCCGGCTCCTGGAGGCGCGGTCCTCCTCCTTCTTCAGTGCCTGTCGCTCGATCTCGAGCTGCCGGATCTGGCGCTCGATGGCATCAAGCTCGGCAGGCAGGCTGTCGATCTCCATCCGCAGGCTCGATGCGGCTTCGTCGATCAGGTCAATCGCTTTGTCCGGGAGGAAACGGTCGGTTATGTATCGCTGAGAGAGGACGGCCGCGGCCACGATGGCAGCGTCCAGGATTTTCACCCCATGATGAACCTCGTACCGTTCCTTGAGACCCCGCAGGATCGAGATCGTTTCGTCCACAGTCGGCTGGTCCACCATGACCGGCTGGAACCGGCGCTCCAGGGCGGCATCTTTCTCGATGTGCTTGCGGTACTCGTCAAGAGTGGTGGCGCCGATGGCCCTCAGCTCACCGCGCGCGAGCGCGGGCTTCAACAGGTTGGATGCGTCCATCGCGCCCTCGGCCGCCCCGGCTCCCACCAGCGTGTGCAGCTCATCGATAAAGAGGACGATCTGCCCGCTCGAGTTTTCGATCTCCTTGAGCACGGCCTTGAGGCGGTCCTCGAACTCGCCCCGGTACTTGGTGCCGGCGATCAACGACCCCAGGTCGAGCGCGACGACGCGCTTGTTCTTGAGGGATTCGGGCACATCGCCCTGCGCGATCCGCTGGGCCAGGCCCTCGGCGATGGCGGTCTTCCCGACGCCCGCCTCGCCGATCAGGACCGGGTTGTTCTTGGTCCGTCGCGAGAGCACCTGGATAACGCGACGGATCTCCTCCTCGCGCCCGATCACCGGGTCGAGCTTGCCCTGCCGGGCGAGCGCGGTCAGGTCACGCGAGTATTTCTCCAATGCCTCGTACTTCGACTCGGGCTCGGCATCCGTGACCCGGGTGGCGCCTCGAACCTGGGTCAACGCCTCAAAGACCTTCTCCCGGGTGACGCCGGCCCGTCGAAGAATGCGGGCAGCCTCACTGCTCGTCTCCTCCGCGATGGCCAGCAGGATGTGCTCGGTGGAGAGGTACTCGTCCTTGAGACGCTCCATCTCGGACCAGCCCGCGTCCAGAATCTTGCGCACGCGCTGACCGATGTAGGTCTCGGCGCCATACACCTTGGGCTGTTTTTCCAGGTAGCTGGTCAGCTCGACGATCAGGGCCTGCGGAGCGACCGACAGCTTCTGGAGCAGCGCCGGTACCGTCCCCTCCTTCTGCTTCAGGAGGGCGAGCAGGAGGTGCTCGGGCAGGATCTCCTGGTGCTGGGCCTCCGAGGCAAGGCTCTGCGCCTGCTGGATCGCCTCCTGGGATTTCTCGGTCAGACGGTCAGCACGGAATGGCATCTACCCGGCCTGGTCCTCAGACCTCCTTGAAATCCGCGTCGACGACGTCGCCCTCTGGACCCTTGCCGCCGCCTCCCGATGAAGGACCCTCGGTCCCGGTCGCGGATTGCGCGCCGGCCGCGGCCCCCTGGGCCTGGCGGTAGATCTGCTCGCCCACCTTTTGCATGGACTGGGCGAGCTCGTCACTGGTCGACTTCATGCGGGCGGCATCGTTGTCCTTGAGGGCCTGCTTGACGGGTTCGATCTTGCCCTGGATTTCGTCCTTAAGACCGCTGTCGATCTTGTCCGCGTTGTCGGCCAGCAGCTTCTCAGCCTGGTAGACAAGACTGTCCGCCTGGTTGCGGGCTTCGACCTCCTCGCGGTGCTTGCGGTCCTCCTCGGCGTGGGCCTCGGCGTCCTTCACCATCCGCTGGACCTCGTCCTTGTTCAGGGTGGTGGAGGCGGTGATCGTTACCTTCTGCTCCTTGCCCGTGCCCAGGTCTTTGGCCCGCACGTTCAGGATGCCGTTGGCGTCGATGTCGAATGTGACCTCGACCTGCGGCACGCCCCGGGGCGCCGGTGGAATCCCGTCAAGATGGAACTTGCCTAGCGTCTTGTTGGCAGAGGCCATCTCGCGCTCACCCTGGAGGACATGGATCTCTACTGACGGCTGGCTATCCGACGCCGTCGAGAAGACCTGGCTCTTCGAGGTGGGGATGGTGGTGTTCCGCTCGATCAGCTTGGTCATAACGCCACCCAGGGTCTCGATTCCGAGCGACAGCGGCGTGACGTCGAGGAGCAGGACATCCTTGACCTCGCCCTTCAACACGCCGGCCTGGATGGCCGCCCCGACGGCAACCACCTCATCGGGGTTGACGCCCTTGTGCGGCTCCTTGCCGTTGGCCAGCTTCTTGACCAGCTCCTGGATGGCGGGCATCCGGGTGGCGCCCCCCACCAGGATCACCTCGTTGAGGTCACCTGCATCGAGCCCGGCGTCCTTGAGCGCGCTGCGGAACGGCTCGACACACTTCTGCGTGAGGTCGGCAGTCAGCTGCTCGAACTTGGCTCGGGCGATGTTCATCGCAAGATGCTTGGGCCCGGTCTGGTCCGCCGTGATAAACGGCAGGTTGACTTCGGTCTCAACCCGGCTTGACAGCTCGATCTTGGCCTTCTCGGCCGCCTCCGTCAGTCGCTGGAGGGCCTGCCGGTCGTTGCGAAGGTCGATCCCCTGCTCTTTCTTGAACTCATCGGCGATGTAGTCGACCAGACGGCGGTCGTAGTCATCACCGCCAAGATGGGTGTCGCCATTGGTGGCCTTGACCTCGAAGACACCCTCGCCGACCTCGAGGACTGACACGTCGTAGGTGCCACCTCCCAGGTCGAAGACGAGGATCTTCTCGTTCTCCTTCTTGTCCAGGCCGTAAGCGAGCGAGGCCGCCGTCGGCTCGTTGATGATCCGGATGACGTTGAGACCCGCGATCTGACCGGCGTTCTTGGTCGCCTGCCTCTGTGAGTCGTTGAAGTAGGCGGGGACGGTAATCACGGCGTCGGTGACCTTCTCGCCGAGGTAGGCCTCGGCGTCGGTCTTCAGCTTCTGCAGGATCATGGCCGAGATCTGTTCGGGGGTGTAGCGCTTGCCCTGGATCTCGACCTCCACCCGGCCGTCCTGGCCGGAGATGGTCTTGTAGGGCACCATCTTCCGCTCCCGGTCGACCTCTTCGTACTTACGACCCATGAAGCGCTTGATGGAGTACACGGTGTTTTCCGGGTTGACCGCGGCCTGGCGGCGGGCCAGCTGCCCGACCAGTCGTTCTCCGGACTTGGTGAACGCCACCACCGATGGCGTGGTCCGGCCGCCCTCGGCGTTGGGGATGACGACCGGCTCGCCGCCTTCCATGACGGCGACGACGGAGTTGGTGGTGCCGAGGTCAATTCCGACGGTCTTTGGCATTTCTAATTACTCCTTGCGATTGCGACTCCGGCGCGCCTTCCCGCGCAGGCCGGACGAACTGGGAGCTATATACCCGCCCGAATTTGACCCTAAACGGCTCACACATCTCCTGTCAAACCAGCGGGATGATTCAAGGACCACGCGTAAAATAGCTGGCGGCATGCGAACCGTGATCGTCGGCTGTGGCCGGGTCGGTTCGAACCTTGCCAGGCAGCTGAGCCAGGAGGGCGACGAGGTCGCGGTGGTCGACTTCAGCGAGGCGGCCTTCAACCGCTTGGGGGAAGACTTCGTCGGGGAGATGGTATTCGGCACGGGCGTCGATGAGGACGTCCTGCGCAGGGCGGGAACCGCCCAGGCTGATGCCTTCGTAGCCGTCACCAATGCCGACACCACCAACATCATGGCGGCCCAGCTTGCCAAGTATCTGTTCGGCGTAAAGCAGGTGATTTGCCGGATCTACGATCCCTCGCGCGAAGACGTCTATGCGGAACTGGGCCTGCAGACCATCTGCCCAACCACCATCGGCGCGGAAAAGGTCAAGCGGTTCTTCGAGCGGTCCTGATGGTTGAGACGGAGCCGGCCGGGGGCACTCCGTGAAAGCGCGCCGCTACACGCAGACGATCGGTTGGCTGGCGGTCGCGGCCGGCGCCATCATTCTGGTCCGTGACCTGGTGCAGACGCACTCCATACCCTATGCAGTGGCCGGCATCGGGATGCTGGCCTTTGGCGCCTGGCGGCTCCAGGCCGCCGCCCGAATCCGCTAGTGAACCTCGCTTTCACACCGCTCGGCATCGCGCTCGCAGTGGCCTTTACCTCGGGGCTGGCCGGAACCCTGGGCTGGATGCTGCGCGTGCCTCCGCCGGCGCCGCGCGGCGCCACCAGCACCGTGCGCTCGGTCAGGTCGATCCGAAGGATCCTGGTTCCCATCATCGACCTGGGCGCCTCGGTCCGGGCGGTGGAGCTGGCCGCTCGACTGAACCAGGGCCGGGAGGCGGAGATGCTGATCGTCTACGTCCACGAGATTCCGCTCCAGTCTCCCCTCGTCATGCCCGACCACGATCCGCGAATCGAGAAGGCAATGAATGCCGCGGCCTTTTTGGCCACCCAGCACGCGATCGAGCCGCGGACCAAGGTCAACGTCGCCCGCCAGGCTGGCCACCGGATCGTGGAGATTGCCCGCGAGGAAGCCACCGACCTGATCGTGATGGGCATCACGCTGCAGAATCGTCCCAACGAGGGGCCGCTCGGCAGGATAGCCGACTACGTGATCCGAAACGCACCCTGCGAGGTACTGGTCGACCGCGTGCCCAGGCAGAAGGTCACCATCATCCCGGAGGCCTAGCCCCGCGATCTCCTAACGCGTGATCACGATAAAGGTGAGCGTGGTCAGGACGCCGTTGTTCAGGGCGTGCAACATCATGCTGTTGGTGAGCGACCCGGTGCGCTCGTAGACAAGGGCAAGAAGCAGCCCGATGAAGGCAAGCACGGGAACGATCAAGGGGCTGGTCGAGGGGCTCAGGTGTGCGGCTCCGAAGATGAGCGCGCTCACCAGCGCGGCCGGCCATAGTGGCCATCGCCTTCTCAGGTAACGGAAGATCATGCCCCTGAAGAAGATCTCCTCGCATATCGGCGCCGCGACCGCAGAGACGAGCAGCGCATAAAGCAGCAGCCCAGGCCCATGCGGCACCTGGATGAAGATTTCCCGTGTGTTCGAGGGCACCGGTTGACCGCGGTTGAAAATAGCGGCGACCCCCAGGGAGACGAGGCCTATCGAGACAAACCAGGGCACCATCCCGACCACGACCAGGACCAGTTCGGGCAACGTTGGTCTCCGCACCCCGAGCATTTCGAGGGGGTGGGGAAACCGGCGGAGGGC
>Ga0209805_1000774_pt1 | contig 19573 bp, 20 predicted proteins | sample GraSoiAngelo_148_FD_185905 | JGI IMG/M metagenome (GOLD analysis project Ga0209805, IMG submission 185905) | Grasslands soil microbial communities from the Angelo Coastal Reserve, California, USA - 14_1009_09_20cm (SPAdes) (version 2) | ecosystem: Environmental > Terrestrial > Soil > Grasslands ... | reverse complement strand
CTCGGCGCCGCCCGCGGGAGCCGGGCCGGCGACCGCCTGCTCCTGCTCTCGGGCCTGGTACCCATGCTCTGCAAGGAGGACGGCGCGCTGGTCTCGCTGGGCATCGGCATTCTGGCCTGGGCCGTGTTTCGTCGACGGACCGCATTGGTGCTCATTCCGGCGGCCCTCCTCTACGGGCTGGTGGTCACAACTGTGGTCATGCCCGCCATTCGAGACGGTCAGCCTGGCGACCTGGTCGCTCGCTATTCATACCTGGGATCTTCAGTGCCAGGAATCCTCCTCGGCCTGGTCACGCGTCCGGAGCTGATCGTTATCCACTTGCTCAGCCCCGGTCCGCTGCTCGCTGTCGTGCTGCTGCTGGGCGGTGTCGGGTTCCTGCCGCTGGCACGGCCCCTCGCCCTTGCGGCCGCGCTGCCACCCCTGCTGCTCGCCCTTCTCTCCCAGCACTGGCAGCAGGAGACGCTGCTCGACCAATACGGCCTCCAACCCGGCCCGCTCATATTCGTCGGCGCCCTGATCGGCTGGGTCCGGCTGTCCGCGAAATGGAGCAGCTCAGTGATCGGCGCGGCGCTGCTCGCGTCGACTCTCGCGGCGCTGGCGCTGGCGGCCCCGGCGCCGGCCCTTGGCTCGCTGGCAAAGGGGCAGGCAGCCGCAAGCCTCGCGAACGCGTTACCGCCGGACGCTTCGGTGGACGCCAGCAATGACCTGCTGCCGATGCTGGCCGAACGCGACAGCATCGGCCTGTTGCCAGCCCGTGGACGCGACTGGATCGCCGTGGACGAATCCATGGAGAGCACGGAATTCGTGGCTGAACTTGGGAGCCAGGGTTATGTTCTCGTACGTCGCTCGGGCGAGCTGAGTCTTTGGCGTCGTCAGGCACAGCAACGAGCAACCTACGGCTAGCGAACCGCTAGGTCTCGAGCAGCTTTCCGATGCTTCCGGCGCCCCGGATACTGCCACATCACGCCACGCTTCGCCGGCGATCTGCGTCTGCCGGCAAAACCAACACCGGGTCGACCACGCGTCGCGGTTTGCGCGTCAACGCGTCTGCTACGAGCCAGGTGATGAACCAGCCGACAACGATCACCGGCGCCAGAACCATTCCAACGAAGAGAAAAGCAAGCATTGTGCAACCTCCTGTTCGGAACGTAGCGGCTGTCTGTTACATGCGCGCAACACCCCGCACCCAATACCTCGTCGAGAGGTGACTTCGAGCTCAGAGCATTGCCGGAATAGATGCACAGAGGATGCACGGGCGGCGTGGCAGACGACGTCGACTATCTCGGACTGCGAGTAGCGGCCACTGGCCAGCTAGACAGCTGGGGAACCGTCGCACACGGCATCCCTTTGTCATTTTCCTACTAAACAGCGGGGGTGGCCGAAATCACCCAACCGGCCCGGGCGGGATACAACTGTGGCTCTGAGCCCCTGCTTACCGCGCTCGGCGGACCTCGTTCTGGCACGGCGCGTACAGTGCGTCGTGCATATGCGTTTCATGCCGGATCTTCTCGTCGTCGTCCTTGCCGTAGATTAGGGCGAAGCCATAAGCGATCGCGAACAGCCCAGCTGCCTCCGGGCAGCTTAGTCGGAGGCGAGTCGCTTCAGGATCTCCTCGTTCCGCTCGATCGAAGCCTTGAGACGCGCCTGAAATGCGCGGTCCCTGCGGCGGGCGGCAATATGACTCGCCAGCGCCAGGCGGACTTCCTCCGCGATCGGAACGTTTTCGATACGGGCGATCGCCTCTAGTTCGGCCGCCAGGTCGTCATCCAGCCGTAGCGTCATCGCTTTTGGCATCGTGGTACCACGATACCACGCAACGCCTCAACTGCACGCCCGGTAGAGCACCCACCTTCTGAATGTCTACCAGACGGGCGCGGGCACGGTCCCAATGCGGCCGTTCCAGACAGCTTCCAAACCGACAGCAACGCTGTAAGCCTTGGGTATATCCCTCCTATCGCGCCGAGCCCGGATAGCTGTCTAGTTGCTGTCAACCGCACAGTCGTCGGCTCACATCAGGTGACAGCCGAAAGGGTTCAAGTGAGTTCAGAAATGAGGTGGACCCGGGGGGATTCGAACCCCCGACCTTCTGAATGCCATTCAGACGCGCTCCCAGCTGCGCCACGGGCCCACGCCGGCTGGGGATTCGATGATACCCGCCAGCCGTGGGCCCTACCGGCCGGGCACGAACCCCAGCAGCGCCCCCACCAGCAACCCAACCAACAGGAGCGCCCCAGCCCGCCGAGTGTGAACGAACGTTACGGCCGCATACCAGAGCGGCCAGACCGGGAAGTCGGGCGGTGGCTTAGCCGGCCGGGGTCGGCGCAGGTACGGCCAGGCCTGACGAAGGCGGGTCAAGCCGAGCAGGGCCAATAAGGCCGGGACGGGAAGCGCGCCAACGACGACGAGCACGACAACCGCGACGTAGAACCCGACCATCAGCCCGCGCGTGAGGTTCCGCGCCCGCGCCTCTCCCAAGCGGACCGGCAGAGTGCGCACATCGAGCCGCCGGTCCCAGTCCAGCTTGTCGATGTGCTTGCCCATCAGGACCGCCGTGCAGAGGAGGCCGTAGGGAATCGAGTCGGCCAGGACCTGCCAGGGCAGGTGACCCGTCGCCGAGAAATAGGTGCCTCCGACCATCAGGGGGCCCCAGACGAGGAAGACGCCCGGCTCCCCCAGCGCGCGTTTCTTGAGGCGCAGCCCCGGCGCCGCGTAACCGACGCTGACGAAAAGGCCGGCCAGCGCAAAAACGGCAATCGGCCAGCCACGCGCCACAACAAGGGCCATCAGGATGGCCAGGTCGGCGAAGTTGAGGAGAAGCGCGGCTCGCACCATCGCGGCGCGAGAGCTCATTCCAGACAGCACCGGGTGCGGTGCGTAGAGGGCGCGCGGATAGTCGGCCGTGTCGGCGCCGAGCCGCTCGTCGAACACGTCGTTGAGCAGGTTGTTGGCGCCGTGCGCGATCAGGAGGCCGGCGGCTGCGAGCAAGAACAACCCAGCGTTGAAGCCGGGAGCACGCGCCGCCAGGAGCCCCGCCAGCGCGGCGGCCGTGAGCGTCATGGGCTGGACGCAGGCGCGCGTGAGGACCAGCCAGCGCGTCACAAAGTCGTCCGCCCCGGCGGGGGCGTTGCAGGTTGCCATCACCGAACGCCAGGCGCCTAGCGCGTTTGGCTTGACCCGCGCGTCAGTGTCCACGAAAAGCCTCCTCCAGCCATTCGGCGACGACTGTGGGCACGACCTTGGCATCCACGACGAGCCCAGGTCGAGGGGTTCGCAATGCCCACTCTCGGACCGGCCCGAGGTCTTCGCGCCTCCGCACCGTCAGCCCTCCCATGCCCACCGCGCGCCCAAGCGCAGCGAAGTCGGTGTCCGGGAACTGAACGAGCTCGACCGCCTGGCCCATCGGCTTGAAGTGGTGAACTTCGGCGCCATAGGCGGCGTCGTTGTAGACGACGATCAAAAGCCCGAGTTCGAGGCGCGCCGCCGTCTCAAATTCGGGCAACGCCATTAGGGCGCCACCGTCGCCCAGCGCTGCGACCGTCAGGCGGTCGGGCCGGGCGATCGCGGCCCCGATGGCGCCTGCCAGGCCGAGCCCGATCGACTGAAAACCCTGCGTAAACACGAAAGCATCCGGCCCGGGGATCGGAAGGTACATCGCCGGATAGCCCATGAAATGACCTGAGTCGATGGCCACCGCACGTTCTGGCGGCAGCAGCGAGTCGAGCTCGATCGAGAGCGTCCGGGGGTCGAGCCGTTCGCCGGAGGAAGCGTCTTCGTAAGGCTCGGTGCGCCAGGTTCGCGTGCGGATCCGTTCCGCCAGCTCGGGCGTGCGCCGGCCGGCTTGCTCTAGCGGCTGCGACTCCAATTCCCCCACCAGCGCCCGTGCCGTTTCCCCAACGTCCCCGACCACGCCCAGATCGACCCGGTGATGGGCTCCGATCGCCCCCGCCTCATGGTCGACCTGAACCACGACGGCTTCGGTGCCTACCAGGCGACCGTGTCGCGTCGTCCACATGTTGAGCCCCGCGCCGAAGGCGAGAACGAGGTCGGACTCGGCGATCAGCTCAGCCGCCAGCGGCGAGGCGAACCCACCCGAAATGCCGAGCGACCACGGACTGCCCGCGAAGAGACCGTTGGCGACGGCGGAGGTGGCAAACAGCGCGCCCGTCAGGTCGCCGAGGCGCTCGAGCGGCTCGCGAGCTCCTGCCAGCACTGCGCCCCGCCCGGCCAGGATGAGCGGACGCCGAGAGCCCCGCAGCCGGCCCAGCAGGTCGGCCAGGGCTGCCGGCGAGGGACGGACCGGATGCAGAGCGGGGCCGGCGACGAGGTCGTCGGGCGGTTGGCAGTCGCCGGCCTGGACGTCAAGCGGCAGCATCAGCGCAACGGGACGCCGCTCCACCTCCGCCCGGCGCACTGCCCGGACGGTGTCCGCGATGGCGGTAGCCGGGCTATGGAGTCGCTCGGCGAGCGCGCCCACCGCCGTCACCATCCCAGCCTGGTCGATGCGAAAGTTGGAGCGGACCGCGGCGCCGGCTGTGTCAGCCGCCAGCAACAGCAGGGGTGTCCGGCTCTTGGCCGCCTCGGCCAAGCCGGTCATGGCGTTGGTCAGGCCTGGACCCTGGTGTGTGGTGCAGACGCCGAGCCGCCCGGTCACGCGCGCGTACGCGTCCGCCATTGTGACCGCGGCCGTCTCGTGACGGGAAGCGAAGAAGCGCGCCCCTCCCGCGACAAGAGCATTGGTGACCTCGAGGTTGCCGCTGCCAAGGAGCCCGAAGGCGTCCCGCACACCCAGCTCGGCCAGCGTCTGGCCGACCGCCTGGGCGACTCTCACGGGCTGACGAGGGCGAGCACCCGGGCCGGGCTCCCCGACCCCCGGACGATGGGCAGCGGCGCCACGATGAGAACGATGCCGGTCGCCGGCAGCCGGTCGACGTTGGCGAGCTGGGTGAGCCCAAACTTGCCCGCCCCGAGCATGAAGGCATGGCAGGGGAAGGGCGGGTCGAAGCTGTGCGCGGCCCCGGCGTCGGTGCCGACCGTCTCGACCCCGATCCCAACGACTGGCGACTCCGAAGCGAGCCAGCGCGCGCACTCGACCGCCAGTCCAGGCGTGTGCGGCCCGGTCTCACTCGAATTCAGGAAGGCCCGCTCGTCATCGACCCGAGCGCCCCAGCCGGTCCGGTAGAGCAACCAGCCGGTGGGCAGTGGCCCATGGTCCCGCTGCCAGGCTTCGACGTCGGCGATCTGGAGCAGGTAGTCCGGGTCCCGTGCGCACTCGGCGGTCTTGTCGATCACGACGGCCGGCGCGATCAGCTGCTTGGCCGGCACTTGCGAAACATCGAGACCGTCCTTGCCGGTGACCCAGTGCACGGGCGCATCGAAGTGAGTGCCGACGTGCTCACCTGTCGCGATGTCGTTCCAGTACCAGGCCGGGCCGCGCTCGTCATAGCGGCTGATCTCCTGCAGAGAGAAATGCTTCGTGTTCACAAATGGCGGCGGCAGCTGGATCACCGGCGTGTGCTCCGAGAGCGCCGCGGTGAGGTCGATGACCTCGATGGCCCCTGCCGTGACACCGCCCAGGAAGTCGCTCAAGACGGACACTGCCGTCTAAAGGTAGCTCGGCTGCCGGGTCAGATAGCTCCGTTGGACGGTTTGGTCGCACAGGCCGCCAGCTGGGCGGCATCGATGGTCGCTGCCGGCAGCGACGGGGGCGTCGCGAAGGCGGCCTGATGGAAGTCGAAGAACTCCAGCATCGGATTGGCATGCGCGTCGCGGTTGGTCAGCGACGGCAGGTCAAACCGCCTCTCTATGAACCGCAGGATTGAAGTGTGGTCGTGGACCGTATTCGAAACCGCGCGCGGGCGGGAGTAGGGAGAGACGACCACGACCGGGAGCCGGATGCCGTAGCGATCGAAAGCGGCGGGGACATCCCCGGGTTGCAGCAGCGGCGCGATGCCGTCCGGGACCGGCGCGGGAGGCGGCGCCACGTGGTCGTAGAACCCGCCGTGCTCGTCATACGTCAGGAACAGCGCCGAGCTGCTCCAGTTCGGGCTCTGGAAGAGTGCGTTGATGACCCCTGACGTGAAGTTCTGGCCGACCTGGACGTTGGACGGCGGATGCTCGTCATTTTCGACCGTGTTCGCAGCGACAAAGATCGGATCGATGAACGAGACCTCTGGCAGCCGCCCCGCGGCAGCGTCGGCGTAGTAGTCGCTCATCGGGACGACGTTGCCGGGAGCGTGGTTTCTGACGTACGCGAAGATATCGGCGAACGCGATCTGCGAGTAGTAGACCTTCCAGCTCACGTGGGCGGCGTCAAGCAGGTTGAAGACCGTCGGCTGGTCGAACCCGGTCGGCCCGGGCAAGTCGTTGCGGATGTGGCCGAACGAAGTGCCCGCGAGCAGGTAGAAGCGGTTGGGGAAGGTGGGCCCGAGCAGCGAGGCGAAGTAGTGGTCGCCGGTTGCGAAGGTGTGGTAGAGGCCGTAGTAGAAGGGCAGGTCGCCGCCGTCGTAATAGCCCATCGTCCGGCTCCCGGTCGGATCTGCCGGCACGGCGTTCGCGGCAGTGAAGCCATCCATGCGGCCGCCGTCCCACGACTGATGAGTGCCATTCCAGGAGTGGTTGAGGTCGGCGACCTCGCAGTACTCCGTCTTATGGAAGGCTGTGATCGGTGGCCCGGTGGGATTGAGCGGGTTCGGGTTGCTGGCGCCGGCCGGCGGCCCGAAGTAATGATCGAGCGAGCGGTTCTCCTGCATCAGAACGAGGATGTGCTGGATGGGGTTGGCGGCCGCCTGAGCCGGAATGCCGCCTCCTGAGCTCAGCAGGACGGACGCAAGGGAAGCGATAAGGGCCTGGCCTGCGCGGCGACCGAGATGGTTGGACCTGCTACGACTCACGGTGGGGCCGACCTCCACGTTGTCAATGAGAGACACACCAATGCTGAGCGGCATCTGGTTAATAAGAGGTTAGCGCGGACCTAACGATTTCCGGGACTGCTAGGCTGGGCCATGCCTAGAATCTGCCCATCGACTTGCCGAAGGAGGGCGCCGAAATGTACGGAACCATCGCGAAGTACAGCGTCAAGCCAGGCCGCCTGGATCAGTTTGTCGCCGAGATGAAGCGGTTCGAGGGATCGCCTCCCGAGGGTTGGGTCTACCACACGGTCTTCCAGAGCGTGTCCGACCCAAATGAGATCTGGATGAGCGTTGTCTTCGAGAGCGAAGAGGCATACAAGCGGTCCGCCGACAGCCCGGAGATGGATCAGGAATACCGCCGGACGTTGGAGCACCTCACCCAGGAGCCGGAGTGGCATGACGGGCATGTGATCCACGAGGCGATGCGAAGCCAGGCGCCCGCCTGATCCGCCCAAGCACCGCGGAAACGCCGGCTTCGCCCGGCGCCTGAGCGCCCGAAGCGTGGTGGACCGCGCACCAACCCGATCTCAGGCTGGCGGAGCTGCTCGCGGCCCTCTCGCTGGTGACCGACCTGGCGGCGCCGTGGTCACGCCCCAGGGCACGATTCCGGCGACCGGTAAGACTGTCAGCCTGCCCAGCATCGGCATCTACGAGCTCCGCGACGGCAAGCTCGCGGGCAGCCGCGGCATGTACGACCGGTTGGATGTCATGAGCCAGCTGGGGCTGCTGGGCGCCTCCGCCCAGGCCTGACCGCACTCAGCAAAGCAACGGCACGAGGTGGGCCGGCAGCGGTTGCCGGTCTACCGCGCGTGGTCGACCCGGCTAGGGCAGCGGCGGCGCGGCTTGATAGCTGGCCGGCAGCGGCGTCGCGGTCGCAGCCGAATCAACCTCGACGATGTCAGCTTTCATCGGCGCGAGCGCCCCGAGGAGTTCCTCCTGCTCCGCCTGGGGAACGTTGAACTTGTTGAGCGTGGCGACAAGGTTCGCGACGAGCGCATCAAATTCGCCGGCCGTGACACCGAGACCTCGATGCGTCTCCTTCATGTCCCGCCCTATATACGTGCAGGGTCCGCCGGTCGCCTCGCAGAGCTGGTCGACCAGCATCTTCTTGAGGCGTGGGATATCGGTGCGGGCGAACTTCTGGTTGATGCGATCGTCAGCTGCGCAGAGCGCAACGAAGTCGTCCACGACCGCCTTGATAGCATCCAGGCCCCCGAGCCTGTCGTAAAGCGAACTCGCCATGGCTCCTCTACCCCCTTGGAAGCTGCGCGACAGCAGTGGCCGAATTCACTCTACGCTCGGGATCGGGAGCCGTCTACCGCTTAGGCAAGTCGCTTCCAGTCAGTGCCGTTCCACGCCGCCCGAGTCGGGTGGTAACCCTGGCGAGGCCGGTTGCAGAGCAACCGGGGGGGACCTTAACTCGCTTGTGCATCTTGATCGACCAGGGCGGGATCGCACCGATCATGGGCCCAGGCACCGTTGCCCTGCAGCAATCTCCGGAGGATCCGCCTCATGGCCCGAACATCTCCGGCCGAAAGGTGTCGCGCGAAAGCCGTCTCGAACCCCTCCTCGAAGGCTACCTGGGCCGACGCCAATACGGCCTTCCCTCTCGGCGTGAGCTGGGCATAAGTGACCCGGCGGTTCTCAGGAGGCGTCTCGCGGGACACGAGGCCACCTTCCACCAGACGGTCTACGAGCCGCGTCACCCCGCTTTTGCTGGCGAGCAGGAGCCCTGCGATTTCTGTCATCTGGAGCCGCTTGGCGGGAGTGCCGTTGAGCCGCCAGAGAAGTTCGAACTCCGCGCCGGAGACGCCGGCGGCTCTCTCCAGTCGCTGATCCAGCGCCGTCTGCACCACGTGGGCCGCCTGGCCCAGATTCACCCAGGCCCCAAGAAGCTCCTCGTCCAGCATGGCCAGACACTACACCTCAAAAGTTGACTTAGCAATATTGCTTGGCGTACAGTTGTCAAAACAACTTCAGAGTCCAGGGAGGTTCGCTTTGCGCGCTTTCGCAATCGACCAATTCGGAGAAAAGGGATCCGTCCATGAGCTGGATGAGCCGCGGCCAGAAGACGGCCAGGTGCGGGTGAAGGTGGAGGCGGCATCCGTCAATCCCGCCGACCTCTACATGATGAAGGGTGCCTACAAGGACTTTATGGAACACCGCTTCCCGCTCGTTCCCGGCCAGGACCTCGGCGGCGTGGTGGACGCGGTCGGCGCTGGGGTTACGGAACTACAGGTGGGCGATCAGGTCTTCGGCAACCACGGGAAACAGATAGTCGGCGAAGGCACCCTCGCCGAGTACGTGATCGCATCTCCCGGCACACTTGCCCGACGGCCGGCGAGCGTGGACGCGCCTTTCGGAGCCGCCCTCTCGCTGGCCGGTGTCTCAGCCTTGCAGATGGTCGAGGCAGCGGACCTCCAGCCCGGCGACGTTGTCCTGGTCATCGGCGCGGCCGGCGGGATTGGCAGCATCGTGCTGCAGCTGGCGGCAGCCTCAGGCGCCAAGCCGATCGCGGTCACGCGAGCGGTCAATCACGACTACGCGGGCGGCCTCGGTGCGACAGAGACGATCGATTACACGACCCAGGACGTCTTCGCGACGGTTCGCGCCGCCCATCCCGACGGAATCGCCGCCATCTTCGATCAGGTCGGCGACAAGGAGGCCAACAAGCGCTTGGCCGAGCTGGTTCGCAAAGGTGGACGGTTCTTCTCAATGGCCGGAGGGGCCGACGCCGAGACCCTGGCCGCACGGGGAATCAAGGCTGTGAATGTCAGGACTCAGGTGACGACCGACAAGCTGGACCGCCTGGCGGAGGACGTCGAGGCGGGCAAGCTGAAGCGGCCGGAGATCCGGACCTTCCGGCTCGAGGACGCCGTCGAAGCCGTGACCGAGATCGGCTCCGGCCACGTTCGGGGCAAGCTCGTCGTTGCGCCTTGACAACGGCGGCTAGCGCGGTCGTCTAGTCGCCGGCCGCGCCGTCTCGCACGGCGCGAGGCATGCCACTGCCCAGCTCTCGTTCGGGGAGCGGATGGATGTCGAACGCGTCGGCCAGCCGCACGAAGAGGTTGAAAAGCGCTCCGACGTAGACGGCCTCCCCGATCTGCTCGTCGCTCCAATTGGCGTCCCGGAGCGCCTGTACCTGTTCATCGGTGATTTTGTACGCATGCCGTGTCAGGGTCGTGATGAACTCGAGGAGGAGGCGCTCTTCGGGCGTCACCTTGGCGGCCTCGAGGTCGCCATCGCGGAGCGCCTGGGCGGTTTCGCTGAACTGCTCGCCCTGCAACTGCAGGAACCACGTGTGGCTGCTCAGTCAATAGTGGCAGCGGTTGAGTGCAGAGACCCAGGAAGCGATCATCTCGTGCTGCGCGCGGGTCAGGTAGCCGCCCGAAAAATGCATCTGTGACGCAGCGTCGATTGCGAGCATGAAGTCGGGTCGCTGGCTCATGGTCCGCAGGATGTCCGGCACGTTGCCGGCCAGGGATCGGGAGCGGATACCGGCGAAAGCCTCCGCGGTCGGACCGTCCGCCTCGCCGTCCTCGATCCACTTTATGCGCGGCATCACAGGCCGCTGCCATACCCGCCGCCTCGGGCGCGGCGGTCAGCGGCGCCACCGTCCACCGACGTTGAGGACCACCTCACAGTCGCAGTAGCCTCCCCGCGCTTTGAACTTGGACAGCGTCGCAGCGATCGTGGGCTGCGCCAGCCCCATCGCAGTCAGGATGGCGATGCAAGCCCGGTGATCGCCAAAGCATGTCCACTCGTCTTCGCGGAAGTTGCAGCCTTCCGCTCCTTGCAGTCGGTCAAAGAAGGTGCCCCAAGACGGATGGCCGGGCACGAGTGGAGCGGATACGGTGAGCTCGGGGTGGTCATTCATGCCGGTATCCAAGCCGACCCGCCGGCAGGCAACAACGCTCTTTACAAGGTCACATTGACCGGCGGCTGTCCAGTGGCGGAGTTGGGAGCGCGTGACGCCGGCGTAACCGGCGCGCCGAACTTTCGCCACAAAGAGCCACCAGAATTCGGGCCGGAATTCCATCCGAAATGACAGCACTCCTGAGTCCCACCCTCGACGCCCGCGCCTACCTGGCGGTGATCTACTGCATCGCCCGGATCCCGCTCGCCTTCTTCTACCTGGCCCTGATCTCGATCGGCCTGTCGCTCTCCTTCAGCCTGATCTGGGTCTTCGGGATCGGCGTCCCCATTTTCATCGCCCTCTTGCTGATCATCTGGTGGACGGTCGGGTTCGAGCGCGAGCTGGGCGCCTGGTGGTTTGGGTTCCATCTCCGTCCGATGGCGATCAGCGGGTCGCAGGCGAGCAGCTGGTGGACGCGGTTGCTCGCCTTCCTGAGCAACCCCGTCACCTGGAAGAGCCTGGCTTTCGCTGTCGTCCAGATCCCCGTCGGCTTCGCGATCGGCGTCGGACTGCTGGCCGGACTGGCCTTGGCCGTCGGGATGATCGCGGCTCCCTTCCTCTATAGCTTCAGTGCCGTCTCGGCGCAACCCGGCGACCCCGCCTACAACGCATTTGGCCTCGGCGAGTCGGCCGCCACCCTACCTCTCCTTGTCCTCGTCGGCGCGCTTGGGCTGGCGATCGGTGTCGGCCTCCTGCACGCTGCCCGGGCGGTCGTGATCTTCTACGAGTTCCTGACGCGCACCATGCTGGGCGTGAGCCAGGCGCAGCTCGACCTCGCGACGGCTCAGAGCGCGGTCGTGGTCGAGTACCAACGGGCCGAGCGCTCGGAGCACGACCGGCGGCAGCTGGTGGTCAACATGGGCCACGAGATCCGCACGCCGATCGCCTCTATCCGCGGCCATGCTGAAGCACTGCTCGACGGCGCCGGCAAGCCCTCCGAGGAGGAGATGAAGCGCTACCTGGAGGTGATCCAGCGGGAGACCGAGCGGCTGGGCGCGCTGGTTGACGATCTCCTTGTGGTCGCCCGCGGCGAGGCCGGCGAGCTCAGCCTCGACCTCCGCCCGGTCGATGTGGCGGCCGTTGCCGCCGAGGTCGTCGAAGCCCTGGCGCCGATCGCCCTCCGGGACCGGAAGGTGAAGCTAGTCGCCCAGCTCCCCGAGCCAGGGACGCCGGCGGCGACTGCCTGGGCCGACCGCGACCGCCTGACCCAGGTGCTGATGAACCTGGTCCGCAACGGAATCGCTTACACCCCGGACGGCGGGATCATCTCGGTCGCAGTAACCCCGGCCGGCGACCGGATTGAGATCGCCGTCGCCGACACGGGCGTCGGGATCGCCGCCGAGGACTTGCCGAGGATCTTCGACCGCTTCTACCGCACCGACGAGTCGCGCTCGCGAGCCACCGGCGGCTTCGGCCTTGGCCTGGCCATCAGCCGCGATCTGGTCGAAGCGATGACGGGCACGATCGAGGTCGCCTCCGAGCCGGGCCTGGGTAGCCGATTCACGGTTCGCCTCCGCGCTCACCAGCCCGAGGTGGCCCGCTGATGGGACTGGTGCTGGTGGTGGAGGATGAAGTCGACCTCAACAACCTGATCCGCGATCAGCTGGTCGGAGCCGGCCACTCGGTCGAGCAGGCCTTCGACGGTGGGTCTGCGGTCGCGGCGATCGAGAAGTCTGTCCCCGACCTGGTCCTGCTCGACTGGATGCTGCCCGACCTTGACGGCCTGACCGTTTGCCGGCGGATCCGCGAGCGCCACGTGATGCCGGTCATCATGCTCACCGCGCGGACCGACGAGATCGACCGGGTGCTTGGGCTCGAGGTGGGTGCCGACGACTACGTGACGAAGCCCTTCTCGATGCGCGAGCTGCTGGCGCGGGTCCGCGCCAACCTCCGCCGGGTGGAGCTGGACGCCCGCCCGACCGATGGCACCGGAGCCGAGGGCAACCGGGAGACGATCCAGTTCGGCGGCCTGGTGGTCGACCCCACCGCCCATGCCGCAAGCGTGGATGGCAACCCTCTCGACCTGACACCCAAGGAGTTCCAGCTCCTCCACCTTTTCGCCGCCAACCCCGGCCGCGCCTTCAGCCGCGAGTTCCTGATCGAGCGGGTCTGGAACGGCGACTTCGACGGCTATGACCGCGCTGTCGACACCCACGTCACGCGGCTCCGGCGCAAGCTCGGCCGGCTCGGCGAGCACGTCCAGACTGTTTGGGGTGTCGGCTACCGGTTCACGAGGCCGGAGGGATGAGCAGCGTCAGCCAGGCACCACTGGCACGTCGCGACCCACCCTGGTGGGTGGTTCTTCTGGCGATCCCGCTCTTCGGCAGCTCCCTGATCTTCCTCCTCTTCGCCGGCATCGCTGGAATCAGCTGGATCGACGCCGTCAGCGCGAGCCGCCAAGTCAGCAGCGCGGCGGTACTGCCCGCCGGCGGGACCGTGACCATCGACGCCAACAGCGCCGCCGTCCACATCGAGGCGGGACCCTCAGGCGAGGTCTCGGTCCAGGACTCGATGCACGTTCGGAGCGCGACCCGCGGCCTGGCTCGGGCGGCCTTGGAGACCTTCGCCCACTCCACCATCAGCGGCACCGGCGCCGGCGCCACGGTTGCCATCCCGACCCCTGAGAAGTTCAACCTGAGCGCCTTCGACGTCCGCCGCGAGGTCACCGTCCGGATGCCGGCGGATGCCCCTCTCAGGCTTCGCGGCCAGGCGGTCAGTGCCGACATTCACGACTTGAGCGGCACCCTGGACCTCAGCGTCCAGGCGGGGGCGATCCGGCTCCGCAACACAGTCGTCAACGGTTCCGACCGGATCGCCGCGAGGTCGGGAGCGATCGACTTCGAAGGCTCATTGGTGGGAGGCAGCCTGGATGTCGAGACCGTCTCGGGGGCCATCCATCTCGCGCTGCCCCGCGGTACCAATGCCAGCTACGACATAGCGACCACCAGCGGCGCGATCTTCATCCAGCCGGAGAGCGGCAGCCCGGTCATGGCAGCCGGCAACGAGCGGTCGGTGACGGGCGTGCTGGGCGCCGGCGGCGGCACCGCGATCAAGCTGCGGGCGACCTCGGGCGCGATCGCGGTCCGCGTCGGCTAAAGCGCTGGGACCGGAAAGAGGCAGCTTCGAAACCCTTCCGCCCTAGTTTCGCCACACGGGGACGCCATATTTCAAGGCGCTTGGAAGAGCCGGCTACGTCAACTATCAAGAGGAAAGAGGGAATATGAACTACGGCTATCTGATCAAACGAGCCTTCGATATCGTGGCCCGGCGGCCTTACCTGTGGTTACTCGGCTTCCTCGCCGGCGGGGCGACAACTTTCAACTTCCCGAACTCAAACTACAGCCGGCCCACTGCGTCCGGCGCTTACCACGGACCAACCTGGGCCGTCCTCCAGAACTTCTGGAATGACAATTGGCTCTGGATCGCCGGCATCCTCGTCTTCGTCGCCATCCTCGGCATCGTGTTGTTCGTCCTCGGCTGCATCGCAGCCGGCGGGGTTATCCACGCCGCTGTCGAACACGATGCGGGCCACGAGTACCGGCTGGGAAATGCCTGGCGCGCCGGCTACGCGACCGCCTGGCGGATCGCCGGCCTGCGGCTGCTCACCTTCGTGCTGGCAATCCTGCCCGGACTCCTGGTCGGTGCCCTGGTCCTGGCGGCTGTCGCGGGCGCCACGAGCTCCGCCGCGGCGGGCCTGAGCTTCGGGCTCCTGGCAGCCATGGCCTCCCTCGTCTCAATCGCGTTCTGGCTCACTCTCGGAGTTTCCTACGAACTCGCCAAGCGGCTCATCGTGTTGGAGGATGGTCGCGTCGCGGAGAGCCTGCGCAACGGCTTCGGGATGATCCGCCGGCACTTCAAGGAGGTCGTCTTCGGCTGGCTGATTTTGATTGCCCTGTCGATCGGCGTCGGAATCGCCATGGTGGTTCTCGCCGCAGTCGTCGCAATCCCGGCGGTCGCGCTTGGCTTCGGGAGCTGGGCAATCGGCGGAGCGACCGGCCTGATCGTCATCGGATCCTTCGCTGCGGTCTTCGCGCTAGGTGTTCTTTTGGCAGCGCACGCGGCCTACTCGTCGTATTCGTCGGTCTATTGGACGTTGCTCTTCCGGAGCATCCGCACGCTGCCGGAACCCACAGCAACGGGTGCGATCGTGCCCGCGGCGTGAACCTCGCCGTTTGGGACGGGCTCCCGGTTTGAGGGAGCCCGTCCCAACGGAGATGCGAAGAGCCAGGCAGGTAAACCGGGACATTTTGTCTATCCCGACGCCTTAACCCAGGAGCATTTGACCCATTGACGCCTGCCGAGCCAGGGTGATATCTGCTGTCTGACGTCTGCATCCGACACGACGGGGGGCGCTGCTATCACTAGGAAGTTCCTGAAGCCACTATCGGCGCTCGTCACGGTCGGTGTGGCACTTGTCGCGACGCAGGTATGGGCGAACCCGCCCTTCCCGAACAGCACCTACAACCTGTACGCGAATAACCAGCTGGTCGGCGTCCTTAAGATCCCGTGCTCACCATCGGCACCCCCAACTTGCAAGGGCGGGGACCAACCGGGCGCGACGCTTGACGCGGGTTCGTACGTGGAAGCTGCCTGCACGACTGCTTCCGGTAACTCCTTCACAGCGCACAGCGACCTCCAAGGCATTGCGATCAACAACCCGGCAGGGGTCATCAACGCGTTCCCTGCGGCATCCAGGAAAAACGTAATCATCGTCGATCCCTCGAAAGGAACAGACTTCGGCACGCTGATCAACCCTCGCTTATTCATGCGCTGGTACCCGAGTCAGAGCGGAGCTCCGACGCAATCCCCGCCGCAGGGGCCTCCCGGGGGAGGGCAGACGGCTTCGGGTCCATCACCTGGCGACATCGGAACCGGAAGCTTCGGCGGCCGGAACAACCCTCCGAGCGCTTCGTCCCAGCGACAGTTCTTCTGCTCGTTCTCCCAGAACTTCTTCGCGCAGAAGATTAGCGGTTAGTCGAACCTTTCCTTGCCGACCCCGTTGCGTGTATCAGAGCGTTTTGACGCCTTCAGGTTGTTGAAGTACCGGCGCGATTAGAGCGCCTCGCCCATAGCAGAACGACAGTCCTAGGCCAAGCGCTCTATTGTGTCCCGGCCCACCTGTCCAGCAGACTCCGCGTCAGCAATAGGTCTTGACCTGCGCGACCGTCTGGCGGGACTTGCTTTGGTTCCTGCGTCAGGAAATTGACCGTCCGCCGGTAGGGCCGCAACGGCAGTTGCAAACAAAGGGAGGGGCACATGAAGCGCTGGAATCGGGTATCGCTTGCGATAGCAGGCTTGGCTTTACTTCTTACCGCCTGCGGTGGCAGTGCGGCCGTTACTTCTGGACCGCCACGTTTGATCGTGGGCGCGCTCCACGTGGGCTCCGTGAAGGATGCCGGATACAACGAAGCTCAACACGCCGGACTCGCCAAGCTGATGGCGAACGTCTCTGGCATCAAGCTGCTCGAGGCGGAGAACATCCCAGAGGGACCTGACGCCGAGCGCGTCATGGAAGACATGATTCGCCAGGGGGCGAAGCTGATCTTTCCGCAGAGCTTCGGCTATCAGGACTTCGCGCTGAACGTCGCCAAGAAGTATCCGGACGTCAAGTTCGAGCATCCGGCCGGTTACAAGTCGGCGGACAACTTCGGAACCTACTGGGCCTCGAGCCATGACCTCAGCTATCTGCTGGGTGTGGCCGCCGGCAAGGAGACCAAGACCAACAAGCTTGGCTTCGTTGCGGGCTTCCCGATTCCGCAGATCCTCGCCACCGTGAATGCGTTCCACGAGGGCGCACGGTCGGTTAATCCCAACGTCACGACTCACGCCGTTTTCAACGGTTCCTGGGTCGACCCCGGCAAGGAAGCCACAGCGACCAACGCTCTGGCGGACGAAGGGGTTGACGTTGTGACCATGGTCGTGGACTCCCCGATCACGGTCGTCCAGACCGCCGAGAAGCGCGGTATCCACTCGATCGGGTACCACTACTCCGGCGTCAGCCAGTTCGCGCCAAAGGGCTGGATCAGTGGCGTCACCTTCGAGTGGGGCGACATGTTCACCCAGTTCGCGAACGACACGATTGCGGGAACCTGGAAGAGCCAGAGCCTGCTACCCGGACTCGGAAGCGGAACGGTCAAGCTGGCTGACTGGGGCAAGAGCGTGCCGCAGGACGTCAAGGACCAGGTCGCCACCGAGCAGAACGCATTCCTTGCCGGAACGCGACATGTCTTCCAGGGTCCTGTGTACGACCAGCAGGGCAAGCTTCGCATCAAGTCTGATGAGATAACCACCCCCGCGGCAGAGGGCAACTTCATCAACACTGATGACTGGCTCGCTCAGGGCGTCATTGGTCAAACCAAATGAGCGCTGTCAGCGTTGCGACACTGAATCAGAGAGTCGACGCCGCAAACGCTGAGGTGTTCGATCGGATAGTCGCCGCGGATCCGGTCCTGGTCGATATCGCACCAGCCGGAGACGTCATCCCCGGCATGCAGGACAAGATGATCCTGCATGCCGGTCCGCCGGTCGACTGGGAGCACATGTCAGGAGCGCAGAAGGGCTCTTGCATCGCTCTTGCACTCTTCGAGGGCTGGGCGGCTAGCGCCGACGAGGCGATCGAGCTGCTCAGCAGCGGAAGGATCTCGTTTGAGCCCAACCATCACCACGACGCCGTCGGCCCGATGGCCGGCACGACGTCACGGTCGCTTCCCGTCTACGTCGTAGAGAACGCGACCTATGGCAACCGGGCCTACTGCCGCCCAGCTGAGTGGCTTCAGCAGTTCGGCGCCTACAGCGAGGCGTCGGTAGCGATTCTGAGGAACTGGCGCGATCTCCAGGCTCCCCCCTTGGCCCGTGGCATCCGGCAGGCAGGCGGAATCAAGCTCAAGCCGCTGATCGCTAAGGCACTCCAGATGGGAGACGAGATTCACAACCGGCCGCTCGCCGGTTCAAGCCTGCTCGCTAAAGCCTTACCTCCGGCAATGCTGCAGGCGGGGCTGTCGACGGAAGAGCTCAAGGAGGGCTTCACGTATCTCGCACTCAACGATTTCCTCTTCCTGCCGGTCTCGATGGCCTCGGCCAAGAGCGCGGCCGATCCGGCTCGGAACGTGGATTACAGCACTGTCGTCACGGCTATGTGCCGCAACGGGACCGAGTTCGGCATCCGCGTGAGCGGCCTCGGTGACGAATGGTTCACAGCGCCTGCCGGTCGACCAAAGGGTCGGTTGATGCCCGGCTTCTCCGAAGCAGATATCGGCGGCGACATGGGTGATTCGACCATCACCGAAACGGTCGGCTGGGGGGCCTTCTGCCTGGCTGGAGCTCCAGGGATTCTGGGGCAGACAGGTGGCACGTTCGAGGAAGCCCTCGCGTACAGCCGCCAGATGTACGAGATCACGGTCGGCGTTAGCCCGGACTACCAGATTCCGGCTCTCGACTTTAAGGGAGCGCCGGTCGGCATCGACATTCGGAAGGTCGTGGAGACGGGGATCGTGCCCGTTCTGGACTCGGCGATGGCGCACCGCGAACCCGGCTACGGCAACCTCGGAACCGGCCTTGTCCGGCCTTCAATCGAGTGTTTCAAGGCGGCGCTCGCCGCCTTTACGAAGCGATACGGAACCGCCTGAGGGGAGAAATGACGACTGAAGTTGCAACCGTCGAATCCATAGCGCCGACTCCGCCATCGCAGCCGATGATGGCATTGCGGTCTATCACAAAAAAGTTTCCGGGCCTCGTCGCCAACGACGCCGTGGACCTCGACATCTTCGGCGGTGAGGTCCATGCGGTGTTGGGCGAAAACGGCGCTGGCAAGAGCACCCTGATGAAAGTCGCATACGGCTTTTACCGGGCCGATTCGGGAGAAGTGCAGCTCAACGGTCAGACGGTCAAGATTCGAACCCCGTACGACGCGCGCCGGCTGAACATCGGCATGGTCTTCCAGAACTTCACGCTCATCCCGGCCTTCAGCGTGGCCGAGAACATCGCGCTCTTTCTGCGTGACCTGCCCCTGCTAATGGACAAGAAAAAGATCGCGCGCGAAATCGAAGAATTGTCGAACCGGTTCGGTTTCAGCATCGACCCCAACCAGTTGGCTGGGAGGCTGTCAATCGGCGAGCAGCAAAAGGTCGAGGTGCTAAAGCTATTGCTCGCGGGTGCGCGGCTGCTCGTCTTCGACGAGCCCACAAGCGTGCTGCCGCCTCACGAGGTCGATGGGCTCTTGCAGGTCTTTGACCGCCTCAAGGAGAGCGGCTTCGCCGTCATCTTCATCACCCACAAGTTGGATGAGGTCCTCCGGAGCGCAGATCGAATCACCGTCATGCGCAAGGGAACCGTGAGCGGAACCATGCTGGTCGCCGGGGCGACCCAGGACAGCCTCATCTCCATGATGTTCGGAACAGCTCCTCCCGCGCAGCCGCGGCGGCGCAAGCCGGCGCCAACCGAGGATGTTGCGCCCTTCTTGGAGCTACGGGGAGTCGAGACTCGAAGCTCGAACGAAGCCCCCAGCTTGAAAGGGATCGACCTGATGGTCCGTCCGGGCGAGATCGTGGGCGTCGCCGGGCTTCCCGGCAATGGACAGACCGCTCTCGGGGACGCAATCCTTGGAGTCGAGCGATGCTCGACCGGCCAGAGGCTCCTGCTCGGTGAGAACGCGACTCGCTGGTCCGTGGCGAGGACCCGTGCCGCAGGCGTGGGATTCATCCCGGAAAACCCGATCTGGATGGCGGTCGTACCCGCGATGTCGTTACAGGAG
>Ga0209805_1000773_pt1 | contig 19596 bp, 14 predicted proteins | sample GraSoiAngelo_148_FD_185905 | JGI IMG/M metagenome (GOLD analysis project Ga0209805, IMG submission 185905) | Grasslands soil microbial communities from the Angelo Coastal Reserve, California, USA - 14_1009_09_20cm (SPAdes) (version 2) | ecosystem: Environmental > Terrestrial > Soil > Grasslands ... | reverse complement strand
CCACCGAGGCCTTGGACGGGTTAGCGAGCGCCCAACTGAGGATCTCGGCGAAATGGTCGTGATCGCCGATCTCGACCTCCGCGGATGACTGCTCCTCTCTGGTCGCGGTGACGAACAGCTCGTCTTTGGCCCGGGTGAGACCGACGTACACCACCCGGCGCCGCTCACCAATCGCCAGCGCGACCGCCGGCGCGCCCGGCGACGTGAGCTGGAAGCGAGGATGCTTCTCGCCCCGCCACGTCTTCATCACGAAGCCAAGCCCGTCCGGATCGAAGAAAAGTCGTTCCGTGTCGCGGGGTCGCGGCGGCCTCAGGTTCACGAGGAACACGACGGGGAACTCGAGACCTTTGGCGGAATGGATGGTGAGCAGTGATACAGCCTCAGTCGACGCGACCGGCTGCAACGCCTCGCCGACCGGCAGGTCGGCGTCAATCACCTGATCGAGGTGGCGGACGAAATCGCCGACACCCGCCAGCGAGCTGAAACACCTTGCGCAGATTGAGCAATGCGCGCGGGCTCCCGTCGCGCTGCGCCCGCAGCTCGGCCCAGCGCATGTAACCACACTCCTCCAGCAGCCGATTGAGGATGTCGGCCACCGTCAACGCATCGCGAAGCCTGCCCAGCCTGTCGGTGATGTCGACCAGCTTTGCGGCCTGGGCCGAGACCCGCTCCTCCATCTCCGGGTAGCCCTCGCGCCGAGACTCTTCCAGACAGTCTCGCAGGCGCATGCCGCGCTTCCCCGCCCGCCTTTCCGCGAGTCTGTACAGGGAGCGGTCGGTCATGCGGACGATCGGTCCCTGCAGCATCCGCACGAGCGCGCCGTCGTCCATGGGATTCTCGGTCAGGCGGAGAAGGGCGAGCACGTCCTTGATCTCCTGGCGGTCGAAGAAGCCGGATCCGCCGCTGGTCAGGTACGGGATGCCCTGGCGTCGCAATTCGTCCTCGAACTCGCGAGGGAGCATCCGAACCGAGTGAGAGAGGATGGCGATCTCCGAGAGCCGGCGGCCCGACCTATGCAGTCTGCGGATCGTCTCGGCCACGGTGCGCGCCTCGGACCGTGAGTCCGGCGCCATCACGATCGTCACCGGAGCCCCGCCGCTGCCTCGAGTGGCGACGAGGTCGGGCTCGGACGAGAAATCGCTGTCGCGGCGGATGAAGTCGGTGGCGCAGTCGAGGATCTCCTGGAACGACCGCCGGTTGTGCGTGAGCGGCAGCCGCCGCCCACCGAACCGCGTCCGGATGTTCTCGATCTCCGCGTCTCGCCAGCCGTAGATCGATTGCTTGGCGTCACCGACGGCGGAGACGTTGCCGAACTGATCCGCGGAAAGAAGCCGGATCAGGTCGAGCTGGATCCGGTTGGTGTCCTGGAACTCGTCGACGAGAAGGTATCGAAATCGCTCACGGCACCGGACGCGAAACTCGGGCACGCGCTCCAGCGCATCGATGACCGCGAGGATGAGGTCATCAAAGTCGCGCAGGCCTCCGTCGCGGAGCGCGTCCTCATAGGTGCGGTAGATCAAGGACACGACTTCGATCGCCTCGAGCTCAGCCTTGGCGGCGCGTTCTCCGCCTGCAGAATCCGGCGACGCCCAGTTGATGCCGTGAAGCTCGGTCGCGCGCAGCTCGAACTGATCGGGCCGAATGCCTCGACCCTTGAGCTTGAGCACGAAGCGCAGACCCGCGCGCAGCAGGCCGTCGAGGTCCTCGACTCCGAGCGCGCTGAACGAATCGGGGTCGAGCGGTGCTGCCGAGCCGCTGCCGAGCTTTGCCATCAACCCCGACTCGAACAGCCGCTGCCCAGTGTCGTCAAGAACGCGAAGCTCGCGCGGCGCGCCTACCAGGTAGGCGAACTCGTCGAGCAGCCGCGCACACGTGCCGTGGAATGTGCCGATCCACGCGCCATCCATCACCTGCGGGCCAAGCTCGGGCTTTCGGCGGGTGAGCTCGTCCGTGATGCGCTGTCGCAGCTCGTCGGCGGCGCGGTCGTTGAAGGTGACGGCCAGGATCCGTTCCGCAGGCACGCCTTTCTCGACCAGCCAGCAGAACCTTTCGGTCGCGGTGAATGTCTTTCCCGTGCCGGGTCCGGCGGCGATGAGGAACGCACCGTCAGGTCCGGCGTGGGCCGCCGCCGCCTGCTCGGCGCTGAGCGGGCTCAGGACCGCGCTCATTCCGGTGGCTGTCCTCCATACGGGCAAATGGAGGACAGCGCGGGTGAGGTCTGAGGACCTCCCCCGCGGGCCCCCTCCGGGCACTCGACCACCACGATCAGAAGTCGTGGCTGACTCGCCTGGGTGACGCCCGGCATGAAGCCGGGCTTCCTCTCCACCTCAGATCGGGCGATCTGATTGGTGACGCTTGCATCAACTGCGCTCATTCTGGTGGCTGTCCTCCATACGGGCAAATGGAGGAGTGGGGGCAGCTCGAGAACCGGCTCACGCAAGTGCCCGCAAGGTCACGGGGCGCCGGCTCGAACCGACCGGCCTTGATGCCCGCGATCGCCTCCATGACCACTGCGCGGCTGCGCTCCAAGTCGTCGTCTGTCAGCAGCCGCTCGCGATACTCCTTGAGACCTGCCGGTTGGCCGACGCTGAATATCACCTCGCGGATCGAGCCCCAGACCCACTCCTTCGGGTACCAGAGCGACAGGAATCTGGGGTTGTAACCGAGCGGCACTCCTTCGTCGTCGAAGCCGAAACGGCAAGCCAGGTAGTAGAGGGCCAGCTGAACGTCGGAGAGCTCCGGCCCGAAGTACGACTCGTAAGCCCAGCGCATGCTCTTGCCGCCGCCCGTCTTGTAATCGACCACCTCCACCTGCCCATCACCCACGTCGTTGATGCGGTCGATCTTGCCGACGATCTCCGCACCGTCAAGCTGAAGATGGAAGCGGCGCTCGAGCGCCACGGTGCCCAGCCGCCTCACCCGCTGCATCCCGGTCGCGAAGCGGATGTAGTTGGAGAGCACGGTGCGGACCTGATGCTCTTCGCGCTTGCGGTCGAGCACGCCTTCCATGCGCGACAGGTATTGATCCAGCCTGCGGCCGAGGGCCTCTTCGAGCCATTCGCGCTGGCGGTCCGATTCAAGCGGCCGCCACTCGGGCTCGTGCGCGTGGAAGTCTTCGAGCACCTCGTGCAAGAATCCTCCACGCTCCATCAGCACCGAGCGCGGTTCGGCGACGAGCCCCGGATGGTGGCTGTACCAGTACAGCCGAGGGCACTTGAGGTAGTTGTTGAGCGTCGTCGGGCTGAAATGGTCGATGTTCACGCTCAAAGGGTTGCGGTCGCGGCCGTACGGTTCGAATGGCTCCCCGGCGTACGGGTCGGCTAGAAAGCTGACGTCAAGGCCGAGCGCGGAAGCGCGCGCATTGGTGGCGTCGTCGAGGGGCCCGCGCTGCGCTGCGATGAGGACCTCGGCCTCCCGAGCCAGCAGCACGTTTGAAGGTTCGAGCCGTGCCGAAGCGCGTGTGAACTCCCTGGTCTCGGACTCTGGAGTTGCAAGGTCGAGAAACACCGAGGGTCCTGCCTGCCGCAAGTAGGAGTCTGCGTAAGTGATGTAGACGCGGCGTCGCGCCCGTGTCAGGGCGACGAACGCAAGTCTTGCCTCCTCGGCCGTGTGACCGTCAGGGTCAGAGGGCCACGAGGGCATAAAGCCGACCTTGAACGCCTCCAGCCACGCGCGCTCCTCCGCATCGAGCAGCGGGTGAGGTCGTGCAGCGACCGGGAACAGACCGTGCGCGAAACCGGAGCAGAAAACATGCTCGAACTGCAGGCCCTTGGCCTGATGCACAGTCATCACCTGCACAGCGTCGGTGCGCGCAGGCGCAGCCTCAGTGTCATCGGCGGCGCCCGACAGCACGGCGTTCAGTGGAACAGCGAGGTCGCGCAGCAGCGGCTTGCTTCCATGAAGGCGCTCGTACACGGCCTCGACGCCTTCGAGTCCTTCGATCGCGGCACGGAGGTCGGACATCGCCTCGATTCGCTGCTCGGCCGAAAGCTGAAGCTCGAGCAGCCGGCCGAGAGCGCCGTCCTCGATGAGGGCGGAGTAGGCGAGCGCCGCAAGCGGCAGGCGTGCCGCACGCTCGAGAAGGCGGTGCCGGGCGGTCATGGCGGCATGCAGGCAGTCGAGCTCAGGCTCGGTCAAGAATTCGAAATAGTCAGGCAGGATCGTCTCTTCCGCGGGAGCCGTTTCGCCCCATGGCAGCGGCCAGCGGGCGGGGTCGCGAGCCGCGAGCACGTACATCAAGCGGCGCACTACCCGAGTAAGTGGGCGGCCGTGCTCGTAGGCATGCGCGCGCAAGCGGCTGAGGGTCATCGGCTCGACGCGACCGAGCCCCGATGCGAGCGAGGCCTGAAATGCTGCAGGGTCTTCGGGCCTGCGCAGGGATTCCAGGTAACCGAGCAGGAAACGCACCACCTCGTTGCGAGCGGTCGCGCCGGCACCACGCACCTCAAATGGGACGCCCAGCGCACGCAGCGCCTCCTCGAACGGGGGACCCATCGTGGTCGTGCTCCTAAGCAGGAGCGCGATGTCGCCTGGCTCGAGGTCGGGAGTGGTGGCGAGGAGCCGCTTGATCTCCCGAGCGCAGAAGAACGCTTCGTCCACGGCGTCGCTTTCACGCACGACCACGAGCTCAGGTTCGCCGGCATCGGACTCTCTCATCGCCTTGAGGCGCCGCGGTATGCGCCTGCCCTGGGTGGCCTCGAGCAGCCGCTCTCCAGCATCCAGCGCCTGCTGGGAGCAACGACGGCACTCGTCGAGGAGCACCGTCTGGCCGCCGTAGACAGCCGTAAAGTCGCTGCTCAGCAGGCGTGGGACGGTTCCCCGGAAGCCGTAGATGGACTGGTCAGGATCCCCGACCACAACCAGTCGGGGGCGCGACTCCGGAGGCGCCAGCAGCCGGAGCAGGCTGAACTGGGCGGGATCGACGTCCTGGAACTCATCGACGAGGATCAGCCTGAACTTCGAGCGGATGCGTGCCACCAGCTCGGCCTCCGCCGAGAGCAGCCCGATGGCGCCGATGACGAGGTCGCGGAAGTCGGCCATCTGGCAGCTTTCGAGGCGCTGCTGATAGTCCTTGTAAATCGCCGCCAACGTGCGCAGCCGCGCGCCCGCGTCAGCCTCCGCGGCCAGCAGCAGCGCGGCAGGGTGCACCAGGTTCTGCTTCATCAGGGCGATGAAAGTCAGCAGATCTCGCGCGAAGGCTTCCGAGAGGTGGAGCCCCGCGAGCGGTCCCAGCAGTGAAAGGTCTGTCTCGGCCAGGACCTGGCGCATGACCATCGATTCCTGGAATCCGTTGAGAAGCAGGCGATGGGGGTCCGGCCGGTGATCGCGGAGGAGACGGGCGCAGAAGCTGTGGAAGGTCGAGATCCACACCTCTCCGTAGTCGTCTCGCAGGCGTGCGTCGATTCGCGATGCCAGCTCACCCGCCGCGCCGGTCGAGAACGTGAGCACGAGGATCTGGCTCCGATCGGCGACGCCCTCGCGGACGGCTTGCTCGTAGAGATCGGCGAGCGCGTGGGTCTTACCTGTGCCGGGTCCGGCGAGGACGCGACAAGGACCGTGTAAATCGCGAATGTCGAGTTGCAAGGACTCCCCTTGGGAACCGCGTGGCCTGGGCGGGCCGCAGTCGATTATGCCGGGGCAGGCCCACCGAAATCAGCCGCGGGTGTAAAGACCCGAGGCTGCTGGGGGGAGATCACTGGCCTTGCCATCCACGCATCGAGGATCAACGCGACCATGAAGACCATCTCGACTAGCAACCAGCGATTCAGTGGCACGCCAAGACCGACAACCTTCAAGAACGGTAGGGCGACAAACCACAACCCGACCAGGAGCGCGCGCCAGACACGATCACTGCGCTCGTGCCACAGGATCCATCCGGACGCGACGAAGAGGCAGATGTCAGAAGGGTGCAAGTAGGAGGCGGTCATGAGCGAGGCCATCGCCCCGACCACCATCGCCAGCCATGGACTCTTGCGGAACCGGTATGCCGTGGCCATGGCCGCGATCACGATGATCACGCGTAAAGCGGTGGCACCCACACCGGTCAGTCCGAATGTGCCCTCGATCGCCTGCAGCGACGCGCTGTGGCGAATCTGAGCCGGCATGTCGATCAGGTCGACTATGTACGCCTCGATCCCATGAGGGCCGAGGCTGGCCAGGCTGACACCGACTAGGACGACTGACGCCGCGATCCACGAGATGAACGCCTTGAAGCGGCCGGCGAAGACGAGGGCTATGGGGGCCAGCAGCGCGGTGTTCGGTTTGAACAGAACCACCGTCAGCACGATGCCGGCCGCGAAATCCTTGTCCTCACGAAGCAGGCGCCATGCCACGAGCAGGCCGGCCGCGATCAGAGGCGCGACCTGGCCGACATGGACCGCGCTGAAAACCCACCAGACTGCGACGGCGGCGGCGACCGCGAGCACCCGCGCCCTGCCTCGGTATGTGGTGGACCACCACAACGCCGCGATGAAGGCAGCCAGAATTCCGAGGGCCCAGACGAAGAAGGCGGCGGCGTAGGGCAGCGCCATCAGCGGTGCGACCATCCAGGCCACCGGGGGCGGGCTGAGGAATGGCTGCGTCCAGACCCTGGTCGGAATTTGCGTCTGGATGTAGGTGACGAGGTTTTGGTCGTAGATGTAAGCCCAGCCGGTCTGCATGCCCACCAGGCTCGCGGCCGCATAGGTGTGGAAGTCGACACCGATAGGTTCGGGGCGCAGAACGACGTCTAGAAACAGCGCCAGCAAGATCATCCCAACCAGCGCCGGCACCCCAAAACGTCGAACGAGGGGCTGCACCTGGATCACTCTGTCGACCATATAGCAACGCCTGAAATCGCCGTAGTGCCCTCCCTGGGCGCACTAATCCGCGCCCCACAGTTCAAACGCAGCGGGGCGGGATCCAGTAATGCGGGATCCCCGCGCGCGTCTCCTTTAAAGGGCCGGCAGCTTGGGCAGTACAGGTAGCCGGGGAGGTGCCGGGAGCTGAAGCGGGGCGGGGATACGCGGAACCACGACGGATGGGACCGGCGGCATCGAGACCCGGACTGGGGCCGCCGGCACAGCGGGCGCGCCGAGATCGACCACCGGCACGGCGCCTGAGTCTCGTGCCGCCAGGGTGCCGGGCGCGACATGACTGGCGGCGGCGGGACCTCCCGCGGTCGGTGCCGTCATGAAGTGGGCCGGGGCATCAGGCTGGATCGCCAGCGCCGCGGCGGCGGCCACACCCAAGCCGGCGGCGGCCACCGCGCGCACCGCGTCGCCGAAGGAAGCCGGGATCCTGGTCCGCGCCCCCACCGGCCGCAGGCCGGGCAGCCACATGATCCAGGCGAACGCGACGCTGCGGCCGCGCTCGATATGCTCGGCGATGCGAGCCAGCGCCAGCTTCAAGCGCCGCTGCACGCCGCCGACGCTCAGGCCCAGCTGGCGCGCGATCTCACGATTGGACATGCCGGCGAAGTAGGCGAGCCAGACGACCTTTGTCTGCTCGCTGGGAAGCGAGTTGAGAGCATCGTTGATTGCGAGCCGCACCATCGCGCCCGAGAAATGCCGCCAGGACTCCGGATGGTGGCCTCCATTGGTGATCCCCTCGATCAGCATCTTCTTGAGGCCGCGATGCGCTCCACGTATGCGGCGCGGGTCGGCGCCCCGGGCACGGCTGCCCGTCACCAACCAGCTGCGCCAGGATTCCGCCGCATCGGTGGAATGCTGCTCAGCCTGGGCATCGCCTGCGCGACCCAAGGCATCCCGATCGGACTGGCGCGGCCAGCGAGCACTCATGGGACCTTTACTTCCCTTAGCTTGAGAACGCGCGGTACGCCACAGTACCCGGTCCCCGGGCCTGGTCAGGCTGGCCGGACCGGCCGCTTGATCTCCAGGATCAATTGCTCGCCACCGGCGACCTCGACGACCCGGTCGAAAATCCTCAGCGCATCGTCCTTCGAGGGCACACCAGCCAGGCGAACGTATGCGGCCGCTCCATTCGAGAAGACGAATGTTGGAGTGCCAAAGACGCCGTGCTTCGCCCGCGCTTCATCGTGGTCGCGGGCAAGCGCCTCGAGGGTGCGCCGATCTGCGAGATCGGAGCGAAAGCGCTGCCCGTCCAGACCTGCAGCTCCGGCGAGCCGGTCGATGACGCGCGGATCATCGATGTCCTCACGGTCGCTATGCCGGGCTCGCAGCAGGCGCATGTGCAGGCTGTTGAACGCGTCCTGGCGGCGCGCCGCCTCGGCGGCCCTAAACGCGAGGCGGCCCCTTACCACCTCTGACTCCGGCGCGCCCCACGCAGTCCAGTCAGGGTCCTTCGAGTTGACCTGGGCCAGCGAGAAGAACTTCCAGGTCACGTGCAGCTCGCGCTCGCCTGATTTCTTTACCAGCTCGAGCAATTCGGCCGCCCGGTAGACGAACGGGCACGTGTAGTCGTAGAAGAGATCGAACTCGATGGCTGCCACCAGAACTCCAACGCGAGTCGTGCTGACGGATATTCCCGACAGCTGGGCATGGATGGCGCCGGACTTTCTCATACGTTTGCTTCCATTTGCCGCGGCCGCGGTGGTGGTCGAGCTGGTTTGGCGGCCGTCCTGGATCGGCATCGGCATGGGCGACCTGAGCTCCCAGCTGACGTTTGCGCTGGTGGCAACACCTGTGGCGTTCGCAGCCGGTGCTCTGGGTCAGCGATGGCTGGCGTTCAGGCGCGGAGGGCTGAGCGTTCCGTCCGGGCCCGGCGACGCGTGGTTTCAGGCCGGGTTCTACGCGGTCAACGGACCGATCGAGGAGGCTTTCTTCCGAGGAGTGATTCAGGGCGGGCTGGGGGCTCTGGTCACGCCGCCGCTGGGGTTCGCGTTGGGCACTGCCGCCTACGTGCTTTATCACCGCCTTGGGTGGTCGTGGCCGGACACCCTCGCGACCGCTGCGCTCGGCATCCCCGTCGGGATGGCCTTCTGGCTTCTGCCCGGCCCCCCGTCTCTCCTCGGCGTTTCGATCGTCCACGTGGCAGCCACTTGCGGATTCCTGGGCCCGGGGCCATACCTGCTGAGACGGCTTGGCTGGCTACGCTAGCGCTCGAGATTGATAGCGCTCGACCGTCAGCAGCGCTTGACCCTGGTGTGGGCCGGCCTGGCGGTCGTTCTGGCCGGCTTTGACGGCTCGGTGCTGGTCCTCGTGTTGCCCGCAGTCGCGGCCGACTTTCACGCCCGCGTCGGGGACCTCTCGAATCTTGGATCGGTGCTTTCGATTGGGGCGCTCGGCGCCCTACCGCTGGCGACGCTGGCGGACCACTTCGGCCGGCGCCGACTGATTGCGCTTGGCGCAGGACTGTTTTCGTTTGTGAACTTGGCCACCGCCTTCGTCCCATCGCTGGCGGTGCTCGCGCTCTTCAGATTGGTCGCGTCGTGTTTCGAGATCCTGGTTTTAGGAGTCGCCACAGCGCTTGTCGTCGAAGAGGCCCCACGCGCCCGCAGGGGCCAGGCTGTCAGTGCCCTTGCCCTGCTCTTTGGAGCAGGACAGGCGATCCCCGTCATCGCCTATCCGTTCGTGGCGCCCCATTGGCGCTGGCTCTACTTTGCGGGCGGGATCGGAATCATCGGCGCCCCACTGGTCTGGAAATACCTGCCTGAGGGCCGGACCTGGCAGAGCGCCCACGTCACAGGATCCGCCATTCGACTCCTGACCAAAGCGCCGTGGCGCCAGAGGGTTCTGGTTCTTTTCGGAAGCACGCTGCTCGGATCAATCCTGTTGACGCCCGCGGGCCTGCTTTTCACTCTCTATGCGAGCCAGACTCTTCACCTGTCGCCGGCGACGATCAGCTGGATGATCGCGGGCGCCGCGGTGGCGGCGATCGTCGGGTATGTCGGTGGCGGTTATCTGAGCGACCGGTATGGGCGCCGGATCCTCGGTGCCTCGTTGGAGGCAGTCACGGCCGTCTTCGCGAGCATCGGCTTTCGTAACGGGACGCCCGGGTTTGTCGCCTCGAACATCCTTTGGAGCTTTTTTGCCAGCGCCAGCACCCCGGTTACGGGTTCATGGTCGGGTGAGCTCTACCCGACCCGGGCCCGGGCCACCGCGGAGGCAACAGGGGGGATAGCCGGAGCGATCGGGGGCATCGTCGGTCTCCAGGGCGTCGCCATCCTGTCATCCAGGTTCGGCCTTGGAGGAGCCATCGCCCTGGCAGGCGTTGCCGCCCTCGGCGCCGCAGCCCTCCTGCTCCTGCTTCCAGAGACCAAGGGCAAACCGCTGCCCGACTGACCGCCTCACGCACCATTTGACGCACCAGCCGGCCGGTGCTACGGTTCCGACCGGTATATCGCCGGCATATTGCCCGGCGACCGCAACTTCGACAGGAGTGGGCATGGCGTCGGAGGTTCGGGTGCAGGAACGCACCGCGCCGCTCGCGGTGGTACGCCACGGTGCCCACTCGCAGAGCGAGGAAGCCTACCTCCGCATCCGCGACCGGATTCTGACCTTGGACCTTTCTCCCGGTTCCCTGGTGCACGAGGCCAGGCTGCGCGAAGAGCTGGCGATCGGCCGGACTCCCATCCGCGAAGCACTTCAGCGCCTCGCGCACGAGAAGCTGGTGCGGAGCGTGCCTAATCGCGGCACGTTCGTCACCGACGTCAACATCACCGACCTGGCCCGCATCACCGAGGTGCGCGTCGTCCTCGAAGGCCACGCTGCCCGCCTCGCCGCCGAGCGATGCGCGGCAGCAGACCGCGTGGCCATCCGCGAGCTGCTGGCCTCACTCGCAGCGGGCGCAAGCGACCAGCGCGAGTTGATGAGGATGGATCAGGCGATCCACCGGCAGATCTACCGGTCGGCGCGCAACAGCTTCCTCGAGAGCACGCTGGACCGCTACTTCAACCTCAGCCTGCGGCTCTGGTACCTCGTGCTGGACAGGCAGGTCAAGCTGCGAGCGGCGGTGGAGGAGCATGTGGCCCTGCTCAACGCGATCCTCGCCGGCGACGGCGACCAGTCCGAACAGACGATGCGCACTCATGTGACCGGCTTCGAACGCGAGATCCGAGCCGCTTTAGTGGAGCGATAGAGAAACCATTGCCGAAGATCTTTTTCGCCACCGACCTGCACGGATCTGAAGTCTGCTGGCGGAAATTCCTGAACGCAGCGAAGTTCTACGACTGCGACACGCTGATCTGCGGTGGCGACATGACCGGCAAGGCAATCGTCCCGATCGTCGAGGAGGACGGCCATTTCACATACTCGCTGGCCGGCGATCACCAACGCGTTTCGTCCGACCAGGTGCCCGAGGTCGAAGCTCAGATCCGGCGCAAAGGCTACTACCCGCTTCGAGCCACCCCCCAGCAGGTTCAGGAGCTGGAGCAGGACGCCGCCAAGCGCACAACCACCTTTCGCCAGGTGATGCTCGACGGCGTCAAACGCTGGATGGACCTGGCGGCCGAGAAGCTGGGCGGCACGGGTGTGCGCTGCTTCGTCTGTCCCGGCAACGACGACGAGTTCGAGGTCGACGAAGTTGTCCGGCAGGCCAAGGGCGTGGAGCTCGGCGAAGGCAGGCTGATCGAGATCGAGGGCTTCACGATGATCTCCAGCGGGTGGTCCAACCCAACCCCTTGGAACACCCACCGCGAGGAGTCCGAGGAGAAGCTTGCGGAGCGGATCGACGCGATGGCCGCACAGGTCCCGGACATGTCGCACGCCATCTTCAACCTCCACTGCCCTCCGTACCGCTCGGGCCTGGATGAGGCCCCAGCCATCGATGCCGACCTCAAGCTCATGCACGGCGGACGCGCGCTGCGGCCAGTGGGTTCGAAGGCGGTTCGCGATGCCATCGATCGCTACCAGCCCCTGCTGTCACTGCATGGACACATACACGAGAGCAAAGGCGCGGTGACCCTGGGCAAAACGCTTTCGATCAACCCTGGCAGTGCGTACGAAGAGGGCATGTTGATGGCCGCGATCATCAACCTCGATGCCAAGAAGGGCGTCAAGAGCTACCAGCTCGTCAACGGTTAGTTCACGGGAGGAAAGACATGGCTGACACGACGATGAGCCCCCCTGGAGCAGCGGCGGGAGGGACGAGGCCTTCGCTGTTCCTGCGCAATGCGACGGGGCTCGTAAAGGCGTGGTCCACATTCGACGCGTTCATCTATTCGTTCTGGTCGGTCAACCTGATCACTCTCGGCCTGTACGGCATGTCCTTCGTGTACTGGGTCCCGGACGGACAGCTGTTGGCCTCGATTCTTGTCTTCGGCGTGCTCACGACGTTCCTCGTCGTCACCTACGCGATGTTGGTCAGCGTCATGCCGCGCACAGGCGGCGACTATGCCTGGCAAAGCCGGGTGCTCGGGGGAGGCCTCGGGTTTGTGCTGTCGATCACGGGATGGTGGTTCACCCTCTTTCTCTGGGCGCCTATCTACGCCAACATCCTCAACGTCCAGTTCTTCCTTCCGCTCGGCCTGAAGGACGTCGCCAACTTCGTGATCAGCCCGAACGGCGTCTTCGTGAGCTGCTTGATTGTGCTGGCATTCGTCAGCGTCGTCGTGACGTTGGGCATGGAGGCCTATGCACGCATCCAGAAGGTCTGCTTCTGGATTGGAATTGTCGGCCTGGTCGTAGTTTGTGGGCTCCTGCTTTTCGCCAGCCAGAGCGACTTCCAGAACGCCTTCAATCGCGAGGCGGCATCGCTTTTCGGCGCCAGCGGCAACGCCTACCAGAAGACGATCGACCTCGGCGTCACGGCGGGCTACACCCCGCACGATTTCGGTACGCTGCAGCTCGGACCCATCTTCCTCGTGCTGCCGTTCCTCGCGTTCTACCTCCTGTGGCCGAACTGGGGCGCCACGCTGTACGGCGAGGTACGTGGGGCCAAGGACGTGCGCAAGCCGTTCTGGAGCATGTTCTGGGGCTTGTGGGTCACCATCGGGCTCGTGGGCTTGGTGATGCTCCTCATCGTGAAGACGATGGGCTGGCAGTTCTACAACGCGGCGAACGCCGCCTGGTACAACAACCTCTTCTACCATGGCGCCGCGCCGCCGGTGGGGACCTGGCCATACCCGGTGATGTTCGCCGGATGGCTCGTCGACAACCACGTTTTCCAGGCGGCGCTCATCGTCGTCATGGGCCTGTGGTTCTTCGGCTGGGCGGGCACTCTCTTCCTTTCGTCCACACGCGTCATCTTCGCCGCGGCCTTCGACCGCGTGCTGCCGTCGTGGGCGGCCAACATCTCGGCCAAGCGGCGCGTGCCCTACGGCTCGTTGATCCTGATGATCGTGCCTTCGATCGTGATCAGCGCCATCTGGGCCTATAAGGCGGACTTCCAGAGCGTCTTCCTGGACGCGACAGCAGTTCTGGCCCTCACCTTTCTCGCGACCGTCATCGCGGCGATCATCCTGCCGTGGCGGCGCAAGGACCTCTATGCGGCTTCACCGATCGCCAGCTGGAAGGTAGCCGGGCTGCCTTTGATCTCGGTGGTGGGAGTGATCACCGCCGTCTTCCTGGCTTTCATGCTCTACCAGTGGTCCTTCAACCCCGACAACCTGTATGGGACGACCTTCTCGAAAACTCTCAACTCCGTCTACTACTTCGTCGCGACATATGTCGTCGCCATCGTCATCTACGTCATCGCCCGCGTTGTGCGCCAGCGCCAGGGCATCGACCTGTCCCGCATCCACCACGAGATTCCGGTTGAATAGCAACACCACGGCCGCCGAGCCTCCTGAGCTCGGCGGCCGTCGCTTCTAAGACCGATGCTCGAGCACACACTCCGCAGCTACCAGAGCCCGACCCGGCTCGTTCAGCGCCTGGGCGCGATCCGCGAGCTGGGCAACGAGGCAGCGCTGCTCGGCATCAGGCGCCCATTGCTGGTGACCGACCCCGGTGTCAAGGCTGCGGGTCTCCTGGATACCGCGCTCGAGGCGCTGCGCGGCGCTGACGTCGAACCTGTCGTTTTCGATCGCGTGCGCGCCAACCCTCCTGTCGACCTGGTCGACGCGGGCGCTGCCGAGTACCGTGCTCAGGGCTGCGACGGTCTGGTCGCCATCGGCGGCGGCAGCTCCATGGACACCGCCAAAGGTATCGGTGTCGTCGCCGCCCACGACGGCAGCATCCTCGACTACGAATGGGGTCACAACCCGATCAGCAACCGCATTCCGCCGATGATCGCCGTGCCGACCACCGCGGGCACCGGGAGCGAGGTGACCCTCTGGGCGGTCATCACCGACCCCAAGCGCAAGATCAAATACAACGTTGGCGGCACGCCGAACATCGCCTCCTGGGTGGCGGTGATCGATCCAGAGCTGAGCGTCAAGCTTCCGGCGGCCGTCACCGCCGGTACCGGCATGGACGCGCTCGCGCACGCAGTCGAGTGCTACACGATGAGCTACCACCAGCCATTCACTGACGCGGTGGCTCTGCTCGCGATGGAGTACGTCGCGCGGTACCTGCGGGTCGCTTTCTCGCAGGCCGAGAACCTGCAGGCGCGGTACCACATGAGCGCGGCCGCGATGCTCGCCGGCCTCGCCTACGGAACGGACTCCGCGGGAGCCGCTCACGCCATGAGCCAGACCGCGGGAGGCGTTCACGACGCCCCGCACGGAGCCCTGACCGCGCGGCTGCTCGGACCCGTGATGGAGTACAACCACGCTGGAGAGCCGGAGCGGTTTGCGCGCATGGCCTCGGCCTTTGGCCTCGACACGCGTGGGGTCTCGATGTGGCGAGCGGCCGAGATGGCGGTCGAGTACGTGCACCAGCTCACGAAAGACGTCGAGATCCCCGGGATGCAGGCACTGGGCTTCAGCGAGGACGAGATCCCGATGCTCGCGGACAAGGCGGCCGCCGATCCGCAGAGCATCGGCAACCCGCGTGACGTGGACGCAGCCGCCTATCGAAAGATCTATGCCCAGGCGTTTGCGATGGGAGGGGAGGTGAAGCAATGACGGTTGATGTCGCGCGTTCGCTCCGCAAGATGTTCGTCGACGGCGCCTGGATCGACTCGGAAAGTGGGCGGCACTTCGACGCCATCAGCCCTGCGACCGGGGCCGTGATCGCTCAGGTGCCGCTGGGCACGAGGGCGGATGCGGGCCGTGCCGTCGAGGCAGCGCATCGGGCACGGGCAGCACTCGCCGGCTTGAAAGGCTTCGAGCGCTCCCGGCGCCTGCACCGAATCGCCGACGCCATCGAGCACCGCCGCGACGACCTCGCGCGCATCCTGACGCTGGACCAGGGCAAGCCGCTGGTCGCAGAGGCTTATGGAGAGGTCGACGAGGCGGCCGAATACTTCCGGATCGCCGCCGAGGACCTCAAGCGGCTCGAGGGGAGTGTGCTGCCGTCGTCGAGCCCGAGCAAGCTCATCTTCACGCGCCGCATCCCGCGCGGCGTCTACGGCGTGATCACGCCTTGGAACTGGCCCCTGACGATGGCCACGGAGCTGATCGCTCCTGCCCTCGCCGGCGGCAACACCGTCGTGTGGACGCCCGCGAGCTCGACCAGCGTCATCTCCGTGGCGCTCATGGAGTGCATCGCCGAGGCTGACCTTCCGCCAGGAGCCGTCAACCTGGTCACCGGGCCTGGCGCGGAGGTCGGTGACGAGGTCGCGGGACACCCTCTCGTCGATGGAATCGGATTCGTCGGCTCGACCGCCACCGGCGCGTCGGTGGCTCGGCGGGCCGCGGGCAAGCACGTGATGCTCGAGCTCGGCGGCAACGGTCCGATGATCGTGTTCGGCGACGCGGACATCGACCACGCTGTGGAGGGGGCGATCGTCGGCTGCTACCTCTGCGCGGGCCAGAGCTGCACCGCGGGCGAGCGGATCCTGGTCGAGGAGCCAGCGCACGACGCTTTCGTGGCGGGCCTCGAGGAGGCTGCGAAGAAGCTCCGCTTGGGCGATCCGTTTGCACCCGACACCACGCTAGGCCCGCTCAACAACGAGGGCGTCGCCACCAAGATGGACGAGCACATTGCCGATGCCGTAAAAGGCGGAGCGCAGGTGGTTCTCGGCGGCAAGCGAGCCGACGGTTTCCCCACCCGCCTCTACTATCCCGCCACGATCCTCGACGGAGTCAGCCCCACGATGCTCGTCAGTCGCGAGGAGACATTCGGGCCCATCGCGCCGGTGATCAAGTTCCGCGGAGAGGCGGAGGCGATCGCGATCGCCAACGATTCCCCGTACGGCCTGCTCGGCGCCGTGTATACCCGCGACCTGTCGCGGGCGCTGCGCATGGCGGACGCCCTCGAGACCGGCTGGGTCAACATCAACGAATCCTCGAACTACTGGGAGGCGCAGATCCCGTTTGGCGGCCGAGCCGGCAAGAAGAGCGGCATCGGCAGGGTGGGCGGGCACTTCGCGCTGGAGCAGATGACCGACCTGAAGACCGTCGTGATCGAGATCGAGGGCGCCAGCTCATAGTGGCCGAAGTCCCCCTCGAGGATCCGATCGCCGAGGCCGGTCGCGTGGCGGAGGCGGCGAAGAAGGCCGGTGTCAATGTCAAGCTGCTCGGCGGCGCGGGCATCCACCTTCACTCCCCGAGCGCGCACAAACCACCGCTCAAGCGCAAGTACGGCGACCTCGACTACGCGATCCCGAAAAAGGACCGCAAGGCGGTGCTGGCGCTTTTCCCCAGGCTCGGTTACGAGGCCAACGATCGCTTCAACTTGATGAACGGGGATCGGCGGCTCTACTTCTACGATGCGACGCACGGACGCCAGGTCGACATCTTCATCGATGTTTTCAAGATGTCGCATGTGATCGACCTTCGCGGCCGCCTCGACCACGAAGGCCCATGCGCATGCCCGGCCGACCTGCTCGTGAGCAAGCTGCAGATCTACGAGGTCAACCGCAAAGACCTGGTCGACACCATCGCCCTGCTCCTCGACCACCGCGTCTCCTCGGGCGACGACGACGCCATCGATGCGGCCTACATCGCGCAACTCGCCGCCGATGATTGGGGTCTTTACCGGACCCTGCAGCTGAACATCAAGAAGCTCCTGGCTACGTTGGACGAGATCGACGTGGACCGCGACCTGGTGCGCTCGCGCGTGGAGGAGCTGTGGGCAGTCGTCGAAGCGCATGCAAAGCCGCTCAAGTGGCGGCTGCGAGCCCAGGTCGGCGACCGCCTGCAGTGGTACGAGCTGCCCGAGGAGGTCCGCTCGCCCTACCAGCCGGAGTGAGCCAGATGCCGGGCCTCCCGAAGCACGCCCGGGCCGTGGTGATCGGCTGCGGCATCGTCGGCAACAGCGTCGCCTACCACCTGGCGCGCCTGGGCTGGCGCGACCTGGTGCTGGTGGACAAAGGCCCGCTGCCCAATCCTGGCGGCTCGACCGGCCACGCCTCGAACTTCATCTACCTGGTCGATCACTCCAAGGAGATGACCGCGCTGACCGTGGAGAGCGTGCGCGAGTACCGGGAGCTCGAGGTGTTCACCGAGTCGGGCGGGATCGAGGTGGCCCGCACACACGAGCGCATGCAGGAGCTGACGCGGCGCATGGCTTCAGGCAGGTCGTGGGGCATCGATCCGACCTCGCTGGTATCCCCGGCGGAGATCAAGCAGCTCGTGCCGTATATCAACGAGACAATCCTGCTCGGCGGCTTCTACACGCCCGGTGTCGGCGTGGTGGACTCGCTGCGGGCGGGCACCATCATGCGCGAGCGCGCCGCGTCCTCCGGCGCGCTGCAGGTCTCCGCGAACACCGAGGTCATGGGCATCGACGTCAAGCAGGGCCGCGTCAGCTGCGTGCGTACCAGCGGCGGCGACATCGAGACGGACTGCGTGGTCATCGCATGCGGCGTCTGGAGCCCACGCGTAGCCCGGATGGCCGGCGCCGCCATTCCCCTGACCCCCGCGGTGCATCAGATGATCGACGTCGGTCCGGTGCCCCAGTTCGCGAATGCGAAGAGCGACATCGAATTCCCGATCGTCCGCGACATGGACACCAACATGTACGAGCGGCAGGCCGGCGGTGACCTCGAGATCGGCTCTTACGCTCACCGGCCGATCCTCTACGACTCAGAAGACCTGCCCTCGGTCGCGCGGGCTGCATTGTCTCCGACAGAGTTCCCCTTCACGCAGGCCGACTTCCAACCCCAGATGGAGCACGCGCTCGAGCTCATGCCCGAGATAGTCGGCAACGAGAAGGTCGGGGTGAAGTACGCGATCAACGGAATCCTCTCCCTGACGCCGGACGGCATGCCTGTGCTCGGCGAGTCTTCCGACGTGCGCGGGCTGTGGTCCGCGGCAGCGGTCTGGGTCAAAGAGGGGCCAGGCACCGGCAAGACGCTCGCCGAATGGATGGTGCACGGCGAGTCTGAGATCGATGTGCACGCCTCGGACGCGGCTCGGTTCCACGAGCACCAGAAGACCCGCAAGCACGTCCGCTCCCGCGCCGCTGAGGGCTTCAACAAGACCTACGGCATCGTCCATCCCAACGAGCAGTGGGCGACGAACAGGAACATCCGCCTCGCACCGTTCCATGAGCGCGAGCGGGAGCTGCAGGCATTCTTCTTCGAGGCCGCCGGCTGGGAGCGGCCCATGTGGTACGAGTCCAACGCCGCGCTCCTCGACGAGTTCGGGGATCGCGTGACGCGCCGCACGGCGGAGTGGGAGTCGCGTTGGTGGTCGCCGATCATCAACGCCGAGCACCTCGCGATGCGCGAGCGGGCGGGCATCTTCGATCTCTCTGCCTTCACGATCTTCGACATCACCGGGCCCAGCGCGCTGGCCTCGGTGCAGGGCGTGTCGCTCCGGCAGATGGACGTGCCGGTCGGACGCAACGTTTACACGCCGGTCCTCAGCCCCGGCGGCGGCTTCAAGTCCGACCTCACCATCATGCGACTGGGCGAGGACCACTTCCGCGTCGTCACCGGCGGGGCGTCGGGGATGTCCGACAAGAAGTGGTTTGGCGATCACCTACCGGCGGACGGATCGGCACAGCTGCACGACGTCACGTCGGCGATGACCACCATCGGCCTTTGGGGTCCGCGCGCGCGCGACATTCTATCTGCGGCCACTGCTGACGACGTTTCGAACGACGGCTTCAAGTTCGGCACCTGCCGCTGGATCGACGTCGGCACCGTGCGTGTGCTGGCCTCACGGATCTCCTACGTCGGAGACCTCGGCTGGGAGCTCTACGCGCCGATGGAGCAAGGACTTCTGCTGTGGGATTCCCTGTGGGAGGCAGGCCGCCCGCACGGGCTCGCCGCTTGCGGCATCGGCGTGTACGGCACGACCGGGCGGCTCGAGAAGTGCTACCGCGCTCACGGCAACGAGCTCGAGACCGAGTACAACGTGGTGGAGGCGGGCATGAGTGCGCCGCGCGTGAAAGCCGAGGATTTCGTGGGCAAGGAGGCGCACCTGCGCCACCGCGAGGAGGAGCCGTCCGCGATCCTCTGTACGCTCACAGTCGACGACCACGCGTCCACGACAGGTGAGCGGCGCTACATGCTTGGGCGCGAGCCGATCCTGACTCGTGAAGGCGCGCGGCTCGTCGACAGGCGCGGTCGCGGATCGTACGTCACGAGCGCCGGCGCTGGGCCGTCGATCGGCAAGCACATCCTCATGGCGTACCTTCCGCCTGAGAACGCAATCGCCGGCGAGAAGCTCGCGGTGGAGTACATGGGCGAGCGCTACCCGGTGAC
>Ga0209805_1000771_pt1 | contig 19612 bp, 18 predicted proteins | sample GraSoiAngelo_148_FD_185905 | JGI IMG/M metagenome (GOLD analysis project Ga0209805, IMG submission 185905) | Grasslands soil microbial communities from the Angelo Coastal Reserve, California, USA - 14_1009_09_20cm (SPAdes) (version 2) | ecosystem: Environmental > Terrestrial > Soil > Grasslands ... | reverse complement strand
CTTCTCCTCCGGCGACATGCCGCGCAGCCAGGCTTCGGCCAGCTCGGTCACTGCCTCTTCGCCGCCGATTTCGATGCCCAGCACTCGTTCGGCCGCGGGACGAGTGATGAGGTGAAAGAAGATGGGTCCCGCGAACGACTGCAGCGCGAGCAGCGGATGCATCTGTCGCAAGCGACCCGCTGACATCTGGTTGGTGAGGTACATGGCCAGCGTTCCGACGAGGTTGGTGATCACATCGCGCGCCGCATCCTCGGTGTCAGGCGCCAGGCTGCTGACCTCGAAGAAGATCGCGCGGAGCAAGCCGCCCCGGTTTTCGCCATTGGCATAAACGGTGCGGTAGACGGCGCGCGCGACCTCAGGCATTACGACCCCCGGTGGCTCGTCCCCCATCGCGGTGAGCAATTTTGTGACCGGCTCGAGGGGGGAGTACGCACGCACCAGGGCGGTGAAGAGGGCGCCCTTGCCGGGGAAGAGCCGGTAGACGGAAGCCCGAGAGACGCCGGCCTTGCCCGCCAGGTCGTCCATGGAAAGCGAGCTGAGGCCGCGTTCGCCGACCATGCGGAGCGCCGCGGCGAGGATTCGCTCCCTGGCGTCGGGCTCGGGGACCCGGTTCAGGGCCTCGATCAGGGCGTTGCGCGAATTGAACGCGCGGTAGAAGCTGGCCCGGGACACTCCGGCCGCCGTCGCGAAATCCTCCACCGTCGGCCGGCCGCCCATGGCCAGCACGACCCGGGCCCGGGTCAGGATCCGCTCGCGCGGTCCCCCGGTTTCCATGCAACGAGACTAGACAAGACGTCGCGTCTTGTCAAGTCTCAGAATTAACCGGCAGGGTTGTGCCTGCTCAGCTCGCAGACCAACCTGAGAGTCGAATGTTCGAGATGGCGACGACAGGGCCGGCTGGGCGGGCTCGACGATATTGCGGATAGCGGCCGGCGAGGGCGTCCGTTGCGCGATCGGCCTCGGCGTGGTCCTCGACGACGCGCGCGGTGCCGTCCGCGCGCACCCACCAGAGCCTTGTCCAGTCGTCTTCATAGTGGTCGACCAGCACCGACACGGCGGGGTTGGCCGCGATGTTGCGCAGGCGCTTGAGGTCTCGGCTGCGCTTGGGCTTGGCGTCGACAGCGAAGTAGATCGTGTCGCCGTCCATAGCGAAAGAGATCGGCACGACGTGCGGTCGTCCGTTGACGTCGGCTGTCGCCAGGCGGGCGACGGGCGCCTCCGCGAGGCGACGTTTCATTGCCGTGGCGTCCATCGAACGAAGTATCGTTGAGCGGTGCAAAGGCTCCGCACGTACACGGTTGAGGAGGCGAATCGCGAGCTGACACGAGTTCGCCCGATCGTGGCCCAGATCGCGGAGCTTTCGGCGTTGCGGCCAGACCTCGAAGAGCAGCTCCGGATGGCCGACTACGCCATACAGCGGCCTGGCGCCAACGGCTCAGACCGCGAGCGGCAGCAGCAGGCTCAAGACGCCGTGCACGGGGCCGAAGAGGAGCTGCTGAAGGCGGTCCTTAGCCTCAACAGCATGGGCATCCAGCTCAAAGGACCGCTCGAAGGGCTCATCGACTTTCCCTCGTATCGCGACGGTGAGCTGGTCGAGCTGTGCTGGAAGCTCGGCGAGGAGCGGGTCGAGCACTGGCACAAGATCGGCGAAGGCTTCTCCGGCAGAAAGAAGCTCTAGCTCTCGGCCCTTTCCGAGACTCGGCCTCGGACCGCTTCGTAGACCGACTTCGCGATCCCGGCCGCGTCGAGACCATGCTCGCGCAGGATGTCGGCCGGCTTGCCCTGGGGCAGGAACTCGTCGGGCAGCGCGAGGTTGCGCACCCGTCCCGCCAGGCCGTGCGGCGCGAGAGCCTCGAGCACAGCGCCTCCGAAGCCGCCCGCGCCGACGTTGTCCTCGACCGTCATGACCACCGGATGCGTGCGGGCCCAGTCCACGATGCGCGGGTCGATGGGCTTGACCCAGCGCGCATTGACGACGGCGCAGGAGACGCCCTGCATCTCGAGGCGCTCCGCAGCCTCGCCCGCCACCTCGACCATCCGGCCCACGGCGAAGACAACCGCGTCGCCGCCCTTCCTCAGCTCCTCCCACCGTCCGACAGGCAACGGCTCGACCGGCAGGTCCGGGGTTGAAGGGACCGGCCCCTTCGGATAGCGGATCGCAACCGGTCCGTCCATAGACAGCGCCGTCTCGAGCAAGGCGCACAGCTCGGTGGCATCCTTCGGGGCGGCGATCTTGAGGTTGGGGATGAGCCGCAGATAGGAGAGGTCGAAGATCCCGTGGTGCGATGCACCGTCCGGGCCGGTGACACCCGCGCGATCGATCACGAAGACCACCGGGAGCTTGTGCAGCGCCACGTCCATGATCGTCTGGTCAAAGGCGCGGGCGAGGAACGTCGAGTAGATGCAGACCACAGGGTGCATGCCGGCCAGCGCGAGGCCGGCTGAAAAGGTGACCGCATGCTGCTCACAGATGCCGACGTCGAAGAAGCGGTCGGGAAATTCCTTTGCGAAGTTCAGGAGCCCGGTCGACGACGCCATCGCGGCGGTGATGGCGCAGACCTCGGGTCTTCGCGCAGCGACGCTCATCAACGCCTCGCCGAAGACGTCGGTGTACGTCACCTCGGTCGAACGCGGCCGGCCTGTCAGCGGGTCGAACGCGCTGACGCCGTGGAGCTTGTCCACCTCATCCTCGACGGCGGGTCCGTAGCCGTGTCCTTTCTCCGTCACCACGTGCACGACCACCGGCTCACGCAATTTCTTGGCACGCGTGAGGACTTCTTCCAGAGCCGGCTCGTCGTGGCCGTCAACCAACCCCGCGTACTTGATGCCGAGGCTTTCGAACATCGTCGACGGCTGGAGCAGCTGCTTCAGACCTTCCTTGACGCGGTACGCCGCCTGGTCAGCGGTCGCGCCGACCAGTGGAAGGTCGCGCAGCAGGCGCGAGATATCGTCCTTGATCCGCTCGTATCGGGGATCGACGCGCAGCTGCGACAGGTGGCGGGCGAGGCCGCCCACAGTCGGGGCGTAGGAGCGGCCGTTGTCGTTGATCACGATGATCAGGTTCGGCGGCTGCAAATGGGCGATCTGGTTGAGCGCCTCGTAAGCCATACCGCCGGTGAGTGCGCCATCGCCGATCACCGCGACCACGAACCCGGCCTGACGCTTGCGCAGCCGTGCCTCGGCGATGCCGAGCGCGTAGCTCAATGAGGTCGAGGCGTGGCTGTTCTCGACCAGGTCGTGCGCCGACTCATGGCGCGACGGGTAGCCCGACAGCCCGCCCGCCTGGCGCAGCCCTCCGAACTGAGCCGCCCGGCCGGTGACCAGCTTGTGCACGTAAGCCTGGTGACCTGTGTCCCACACGATCGCGTCGGTCGGGCTGTCGAAGACGCGGTGCAGAGCGAATGTGAGCTCGACGACGCCGAGGTTCGGCGAGAGGTGCCCGCCTGTCCTCGAGGTCTGCTCGACGAGGAAGGCCCGCACCTCCGAGGCGAGCTGGGTCAGCCGGGACTGGTCGAGTGCCTTGAGATCGGCGGGCGAGTGGATCGTCTCGAGGATGGCCACCTCAGTGTTAACGCTCAGCCATTGTCTTGAGTTCCGCTGTGCGGGGCGCCATGAGCTCGGCCAGCTCGATGCACAGCCGTGTGCCGGCGCCGCTCGGGCCGCGCAGCACCGTGGTCAGCTCGAGGTTCGTGTTCCAGGCCGAGGCGGCGATGTCGATGTGGGCCCACGGCTTGCCGCCGGCGAACTCGGCGATGAACATGCCGCCCATGATGGTCCCAGCCTCCCCGTACTCGGCGTTGCGCAGGTCCGCGATCTGGCTGCGCAGCAAGATGCGATAGTCGGCGTAGATCGGCAGACGCCAGACGCGGTCGCCGGCCTCGCGCGAGGCCTGGTCGACAAGAGACCAGAACGCGTCGTCATTGCTGACGGCTGCGCTCGCCGCGTGGCCGATCGCGACCGTCGCGGCGCCCGTGAGCGTGGCCAGGTCGATGAGGTGGGTGGCCCCGTTGCGCAGAGCATGCGTCAACGCGTCGGCCAGGACCAGCCGGCCTTCGGCGTCGGTGTTCACGACCTCGACCGTCTTTCCGTCGGCGCTGACCATCACGTCGCCCGGCCGCTGGGCGGTGGGGCCGGGCATGTTCTCGGCCGCGGCAATGACCGCCATCACATCGATCGGAAGCTTGCGCGACGCGATCACGTCGATCGCCGACAGCACGGCCGCCGCGCCCGACATGTCGTCTTTCATCTGGCTCATGTGGTCAGGGTCTTTGAGCGAGATGCCACCGGAGTCGAAGGTGATGCCCTTACCGATGATCGCGAGCGCCTTGTTGTTGGCAGCGCCTTCCTGGTGGTTGCCGTGGTGGCGGACCCGGATGAGTCGTGGGGGCTTGGCCGACCCGGCGCCGACGCCGAGCAGCAGGTTGTAGCCGCCGTGCTTCAGCTCCGCCGGTCCGAGGATCTCGATCTCCATGTTGTGCCGCTGCGCGATGCGCGTCGCCTCCTGGGCCAGCGCGTCGGGGGTCAACTCGTTGGGCGGGGCGTTCTGCCACTCACGGGCGCGGTTGGTGGCCTCGCCGTTCTCCTGCGCGGCCACGACCTCGCGCTCGCGCCCGGTGCCGAAGCCGGCAAGGACGATCTCGTCGATCTCGCGCCGCTCCGGCGCCGCGCCGGTCTGTCGCGAGCGGCGCTCGAACGTGCCCATGACCGAGCCCTCGACCACCGCTTTCAGGCTGTCCATGCCGAGCGGTTCGGTGCGCAGTATCGCCATGCGCTTGTAGCCCCACGTGCGCGAGGCTCGCACCAGCTCGTGGTGGGCGGAGCGAAGGCGCTGCCCGTCAAGGTCGTGGAGGGCGCCGAGACCGTAGAGGATCACGCGGCGAGGGGTGATCTTGCCGTGGGCCGGGATCGGAAGAACCTCGTGGATCCGGCCCCTGAACTCGGCGTTGACGACCATCTCGGAGAGGACGCCGCCCATCACTCGGTCGAGCTCGAGTGCCGCACCGGCCAGGCGCTGGCCGGTGACGACCGGGACCGCGAGGGCGTCGACGTTCAGCTCGGCGGGCCCCGCCGAGACCAGGGTGATCTTCACGGCCTCGTTAAGCGTAAATGGGCGACCTGGTTGTCAGGCCAGGTGTTCGGCGACCAGCTCGAGCACGTGGGCCACACGCAGCTTCATGTGGCGCTTTCGCGCCGCCGCGGCTATGTGCATCAGGCAGCCTGGATTGTCTGATGCGATCACCTCACAGCCCGTCTTCGCGATGGCATCGAGCTTCCACTCCGCGAGGCGGTCAGCGACTCGCGGCCACTCGAGGCTGAACGTGCCGCCAAAGCCGCAGCAGTTGGCGATGTCGGGCAGGTCTACGACCTCGTAGCCCGCAAGCTCGAGCACCCGACGCGGCTCGCTCTTCAAACCGAGCTGGCGGAGGCTCTGGCAGGAGTCGTGGTACGCGATCTTCAGGCTCATGTGCTTAGCGTCGGCCAGCTTCGGGTTCGATTCCAGGAGCTGCAGCACGAATCGGGTCGAGTCGCGCATCCGGCCCCGTACGCCTTCGTCGGATCTGGCGCCCCAATCCGGCGCGTCGATCGTGAACGCGCCAAAGCAGGAAGCCGAGGGCGTGACGATCAACCCCTTGGAATCTCGAAGCGAAGCCGTCAGGTCACCCGACAGCTCCGCGCCGGCCGCGAAGTCGCCTGCGTTGGCTGCGATCAGGCCGCAGCACCACTGCTCCTTGGGAAATCCAACCTGAAACCCCGCCGCCGTCGCGATGCGCTCGAGCGCGACCGCCGACTCCGGCCACACACGGTCGGCCAGGCAGGACGCGAAGATCGTCAGCGGCTCGCCGTCGACCCGGCTGGCATGCACCCTGTCGCGGTATGGCGTTTGGGCGAGGCGTGGCGTGCCGGGCACGAGGCCCGTGAGCGGGGCCGCCGCCCGCAGCAGACGATTCGCGACCTTCGGTTTCTTCCAGACGCCTACCAGCGCTTGCTTGCGGAGCGACTTGCGGCCTGCGCGGCGGTGCTCGAGGATCTGGCGCGGCAGCGGGATGTCGACGGGGCAGATCTCCTGGCACGCATTGCACTGAACGCATAGCGTGTTGGGCAGGTCGGCCGTGTCGAGCCCATGGTGGAAAGGCGTCAGGACCAGACCGATCGGTCCGTTGTAGATGTGGCCGAACTGGTGGCCGCTCACCGCCATGAACGGTGGGCATGCGTTGGAACACGCGCCGCACCGGATGCAGGTCAGGGCGTCGCGAAAGATCGGGTCGTCGAGCATCTTCTCGCGGCCGTTGTCGAGGATCACACAGTGCATCTCGCGCGGCCCGTGCACGCCGATGGTCAGGGACTGCTCGATGTCGGCCGAGCGGGATGGACCGGTGATCCAGTTGACATAGCTGGACATGATCTGGCCGGTGCCGCTGCGCGGCAGCATGCGCAGCACCGCAACCGCGTCGTCGAGCGATGCCACCAGCTTGTCGATGCCGAACAGCGCGATGTGGACCGGCGGCAGTGTCGTCGTGAGGTCAGCGTTGCCTTCGTTGGTCACCAGCACGATGGTGCCTGTCTCGGCGATGGCCATGTTCGCGCCGGAGATGCCTACCGTCGCATCGATGAACTTCTTGCGGAGCGAATCGCGCGCGTGCTGCTGGATTGCCTCGACCGTCGGCTCTGTGCCGAACACCTGGGCGGCGTCTTCTTTGGTCAGGTGGATCGCAGGCGCTATGAGATGCGACGGATGGGTGTGCGTGAGCTGCACCATCCGCTCGCCGAGGTCGGTCTCGACGACTTCGATGCCGAGTCCCTCGAGGTACGGGTTGAGCTCGATCTCCTCGCTCGCCATCGACTTGACCTTGGTCACCACCATGCGAGCTCCGGCCGGCAAACCGCTGCCCGCGTTCCAGCAGAGCTGACCGATGATATCGCGCGCCTCCGTCGCGTCCTTCGCGAGATGCACCGCGCCTCCGACGGCGGCAAGGCGTTCTGTGAACTGCTCGAGCAGCTCTGGAAGTCGGTCGAGGTTGGCCTGGCGTCGACGCTTCAAATCAGCCCGGCCCTTCGCGAAGTCGAAGCTCTCGAAAGCGGCGTTGCGGCGGCCGCGCAGACCGATCATGGCGCCCACCAAAGCCTTCTGCAGCCCTGGGTCGTCTAGTGCCCTGTTGACCCGGTGCGCGAAATGACGACGAGTTTCAGGCACGCGAGATCGATGCTTCTTGGATCGCTTCCTTGACGGCGTCGGGTGTGGACACCGGCGCCAAGCATATTGTCCCGGCGCAGACGACAGCTCGTTGATCGCCCGCCGCGTCGATGACGGCGTACGGATGAGCGGCCACACCCGCGCGCGCCAGGCCAGCGTTCCTGGTGGTGATCTTGATCGCGTGTCCCATGCGGTCCAGCGCTCGCGCGAACACTGCGGCCATCAGCCCGTACTGCTGCGGCAGCGCGGCCACCGACTCGAGGGCGCGGCGCGCCCGCTCTCGGTAAGTCGATGACGGGTCACCTATCACAACGTCGAGCTCGATCAGTGCCATCGCCGCGACCGAGTTTTCGGCGAGAGGCTTGATCCGCTCGCCGAGACGCCCGAGCTCTTCGCCACCGGCGTGGTCGAGGTAGCCTCCGAGCTCCTGGTCTGCGTAGGTGGCCTCGAGATGGCTCGCCAGGTCTTCCGCGATCGCCATCCAGTCGCCGCCCAGGCCATGCTGGTGCGCGCGCAGCGCTGCCCACAAGGACCAGACCTGGTCTCCCAGCTGCCCATGGACCCCCTCGGCACGCGACATTCCCTGGCCGCGGCGATACGCGCGCTTGAACAGCGAATCCAGAAGCATCGCGGCCTTGTCGCGCAGGGCTGGGCGGTCGAGGCGCAGCGCCGCCTCGAGATAAGCGATCGCGAGGGCTGCATTCCACGCGCTGTAGACGCGGCGGTCGACGAACGGCGCGGCGGCGGCGCGGCGCTCCTCCCCGTCCATCGAGTAGTAGTGCTCGTCGGCGTCCTGGCTGCCCGCGTAAAGCCCGGTCTTCGGGTCACGCAGCACGCGATCGAGATAGGCCGTCGTCTTGTCGAGCGCCTCGGTCATGCCGGCGAGGGCGAGGGCCTGCACCAGCGCCGCGTGGTCTTCGAGCATCTTCTCGAAATGCGGGACGCTCCAGTCCTGCGTCGTCGAATAGCGGAAGAAACCACCCTCGACCTGGTCGTACGTCCCGCCGCCGGTCATGCGCTCGAGCGTGTGCTCGGCCATGCGTCGCAGCTCGGGATCCGACCGCAGCACCGACTGCTCGAGGAGCAGCAGGATCGCATCGGTCTGGGGGAACTTCGGCGCGCCGCCGAAACCCCCGTACTCCTCGTCATAGGCGGACCGGACGGCGTCGAGGATGAGGTCGACCAGGTCGGGTTCGAGCTGGCCCGCGCTTCGGGCCACTCCGGAGGCGGCTCGCTTGCGCGCCTCCAGCACGCGGCTCGCCACCTCTGCCTGGTTGGCCCGGTAGTAATCCGCGATGCGCAGGAGCGCGCTCGCCATCTGGTCGGGCGGCATGTATGTGGCGCCGGTGAGGATGTCGCCAGACGGCGTCAGGAATGCGGTGCTGGGCCAGCCGCCCATGTTGTAGCGCTGGTTGATATCAGGCCGGACGTCGTTGTCGACGCGGACCGGCACGTATTCGCGATTGATGAGATCGATCACGGCCGGATGTGAGTAGGTCGTCTCGTCCATGACGTGGCACCAATGGCACCACACGGCGGAGATGGAGAGGAGGATGGGCCGGCCTGTCTGCCGCGCTTCGTCGAAGGCTTCCGGCGACCACGCATGCCAGTTGATCTCCGCGGCTCGATTCGGCCGAGGCGAGAAGTGAAATTCCCCCGCTGCCTCGTTCATTGGGAGAAGGTTACGATGGCCTGGTGATCTCAACGAGCGCGGTTGACGCGTACATCGAGAAGCATTCGCGCGGCTTCGTCGACGAGCTCAAAGAGCTCTGTTCGTTCCCAAGCATCTCCAACCACGGACTCGACGCGGTTCAGCCGGCCCGCGACTGGCTGGCCGGTCGACTCGCCAAATTCACCGACCGCGTCGAGACGCTTGATGGGGGCGGGATGCCGGCGCTCTACGCCGAGGTTCCCGGCGCCGGCCGCCGGAAGCTCCTCCTCTACGAGCACTACGACGTGCAGCCCGTCGACCCGCTCGACCTCTGGAAATCGCCACCGTTCGAACCCGTGGAGCAAGACGGACGCATCGTGGCGCGCGGCGTCGCCGACGACAAGGCGGACGTCATGGCGCGCATCCACGCGGTCGAGACGCTGAAGCAGCTCGGCGAGGTGCCGGTCACCCTGCGGTTCCTGATCGAGGGCGAGGAGGAGATCGGGTCCAAGACCTTTGAGAAGATCGCGCACGACCACGCCGCCAAGCTGCGCGCTGACGGATGTCTGTGGGAGTCGGGCGCTTCGTTTGACGACGCGGGCCGGCCGACGCTGCAGTTCGGGTGCCGCGGCTTGCTCTATGTCAACCTGCGTGTCAAGCAGCTCGACTTCGACCAGCACTCCGGCTTCGCGTCCATCTATCCATCCGCCGCGATGTACCTCGTCGGCGCGCTGGCGAGCCTGCGCGACCAGGACATGAACATCAAGATCGAAGGCTTTTACGACAAGGTCGTGCAGCCCACCGAGGCGGACCGCCGCATGATGTCCGGCATCGACCCCGAGATCGAGAAGCGCCGCAAGCTCGTAGGTTTCGACAAGCTGGTGCGCGACCCCAAGCCGGACCAGGTGATCGAGCAGATGCTGTTCCTGCCCACCTGCAACATCGCCGGCATCACGACCGGCTACCAGGGGCCTGGCTCGAAAACGGTCCTGCCGGCCGAGGCGACGGCGAAGCTGGACTTCCGGCTGATCCCCGACCAGGACCCGGACGATGTGCTCGACCATCTGCGTAAGCACCTCGACCGGCACGGATTCGAGCGGGTCGAGATCCTGGCGGGCGAAGGCGAGAAACCCGCCCGGTCGGACCCCAGCTCGGCTGTCGCCCGGTCGGTGATCGAGTCCGTCCGCGAGATGTACGGTGAGCCCGTGCTCTGGCCGTTCATGCCGGCGACCGGACCGATGCACCCGGTGGTCGCCGACCTCGGCATCCCGACGGTCCTGCCGGTCGGCGTGGGACGCCCGGACAACCGAATCCACGCGCCGAACGAGAACATTCGGGCCGCCGACTACATCAACACTGTCCGCCTGATGTGCCGGATCTGGGAGAGGTTTGGAGCCGGCTGATGGAAAAGCTCACCGACAAGCTGTTCACCGTCAAGTACAACGAGGACACAGGCAAGCCGCACATCGAGATCGTCGACCAGAACGTCTGCCTGTCCAAGTGCACCGGCAAGTACTGCACCCACTTCTGCCCGGCCGGCGTCTATGAGTGGAACCAGGAGCAGAAGAAGACCCTGGTCAGCTTCGGCAACTGCATCGAGTGCGGCGCCTGCTCCATCGGCTGCCCCTTCGACAACATCGCGTGCCACGCCCCCCGAGGCGGCTACGGCGTGCGGTACCAGCACGGGTAAAGGTATGAGGGAAAACCCGGATGGTTTTCCCTCATCGCGCGTGCGGCTTGCCGCAGGCGCTGCGCCCATTCCGGTATACGGTTCGGATTTTTCTAAGTAGTCACTCGGAGCAACGATTGGCAGACGTCAAATGCATAGTCGCGGCCGGGGTGAACCCGGCCGCCACTGCAGGGCTGGTTAGCGGGGTAAACCCGGCCGCCAATGCAACGCCGGAGTGAGAGTTAGGAATAGAGCCCTGTTCGGGAACAATTCCTACTAGCGCAATGAGCGAGTACGACGTCATCATCGTGGGGGGCGGCCCGGCCGGGCTGGCGGCGGCCCTCTACACGGCCAGGATGAACCTGAAGACCGCCGTGCTCGACCGCGGGCCCCTGGGCGGCCAGCTCCTGAACACCGAGCTGGTCGAGGATTACCCCGGTTTCGACTCGATCCTGGGCTCGGAGCTCGCCATGAAGATGGGCGAGCACGCCCGGAAGTTCGGGGTCGAGGTCCGCGACTTCGAGCCGGTCCACGAGATCGACGTCGAGGGCAACACGAAGGTCGTCCGCCTGGAGTCGGGCGAGGAGCTGCGGGCCCCGGCGCTGATCATGGCCGCCGGCGGGCTGCCGCGCTACCTTCAGGTGCCTGGCGAGAAGGAGCTATGGGGCCGGGGCGTCAGCTACTGCGCGGTGTGCGACGGTGCCTTCTTCAAGGGCCAGGAGCTGGCCGTCATCGGCGGGGGAGACGCCGCGGTCGAGGAAGGCGAGTTCCTGACGCGCTACGCGTCGAAGGTCTACATCCTGCACCGGCGCAGCGAGCTTCGTGCGCAGCCAATCCTCATCGGGCGGGCTCGGGAGAACAATAAGATCGAGTTCATCTTCGACGCCCATGTCAAGGAGATCGCGGGGGACGCCAAGGTCCAGGCGGTGCGCTACGAGCAGCACGGACAGGTGAAGGAGCTCAAGGTCGGCGGAGTCTTCATCTTCGTCGGCTTCGTGCCCAACTCCTCCCTGTTGAAGGTTCACGTCGAGCACGATCAGGGCGGCTACATCCTTACCGACGGCAACATGCAGACCTCGGTCGACGGGATCTGGGCTGTGGGCGACGTGCGCGCTCAGCTGACCAAGCAGATCGCCACCGCCGTGGGTGACGGGACGACGGCGGCCGTCGCCGCATCGCAGTACATCACCGGGCTCAAGGACGCAGCCCGAGCCTGACGCTAGGTCGGTTGCGGCCCTACGTCGACGCGCAGCTGGAACGAGTAGCGCCCGTCGGCAGACGTCGCGTTCACGCGTGACGCCCCTGCCTGGTGGGCAGTGAACGTGGCGATCGGCGGTCCGCTTGCCGCCGGCTTCGCATCCAGGGAGAGCACGCTTGGGTTGCTCGTCGTGAATTGCACTCCGGACCACTCCGACTGCGGCCAGCCCGATAGATCGACCGTCAGGTCCCCATTCACAACGACGTAAGTCTCGCCGCCGTCGTCGGTGATGGTGGCCGAAACGTGCGTGTACTGGTTTGGATTGGGATTGACCAGGCTCCTGTGCTCTGCCGCCGGAAGGACGCCGTCGAGCGCCACCGCCATGCCGATCATCACCGCGATGTACGCGCCCCAGGTCACGTTTCGGGTGGTGGACGCGCCACTCGAGAAGCCGGGCACGCGAAAGGCCATGTTGCGGAAATTGAAGAGAAGTCCGGCGCCGAGGAGGATTCCTGCGAGCAAGACCACGTTGATGCCGAGCTGCACCACGACCAGGAGCTTGCCGCTGCTAGCCGGGTAAGCGCCGGCGCTGAGCAGGCTCGGCATGATCATCAGGCTGAGCAAGCCGCCGATGCCGTAACGCAAGGCGAAGAAAAAGAGAAAGAGTCCCAGGAGACCGCTCACCGCGCGCGGCATGGAGACCGTACGCAACTGCATCACTCCTCGTTCCGCCAGGTCGAGCTCCCCGAGGGAAGGCGCAGGCTCCCCCCGCATGAGCGCCCCGGCGGCGTGCTTCAGCTCAGCAGCTGACGGCGAACCGGGCGGCCGGCCTGCGGCCACTACCTTGCCCGCCGCCGAGTCGACCGTCCACACTGCCGCCGGCACAACGGCTCCTGCCACCGGCCCGGCGGGCGTCAGCTGGTTGCCGGGCGCGACATGCACCACGACGACGCCCGGCTTCACCCTGCGCTGAATCGCGTTAGGCCGCCAGTTCTGCTCCGCCCATGAGGCGGCTGCCATTGCAGCGGCCTGCGGATTCTGCCCTGGCCCTGAGAAGAGTAGGAGGGAAGGCGCAGAGCCCTGCTGGCGGTACGCGATGCGTGTCGTGTTGGCGGCGAAAGACTGGAAGCGGGCATCGGTCTGCGCGGCGAGCCGGTAGCGGCTGCGCGGCAGGATGCGCACCAGCGCGGTACGGGCCAGATCCTCGGCGGTGAATGGCAAAGCGCGCCGATGATAAGGCGCCCGTTCCGAGCTTATGCCCACTTGATGGGATCAATGTCCCAATCCACTGGAGAGCAGCCGTGGTTACAGTTCCCTCCCGAGAAAGGAGGGTGCCCTTGAAGCGCGTTTCACCATACGTCGCGGCCACGTGCCTGCTGACGTCATTGCTGTTTCTCATCGTCTCGGCCATTCCGGTGTATGCGGACGCCAATCCGAACAACCACGGTCACCATTACGGCCAGCTCAAGCATCCCAAGAATCCGCCGGTGCCTATCCCTTCGTCAAACCTCGCTTCAACCCCCGCACCGCACAGCCACCCGGCGACTGTTCCGGTCGCGCAGGGCGCAGATCCCGCGCCGGGCAGCTCCTCGCTGTCTCCTGCCAGCAGCCTTGTTCCCGTCATCAAGGCGCCCGCGGCCAAGATGCCGAGCGCGTTTCGCGCAGCCATGCCGGACCCTCTGTGGTGGCTGCCGATCACGATCCTGCCGTTGTTGTTCGCGGCCTGGCTCATCGCCTTCAGGCGTGTGATGCTCGGGGCGGCGCTTGGATTCAGGCCGGCGGCCCGGGTGGCAATCGCGGGGGCGGAGGCTTAGCCGCGACCCGCAACCGGGTCGCGAGCCACAAAGAGGAAAGCGATCGCGAGGGTGAGCGCGAGCACGGCAGGGCCGAAGTCCACGACTGGCCCGGACTTGAAGGCCAGGCGGATGACCACGGACCCGAAAACGAAAACGCCGCCTAGCACCAGCGCGATGCGCAGGCGACGCGCGGCCAACCGAAGCTGTCTCCGAAATCCTCCGGGCCGGATCGCCAGGATGCTGACCACGAACCCCATGAGGACAACGAGGCCTAGCAGAAAGCCGCGCACTCAGTAACAGTGATGGTATCGCCGTACTCGGCATCGCAGGAGCCCACTCCGGGCGGTCTTTCTGGGCTGTTAGTCCTAGGCCATCCGGGCGCGGTTGCTGCTCCGGGACGAATGTCCCCTTGTTGCCGTGGTTGGCCCTCTTTAAGGTGGGGTGCCACGGAACATTAAGGCTGGGGCCCAGCCCCAACCGCGTGGAGGTGATTACACGCCGGCGAGTGCTGTTGCGTCGGCGGGGGCAGCGGATGCACCTGCGGACTGTGCGTGGGCGAGATTCGCCCATCCGCGCACCAGCAATGCTCGGTTCAGATCATGCAACGAGCGCAACTCATACCTGCGGCTGTACTCAAGAGGGAAGTGGCGTACGCGGGCTTCTTGCGCCGGCTGCTTGCCCACCTGATCGACATGCTCGTCATCGGAGCGGTCGGCGTGACGCTTGGCGCGCTTGTGATCGCAGTGGCGCCGGACAACTTCACCGCACTGGCGAATGTTGCACCGGTGACCGCCGCCATCGGGTGGGCCTATTACGTCCTGTTTGAGAGCTCGCCCGCGCGGGGCACGCTGGGGAAGATCGCCTTGAACCTTTTTGTCGGGGACGTTCATGGCGACCCGATCTCATATCCGCGAGCCGCGTTTCGCTACTTCTTCAAGATCTTTTCGACCTTATTGCTCGGCCTGGGCTGGTTTATGGCGGCATTCACGCCGCGCAAGCAGGCGCTTCACGACGTGATGGCGGGCACGCTGGTCCTTCGGCGGGTGACCTATCTCGTCACCGGCCAGGAGCCGCCAAGCGAGCCGGGCGACTACTGGGACGGGGGCCGCTGGGTCGCTTCGGTCCGGCCCGCTGAGAGGTCGTCGTAATGGCCGCCATCGGGCAGTCCAGGCCTACCGCAACCGGAATTCGCACGCCGCTCTTCATCCTCGGGGTGGCGCTGGCCCTGCTGGCATTCCTGTTGATGTTGGTGTTCGGCGCGATTTTTGCGAGCCGGTCTCACTCGACAAGCTCGGTGCGTGTTGTGATCGCGAGTCAAGACATCGCGCAGCGCGAGGTGATCACGGCCGACATGATCACTTACGGCACTGTCTCATCGGACTCCTTACCTCCGAAGGCTTTCACTCACGTGGCCGACCTCACCGGCTTCGCCGCAATAGTTGAAATTCTCAAAGGCCAGGTCCTCACCTCAAACATCGTCGCCTCGAATCCGGACTTGCTCGCCGGCCCGACATCCAGCTTCTTGCCGATCCCGGCTGGCTACATCGCGCTTACCTTGCCGACTGGCGAGCAGCAAGGGGTCGCCGGCTACATCGCCCAGGGCGACTACATCAACATCATCGCCACGATCAATACGGGATTGATCTCAGCGAATAGCGCTCGGACGGTTACGCGGACCGTTTTCACCAGCGTCTACGTCATCAGGGTCGGTCCCGAGTCGACTGTGCCGAGGCAAGGCGTGGCCCAGGGCGTGGCCAGCAGCTTGACGGTCCTGATGTCGGAGTGTGATGCGCAGTTCGTCACGTGGCTCACCCTCAACGCCAGCCTCAAGTACGTGCTTCTTTCCTACCACGACTACCAGCAGACGCAGCCGCCGGCCGACTCAGCGTGCCCGCCGACAACGGCGCCAGGGATCATCGGCCCCGCCCAGGTTGAAGCGCGGTGGGGATTCACCCGGTAGCGGGATTTCCGATGAGGCCACGCACGCGCGAGATCGGCTGGGGCGCAGGACCATGGCGGCCCGTGCTCGCCACGGGCGAAAAAGGGTCTTCGGACCAGGCTGCCCAGAAGCGCCCTGACATCACGTGGCCCGCTTTCCACGACATGGTCACGCGCCTGGCCGTGCTCGAGAGCGCGCCGGTCTTCTACACCATGCCGGAGCCGGTGCTCCGCGCCCTGGCCCGCCGCCTGCGCCGAATCCGGATTCCGAGCGGCGAGATGGTCGTTTTCCAGGGTGACCCTGGCGACACGATCTTCTTCATCGAGGAGGGCCGTTGTCGCGTGGTCGTGGAGAGGCCGCCCGGAACGGTCACCGTCGCGGTCCTCACCGCCGGTGATTTTGTCGGCGAAGGAGCCTGCGTGCTGAACCGACGTCAGCAGGCCTCCGTATACGCCCAGTCGGAATGCATTCTTCTTGGTCTCGACCGGCAGAGCCTGCTTGCCGTGCTCGGTGGCCGGCATCAGGCGATCCTCGACGACCTGAGGCGGCTTGCCGAGCAGCGCTTTGCCCAGTTCGCGGACACGAGCGTCCAGGCGACGTGGGGAATGCTGCTCCAGGAGGCCACCGTAGTTGGTGTCTACTCACCCAAGGGTGGATCTGGCGGAACATGCATCTCGCTCAACCTCGTCGGCGCGCTCGCGCAGCGATATCCGGGCGAGGTCCTTTTGCTCGACCTCGACTTTCCTTACTCGCACTCGGCGCTGCTTGCGGGCCTGGTCCCGACAAGCTGCCTGGCTCGGACCGGCTCGGTCCCGCAGGACGCCTTCGAGGAGGTCCTTCTCAGCGCTGTGCTCCATCACGTCCAGGGTCCGATGATCCTGCCCGGGGCCCTCCGTCCCGAAGAGGCGGACGACGTGACGCCGGAGCTGATAACGCGAGCGATAGCGGTCCTGCGGAAGACCTTTCGCTACATCGTCGTCGACCTCGGGGTGACCATCACCGATTCCACCCTTGCCCTGTTCGACCTCACGCAGCACATCGTGCTGGTCGCCGCGCCTGAGCTTTCGGCGGTCAAGAGCGCGGCCGACGCCATCGAGATCCTCACCCAGCTCGGCACTCCCCACGACCGCCTCACAGTGGTTCTCAACAATCGATCGGTCAAGCCTCCAGTGACCCGACCGGCAGTCGTGCGAATGCTCAAGCGCGAGGTCAACGTCGAAGTCGCATTCGACGGCACGAAGCCTGAGCAGGCGGCGGTGGACGGGGTCATCCTGAGCGCCGCCGACGCTCGCAGCGAGATGACCAGGGGTTGTTTGAGGTTAGCCACCCTGCTCGACGCGACGCACGGCCGCGTCGCGCTGCAGGCGAAGGCGCTTGTCGGCGCACACCAGCCGGCATGAGCCCAGCCTCACCCGCGGCCGCCCTCGACCTGGCTCGAAACCGTGTTCGGCGAGCCTCGCTGCGACGCAGCCTCGAGGCTGTTGCGAATGGGCCGAGAGAGCAGCTCTCCGTCGACCTCTCGCAGAAAGACGTGGACGTCGCTGCGGTCCTCGAAGAGATCACAAGGCCGCTCGGATGCGACAGCACCGCGCTGCTGCGCCTGATGGCTGTATTTCGCAATTCCGGCATCGCGGACTCTGCCATCGAACGTCTCTCGGCCAAGAGCGCCTCCGCGCGGCGCAGCAGCGCGCGGATCCTGGGCGCACTGCGCATGCCGCAGGCGGTCAGCTTCCTTGCCCCGATGCTGGCCTCGAAAGATCGGGCGGTCTCCGACACAGCGGCGCGCGCGCTGGGCAGGATCGGGGGCTCCCAGAGCGCGCAGGTACTGCTGACGGCGATCCAGCGAACCGGCCTGCGCCGAACGCTGATCTGCGCGCTGGCTCGGGCCGCCCCGGACCTCTTCCTCGAGGTGACCCTGGGCGCGCCTCAGCGGCCGGGGGTGAAGCCTGCCGCGGCGCTCGCTGCCGGTCTGCGCCGCCGGCAGACGGCGGTTGGGCCGCTCGCCGCGCTGTTGCTGCACGGCACCCCGCGCGAGCGGGTCATCAGCTGTCGCGCCCTTGGCTGGATCGGTTCCAGCGCCGCGATCCCCGCGGTTCTGGCCGCGCTCGCGGACCCAGAGTGGAAGGTCAGGGTCGCTGCAACGAAGGCCCTACGCGTGCTCCATGACGGCGCGGCAATCCTGGATCTGGAGCGACTTCATGCGGACCGCAGCCCGCATGTGAGGAAGGCATCCGTTATCGCGCTTCGAAGGTTGACGCGCGAAGTGGGTTTCATCGAAACGTGGCTCTAAAAGACAGACTCGACGCACGCAGACGTCCGGAGGCGACCGACGTCGCTCTCAGCACCGGATTCAGCGTGATCCCGGGCTCTCGAAGCGAGTCGGAGGACCCGCCGGTCGCGGCCGCCCCCGTCGAGGAAAGCGTCCAGAAGACGGGCCGAGTCCCGGCCACCCTGTCGGCGGCCAAAGCGGCGATTTACACGTTGCTGGTCGAACGCCACGCTGACGAGATCGACATCACCGACCGCGCGGGCGTTCGGGCACGCATCACGAGCCTCGCCGACGAGCACATGAAAGCGACCGGCCTGGTTGTCAACCGGCTCGACTACGGCCACCTGGTCGACGCGCTTCTCGACGAGGTGCTCGGCCTGGGCCCCCTTCAACCACTTCTAGAGGACCCTGCGATCTCCGAGATCATGGTCAACCACCCGAGCCAGATCTACGTCGAGCGCCACGGCCGCGTGAGCCTGAGCCCGATGGTCTTCGAAAGCACCGCTCAACTCCGCCAGGTGATCGACCGCATCGTCAGCACGGTCGGGCGGCGGGTCGACGAGAGCTCGCCGATGTGCGATGCGCGTCTCCGCGACGGGTCCCGCGTGAACGTGGTGCTGCCGCCGCTTGCGCTTGACGGTCCGTGCATGACGATCCGAAAGTTCTCGCGCGAAAAGCTTCGACCGCAGGACCTGCTGGCGATGGGAGCAGCGACTGCCGACATGCTGCAGTACCTTCGCGCCGCGGTTCGCAGCAGGCTCAGCATCCTCGTGTCGGGTGGAACCTCTTCTGGCAAGACCACCCTCCTCAACATCCTTTCCGGTTACATCCCCACGGACGAGCGCATCGTCACCGTGGAAGACTCCGCGGAGCTGCAGCTCCGTCAAGAGCATGTGATCCGGCTCGAGTCACGGCCGCCCAACGTCGAAGGGACCGGCGCGATCGGTATACGCGATCTGGTGCGCAACGCTCTGCGCATGCGCCCCGACAGGATCATCGTCGGTGAGTGCCGCGGCGGCGAGGCTCTCGACATGCTGCAGGCGATGAACACCGGGCACGAGGGCTCGATGAGCACCGTCCACGCCAACTCCCCATACGACGCATTTGGCCGTCTCGAAACGATGGTGCTTATGGGCGGGGCGGACCTACCGGCACGCGCCATCCAGAAGCAGATCGCGTCCGCGATAGACCTGGTTGTTCAAGTCGAACGGGTCCGTGGTGGCCAGCGCAAGATCGTCAGCGTCGTCGAGATCACAGGCCTGACGAACGGCGAGATGGAGTACCAGGAGCTGTTCCAGTTCAGGCAGTCCGGCGTCGACCATGAGGGCAACGCCATCGGCGCTCATGTGCCGACCGGCCACCTGTCGAAGCACATGGACCATTTCGTCGAGCGCGGCGAATCCGTAGGGCCATCCATCTTCGAGCCGGCGGTGGTCCTGGCGTGAGCACAGCTGTGGTGCTGGCCCTGCTTGCCGCCGGCGGCGTGCTTCTGGCGGCATTTGCGATCGCGCTCCCGGCGACGGAGACCTCTCGGGCCGACAGCCCGTTGTGGGCGGGCGGGCCGGCAAGCCGGCTCCAGCCTCCGACGATGCGGGACCGGATCAACCGGCCTTTTCAGGCTCTTGTAGATCGGACTCGCCGCCACCGCCGGCTGAACAGCGGACTGAGCCTCGCCGAGCATCTGGCGCGCGCCGACCTCAAGCTGCGGACATCTGAATTTGTGATGATCCAGCTCGGATTCCTGACGGCGGGCGCCTTGCTTGCCTTGTGGCGCTTCGGCTTCGAGCCGCACTTTGTCGCCGCGGGCGTGATCGCATACCTGCTGCCGATGCGATATGTGAAGTGGCGGCAGGGCCGGCGGCTCAAGACCTTCAACGCCCGGTTGCCGGACATGCTGA
>Ga0209805_1000767_pt1 | contig 19659 bp, 23 predicted proteins | sample GraSoiAngelo_148_FD_185905 | JGI IMG/M metagenome (GOLD analysis project Ga0209805, IMG submission 185905) | Grasslands soil microbial communities from the Angelo Coastal Reserve, California, USA - 14_1009_09_20cm (SPAdes) (version 2) | ecosystem: Environmental > Terrestrial > Soil > Grasslands ... | reverse complement strand
GCCGGTGCGATCGCGTGGCCGACGCTCGCGGACGTGCTCGGGCGCGCCCTCGACGAGCTCGTGACGTGTCGAACGACCGAAGGCGATGCGCTCGCCGCCGAGCTGCGCGCGCAGCACGCCGCGCTCGGCGCCCAGGTCGACCTGATCGTGGCGCGTACGCCGGCGGCGCTCGTGCGCTACCAGGAGCGGTTGCGCGAGCGCATCAACGCGCTGCTCGGCGGGGTCGTGCTCGACGAGGGGCGGGTCCTCACCGAGGTGGCGATCTGGGCGGAGAAGACCGACGTGCGCGAGGAGCTGACCCGGCTCGCCGCGCATCTCGAGCAGCTGGCGCTGCTCCTCGACAAGGGTGGCTCCGTCGGCCGGCCGCTGGACTTCTTGATCCAGGAGCTGAACCGCGAGGTCAACACGATCGCCTCGAAGGCGGACGACCTCGAGCTCTCCCAGTCGGCGCTCGCCGCCAAGGGGATCATCGAGAAAATGCGCGAACAGGCGCAGAACCTTGAATAGCCGCGCGAACGGCGGGGGTCGGCAGGTGGCGCACCTCGTGAACGTGGGACATGGCAACGTCGTCGTCGCCGATCAGATCGTGGCGATCGTCGCGCTGGATTCGCTGCCGGTGAAGCGGCTCATCGAGAGCGCGAAGGGCAGCACCAAGCTCGTGGACGCGACCAACGGGCGTCGCACGCGGGCGGTCATCGTGACCGGCAGCGACCATCTCATCCTGTCCTCGCTCGAGCCCGCGACCCTGGCGCAGCGGCTCGTGACGGAGCGGGGCCCGGCTGGTGATTAGACGCCGCGGCACGCTGTTCGTCGTCTCGGCGCCCTCGGGCGCCGGCAAGACGACGCTGTGCCGCGAGGTTCGGCAGCGCCTGACCGACCTGGCGTACTCGGTCTCGGTGACGACGCGGCCGCCGCGACCGGGCGAGATGGACGGCGTCGATTTCCGCTTCGTCGGCGTACCCGAGTTCCGGGCGATGCGCGACCGCGGCGAGCTCGCCGAGTGGGCGACCGTGCACGGCAACTTCTACGGCACGCGCGCCCGCTCGCTCGAGGACGCGCTGGCGGTCGGCCGCGACGTGCTGCTGGACATCGACACGCAGGGCGCCGCGCAGCTCCGCGACCGGTACCCGGACGCGGTGCTCATCTTCATCCTGGCGCCGTCGGTGAAGGATCTGGAGCAGCGCCTGCGCGAGCGCCGCTCGGACGCCGAGGTGGAGATCGAGCGCCGGCTGGTGCGGGCGCGCGAGGAGATCGTGCTGTGGCGGCGGTACGACTACCTGATCGTGAACCGCGACGTGAAGGAGGCCCTGGTAGAGCTCGAGTCGATCATCATGGCCGAGCGCTGTCGAGTGAAACGCATCGACCTCACCTTACCCGATCTGGAGGGATTGAATTGATGGCATTCCCCTCGCTGGAGAGCGCATTGAACAAGGTTTCGAACCGGTATCTCCTCGTCGTGCTCGCCGCGAAGCGCTCGCGCCAGCTCAACCGCGGCGCGGCGGCGCGCGTCGAGAGCCGGCACAAGAAGCCGACCAGCGGCGCGCTCGAGGAGATCGCCGCGGCCAAGGTGGAGTACCGCGTGAAAGAAGAGGGCGACACGCCCAAGGCGTGAGCCGGGCATGAGCCTCGAAGGCCGTGAGCTGATCCTGGGCGTCACCGGGTCGATCGCCGCCTACAAGGCGGTCTACCTGCTACGCGAGCTGACCCGGCTCGGCGCCTCGGTCACGGTCTGCCTCTCCGAGCACGCGCGCGAGTTCGTGGGTCCGCTCACGTTCCGAACGCTCTCCGGGCGGGCCGTGCTCTCGAACCTCTTCGACCCGCAGAGCGCCGACGCCGTCGAGCACGTCGCGCTGGCCGAGCGCGCCCACGCGGTCGTGGTGGCGCCGGCCACCGCGAACGTGCTCGCGAAGGCGGCGCACGGCATCGCCGACGACTTCCTGACCACGCTCCTGCTCGCAGCCCGGGCGCCGGTGCTGATGGTGCCGGCGATGGACGGCGGTATGTGGGAGCATGCGGCGGTCACCGCCAACGTCGCCACCCTGCGGCGGCGCGGCGTCACGGTGCTCGAGCCCGACACCGGCGCTCTCGCGTCCGGCCTCAGCGGCAAGGGACGGTTCCCCGAGGTCGAGGACATCGTCGAGGCGCTGCGCCGGATGCTGGCGCCGGTCCGAGACCTGACCGGCGAGCGGCTGCTCGTCACCGCCGGCCCGACGCGTGAGCCGATCGACCCGGTGCGCTATATCTCGAACCGGTCCTCCGGCAAGATGGGCTACGGGCTCGCGACGGCGGCCCTCCGGCGCGGCGCGGAGGTGACGCTGGTCTCGGGCCCGACGGTGCTGACACCGCCGCCCGGTTCCGTGTTCGTCCCGGTGCAGACCGCCGAGGAGATGCGCGAAGCCGTGCTCCATCATCTCGACCGCGCGACGATCGTCGTCAAGGCCGCGGCGGTCGCCGACTATCGCGCCAGGCAGGCCTCGAGCACGAAGATCAAGGGCAAGCGCGATCTGACCCTCGAGCTGACGCCGAACCCCGATATCCTCGCGGAGGTCGCGGCGCGACGCACGAGCGCGTTCATCGTCGGCTTCGCCGCCGAGACGCACGACGTCGCCGCGAACGCGCGCACGAAGCTCGAGAGCAAGGGGATCGACCTCCTGGTGGCGAACGATGTGAGCCAGCAGGGCATCGGCTTCGACGCCGAGGACAACGAGGTGCTCCTGCTCGACCGCTGGGGCGGTGTGCGCCCGTTGCCGAAGATGCCCAAGGGCGACGTCGCCGACGCGATCCTCTCGCACGTCCTCGCGCTCCGCGCCACCGCCGCCACCCGAAAGGCACCCGCCTAGCCCGCATGGCGACCGGAGATCCTCGCGCCCTGCTCGCCGACGCGCTCGGCGCGCTCGGCGAGACCCTGCGCCACCATCGCGACCTCGGGTTCAACGACCTGCCGCTCGCCGGCGATTACCTGCTCGGGCCCGCCGAGGCGCTCCGCGCCCAGGAGAAGGCCGCCCAGGGCTGCCGCCTCTGCAAGCTCTGCGAGGGGCGCTCGACGATCGTGTTCGGGTCTGGGAATCCGCGCGCCGAGCTCGTCGTGATCGGTGAGGGCCCGGGCGCGGACGAAGACGCCCAGGGGCTTCCGTTCGTCGGGCGGGCCGGCCAGCTCCTCACGAAGATGCTCGAGGCGCGGAAGGTCGAGCTGTCCCGCGACGAGGTCTACATCTGCAACGCCGTCATGTGTCGGCCTCCGGGGAATCGAAATCCCGAGGCCGAGGAGCTCGCCGCATGCGCGCCCTTCCTCGCCGCGAAGCTCGCCGTGCTCCAGCCCAAGGTCGTCCTAGCGCTCGGCAGCGTCGCGACCCAGAGCCTGCTCGCCACGCGTGAGCCGATCGGCAAGCTCCGCGGCCGCGTGCACCCGTACGGCTCCGCGGTCCTGATCCCGACCTTCCACCCGGCGTTCCTCCTCCGCAACCCCGGCGAAGAGTACAAGCGCATGGCGTGGGAGGATCTCCAGCTCGCTCGACGGGAGTACGACCGCCGCCGTACCCGATGACAGCCCCCCGCGTAGAACCGCACGGGTTGTCCGCAAGGACGGAGCCGGGCCGCATCTGTCTCAGGCCACCCTCTGTAGAGCCGGCCTCTGGCTCAGATAAATGATCGCGGACGTCGTCTTCGACGCCCCGGTTCGCCATTCGTTCTCCTATCGCGTTCCCGACGGCTGGACGCTTGCCCCCGGGCAGCGCACACGAGCGCCGCTGCGGGGCGCGGCACGGGTCGGCATGGTCGTGGCCCTGCGCGACGGCACCGATCCGCAGCTCAAGCCGCTCGCCCGCCTCGTCGATCCCGAGCCCGTGCTGTCGACGGCGCAGCTCGAGCTCGTCGGCTGGATCGCGGCGCAGAGCCTCTCGTCGGTCGGGTCGACGTGCGCCGCGCTCCTGCCGCCGCCGGGGAGCGCGGACGCCGGCATAGTCCCGGCGACCGCCCGCGGCGCGAGCCCGCTCGCCTCGCCCAAGCCCGAGCTCCTGATCGGCGCCGGCCGTGAGAAGCGGCTGCTCGAGCGGCTGGAAGTGACGAAGGGGACCGCGCTGGTGATCGCCGCCGACGTCGAGACCGTCGCAAAGTGGGCTCAGCGACTCGCGAAGATCGACCGCGTCGTGAGGCTCGACTCGGGGGTGCCGGACGAGGAGCGCGCGGCGGCCTGGCGCGCGTTGCGCGACGGATCGGCGCGTCTGGCCGCCGGGACGCGCTCGGCACTGCTCGCCCCGCTTCCCCCGCCCGCCACCTTGGTGCTGCTCGACGAGCACGAGGCCGCCCACAAGCCGCCCGGCCCGCCGCGCATGCACTCGCGCGACGTCGCGCTCGAGCGCGCGGCGCGGGAGCCGCTCGCGCTCTGGCTCACGGCCGCCACGCCCAGTGCCGAGGCGTGGTGGCGCGCCGAGTCGGGGCTCATCGACATGGCCGCGCGCGAGCCAGGCCCGTGGCCGGCCGTGAGCATCGCCGACACGCGCGGCATCCTCAGGCGCGAGCCGCTCACGCCGCCGCTGTCGCGCGCGATCCGCGAGACCCTGGCCGCGCGGCGGCGCGTGTTTCTCGTAGTGAGCCGGCTCACGTCGTCGCTCGCGTGCGACGAGTGCGGGACCGTCGTCCGCTGTGCTGCGTGCGCGATCGCGTTCGCGTACTCGCGCGCCGCGGCTCGGCTGGTCTGCCGGCTCTGCGGCACCTCGCAACCGCTGCCCGACACGTGCGCGGCGTGTCACGGACGGCGGCTCACGCCGTTCGGCTGGGGGGCCGAGCGCGTCGAGCACGCGGTGCGCCGACGGTTTCCGGATGCGCGCATCGCACGGTGGGATCCCGAAGCGACGCGGGGCGCCCGCGGCGAGGCCCAGCGAGCGGCGGCGGCCGCCGCCGACGTCGTGATCGGCACGCGGGGTGCCCTGCGCCTCTTCGGTCCGGCCGCGCTCGGGCTCGCCGCGTTCGTGGCTCCGGACCAGCTGCTGCGCGCGCCCGATTTTCGCGCCGGGGAGCGCACGCTCGCCCTCGCGTGGGCGGCCGCGGAGCGGGTGGCCGCCGACGGCGCGCTGATCATCCAGTCGCAGAACCCCGGCCACTGCGCGTTCGAGGCGGTCGCGCGTCAGAACCTCAGCGAGTTCTACGGGCCGGAGCTCAAGTTCCGCGCCGAGCTCGGCTATCCGCCCTTTCGTCGCCTCGCGGTCGTCACCACGCGCGGCGCCGACTCGGCCGAGACACGCCGGCTGGCCGAGGCCGTGGGCGCCGCGCTGCGCGGGGCCAAAGGGCTCACGGTCTACCCGCCGGTCCCCGACCGGAGCGACCGCACCCGGCGAATCGTCGCCAAGGGCGACGCCGATCTGCCGCGCCGGCTCGACGAGGCGTTGCGGGAGTTCAAATCCCCGACGGCCGGCCGGGGTATGATTGACGTGGAGGTCGATCCGGTCGAATGGCCGTTTTAAAGGTCCGGAAATACGGCGATCCTGCGCTCCGACGCAACGCCACGCCCGTCGCCGAGGTGACGCCGCAGATCCGCGCGATCATCGCCGACATGACCGAGACGATGTACGACGAGGTCGGCATCGGCCTCGCGGCGCCGCAGGTGGGAATTTCGCTTCGGCTCATCGTCATCGCCGACGAGGACGGCCGAAAAGTTCAGGCCCTTCTGAATCCGACGATCGTCGATCGCGGCGGCGAGGTGACGGGAGAGGAAGGCTGCCTGTCGATCCCGGGCGTGTTCGCCCCGGTCACGCGCGCCGCATGGGTCAAGGTCGAGGCGCGTGCCGTCGACGGCCAGCCCCTGACGATCAACGCCCGCGGGTTGCGCGCGCGGGTCCTGCAGCACGAGATCGACCATCTCGACGGCATCCTCTTCATCGATCGCGTCGACCCGATGGTGCGCGATCGCATCAAGCGGAAGATCAAAAAGGAAGGTCTCCGCGAGGACGCGTCCCGCCACGCCTTCGCGCTTTGAAGCTCTCGGCGTAGCCGCCGCCCTTCAGCGAAGCACGTCTCGGGTGGAGGTGAGGAGAACGCACGTGCAGCCGGTCTCGCTCCAGACACGCTGATCGGCCGTGCCGGGCTCCCCCCGGTTGTAATCCCCGGGATAGAGTTTCTTGTCGTCGATCATCAGCTCGCCGTGAAGCAGATACAACTCTTCGACTCCGGCATGGCGGTGAGGCGGATACGCGGCTCCCGGCGCGAGTCGTACGAGCATGCTGACGCGGTCCTGTTCCGTATCCGTCGCGAGCAGTTTGCAGGAGATGCCCGGTGCCACTTCTTCCCATTCCGGTTCAGCCCGTCGTGGTGGCGCCGGCACCACCGGCGCCTGGCCGGTCTCCGCGGCGATTCGCCGCGCCAGGCGTTCCCAGAGCGATGTTGAGGGGCGCAGCACATCGGTTGGCCAGGAGACGAAGCCGGCGATGATCGGACGGAGAGCTTCCATTTCCCGGCGGCACTCCGCACAGCCGGAGATATGCGCCTCCACGACGGGAACTTCGCTCGCAGGAAGGACCTGCAGGGCGTGCAGCAACACCAATTCCAGGTACTCCCGATCGTGGTGAATGGATTCTGGACTCATAGGCCCTTCAACGTTCCGGCGAGCGCCTGCCGGAGTTTTTCCAGTCCGGAACGGATGCGTGTCTTCACGGTTCCGAGGGGTTGATTCAATCGTATCGCCGCTTCGTGATACGTCAGCTCGGAGAAGAAGGCCGTCTCGATAGCCTGTTGCTCGTCCGGCGTGAGCCCACGCAAGGCATGTCGTAGGAGGCGGCCCTGCTCTCTGGCGTCGAACGCCTCCTGTGGGCCACTCGCAGCCGTCACGGTCAGTGGACTGTCCGCCTGAGTGTTGACGCGCTTCTTCCGCTGTTCGAACCGCAACCGGTCGATCGCTCTCGAGCGCGCCTGATTCATGATCCATCCGACGACGGACCCGTTGGCTGGATCGTATGTCGACGCCCTCCGCCACACATCGTGGAATACATCGAGCGTCAGCTCCTCAGCGGTTTCCCGATTGCTGGTGATCCGGACGATCAATGTGAACACGATTCGATGCGTCTGAGCGTAGAGTGCATGGAGCGCGAGCTGGTCGCCGCCGGCGATGGATCGGACGAGTCCGATCCACTCCTTCTCGGAGACGGGCGCGTTCGCTTTATTGGCATAGAGCACATCGCCGAGAGTTGTCCCCTCGTCGCGCGGATCCTGGTTTGGGTGTCGAGCCGCACCCACGGTGGCGTATATTGCCGTCATCGACCGTGCGCGTCAAGACGCGGCGGCCCATGCCAGGGCCTCATCTCACGCGGACGGCGCCCGAGCATGCAGGGTGTGTCTTACGAGATCCCAGATCGTGAAGCACCGGGGATGCAGGTGGTACGTGTCCAGTCCGGGCGTCGAGCCGTGACGGTTGAACTCGATCTCGAGCTCCACCTGAGTCAGCGTCAACAGCTCGCCACAGACCGCGCAGGTACTTCCGCTCCCGAGGCCGCCCAATGTACGGTCGGGTTTTCGCGTCGGCAGCCTGCCGCCGCTGATCGCTTGTCGGGCTTTCTCGCGTAGGGTGCATTCGTCGTTCATCTGGGCGACGTTCTCGCCATATTGATAAAAACGTCAAATGGGCTCGTGCGGATTTGTGGACTGGAAGAAAGTATGGGCCAGGACCAGACGTCGTTCACAAACGGCTGACTTTATGTGATTGAGTTGGTAGCTTTGGGCTGCTGTGACGACGCGTTTTCGAGTTCTCTTCTATGGCACGCCCGCGTTCGCGCTGCCGACCCTCGAGGCGCTGCTAGGTCAGCACGACGTCGTCGCGGTCGTCACCCAGCCCGATCGGCCGGCGCATCGGGGGCAACGCCTGACCCCGCCGCCTGTCAAGGCGCGCGCGATGGCGGCCGGACTCCAGGTCCTGCAGCCGCCTCGCCTGCGTGATCCCGAGTGGCCCGAGCGTCTGCGCGCGCTGGGCGCCGACGTGGCGGTCGTCGCCGCGTTCGGGCAGATCTTGCCGAAGGCCGTGCTCGACGCGGCTCGGCGCGGCTCGATCAACGTTCACGGCTCGCTCCTGCCCCGCTATCGGGGCGCGGCGCCGATTCAGTGGGCGATCATGCGGGGCGAGAGCGTCACGGGGATCACGACGTTCCAGATGGACGAGGGCATGGACACCGGGCCGACCTTGCTCTCCGCCTCGACGGCGATCGGTCCGGAGGAAACGGCCGGAGACCTGACGGTCCGGCTCGCCACGCTCGGCGCCGACGTGCTGATCGAGACGCTCGCGCGGCTCGACGCGCTGACGCCGACGCCGCAGCGCCACGAGGACGCGACCCGGGCGCCGCGGCTCAAGCGGACCGACGGGTACCTCGACTGGAGTCGCTCGGCGCGCGAGCTCGTCAACGTGGTTCGAGGCTGCAACCCCTGGCCGGGTACGCTCACCCGCGGGCCGGCGGGCCCGCTCGTGATCTGGCGGGCCATCGCGCTGGTCAGCGCGCACACCCATGCGCCGGGCACGCTGGAGAGGCCGACTGCCGAAGCCGACTATCCGGCGATCGCCACCGCTGACGGCTGGCTCTGTCCGGTCGAGGTCCAGCCGGAGAATCGGCGTGCGATGTCCTGGTCCGACTATCTTCGCGGCGCGCGCCTGGCGCCGCGCGCGCTATTCGCGGGGCTCGACCCCTCGAGGCCCGCGTCGTGAGTCCGCCCGTCCGGCGAGGCCGGTCGGGCGCGCGCGGCGGGCCCCGCGCCGGCCGCGTGGCCGGCGGCGCTCCGCCCTCGCCGGCTCGCGAAGTCGCGGCGCGGGTGCTCGAGCGTGTCGAGGCTGACCTCAGCTTCGCCGACAGCGTGCTCGAAGCCGAGCTCACCGCTCGCCGCCTCGAGGCTCGCGACGCCGCGCTCGCCACCGAGCTGGTGTACGGCGCGCTCCGCTGGCAGCGTTACCTCGACTGGATCCTGGCGCCGCACTCGCGCCGCCGACTCGAGTCGCTCGATCCGCGGGTGCGGGTGGTCTTGCGCATGACCGCGTACCAGATCGCCTTCCTCGAGCGCGTGCCGGCTTTCGCCGCGGTCAACGACGCCGTCACCCTGGCCCCGCCCACGCCCGGGGTGGGCGCCTTCGTCAACGCCGTGCTGCGCTCGTTCGCCCGGCGCGGCGCGCGTGAGCGTGAGCCAGCGCCGCCCCGCAACCCGAGCGACGCCCTGGCGGTGCGCTGCTCGTTCCCGACGTGGATCGTGGAGCGATGGATCACACGCTACGGCCGCGAGGACGCCGAGTCGCTGATGCGGGCGATGAACGAGCGGCCGCCGCTGACCCTGCGCGCGAACCGGCTGCGCATCACGCGCGACGCGCTCGGCCGGCGTCTGGCCGAGGAGGACGGGCTCGAGTGGCGGCCGACGCGGCTGGCTCCCGAGGGTGTCGTAGTGGGGCACGGGGGCGCCCCCGGCGAATGGCGCACGTTCGCGGGCGGCAGCTTCGCCGTGCAGGACGAGGCCTCGATGCTGATCGCGCGGCTCCTCGCGCCTGACCCTGGCTCCACCGTCGCCGACGTCTGCGCGGCGCCCGGCACCAAGACGACCCATCTGGCCGAGCTCATGGACAACCGCGGCCGCATCCTCGCGTTCGATCGAGAGTCGGGGCGCCTGGCGCGAGTCGAGGAAGCCGCCGCGCGGCTCGGCATCTCGATCATCGACACGCACGAGGGGCCGGTCGAGGCCCTGGCGCCGAGCTTCCGCGCCGCTTGCGACGGTGTTCTGGTCGACGCGCCATGCTCGAACCTGGGCGTGCTGCGACGCAACCCCGAGGTGAAGTGGCGGCGGCAGCCGTCGGATCTTGCCCTGGCGAGCCGGCGTCAGTCGGAGATCCTCGACGCTGCGGCCACGATGGTGCGGCCCGGCGGCCGGCTCGTCTACGCCACGTGCTCCCTCGAGCCCGAGGAGAACGACGAGGTCGCGCGAGCCTTCCTCGCCGCGAACACGGACTTCACACCCGATCCGCCCCAGGAGTTTCCGCTGCCGCTCGACGCCGACGGCTGGCTCCGGTGTTTGCCGCATCGCCACGGCACCGACGGGTTCTCCGCCGTCCGCTTCCGCCGCGCCTAGCTTCGCGGTATAACAACCTCGTGGTCAAGATTGCGCCGTCGATCCTCTCGGCCGACTTCGCCGCGCTCGGCACCGACATCGCGCGCGTCGAGGCCGGTGGCGCCGACCAGCTCCACGTCGACGTGATGGACGGCCGGTTCGTGCCGAACATCACGATCGGTCCGGTCGTGGTCGCGGCGATCCGCAAGCGCACGCGGCTACCGCTCGACGTCCACCTGATGATCGTCGAGCCGGAGCGGTACATCCCCGAGTTCGTGGCGGCCGGGGCCGACATGGTCACGGTGCACGCCGAGGCCTGCCCGCATCTCCAGCGCACGCTCGCCCAGATCCGCGAGCTCGGCGCGCGCGCGGGTGTCGCGCTGAACCCGTCCACGCCGCCCTCGGCGCTCGAGTACGTGCTCGATGATCTCGATCTCGTGCTGGTGATGTCGGTGAACCCGGGCTTCGGCGGCCAGTCGTTCATCCCGGGCGCGCATCGAAAGATTCGCGAGATCAAAGAGCTCCTGGGTGCCCGGTCCGTCGACGTCTCCGTCGACGGCGGCGTGAAGACCGACATCGCGAAATCGCTCGCCGACGATGGCGCCTCGACCCTCGTGGCCGGCTCGGCGGTCTTCGGCGCCGCCGACCCCGCGGCCGCAGTCCGGGCGCTGCGCGCCGCCGCGACGGCGGCGTAACGCGATGGACGTCGTCGACGCGCTGGCCCACCGCGGCCGGTTCTTTCGCGTGCTCCAGCAGACCGAGCGCAGCCAGACGGCCGTGATGACCATCGCTCCGGGCGAGGACGGCGGGCCGGAGGAGGAGCACGCCGGCGATCAGATCGTGTACGTCGTCGAAGGCGAGGCGATCGTGCGGATCGGCGACAAGGAGCATCGCGCCGCGGCGGGATCGCTCGTCATGATCCCGGCTCGAACGGCCCACCACGTGAAGAATTCGGGGCGGACGCCCCTCTTTTTCGTGACCGTCTACGCGCCGCCGGCCTACTGAGGCCGGACGTCTCCCGTGGGGTATACTCGACCCATGCGGATCCTCGGGGTGGCCATCGGGCTCCTGCTCGCGGTGGGGGCGCTGAGCCCGGCTGCCGCGCAGGTGACCACCCCTGGATTGAGCACTCCGAACCCACAGAGCCCGGTGTTCGTCATCCGGCCGAACCCCAACGGGCCCTTCGTGGTCGTGCCGCCGGGGACCAGAGGCTCACGCGAGTCGATTCCCTTCGGCGACGAGCCCCACGCCCTCAACAACCCGCACCCGATGCTGCCCAACGCGGGCCTCGGGTACGCCGTGCGCCAGGTGTGGATGCCGCCACAGCCGGTGACGATGCAGGTGTACGTGCCCGTACCGGAAGGCGTCCCGACTAGATATCAGACGATGTTCGCCGAGGTCCCGGGGTTCTACGTCACCGAGACCACGACGGGAGTCTGGCTTCCCGAGCGCTGGGTCCTCGATCAGGTCAATGTCGGGATCTATCAGTGGCGCCGGGCGCCGATGCAGTTCGTTCCGACCGGCAGCCGGTAGCCTTCGAGCTCCCGCCGTCTCGTTGATCTTCGACTGATGTTCCCGTAGAGTAGGCGTTCCCATGCTCGATTCCCTGAGTACGAGACTGCAAACCATCTTCGACAAGCTCGGCGGCCGCGGCCGGCTGTCGGAGGAGAACATCCAGGAGGCGCTGCGCGAGGTGCGCGTGGCGCTCCTCGAGGCGGACGTCAACTTCAAGGTGGTCCGTGCCTTCATCGACCGCGTGAAGGACAAGGCCGTGGGACAGGACGTTCTGACGTCGCTCACCCCGGCCCAGCAGGTCGTGAAGGTCGTCCACGGCGAGCTCGTCGAGCTGCTCGGCGGCAGCGGCCACCGTCTCGCGACCGCGCCCCATCCCCCGACGGTCATCATGCTGATGGGGCTCCAGGGCTCCGGCAAGACGACGACGGCCGCCAAGCTCGCCCGCCTCTACAGCAAGCAGGGGCAGCATCCGCTGCTCGCGGCCGCCGACACGCAGCGGCCCGCCGCGATGGACCAGCTCCGGACGCTCGGCGCTCAGCTCGGGGTCCCGGTGACCGGGACGCAAGGACAGACGCCGCTCGAGATCTGTCGGACCGCGCGCGAGGAAGCGGCGAGCCGCGGTCTGACGCCGCTCATCCTCGACACCGCCGGCCGGCTCCACATCGACGAGGCGCTCTTGGCCGAGCTGCAGGCGATCCGACGCGAGGTCGCGCCCCATCACGTGCTGCTCGTCGTGGACGCGATGACGGGCCAGGACGCGGTCACGGTCGCCGACAAGTTCAACCAGGCGGTCGGGATCGACGCGGTGGTCCTCACCAAGATGGACGGCGATTCGCGCGGCGGCGCCGCGCTCTCCGTCCGTCACGTCACGGGCCGCCCCATCGCCTTCGTGGGCGTCGGCGAGAAGACGGACGCGCTCGAGCCGTTCCATCCCGACCGCCTGGCCTCGCGCATCCTCGGAATGGGCGACGTGCTCTCGCTGGTCGAGAAGGCGCAGGCGGCGGTCGATCAGACCAAGGCCGAGGCGCTGGCCAAGAAGCTTCGCGAGGACACCTTCTCACTCGAAGACTTCCGCGATCAGCTCAAGCAGCTCCGCCAGATGGGCCCGCTCGATCAGATCCTCGGTATGCTCCCCTTCGGCAAGATGCTCAAGGGCGCCCCCAAGGAGCTCGAGGGTGAATCGGCCGACCTCGATCGCTTCGACGCGATCATCGGCTCGATGACGCCGGGCGAGCGGCACAATCCCGAGATCATCAACGGCAGCCGGCGACAGCGCATCGCGCGCGGCAGCGGCACCAACGTGCAGGACGTGAACCGGCTGCTCAAGCAATACGCGCAGCTCCGCAAAGTCATGAAGCAGTTCAAGGGCATGGAGGGGAAACTTCCCCGCATGAAGAATCTTCCGGGATTTCCACGGTAGTGCGAGCACATGGAAGGGGTGAGCACGTGCCAGTGACGATTCGACTGAGACGAACCGGAACGACCAAGCGCCCGGCCTATCGGGTCGTGGTGACGGACTCGCGTTCGCCGCGCGACGGACGCTTCATCGAGATACTCGGACACTACAGCCCGCTGACCGAGCCGCCGACCGTATCGATCGACCGGGCGAAGGTGGACGCGTGGATCAAGAAGGGCGCCCAGCCGTCGAACACGGTCCGCCGGCTGATCGCGAACGCGCCGGACACGACGATCGCGAGCGCGCCCGCAAAGAAGTAGAGGCTCCGATGGGCCAGCGTCTCGTGGTGATCGGCGAGATCGCGCGGCCCCACGGCCTGCACGGCGAGATGCGCGTGACGTCCCTGACCGATCATCCCGAGCGGTTCGAGGGGGTCACGGACTGCGTCCTGTGGGATCGGGCGCGGGACACGCGGGAGCGGTGTCGTATCACGCGGGCGCGCCGGCAGGGCACCGCCGTGCTCCTGTCGCTGGCCGGATACGACACGGTCGAGGCCGCCAGCGCGCTCGTGGGGCGCCTGGTGGCGCTGCCGGAGGCCGAGGCCCTGCCGTTGCCGCCGGGCCAGTTCTACCCGTGGCAACTCGAAGGCTGTCGCGTGGTCACGGACGACGGACGAGAGGTGGGGCGGGTCACCCGCATCGAGCAGTCGGCCGCTCAGGATCTGTGGGTGGTGAGCGACGGGGCCCGCGAGCGTCTGATCCCCGCGGTCGCCGAGATCGTGCTCGAGGTGGACGTGGCGGCGGGCCGCGTGGTGATCCGGCCGCCCGACGGACTCCTCGAGCTGTAGCGGGGCGGCGCCATGCGCATCGACATCGTGACGCTCTTTCCCGGCATGGTCACGCCGGTGCTCGCCGAGTCGATGCTGGGGCGCGCGCAGACGCGCGGACTCGTTGACATCCGGGTAGTCAATCTCCGAGACTACGCGGGGGGCCGCCACCGGGTCACCGACGACTATCAGTTCGGGGGCGGCGGCGGCATGGTCCTGAAGCCCGAGCCGTTGTTCGCCGCGGTCGACGCGCTGCGCACGCCGGGCGCGCGCGTCGTGCTGATGGATCCGCGCGGCCGCACGTTCACGCACGAGGTCGCGGCCGCGCTGGCGCGCGAGTCGCACCTGATCTTGCTCGCGGGGCGGTACGAAGGGGTCGACGCGCGCGTCGGTGAGGGGCTGGCGGACGACGCGATCTCGATCGGCGACTACGTGCTGACGGGTGGTGAGCTGCCGGCCCTGGTGGTGACCGACGCGGTCACGCGCCTGCTGCCGGGCGTGCTCGGCGCAGAGGGCGCGGCGGCCCGCGAGTCGTTCGCGGACGGGCTCCTGGAGCCGCCGCAGTACACGCGGCCCGAAGCCTACCGGGGCGCGCGGGTGCCGCCCGTGCTGCTCTCGGGGGACCACGCGCGGATCGAGCGCTGGCGCCGGGTGCAGGCGATCTGGCTCACGTGGCGCGAGCGGCCGGATTTGTTAGCGACGGCGCGGCTGACCCAGGAGGAACGCAAGCTGCTGGAGCGATTCGACCGTGGGGAAACGCCGGAGCAGCTGGGCGACCTCGCGTAACGAGCTCGTAGAGCGATGATGGTAGTGCGAGCCGCAGGTCGTCGCGGGGCTGGGGACCCGCCGTCCGAGCGAGCTTATGACGGTAGTGCGAGCCGCAGATCGTCGCGGGGCTGGGGCCCTGCCGATCGAGGCGAGCCTATGACGGTAGTGCGAGCCGCAGATCGTCGCGGGGCTGGGGCCCTGCCGATCGAGGCGAGCCTATGAAAGGACTGGTCGAGGCCGCGCAGTTGAAGAAGGACCGCGCGGGGTTCGCGCCCGGCGACACGGTGCGGGTGCACGTGAAGGTCATCGAGGGCGAGAAGGAGCGGCTCCAGCTCTTCGAGGGCATCGTCATCCGGCGCCGCGGAGAGGGCGGCCGCGCCTCGTTCACGGTGCGGCGCATCTCGTACGGGGTCGGCGTCGAGCGCACCTTCCCCCTGCACTCGCCCCGAATCGAGCGGGTGGATGTCGCGCGGCGCAGCCGGGTGCGGCGCTCGAAGCTCTACTACCTCCGCTCGCTCGCGGGCAAGGCCGCGCGCCTGAAGGAAAAACGCGCGCCCCTGGTTCCCGCCACCGGCCCCACCGAGCAGTAATCGATCGACCCCTCGTGACGCCGCCTCCGTCGGCGCCCTATCACTACGAGGCTCGAGCGTGGAAGACCGGTGTCACTCGGCTGGCGGGCATCGACGAGGCAGGGCGCGGCCCGCTGGCGGGGCCGGTCGTGGCGGCAGCCGTCGTCATCGGGCCCGACCGGCGCATTCGCGGGCTCGCGGACTCGAAGCTCCTCACGCCGGAGCAGCGCGAGGTGCTCTTCCACGTCATCAGTGAGCGCGCCATCGCCGTGGGCGTCGGCATCGTCGATCACGAGACGATCGATCGCGTGAACATCCTGCAGGCCACGCGCCTGGCGATGGCCGAGGCGCTCGCGCGGCTCACCGTCGCGCCCGATCTGGTCATCACCGACTTCGTCGCGCTCCGCGATCTCGCCTGTCCGCAGCGGAACCTCGTCGACGGCGACGCGCGCTGCGCCAGCGTCGCTGCCGCCTCGATCATCGCCAAGGTCACGCGCGACCGCCTCATGCTGGAGGCGGACCGCAGCTTCCCCGAGTACGGCTTCGCCCGTCACAAGGGCTACGCGACCCCGGAGCATCTGGCCGCCCTCGATCGCTGGGGGCCGTGCCCCCTGCACCGGCGTACCTTCGCCGGCGTCTGGCGTCAGGGCGAGCTGTTCGTGCTGGAAAAGGACGACTAGCCCCGGCGGCCCACGGCTCCATTGACTCGGGGCCGGTCGGCGGTATATATCTCACAGATATATATCGGACCGGTACATGGAGGACCCCATGAGCCTCGGCGTCGGACCCCTGTGGGCGCGGTGACGGGATCCGCGCGCGAGAGCACGAGCCGCTTCGCGATCCTCGGGGTGCTGAGCCTCGGCGCGATGTCGGGCTACGACGTCAAGAAGCTGATCGAGCGCTCGATCGCCCACTTCTGGAACGAGAGCTACGGGCAGATCTACCCGGTCCTGAATCGGCTGGCCGCCGAGGGCTTCGCCGCGCGGCGGCGCGAAAAGCAGCGCGGCAAGCCCGACCGTCACGTCTATTCGCTCACCGAGAAGGGGCGTGGAGAGCTCGCGCGCTGGCTCGCCGTCCCGGCGCGGTACGAGCCCTTCCGCAGCGAGCTCTTGCTCAAGCTCTTCCTCGGCGACGCCGGCCGGGCGGCGGACAGCATCGCGCAGATCGAGCACTACGAGGCCACCCAGCGCGGGCTCCTCGAGACCTATCTCGGGATCGAACGACGGCTCCGCGAGGAGATGGCCGGCCATCCGCAGCTTCCGTTCTCACTGGTGACCCTGCACTACGGCCAGCACCGGTGCCGCGCGATGCTCGCGTGGTGTGCGGAATCGAGCCGCGCCCTCAAGCGGCTCGAGGGGCGACGCCGCTGTCGACGGCGGCGCTGAGGAGATCGAACAATGGACAGCCTGGTCACGACGCTTCGCTGGATCCACATCTCCGCCGGCATGATCGCCCTGGGCCTGGCGCCGATAGCCATGCTCACCGTGAAGGGCGGCCGAGCGCACCGGCGCTGGGGCAAGACCTACTTCTGGGCGATGGCGGTGGTCGCGTCGACCGCCGTCATTCTCGCGCTGTGGCGGCCTCAGATCTTTCTGGCGCTCCTGGCCGTCTTCAGCTTCTACCTGGCGTTCACGGGCTATCGGGTACTCTGGCGCAAGCGCCCCGACCGGGGGCAAGGACCCGTGGCGGTCGACTGGGCCGCCGCGCTCGTGACGTTCGCCGTGAGCGCGGCGCTGGTGGTCCTCGGGCTGATCCGGCCCGGCCCGACGTGGCAACGGCTCGGCGTCGTTCCGGTGGTCTTCGGTGTTCTCGGGATGGTCCTGGCCGGGCTCGACATCCGGAAGTTCGTACGTCCGCCGGCGGACCGGAACGCGTGGTGGTTCGCTCACATGGCGGGCATGCTCGGCTCGTACATCGCGACGGTATCGGCCTTCTCGGTCGTCAATTTCACGTTCCTCCCGATCGCGGTGCGCTGGCTCTGGCCGACCGCCATCGGCATACCGCTGATCGCGCTTTGGATCACCTACTACAAGATCCGCCTTCGCCGCGTGCCGAGCGCGCGCATCGAGGCCGCGTCCGTGAACTGATCCACCACTCGCACCCCCGCCGATGCGAGAATGCCCAACCAGAGCTCGGAGGGGGCAATGGCGAACGTAGAGTTCGGAATGTTCGACTGGATCGATCGCCGGCAGCAGGGGCCGCTCGGGCAGCTCTACGAGGATCGGCTGCGGCTCCTGCAGGAGGCGGACGCGGCGGGGTTTTTCTGCTATCACCTGGCCGAGCACCACGCCACACCCCTCGGGATGGCGCCCTCGCCGTCGGTGTTCCTGGCCGCGGCGGCCCAGCGCACGCGGCGCATTCGGCTGGGGCCGCTCGTCTTCCTCCTGCCGCTGTACTCGCCGCTTCGATTGCTGGGCGAGATCTGCATGCTCGATCACCTGAGCGGCGGCCGGCTCGAGCTCGGTGTCGGCCGCGGCGTGTCGCCGTACGAGGTCGGCTATCACGGCTTCGATCCGGCACGCACGCGGCCCATGTTCCAGGAGGCGCTCGACGTGCTCGTCGCGGGGATGACCAGCGCGCGCCTGACCTACCGTGGGGAGCACTATCGCTATGACGACGTGCCGATGGAGCTGGCGCCGCTCCAGCGTCCGTATCCTCCGCTCTGGTACGCGACGAGCAACGTCGAGAGCGTGCCCTGGGCCGCGTCTTTGAACATGAACCTGGTCGGACTCGGCCCGGCGGCGGCATATCGCCCGTTCGTCGAGAAGTATCGAGCCGTCTGGCCCGAGCATCGCGACGATCCGCGGCGTCTCAACCCGCACGTCGAGACGCCGCGCATCGGCATCAACCGCCAGGTCGTCGTCGCCGACACGGACAAGCAGGCGGAAGCGATCGCGCGCGCGGCGCATCCCCGCTGGGCGGCGAGCTTCGTGAAGCTCTGGGCCGATCACGGCGACACGACCGTCGCTCACCGCGTCAACATCGACGCGGCGCTGACTCACGAGACGATCGTAGTGGGCTCGCCCGAGCGCGTGCGCGATCAGATCGCTCGCCTGACCGAGTCGACCGGCGCGAACTACGTCATCGGCTGCTTCGCCTGGGGCGACCTCAGCCAAGACCAATCGCTGCGCTCGCTGCGCCTCTTCGCCGAGAAGGTCATGCCGGCCTTTCAGAGGAGCATGCCATGAACCGACGCCGTGGCGACCGGGCCGTGCTCGTCGCCTTCGTGGTCTTCGCGGTGCTTGGCGCGCGCGTGGACGCGTCGGCGCAGGCGCCGGCGGCCGCCGGCCCGATCACGATCGGCGTGCTGGCGCCCTCGACCGGGCCCTTCGCGACCTACGCGCGCGACATCATCGACGGCGCGCGTCTCTATTCCGACGAGGTCGGCGGGCAGCTCGGTCGGCGCAAGCTCGAGATGGTGGTCGAGGACTATCAGACGCGACCCGACGTGGCGCTGACCAAGATCCGCAAGCTGGTCGAGCGCGATCGGGCCCAGGCGATCGTCGGCCTCGTGCTCTCCGCCGCCGCGCTCGCGGTGAAGGACTACGTGAACACGCAAAAAGTCCCGCTGCTGATCTCGGGCTTCGCGGTCGCCGAGAGCCTCACGCTTCAGCCGAACCCGTATGTATTCCGCCTCACCTACAGCGCCGCCATGACCGGTGCCCCGATCGGCCAATGGACCTATCGTCATCTGAAGGCCCGCAAGGCGGCGATCATCGCCTCGGACAGCGTGGGGCCGCTCGAGCTCATGATGGCGTGGGCGCGCGCCTTCGAGGAATCGGGCGGCAAGATCGTCCAGGAGATCTACCCGCCGCTGGGCACTGCGGACATGGCTCCCTGGGTCGCGAAGCTGCGGCAGGACGTCGACGTCATCGGCGTGCAGACGGTCGGCGCCGATGGCGTGCGCTTCGTGAAGCAGTATCAGGAGTACGGCCTGAGGGGGAAGATTCCGGTAGTCGACGCCTCGGTGGGCGTCAGCGAGATCTCGCTCTTGCCCGCCGCAGGTGAGGCCGCCGTCGGCGTCTACAACAGCCAGCCCTATCAATACACGATCGACACGCCGCGGAACCGGAAGTTCGTCCAGGACTTCCGCTCGAAGTTCGGCCGCGATCCCGGCTCGCCCGCCGCGTTCACGTACGCGGCGATGGCCGCGATCAATCAGGCCGTCGGCGCGTCCGCCGGCAACATCGAGGACTCCGCGAAGTTCATCGAGGCGCTCCGCAAGACCGATCTCGACGCGCCACAAGGCCGCGTGCGCTTCGACCGGTTCCAGAACGTCGTCACCGACATCCACATCAGCCGGATCGAGAAGGTGGGCGACCAGATCGTCCCGGTGGTGATCGAAACCGTCCGCAACGTCGACCAGTTCCTCGGCCTCGACCCCGCCGACTACCTGAAAAAACCCCGCCTCGTCACCCTGAAAAACTCCTTCGCCAAGTAGCCAAGGATCCCTATCTCCTTCGCCAGCGACGAGGCTCGATCGCCAAGTGTGCGGAAGACTCATTCGCCAGGAGGTCGGGGGCTCAAAT